>Ga0209498_1000342_pt1 | contig 28405 bp, 24 predicted proteins | sample WalLakDeSediment_FD_184131 | JGI IMG/M metagenome (GOLD analysis project Ga0209498, IMG submission 184131) | Lake sediment microbial communities from Walker lake, Nevada to study Microbial Dark Matter (Phase II) - Walker Lake 11/02/13 Deep... | ecosystem: Environmental > Aquatic > Freshwater >...
TGCTCAAGGGCACGCTGGGCGAGGACAAGGCGCGCCTGCTGGCGCAGGTGCGCAGCGCGATCGCACATCCCGAGCGGGCGCCGCTGCGCCCGGCCTGGGCGCGGGGCCTCTGAGCACGCTTGATCCGACCTGTTGGACGGGCCAAGCTACGGCTCCCCTTGCCCCAACTTGCAGCCGAATCATGCACATCCTTGCCCTCATGCTCCTCTGGCTCGCACTCGCGAGCCCCGCCCACGCCGAACTGCCCCGCTTCCAGCCGGCCGACCTGTTCCACCTGCAGTGGGCGTCGCATCCGGATATCTCGCGCGACGGCCGGCGCATCGTCTATGTGCGCAATCACGTCGACATCATGGCGGACCGGTTTCGCCAGAACCTCTGGCTGATCGATGCCGACGGCGGACAGCACGAGCCGCTCACGACCGGCAGCGAGAACCACGCCCAGCCGCAGTGGTCCCCGGACGGCACGCGCATCGCCTATGTCGGCAACCAGGACGGCAGCACGCAGCTTTACGTGCGGTGGGTGGACAGCGGCCGCGAGGCTCGCGTCAGCCAGCTGACGCAGGCGCCGTCGGGCCTGGCCTGGTCGCCGGACGGCGCACACATCGCCTTCTCGATGTTCGTGCCGGAACAGCGCAAGCCGTTCGTGCAGATGCCGGTCGCGCCGGAGGGCGCGGCATGGGCGGAGCGCGCGCAATTCATCGACCGCCTGACCTACCGGCGCGACGGGCGCAGCTACCTGCAGGCAGGCCACGCCCATATTTTCGTCGTGCCCGCCACCGGCGGCGCGCCGCGACAGGTGACCCGCGGCAACTTCGATCACGGCGGCACGGTGTCGTGGACGCCCGATGGCGATGCGCTGGTATTCGAAGCCAACCGTCGTGAAGACGCGGACTACGAGCCGCGGCGCAGCGCGCTGTATCGTCTCGACCTGGCGAGTGGCGAGCTGAGCACGCTGTTCGAGACCGGGGGTCCGGCCATGTCGCCGCAGGTCTCGCCCGACGGCCGCCTGGTCGCGTTCCGCAGCTTCCAGGACAGGGAGCTCGCCCATCAACAGGCCGAGCTGCACGTCGTGAACATCGATGGCAGCGGCGCGCGGCGCCTCGCTGCCGACCTGGACCGTGACATCGACACGCTCCAGTGGGCCGCGGACAGCCGCGGCGTGTACATCGGCTACGTCGACCAGGGCACGGGTAAGGTCGGCTACGCGGACCTGCAGGGTCGCCTGCGCGAGGTCGCGACCGGCGTCGGTGGCGCCACCATCGGTCGTCCCTACCCGGGCGGCGGCTTCAGCGTCGCCCGCAACGGCCGGATTGCGTTCACGCTGGCGAGCACGCAACGCCCCGCGGACATCGCCATCGCCGACGGACGCGCGGAGGTCCAGCGCCTCACCGCGCTGAACGAGAACCTGCTCGGCCGGCGCCAGCTCGGCCAGGTGGAAGAGCTCTGGTACGAGTCATCGGTGGACGGCCGGCCGATTCATGGCTGGATCATCAAGCCGCCCGGCTTCGATCCGGCCCGGCGCTATCCGCTGGTGCTCGAGATCCATGGCGGCCCGCACGCCAACTACGGGCCGCGCTTCGCGGTCGAGCTGCAGTCCTATGCTGCGGCGGGCTACGTGGTGCTGTACACGAATCCGCGGGGCTCCACGAGTTACGGCCAGGAATTCGCGTCGCTGATTCATCATGACTATCCCGGCCATGACCATGACGACCTGATGGACGGCATCGATGCCGTGATCGCGCAGGGCTACGTTGACCCGGAGCGGCTGTACATCACCGGCGGCTCGGGCGGCGGCGTGCTCACCGCCTGGGCGATCGGCATGACCGAGCGCTTTCGCGCCGCGGTGGTGCAGAAGCCGGTCATCAACTGGTACAGCTTCGCGTTCGTGACCGACATCCCGATCGTCGCGACGCGCTACTGGTTCGGCGCGATGCCCTGGGAAAAACCGGAGGAGTACCTCCGGCGCTCGCCGCTCTCGCTGATCGGCAACGTGAGCACGCCCACCATGGTGCTGACCGGGGAGTCCGACTGGCGCACGCCCATGTCCGAGTCGGAGCAGTACTACCAGGCGCTCAAGCTGCGCAGGGTCGACGCAGCCCTGGTGCGCATCCCCGAGGCGCCGCATAACATCGGCCACCGGCCGACCAACATGATCGACCAGGTGCTGCACATCATCGGGTGGTTCGACCGTTTCGACCAGGCGCAGCCTTAGGCGCGAGTCGAGAGGCCGGGCTAGACCTGCCTGACCGAGTTCGAGAACAGCTGCAGTACTACGATCCCGGCCACAATCAGGGCGATGCCGAGGGCGGCGGGCAAGTCGAGCGCCTGGCCGAACACGGCCCAGCCGATCAGCGCGATGAGGGCGATCCCCGCGCCCGCCCACACTGCGTAGGCGATGCCCACCGGCATGGTCCTGAGCGTAACGGCGAGGAAGTAAAAGGCGACGCAGTAGCTCACCACGACAACCACCGAGGGCAACAGGCGGGTGAACCCGTCGGAAGCCTTCAGGAACGAAGTCCCGATCACTTCCGCCACGATGGCGATTCCCAGCAGCACCCAGTGCGACATGACCCGACTCCGGCGACCGTGAACGACAGCGCGTATGGTACCGCCTCGCGGCGCTTTGACCCCTACGGCGACGCGCGCAGCACCGTGGCCGTCACGGTTCTTCCCTCCACCTCAGCCTGCAGCCAGCGCCCCGCCTCGGGCCAGTCGATCGGCTGCGCGGCCAGCGCCGGGACGTACACGGCAATGTAGTCGCCACGCCGGTTAACCGTGACCTGGTGCCGGCCGTCGCTCGTACCGGCGCGCAGCCCCAGCCGGCCCCACTCGACCTGCTCGCCGCCGCGCCACGCCGCCCGCAGGGCCGCGGCGAGGGCATGCAGGTCCGTCACGACGTCGCGACACACCTGCTCGCGCTCGCCAAGACGCGCATAGTCGGGAAATTCGCAGTTCACGCCGGCCGCGCTCTCCCAGGTTGGCGGCTGGAACTGCGACAGCCGCCACGTGCCCTGCGCCGCCGACGGCGCCGCGGCCCGCGCCGCCGTACCCGCGAGGATCTCCCCGGGGCACTCGTGGCGGCGACAGAACTCCGTCGCGAGGTCCCGCTCCAGCGCGCTGCGCGCGGAGATGCGCGGCCACGCGATCCACAGCGGGCGACCGTCGATCATGAGCACGACCTGGTTGTGACGCTCCACGCGCACCTCGACCTGTTGCGCCACGTACAGGTCCGCCTGCCACGCCATGAGCTCGTCGAGGATCGGGGCGATGCCCTGGGCCCAGCGCGCCAGGTCGCGCTCGCTGGCGCCGCGCCTCCGGCCGTCCTCCATCGCCCGGTCCAGCTCAGCCTCGTAGGCCACCACCAGCCCCTCGACGATGATCGCGGCGAGGTCCAGGCGCGCCTCCACCGGCATGCCGGGCAGCGCGTCGATGAGGCTGGCCAGGGGCGACGGTTCAGCATAGAGCTGGCGCCCCGCCGGATCTGCCGCAGTCGCCGTCGCCGCGACCGCCAGGCCGAGCGCGGCGATGGCGAGGGCGGCGCCTGCGTGGCGGAGGCGAACCATGGACGTACTACCGCAGGAACAGCCGGTACGCGGGATTGCCGGTTTCTTCCCAGAATCGATAACCAATCCGGCGCAGGTCCGCGACGAGGCGCGCCCGGTCGCGGGTGTCGCCCTCGAAACCGACCAGCACCCGGCCCCAGGCGGCGCCGTGGTTGCGGTAATGGAACAGCGTGATGTTCCAGTCGGCGCCGAGCCCAGAGAGGAAATTGAGCAGCGCGCCCGGCCGCTCGGGGAACTCGAAACGGAACAGCAGCTCCGACTTGTCGCCCGCCGGGCGGCCGCCGACCATGTGCCGCACGTGCAGCTTGGCCGCCTCGTTCTCGGTCATGTCCTCGACCGCGTAACCGGCGGCCCCGAGCGATTCGATCACCGTCGCGCGGTCGGCGGGCGCGCCGAGCTGCAGGCCGACGTAGACGTGCGCCGCGGCAGGATCCGCATAGCGGTAGTTGAACTCGCTGACGGAGCGCTTGCCGAGCGTCGCGCAGAAGCGCCGGAAGCTGCCGCGCTGCTCGGGAATGGTGACGGCCAGGATCGCCTCGCGCTGCTCGCCCACCTCGGCGCGCTCCGCGATGTGGCGCAGGCGGTCGAAGTTCACGTTGGCGCCGCTCACCACTGCCACCAGGCTGGCCTCGGGATCGAGGCCGCGCGCCACGTACTTCTTGAGCCCCGCCACCGCCAGCGCCCCGGCCGGCTCGGCGATGGAGCGGGTGTCCTCGAACAGGTCCTTGATGGCGGCGCAGATCTCGTCGGTGTTGACGATGATGACCTCGTCCACGTGGTGCCGGGCCACCTTGAAGGGCTCGCGCCCTACCTGCGCCACGGACACGCCGTCCGCGAACAGGTCGAGGCCCTCGTACGGCAGTGTGACCCGCCGCCCCGCCTCGAGTGCGGCGGCAAGGCAGGCGGAGCCCTCCGGCTCGACCCCGATGATGCGCGTCGCGGGCGAGAGATACTTCACGTAGGCCGCGATCCCCGCAATAAGGCCGCCGCCGCCCACGGGCACGAAGATCGCGTCCGGTGCGCCGGCGTGCTGCTTCATGATCTCCATGCCGACCGTGCCCTGCCCCGCGATCACGTCGAGATCGTCGTAGGGTGGGATATACACCAGCCCCTGGCGTGCGGCCAGCTCCGCCATGTGCGCCGCGGCGTCGTCGTAGGTATCGCCGTGCAGCACCACCCGCGCGCCGAACGCGCGCACCGCGTCCACCTTGATGCTCGGCGTATTGCGGCCCATCACGATGGTCGCCTTGAGCCCGAGTTCCTGCGCCGCCAGCGCCACGCCCTGGGCGTGGTTGCCCGCGGAGGCCGTGATGACGCCGCGCGCGCGCTCGGCCGCGGACAGCTGCGCCATCTTGTTGTACGCGCCGCGGATCTTGAAGGAGAACACCTGCTGCAGGTCCTCGCGCTTCAGCAGGACCCTGCAGCCGGCGCGCCGGGACAGGTTGCGCGCCGGCTGCAACGGCGTCTCGACGGCCACGTCGTAGACGCGCGAGGAGAGAATCTTCTTTACGTAGTTCTGCAGCATGCCTGGTTCTCGCGAGATTAGAATTCCACGCCCAGGGTCAGCACGATGCGGCCGTCCGAGATGTAGTCCGAGCCAGCCGGTTACGAGTTTCCATGGTGCACCCCCCGTCGAAGGGCAGGCAGTATAAATCGTCCCGCCCGGATCGAGCGATTTCAGGGCCGGACGCGCGAGTCAGCCAGGATCCCCCTCGTAACTCACCAGGTCCACATCGGCCGCCGCCACCCGGAGCGGAACGAGTGCCTGGTAAGCGGGCGAGTTGTACCAGCCCGCGACGGCATCGGCATCCGGAAAGCGGATCACGACGGTGTTGCCGCGCTCGTGCTGACCGCAAAGCACGGCCGTTCGCGTGCCGCGAAACACCAACTCCGCGCCCCAGGGCGCCAGCGTGGCCGGCACCTTGCCGCGGTACTCAGCCCACTTCGCAGCATCCTTCACAGAAATGTGCCCGATTACATAGGCGGCCATCGTTGTGCTCCTCAACAATACCTCAGGCGCCGCTGGCGACACCCCAGTAATTGAAACATGCCGCCCGCCAGCCCGGAATGTACATGGTGTCCAGCCGCTCGATGCGGAAACCGCCCGCCTCGATGAGCCCTGGAATCGGCCGATCGAGATTGCAGCCGCCGGCGAGGCGCTTCCACAGGGGGTTCGCGAGCGTCTGCTGGCGGCGGACGCCCGCGTCCGGAGCGGCGCCATGCTCGCAGAAGATCAGTTCACCGCCCGGCCGCAGCACGCGGCGCATCTGCTCGAGCGCCGCCACCGGATCGGGGATCGTGCACAGCGTATAAGTCACGAGCACGGTATCGACGCTGTCGTCGTCGAGCGGAAGCTCGTGGCCCGGCAGGCCGATGAACTCGACCTCGAAAGGCACCGAGTGCGCGGCCCGCTGCGCCATGGCCCTCATCTCGGCCGCGGGATCGAGGCCCCACACCTTGCTCACTCTCGAGGGATCGTAGAAGGGCAGGTTCAGGCCGGAGCCGATACCGATCTCGAGCACCCGCCCGCGGGCGAGCGGCACGACCTTCTCGCGCTGGCGCATGGCGGGCTTGAGGCCGCAGGTGAAGTGGACCACTCGCGGCAGGATGTACGTGCTGTACAAGCCCATTGAAGCCTCACGCTTCCCGGTGGAACTAGCAGGATCATGCGGCAGCAGGTCCCGCGTGTCGATTCACTGGCCGAGCGCCGCGGCAGGCTACGAGGCCGAGCTCGCGGATTACCGCGACACACTGGCGTACTCGGGCTACTGAGCCCGCAACACTACGAGCCGGCACCTCCGAGCTTCAGCAGCCTGATGTAGCGGTCGCGCAGCAGGGTGTGGCGGCACTCCATCGGCATCGCCTTGCCCCTGATGTACACCGCGTCAGCCCGTGCTCGGCCTGGTGCAGGCGAAATTGAGGTAGGCGCTCTCGTCCTGCCGATAGTGCGTCTCGTTGAGCAGGAAACCGCTCTCGGCGAGGCACCGTCGCCAGGTTTCGGTCGAGAACAGGCCGAGCTCGCAGCGATCCGTCTCGACGCGCAGCACGCCGTTCTCCCGGATCAGGTACACCATCGTGGCCTCGTAGTGCTCGTCGTCGGGGTCGGGATCGAACACGTTCTCGACGAACACCACCTCCAGGTTCGCCGGGCGGGCACGGCCCTCGGCATGCTCCACGACGGTCTTGTTCTGGCAGAAATCTTCCGTGGTCACGTCGGGCGTGACCACCATCACGCCACCGGGATTCAGGTGGTGAAACGCCGTCCGGAACGCGGCGGCAAGATCGGCGCGGTGCGTCATGTGCGACACGCCGTCATCGAGCAGGATCGCATCGAAGGTCCGGCCGAGCTCGAAGTCGCACATGTCGCCCTCGACAAACTCGCACTCCGGGTTGAGCTGCGCCGCAAGCTCGAGCATCACCGGGCTGAGGTCGAGCCCCGTCACCTTGAACTGCCGCTTGAGGTTGAAGACATTCTTGCCGCTGCCGCAACTGATGACGAGCACCGACTCGATGGGCCGCTGGGCATGTGCCCGGAACAGGCCGATCACGTGCTCGCAGTAGCCGGCGTACTCGGTCTCGTGGTCGCCCCACAGCGGCCAGAGCCACGCGAGGTCGGTGTAGAGGCGCAGGCTGCCCGGTCTCATCTCTCGCTCCTCGTCGATTGCCGCTGCTTCACACCATAGGCCCAGCCGAGCACGGCGCCCAGCAGCGCGCCGCCCGGCCCGGTGATGAAGATGCCCAGCATCGGGCCCTGGTTGGCTTCCGGCGCGAAGATCATCGGGCCGAAAAACCCGAGCACGAAGCCGCTTACGCCGAGCACGACTGCGCCCATGCCGGCGTACCCGCTGGCCGGCAGTCCGTCGGCCGAGCCGGACCACGCATTGCGGGCCACGAAGGCGGCGATGAGCAGGGCCAGGAGGTTGCCGAGCCACTCGATGCCGCCCAGCGGCAGGAACAGCCGCAGCACCAGCCAGCTGAATATAAACGTGCCGAAAAACACCACCGACACGTACACGATTCGAACCGGACCGCTCATTGACGGTTACTCGCCGGGAAGATGCGCGCATAGTGCCCGATCGCCACGATCTCAGCTACCGCGCCAAGGCGTCGCCTCGCGATGACGAGCAGGAATGCTGCACTCGCACAGGCTTCGCCGTGACATCGCAGGGTCCATGGGCTAAGCGCTCGCACACCCAACCCGGCCGACCGTGTCCCGGGCGAGTCCAGAACGGAGCTCCCGCCCATGGCCGAGACGCCCGTACCCCCGGCACTGGCCGCACCGGGACCCGCGAGAGGCTCTACCAGCGACTGGAAGGCAAGTCGCTCGAAGCCGTTGAAGCCTACGGTGAAGGCATGATGGCGGTGATCGCGCTGTGGGGCTGAACGCCGGGGGCTGATTCGAGATCGCCCGGGATCGGGCTAAGATGGCCCTGGCGCCTGCACGCCAAGGAGGTCGTCATGGCGAACGTGATCGAACGCATCGAGCTCTGGCACGTCAACGTGCCCCTGCCCGCCCCTTTCTGGCCGTCCTGGATCCCGGGCTATCCACAGACCCACGTGGCCCAGACCGTGGCGCGCTTCTACGCCGGCGACGGGCTCGTCGGTGAAACCGGCGGCCCGGCGTTCACGACGGAACGCCGCGGTCTCGGCGACCTGCTCGGCGGCTTCCTGCTCGGCATGCGCGCCGACGACATGGAGGGTTTTCGCAGGCGGCTGCGCGAGGCTTCGTATCTCGGCTGGCGCAACTGGTGGCTCGAGGCCGCGTACTGGGACCTCGCCGGGAAGATGGCGGGCAAGCCAGTCTACAAGTTGCTGCAGGAATTCCCGGAAACCGTCACCAGGGTGAAGGTCTACGCCTCGACCGGCTCGCTGCAGCCGCCGGCGGAGCGGCGCAAGTACCTCGACGAGATTCGGCGCATGGGCATCGGCGCGGTGAAGATCCGCGTGAAGTACCCGACGCTGGAAGAAGACCTCGCGCTGGTGCGGGGCGTGCGGCAGCACGTCGGCGACGACTTCATCATCGGCGTGGACGCCAACCAGGGCTGGCCGGTGTCGTTGTTCCGGCGCAATCCGGACTGGGACCTCGAGCGGGCCACGGCCTTCGCCCAAGGCTGCGACGAGCTCGGCATCGCGTGGCTCGAGGAGCCCCTCGACATGCACGACTGGCACGGCATGGCCGAGCTGCGCCGCCGGGTGAAGACCCCCATCGCGGGCGGCGAGCTGCATGGCGCGTGGCACGAGCTGAGGCCGCTGTTCGAGCACGAGAGCCTCGACAAGTATCAGCCGGACGCGATGTTCTCCGGGCTCACGGTGGCGAAGCAGGCCATGGACGAGTGCCGCCGGCGCGGGCTGGAGTTCACGCCGCACACCTGGTCGAACGGCTTCAACATGATCGTGAACATGCACGCCTTCGCGGCGTGGGAACGGCGCAAGCTGATCGAGTATCCCTACGAGCCGCCAGGCTTCGTGCCGGCGGCGCGCGAGGGCATCATGCCGCCGATCGGCGTGAACGCGGACGGCACCATCGACGTGCCGCAGGAACCCGGGCTGGGCCTGCGGATCGACGCGCAGCTGCTGCGCAAGTTCGGCAAGCGTTTCCACGTCGCCACGCCATTGCGCGTCGCGGTGAAGACCATCCGCGAGAAGGGCTTCGGGTCCGCCATGACGCTCCGGAAGGCGAAGAAACACGCGACCCGGACATAGTTCCGCCGTCGTCCAGCGCCTTGGGTTTGTGCCGCGCCGCTCGTCCCGGCATGCTGCTGACTTATGACCGCCGCACTCGAGCGCATTTTCAACGTGCGCCGCGACGAGCTTCTGCCGGTGCTGGTCGCAGCGCTGTTCTTCTTCTGCGTGCTGACCGCGCTGATGGTGCTGCGGCCCGCGCGCGAAGCGCTCGGCATGCAGCGCGGCATCGAGGCAGTACGCTGGCTGTTCATGGGCACCGCCGTGATCACCTTGCTGGTGAACCCCGTGTTCGGCCTGCTGGTCAGCCGCTTCCGGCGCCTGCATTTCATCAGCGCCACGTATGCTTTCTTCGCCCTCAGCCTCGTGGGCTTCTATCTGCTGCTGAGCCTCGCGCCGGAGGCCGTCGGCGTGACCAGCGGCATGGTGTTCTACGTCTGGTTCAGCGTCTTCAACCTGTTCATCACGATGGTGTTCTGGGCGCTGATGGCGGATCGCTTCTCGCTGGAGCAGAGCAAGCGTTTCTTCGCGCTGATCGCGGTGGGCGGCACCTGCGGCGCATTGTTCGGCCCGTGGCTGGCCTCGCAGCTGGCGCAACCGCTGGGCACCGCCGGGTTGCTGCTGGTGGCGACGGGCTTCCTGCTGCTGGCGATCGTCGCGGCCTGGACGGTGGCCCGGCTGCAGCCGGAGCGTGCTCACAGCACGGATCCGGACGACCCCGAGGCGCCGCCAATGGTCAGCGAGCACGCCATCATCGGCGGCAGTGCCTGGGAAGGCTTCCGGTCGGTCTTCCGCTCGCGCTACCTGCTGGGCATCGCGGGCTACATGGTGATTCTCGCGGTGATGGCGACGTTCATTTATTTCACGCGCCTGCAGATGGTGGCCGCGCTCGACGACGACCTGGACATCCGCACGACCTGGTTCGCCCGCATCGACCTCGTCACCCAGGCCGCGACGCTGCTGCTGCAGCTGCTGGTCGCCGGTCACGTGATGAAGCGCCTCGGCGTGCACCTGACGCTGGCCCTGCTGCCGCTGACGGCGGCGCTGGGCTTCCTTGGGCTCGCAGTCGTCGGCTCGCTGGCGGCGCTCATCGTGTTCGAGGCCAGCTTCCGCGCGGTCCAGCGCGCCCTGATGCGCCCGGCCCGCGAAACGCTTTTCACCGTCGTCAGCCGCGAGGACAAGTACAAGTCGAAGGCCTTTATCGACACCTTCGTCTATCGCGGCGGCGACGTCATCGGTGCGCAGGCCGAGGGCCTGCTCGGCCGGCTCGGCATGGGCCTCGTCGCCCTGGCCAGCGTCGCAATCCCGCTGGCGCTCGCCTGGGCGGCGCTGGGCATCTGGCTCGGCCGCGCACAGCAACGCCAGGTAAAACGCGGGCACTCGGCGTCATTCCGCGCGCCGCTCGCACCCCTGGAACAGAGGAGCTAGCCAGCAATGATGACCCGCCGCCAATGTATGAAACTCTCCCTGGCCGCCCGACACGGCGATGCGCCAGCGCATGGTGACCTTCATGGAGGAACTCTAGCCGCGGCCTCGCGCCTCGCAGGCCGCGGCCGAGCTAGCGTCAATCGTCGGACCGGAGCAGCCACAAGGTCGCCAGCACGGCCGCCACCCCCACCGCCGCCAGCGGAATCCAGGCGCCCGTGTGGCCGATGAGCAGGACCAGCCCGGCGGCAAACAGCCACGCAAATACCATCGCGGCAGCTATGGCGAGCAGGGTTCTGAACACTAGGGCCCCTCCGGTTGCCAACAGCATAGTGCAAACGACGCTCGCCCGGCGCCCGCGATATCAGGCCGAGGAACCGGAGCCCGCCTCGCCGCCATCTTCGGGCATGTCGGTCTCGACCATGCGCTTCGCGATGCGGCGCGCGAAGTAATGAATGCGCTTGGACGCCTCGACCAGGTCGCTCTCGATGCGAAACAGCGAGAGCCGGTGCGCCTCGGGCGCGCTGACGCGCCGCGCGAGGTGCAGTTCGGCCTTGAGCGCAAGCTGCTTCACCTCCGCCTTGGATTCGATCACGGCCATGGCCGCCTCCTCCGACGACGAGGCCACCGCGCGCGCCGCCTGGCCGCAGGCCCAGAACACCTTGTCCCATAGCTCGCCGATGACCTTGCGCGTCATGGGACTGACCGCGAGGTCCGCGCTCAGCCTGACGCGCGCGGCGTGCGTCAGGTTCATCTCGACGATGTCGCCCATGGACTCGAAGTAGCCGGCCGCCGCCATGTAGTCGTGCAGCAGCTCGGTCTGATGCACGCTCAGCGAGCGCCGCGACAGTCGCCCCAGGTAGCCGATGATGGCGTCGTGGAGGCTGTCCACGTCGGTGTCGAGGCGCGGGATCTCGTTGATTTTCTCCGCCGTGCCGTCGAACACCAGCCCCGGGCCGCGTCCCAGCAGGCGCAGCACCGTCTCCGCGAGGTGCCCCATCTCCATGCGCACGCGGTCGAGCGCAAGGTCAGGCGTGTCCAGCAGCGCATCGTCCAGGTACTTGGGCTGGGCAACCGTGGGCACGGCCTCGGGGCGCCCCGGGTAGAGGCGCTGCACGAGCAGCGCCAGCGGACCGCTGAACCAGATGAACACCGCGGCATTGAGAATGTTCAGCGCCATGTAGCCGTTGGCGATCTGCCGCGGCGTCTCGGCCGCGAGCCTGGCCAGTCCCTCGAGCTCGGGATGCGCCGGCGACAGCATGCGCATGGCCTCCGCCAGCGGCAGCAGCAGCAGCAGCCAGCCGACGGAGCTGACGAACTTGAAAATGAGGTACGCGAGCGCGGTCTGCACAGCCTCGGCGCGCTTGCCGATGGAGGCCAGCATCGCCGTCACGGTCGTGCCGAGGTTCGCGCCGAGCGCCAGGGCAAGGCCGGTCTCGAGCGGGAGCATGCCCTGCGAGGCAAGCACGATGATGATGCCGGTGGTCGCCGAGGAACTCTGCACCAGGGCAGTGAATGCGGCGCCGATGATGATCGCCGGGAGCGGCCCGGAGTACTTGGCCATGGCGTCGATGAATGGCGGCCAGTCGCGCAGCGGCCCCATGGCCTCGCCCATGAGGTTCATGCCGAGGAACACCAGGCCGAGGCCGAGCAGCATCGTGCCGTAGCGCTTGATGTGGTTGTCCTTCGCGACGGCCTGGGCGAGAAAGCCGACCGCGATCGCCACCAGCGCGAGGTTGGTCACCTTGAAGGCGATGATCTGCGCCGTGACCGTGGTGCCGATGCTGGCGCCCATGACGACGCCGATGGCCTGTTGCAGGCTCATCAGGCCGGACTGGACGAAGCCGACAGTCAGCACGGTCGTGACGGAGGAAGACTGGATGACGGCCGTGGTGAACGCGCCGGCGAGGATGGCGCGGAACCGGTTCTTCGTCATGCGCGCCAGCAGCGTCTTCATACGGCTGCCGGCCGCCTCCTTGAGGGCGACCGTCATCTGGTCCATGCCGAACAGGAACACCGCGAGCCCCCCGAGGAGGCCTATGGTCATCGCGCCATAGTGGAGAGGTTCGCTGGTCAATGCCGCATCCGTGTGACCGACGCTGTCACGGCATTGTAACAATACGGCGATGGTGCCGGCCGGCTAGTGTGCGGGAAGTCCCTGGTCCTTAGATGACCTTGATGGTCCCCTGCGCTCAAGGGTCACGAACGTCATGTCCCAGGCATTGCGTTCATCCGACAGCTGCTCACGGCGCGATACCTCGCCCCACTCGTCCGGCTCGAGGTCGGGGAACAGGGTGTCGCCCCATGGCTCGGCGTGGATGCGGGTCAGGTAGATGCGTTTCGCCCGCGGCAGGGCCTGGCGATAGATCTCGGCGCCGCCGATCACCATGAGCTCTCGTGCGTCCATGTCACTTGCGACCTTCAGCGCCTCGGCCAGCGACCCGACCCGCATGGCCCCATGGCCGCGCCATTCCGAATTGCGCGTCAGCACCATGTTCACGCGCCCGGGCAAGGCCTTGCCGATCGCGTCCCAGGTGAGTCGGCCCATCAGGATCGGCTTGCCCATGGTGAGACTTTTGAAGTGAGCAAGATCCGCGGGCAGGTGCCAGGGCATGCTCCCCTCCGCGCCGATCACCCCGTTGTCGGCCACGGCGGCCACGAGCGTGATCTCGGGTTGTGCGGCCTTCTCGTTCACGTCCGGATCATAGACCTAGATCGACACCGGCGCAGGAATGTGCGGCTGCGGATCGTAGCCCAGCACCTCGAAGTCCGTATGCAGGTAGTCGAAGATGCCCGGCGGGCGGCGAAGAATTGTCAGCTGCGGCAGTGCTCCAGGCACGCGCTGCAGCTGCAGGTCCGCCTGCTCGAGGTGGTTCAGGTAGAGGTGCACGTCGCCGCCCGTCCAGACGAAATCACCGACCTCGAGATCGCACTGCTGCGCCATCATGTGCGTTAGCAATGCATACGAAGCGATGTTGAACGGCACGCCGAGGAACACGTCGCAGCTGCGCTGGTAAAGCTGGCAGGACAGCTTGCCGTCCCCTACCCAGAACTGGATCAGGCAGTGGCAGGGCGCCAGCGCCATGCGCCCCGCGCGCACGTTGTCCTGCGGGCTGACGGTCTCGTCGGGCAGCTCGGCCGGGTTCCAGGCGATGACGATGATGCGCCGCGAATTCGGCCGCTCGCGGATGGTCTCCACGGCCTCGGCCACCTGGTCGATGGCCCCGCCGTCCGCGGTCGGCCACGCGCGCCACTGGCGCCCGTAGATCGGCCCGAGGTCGCCCTCTTCCGTAGCCCACTCGTCCCAGATGCGTACCTTGTGCTCCTGCAGGTAGGCAATATTCGTCTCGCCCGAGAGGAACCACAGCAACTCGTGTACGATCGAGCGGATGTGCAGCTTCTTGGTGGTGAGCAGCGGGAAGCCGGCGCCGAGGTCGAAGCGCATCTGGTGGCCGAACACCGACAGCGTACCCGTGCCGGTGCGATCGCCCTTGCGCAGGCCCTCGCGGCGGATCCGGCCGAGCAGCTCCAAGTACTGCTGCATCTCAGGCAACCCTCCGTGCCGGCCGGTAGGCCAGCCACAGCAACACGGCGCCCAGCACGATCAGCGGCACCGACAGCAACTGGCCCATGGTGAGCCAGCCGAAGGCGAGATAACCGATGTGCGCGTCGGGCAGGCGCACGAACTCCACCGCGAAACGGAACACGCCGTAGCCCAGCCCGAACATCGCGGACACCGCCATGAGCGGCGGCTTGCGCGCCGAGTAGAACCACAAGATGAGGAACAGCGCCACGCCCTCGAGTCCCGCCTGGTAGAGCTGCGAGGCGTGGCGCGGCACACCGTTGACGACGAAGGCCCACGGCACGTCCGTCGGCTTGCCCCACAGCTCGCCGTTGATAAAGTTGCCGAGCCGGCCGAACGCCAGGCCGAGGGGAGCAAGCGGCGCGACGAAGTCGGTCATCTCGAAGAAGGTGCGCCCGAGCTTGCGGCCGTACAGCCACAACGCGAGCACCACGCCGAGCAGGCCGCCGTGGAAGGACATGCCCCCTTCCCAGACGCGCAACAGCATGACCGGGTCGCGCAGCCAGGCATCGAAGTTGTAGAACAGGATCGAGCCGAGCCGCCCGCCGACGATGACGCCGATGGCGGAATAGAAGATCAGGTCGTCGATCTGCTGGGCGGTCCAGCCGGAGCCCGGCTGCCTGGCGCGATGGCGCGCCAGGAACCAGGCAATGGCAAAGCCGATGATGTACATCAGCCCGTACCAGCGGATCGCGATCGGGCCGAGCTGGATCGCGATCGGGTCGATGTTCGGGTAGGGAATCATGGCGGCGTAGTGTACCAGCCCGCATGTCCGCGGAGCCCGCCTCCACGGGCGTCGCTCGCTGGTCCGCGTGCGCGCTGGTCCGCGTGCGCGCTGGTCCGCGTGCGCGCTGGTCCGCGTGCGCGCGCCATCACAGCTCCGCCTCGCTTAGAAGTCTTTATGCGCTCGGCGGAGCTGTGATGTCCCGCACACGCTGCCGCGTCGCCAGGCCTGGCGCCTCGTCACGCGCCGGTGGCGGCGCAGGCGGCGGCGCCTCGCGGCGCTGCGTGTGGCAGGGTGGCAGCGGCCGGGGCATGGCAGGGTTCACCGAGCGCATAAAGATTTCTAAGCGAGGGGAACCCTGCCATGCCCCGGCCGCGGTCTCACCGCAACCAGCACGGCGAGCCGGATCGATCGTTACTCGGGCACCACGCGGCAGAACACGGCCTTCAGGTAGCGCGTTTCCGGGATCAGCGGATGCGAGGGATGGTCGGCCGCCTGGCCGCCGAGCTCCAGCACCTGCACGAAGCGGCCCATGTGGCGCGCGGCGCGCTGGATGGCGAGCAGGAGGTCGTCCTGCGACAGGTGGAAGGAGCAGCTGCACGACACCAGCAGTCCGTCGCGCGCCAGCAAGCGCATGGCGAGCTGGTTCGCGCGCTGGTAGGCGGCGAGCCCGGCCTTCTGGTCCTTGCGGCGCTTGATGAAGGCCGGCGGGTCCACGACCACCGCTTCGAAGCTGCGGCCCTCGTCGGCGAGCGCCTTCATCACGTCGAAGGCCTGGCCCTGCACCGTCTCGACCTCGAGCCCGAGCCGCTGTGCGTCCCGCTCCGCGATCTCGAGGGCCGCGGCGGAACCGTCCACGAGGGTCGCGCGCGCGCCGCGGGACGCCGCGGACAGGCCCCATGCGCCGGTGTAGGAAAACACGTCGAGCACGCTCGCAGGCCGGTAGCGGGCGAGCCGCGCGCGGTTGTCGCGCTGGTCGTAGAACCACCCCGTCTTCTGGCCGCTGCGGATCGGCGCCGTGAACTCGACGCCGTCCTCGACGAGCCGCACCTCGTCGGGCACCTCGCCCGCGGCCACCTCGACATAGCGCTCCAGGCCCTCGAGGTCGCGCGCGCCGGAATCGTTGCGCCACAGGATTCCGGCCGGCGCGAGCACCTTCTGCACCGCGTCGACGATCTCCCCCTTCATCGCCTCGATCGCGGCCGTGCCCGACTGCAGCACGACATACTGGCCGAAGCGATCCGCGATCAGCCCGGGCAGGCCGTCGCCGTCGGCAAACAGCGTGCGGTAGCAGCCATGCTCGTAGAGCCGCTCGCGCAGCGCGAGGGCGATGTTCAGGCGGTGCACGATGAGCGAGCGATCGGGCGGATGGGACAGCTCCCGCGACAGGATGCGCGCCGCGATCAGGCTGTGGGGGCTGACCCCCGCATAGCCGAAGAAGCGGCCCTCGGCGCTGTTGAGCCGCACGATGGCGCCCGGCGCGAGCGTGGCGAGCGGCGTCGTGGCCGTGTCGATCTCGTTGCTGTAGACCCACAGGTGGCCGGCGCGCAGGCGGCGATCCTCCCGCGGCTTGAGCCTGAGTTCGGGATAGTCGGGGGCAGATGGGTTCACGGGCGAATGATCCGGGGAAGCACCGGGAAAGGTCCGGTATAGTTGCGCGCAAGTCTACCCGAATCCACCTGCCTGGACTGTCAATGCCCGAACAAACCAACCGTCTCGCCAGCGAGACCAGCCCCTACTTGTTGCAGCACGCCGCGAATCCGGTGGACTGGCATCCCTGGGACGAGCAGGCGCTCGAGCTCGCGCGCCGCGAAGGCAAGCCGATCCTGCTGTCGATCGGTTACTCGGCCTGCCACTGGTGCCACGTGATGGCCCACGAGTGCTTCGAGGACCCCGAGATCGCCGCGCAGATGAACGCGCTGTTCGTCAACATCAAGGTGGACCGCGAGGAACGTCCGGACCTCGATCGCATCTACCAGCTCGCGCACCAGATGATCACCCAGCGCAACGGCGGCTGGCCGCTGACGATGTTCCTGTCTCCGGAAGACCAGACGCCGTTCTTTGGCGGCACCTATTTTCCGCCGACGCCGCGCCATGGCCTGCCGGGCTTCACGGAGCTGCTGCAGCGGGTCGCCGGCTACTGGAACGAGCACCGCGAGGAGATTCGCCATCATGCGGAGGGCGTCCGGGAGGCGTTCGCGGCCGTCTGGGAGGCGCCCGCGCGCGGCGAGCTGGAAGACATCGTGCTGGATCGCGGCCTGCTGGCTGTGGCGCGCCAGGAGCTGGGCAGCACGTTCGACAAGGAACACGGCGGCTTCGGCGCGGCGCCGAAGTTTCCTCATCCGCCGAACCTGGTGCGCCTGCTCAGGCACTGGCGCAGCACGGCGCTCGGCGAGTCGCCGGACCTGGAGGCGCTCTACATGGCGACCTCGACGCTGCAGCAGATGGCCGAGGGCGGCATCTACGACCAGCTCGGCGGCGGCTTCTGCCGCTACTCGGTCGATGCGCACTGGATGATTCCGCACTTCGAGAAAATGCTGTACGACAACGCCCAGCTGCTGCCCTTGTACGCGCAGGCCTGGTCCGTGACCAACGAGAGCCTGTTCCGCAGGATCGCGGCGGAGACGGCGGGCTGGGTGATGCGCGAGATGCAATCGCCGGAAGGCGGCTACTGGTCCAGCCTCGATGCGGATTCGGAAGGCGAGGAAGGCCGCTTCTACGCGTGGACGCGCAAGGAGATCGAGCAGCGCCTCGAGCCGGGCGAGTTCGCCGCGGTCACCGCGGTCTTCGGCCTCGATCGCGGCCCGAATTTCGAGGACCGCTGGCACCTGCACACCTTCATGTCGCCCGACCAGTTCGCGGCGGGCAGCGGCCTGGACGGGGCCGAGGTCGAGCTGCGGCTGGCGAGTGCTCGCATCAAGCTGCTCGCGGCCCGCGAGAGGCGCGTTCGCCCGGGTCGCGACGAGAAGGTCCTCGCCGCCTGGAACGGCCTCATGATCCGCGGGATGGCGCTCACCGCCAGGATCCTCGGCGACGCGACGCTTGCCTCCTCGGCGGACCGCGCCATGGAGTTCGCGCGCCGCGAGCTGCTGGTGGACGGCCGGCTGCGGGCGACCTGGAAAGACGGCCGCGCGCGCTTCCCCGCTTACCTGGACGACTACGCCTACCTGCTGGACGCCGCGCTGGAGATGCTGCAGCTGCGTTGGAAGGCGGAGGATCTCGAGTTCGCCACCACGCTTGCCGAGGTGCTGCTCGCGCATTTCGAGGACCCCGCCGGCGGCGGCTTCCTGTTCACGGCCGACGACCACGAGAAGCTGATCGAGCGGCCGCGCCCGCTGGCGGACGACGCCATGCCCGCCGGCAACGGCGTCGCGGCGCTGGTGCTGAACCGGCTGGGGTGCCTGCTCGGCGAGCCGCGCTACCTGGCGGCCGCGGAGCGGGCGGTGCGCGCGGCGATGCCGGTCATCCAGCGGGCGCCGTTTGCGCATTGCGCGCTGCTGGACGCGTTGGAAGAACAGCTCAACCCGCCGGAGATCGTCGTCGTCCGCGGCGCACCGAAGCGAGCCGCCGACTGGGCGCGCACCGCCCGGCTGGTGTTTGCGCCGCGCCGCCTCGTGTTCGAGATCCCGGCGGAGGCGGCTAACCTGCCGCCCGCGCTGGCCGAGAAGGCCGTGCCGGAGACCGGCGCACGGGCCTGGATCTGCCGCGGCACGACCTGCCTGCCGCCGGTGGACAGCCTGTCCGCGCTCACCACCACCCTCAAGGGCTGACCGGCAGCGGGAGCGGCCGCTAGAGCTCCCGCCGCTGCCAGTGGCCGTCGTCGTTGAGCACGAGCTCGTACGCCGGCCAGTAACGCTTGTCGAGCTTCAGCGTCACGACCTCGACTTGGCCGTTCCAGTTGATGACGCGCAGGCGCACCGCATCGCGATCGGCCCGGCCCGCGACGACCGCCAGGAAACTGTCGAGATCCGGCGTCGGCTGGCCGTCTACCTCGACGATCCTGCGCCCCGCGCCCAGGCCGTTGCGGCTGGCAGGCGAGCCGAAGGCATGGAAGGCGACAAAGGCGCCGCTGGGCTCGATGCCGCGCTGCGCCGCCATGGCGCGATGCGGGGGCTGCAACAGCGCTCCGGCCCACGAGACCACGCGCTCGACGCCGCCGCTGCCGAGCTCCACGGTCGGAATCTCGAGCTCCAGCACCTGGCCCTCGCGCCAGATTCGCGTTTGCGCAACGGGCACCTGGGTGGCTTCCTCGACGGCGCGGAAGCGGTTGATGGTCTGGCCGTCGATCGCGAGCAGCAGGTCGCCGGGGCGCAGCAACCCCGCCGCCGGCGTGCCCGCCACGGTGCGCACCACCTGCAGCACTTGGCGGCGCTCCGGGTCGTGCGCCTCGAGCTTCCGCGCCAGCTCATCGGACAGGCCGAGGCGGCGCGCGCTCGCCAGCGGCAGCTGCAGGAACTCCGTCTCGAGCGAGCGCAGCGTGCGCTCCCCGCGCGCCAGCGCCAGCACTTCCTCGACGAGCACCGCGGGCACGCCCTTGTTGGTCTGCTCGGTGGCGTGCCCGGCCTCGAAGGCAAAACTCGACCACATGCCCAGCACCCGGCCGCGCGCATCCGCGAGCACACCGTCGAAGTCCGTGGGACCGCTGACCAACTGGACGGTCTCCAGATTGGTGTCGCGGAAACGCAGCGTGCGCGACAGCGGAAAATTCAAGGCATCGATGGATGCCACCTGGGTCGCCTGCGACGCCAGGCGATGATCGCCCTTGAGGCCAACGACCCACACGGGGTCGCCCGGTCCTGTCCGCGCGGTCGATAAGGTCGCGGAGCGGACCGGCGTGTCGCCGATCAGGCGCGGCTCGTAGCTGAGTACCGCAAGATTGTGCAGCGGGTGGATGAACGCCACGCGCCCCGGAATCTCCAGTGACCCGGCGAACGTGAGGGTGATGTCGCCAAGCGCTTCCGGCACGGTGTTGCGATCGACGACCACGAGGCCGCGCTCCGCATCCACGATGAGCCCGGTGCCGTGGTAGAAACGGTCGGCCACGCCGGACACCGTGTAGGGCATCTCGAAATTGACCAGCACGAGCGACGGCTGCAGGGTGCGCAGGCGCCGATCGCTCTCGGGCGGGAAGCTGGTGGTGGCCGGCTCCGGCAGGGATGCGAGGCCGGCCTCGGGCAGCGGCTCGCAGGGCCAGTCGCCGAGCGCATCGTCACGCCGGCACAGCGCCGCGGGGAACCAGCGGCGATCCACCCGCACACTGCGCAGGCGCGTGGTGCGGGGGTTGTCGAACTCGAAATAGCGCACCGCCATGCGGGCGCGATCGGGGATCGGCGCGACGATCTCGACCAGCGACTGGAGATCCGCCGTGGGCACGCCGTTGATCTCGACGATGACCGCGCCGCGCGGCACGGCCGCCGCGGACAGCATGTAACCGGGGTTGGCGACATACACGCCCCGCAGCGGCGCGTTCAGGTGGCGCGCCTGCTGGTAGGAAAGGTCGTGCAGCACCGCATCGCCGATCTGCAGGAATTCGGACGGCGTCACGGCGTGCAGGTCCGTGACCTGGACCTCGACCTCCAGGTCGGCATCGCCGCGGCGCAGGGCGATCCGCAGCGTCTCGCCCACGTGCTCGTCCAGCACCTCGGCCAGCGCATGAAACGTCGCCAACGGCGCCCCGTTCACGGCGAGGATGATGTCGCCCGGCTCGAGCTGGCCGTCGGCGGGCGCGCCAGGCACGAGGTCGCGCACGACCAGCAGGCCCTTCTGCCCGGGGAACAGCTGGCGGTAACGGGCCTCCGCGGTGGCGTCGAGTCCGAGGCGTCCGAGCTCGTCGTAGGGCATGTGCACGAAGGTCGCCATCAGCGTGCCGCGCGTCACGGGCTCACCGGCGCGAATCCGCTCAAGCGCGCGCTTCACGCGGTCGAGCGGGAGAAAGAAACTCGAGGCGGACTGGACGTTGGCGCCGGCATTCAGCGCGACGACGCGGCCCTGGATATCGATGACCGGCGAACCGGAGGAACCGCCGGAAGTGCCGGAGGCCGCCTGGATATAGAAGGTATTGAAGTCGTTGTACTGGCCGCGCCCGTAGAACGGCGCCTCGCGGTCCAGCCGCGCGAGCGTGCCGGCAAGGATCGATATCTGCTCGCCCGCATCGTTGCCAACCACCCGGATCTCGCGTCCGATCTGAGCCCCCGCGGGCGCCAGGGGCAGGGTCTCCGGCTTGATGTGGCGCAGCCTGGCCGGATCGTAGCGATAGAAGCCGAAGTCGTGCACCGGGTCGCGGTACACCGGCGTCAGTTCCACCACCTCGTGATTGAGAAACACGGCCTCCGCGACCACCGGCCCGGACATCACGACGTGCCGGTTCGTCAGTATCAGGCCACGCTCGGCATCGACGACGAAGCCAGTCGCCTGGCTCGACATGTTCCAGCTGGTATCGAAGGCGCGCGGGGCATCGACGCGGATGGTCACAACGCTGGGCGCGATGCGCTCGAGCGTCGCGCGCCAGTCGGAAGGCTCCGCGGCGACTTCGGCGGTGGCCAGCGGCGGCACGACCGCGTATGCCGGCATGGCCAGCGCCGCTGCCAGCACGATGAGGACAAGAAATCTGCGCACGCGTTATCTCCCGAGACCGGGGTCGTAGCCGAAACTGGCCATGAACCTCTCGGAGAAAGACTCCGCATCGAAGGAATGGTTCTGCGTGCCGGGGGATTCCACCTTGATGGCGCCCATCAGGGACGCGATCCGCCCCGTCGTCGCCCAGTCGGCGTCGCGCAGCAGCCCGTGCAGGATGCCGGCCCGGTAGGCATCGCCACAGCCGGTCGGATCCACCACCGCCTCCGGCGCCGCCGCGGGAATCTCGAGGCACTCGCCGTCGGCCATGATGAGCGAACCCTCCGCGCCGCGCGTGACGATGAAGGCCTCGACGCGCGCCGCGATCTCCGCCTCGCTGAGGCCGGTGCGCTGCATGAGCATCTTGCCCTCGTAGTCGTTCACCGCAACCACGTCGGCCAGCTCGATGAAGCGCTCGAGTTCCCGGCCGCCGAACATCGGCAGGCCCTGGCCCGGGTCGAAGATGAACGGGATGCCCGCGGCGGCGAACTGCTCCGCGTGCTCGATCATCGCCTGCCTGCCGTCCGGCGAGACCATGCCCCAGCGGATGCCGGCATCCGCCGGCACGGTGTTCAGGTGCGCCCGCTCCATCGCGCCGGGATGAAAAGCCGTGATCTGGTTGTCGGCCAGGTCCGTCGTGATGTAACAGACTGCGGTCCAGGCGTCGCCCAGCTGGCGCACGTGGTCGAGCGGCACGCCGCGCTGGCGCAACCAGTCTCGGTAGGGCCCGAAGTCGTGGCCCACGGTCGCCATCGGGTAGCCCGTGTCGCCAAGCAGGCCGAGGTTGTACGCGATGTTCGCGGCGCAGCCCCCGAACTCCCGCCGCAGCGCGGGGACCAGGAACGAGACGTTCAGGACGTGGATCTGGTCGGGCAGGATCTGGTCCTGGAACCTGCCCTGGAAGACCATGATGTTGTCATAGGCGATCGAGCCGCAGATGAGCGCGCTCATGCCGCGTCCGGTGTCCACGCCACGTCGAGCTGCCGCGCCGCGCGCACGTCGTCGAGGCGCCGCACCGGGGTGCTGTAAGGCGCGCCCTTCACCTTGTCGGGCGTGTTGCGGGCCTCGTCGAGGATCGCCGCCATTGCCGCGACGAAGGCATCAAGCGTTTCCTTCGACTCGGTCTCGGTCGGCTCGATCAGCAGGCACTCGGGCACGAGCAGCGGGAAGTAGGTCGTCGGCGCGTGGAACTCGAAGTCCAGCAGGCGCTTGGCGAAATCCATCGCCGTGACGCCGAGCTCTCTTGCCTCGCGCTTCAGCGTGACGATGAACTCGTGGCTGGCGCGCCTCTGCGGGTAGGCGAGCTGGAAGCCGGCGTCGCGCAGCCGCGCCATCATGTAGTTCGCGTTCAGCGTGGCGTACTCCGCGACCCGCGGCATGCCCTCGCGACCGAGCATGCGAGCGTAAACGTAGGCCCTGAGCAGCACGCCGGCATTGCCCATGAATGCGGACAGGCGGCCGATCGACAGGGGCCGCTCATCTTCCGTGACCCAGCGATAGCGCTCGCCTTCCTTCGCCACCACGGGGACCGGGAGGAACGGCACCAGGCGCTCGCTGACGCCGACGGCGCCGGAGCCCGGCCCGCCGCCGCCGTGCGGCGTCGAGAAGGTCTTGTGCAGGTTCATGTGGATGACGTCGAAGCCCATGTCGCCCGGCCGGACCTTGCCCAGAATGGCGTTCAGGTTCGCACCGTCGTAATAGAGCAGCCCGCCCGCCGCGTGCACGACCTTCGACATCTCGAGAATCTTGCGATCGAACACCCCCACCGTGGAGGGATTGGTCAGCATGATGCCCGCCGTGTTCGGCCCGACCGCCGCCTGCAGCGCAGCCAGGTCCACATCGCCGTCCGGCCCGGTGGGAATCTCGATGACCTTGCAGCCGCACATCGTGGCGGTCGCCGGGTTGGTGCCGTGCGCCGCGTCGGGCACGATGATCTCGTCGCGATGGGTGTCGCCGCGCGCGACGTGATAGGCGCGGATCATCGCCACCCCGGCGAACTCGCCCTGCGCGCCGGCCATCGGCGTGAGGGACACCGCCTTCATGCCGGTGACCTCCAGCAGGATCTCCTGCAGCTCCCACATGCAGGCGAGGAAGCCCTGCCCCGTGGACGCCGGCGCGAGCGGATGCCGGTTGATGAACCCCGGCAGCAGCGCGAGCGTGTTACAGGCGCGCGGGTTGTACTTCATCGTGCACGAACCGAGCGGGTAGAAGTGCGTGTCGATCGAGAAGTTCAGCCGCGACAGGCGCGTGTAATGCCGCACGGCGCCGAGCTCGGAGACCTCGGGCAGGCGCGGCGCCTCGCGCCGCCGGAACGCCGCCGGGATATCCGCCCGCGCCTCGGCGGCGGGGGACTGCGCCGTGGCTCGACGCCCGCTCCGGGAGTGCTCGAAGATTAGCGGCTCGGCCATCTCAGCCGAGCGCCTTCAGCGCCGCCTCGTAACCCGGCTCCTGGCCGATCTCCGGCACCAGCTCGGCGTGCACCACCGTGTCGTTCTCGTCCAGCACCAGCACTGCGCGCGCCGTGAGGCCCGCCAGCGGACCGTCGGTGATCTGCACGCCGTACCCGCGCGCGAAATCGTCCGAGCGCATCGTCGAGAGCGAGACCACGTTCGCCAGGCCTTCCTCGCCGCAGAAACGCTTGTGAGCAAAGGGCAGATCGGCCGAGACCATCAGCATCACCGTGTCGTCATGGGTGCGCGCGTAGTCGTTGAACTTGCGCGTCGAGACAGCGCAGACGGGGGTGTCGATGCTCGGGAAGATCGACAGCAGTTTCTTCTTGCCCATCCAGCGCGACAGCGACACGTCGTTCAGGTCACGGTCGGTGAGCGTGAAATCGGGCGCCTTGCTCCCCACGCGCGGGAATTCTCCGGCGGTGTGGATCTCGTTGCCGTGCAGGGTGATGGTAGCCATGGGATTACTCCGGGTTTAAGCGAGCGATGCGGGTCTCAAGGCGACCCGCGCCTGGCGCAGAACATCGTTCAGCGCCTGGAAGTAGGTCTCGATATCGGTGGCGGTCCGGGTCTCGGTGGCGCACACGAGCAGCGCGTTGCCGAGCTCCGGGAAGTCATGCGACAGGTCGTAGCCGCCGAGGATCCCCCGCTTCGCGAGGGCCTCGAGCAGCGGGCCAACGGGCCGGTCCAGCTGCAGCACCGACTCATGGAAGAAGGGGCCCGAGAACGCGCGGCGCACGCCCTCGATGGACGCGAGCTGGCCGACCAGCTCGGCCGAGTTGCGCACGCAGGCGGCGGCCACGCGCGCGAGGCCTTCGGCCCCGAGCAGGCTCATGTAGATGGTCGCGGCCGTCACCATGAGTCCCTGGTTGGTGCAGATGTTGGAGGTCGCCTTCGAGCGGCGGATGTGCTGCTCGCGAGCCTGCAACGTCAGCGCGAAGCCCGCGCGGCCGTCGAGGTCAACGGTGCGGCCCACGATGCGTCCCGGCATCTGGCGCACCAGCGGGCTGCGACAAGCGAGGAAACCGAAGTAAGGTCCGCCCGAGGACAGCGGCACACCCAGCGGCTGGCCCTCGCCGCAGGCGATGTCCGCGCCCCCCTCGCCCCACTCGCCCGGCGGCGTCAGCAGGGCGAGACTGACCGGGTTGACGACGGCGATCACGAGCGCGCCCTTGGCGCGCGCCCAGTCCGTGAGGGCGGCGACGTCCTCGTAGCCGCCAAAGAAGTTGGGCTGCTGGATGACCAGCGCGGTGACGTCCTCGTCGTCCCAGCGGCGCAGCGCTTCGGGCAGCGTGGTGCCGGTGTCCGCGCAGTACGGCACGAGCTCGAACGCCAGGCCCTGGCCGCCCGCGATGCTGCTCGCAACCCGGCGATACGCAGGGTTGACGGTCGCGGGCACCAGGATCCTGCCGGACTTCGACGCCCTGTTCGCGCGCACCGCCATCAACGCGGCCTCGGCCATTGCCGAGGCGCCGTCGTAAAGCGAGGCGTTCGAGACGTCCATGCCGGTCAGCGCCGCCATCATGGACTGGTACTCGTAGATCAGCTGCAGCGTGCCCTGGCTGGCCTCGGCCTGGTAGGGGGTATACGCGCTGTAGAACTCGCCCCGGGTCGTGATTTCCCACACGGCGGCCGGGATGTGATGCTCGTAGGCGCCGGCGCCGATGAAGTTCAGATGCCCCGCATCGAGCGCCGCACGCTCGCGCATCAGGCGCTGGATCTCCATTTCGCCGAGCGCGGCGGGCACGCCGGCGAGCGCCGAGACCTTGAGGCCGGGCGGGATTTCGTCGAACAGCTGCTCGATTTCCGCGACGCCGATCGCAGCGAGCATCTCGCGGACATCGTCCTCGGTGTGGGGTATGAAAGGCATCGCGAACTTATTCCTCGAGGGTTGCAGCGTATGCGTTCGCGTCAAGCAGCGCGGAGGTTTCAGGCTCGGCGGCCGGACGGATCTTCATGATCCAGCCCTCGCCATAGGGATCGGTGTTGAGCAGCTCCGGCTGGCTGCCGAGCGCGTCATTCGCCGCGATGATCTCGCCGTCGATCGGGCTGTAGATGTCGGAGGCCGCCTTCACCGACTCAACGACCGCGCAGGCCTCGCCGGCCTTGACGCTGCGCCCCGCCTCCGGCGTCTCGACGAACACCAGGTCGCCGAGCGCGTCCTGGGCGTGGTCGGAAATGCCCACCGTCACGCTGCCGTCGGCCTCTTTCCTGAGCCACTCGTGCGTGCGGGTGTACTTGAGTTCCACGGGGATGTTGCTCATGGCTGGCCTCTCGAATACGGGTTGCTGTAAGACGTTTCAGTCGAGCTGGATGCGGGGCTTGCCGTTGCGGACGAACGGCGGGCGGACGACGCGCGCCTCGAGGAGGCGGCCGCGCACGTCGACCTGGACGCGCTCACCGGCGTCCGCCGGGACGCGCGCAAAGCCAATCGAACGCCCCAGGGTCGGCGAGAAACTGCCGCTCGTGACCTCGCCCTCGCCGGCGGGCGTCACGATGCGCTGGTGGGCGCGCAGCACGCCGCGGTCCTCGAGCAGCAGGCCGACGAGCTTGCGGGCCGGGCCGGCGCTGCGCTGGACCTCGAGCGCCGCGCGGCCGACGAAATCGCGTTCCGCCGGCTCCCAGGCGACGGTCCAGCCGAGGCCCGACTCGAGCGGGCTGGTGGACTCGTCCATGTCCTGGCCGTACAGGTTCATGCCGGCCTCGAGGCGCAGCGTGTCGCGCGCGCCGAGTCCGCAGGGCCGGAGCCCGGCGGCGACCAGCGCACGCCAGGACTCGGCGGCCCGCGTTCCCGGGAGGATGATTTCCCAGCCGTCTTCGCCCGTGTAACCGGTGCGCGCGACGAACAGCTCGCCGAACTGGGCCGCGCTGAACGGCGCCAGCGCCAGCGCCGCGTCGCGGTCCTCGGCGGGGAGCAAGGCCGCGGCCCTGGCGCGGGCATTGGGACCCTGCACCGCCAGCATCGCAAGCTCGGGCCGTTCGCTCAGGCTGAACTTCGCGCCGTCCTTCTGGCGGGCCAGCCAGGCCAGGTCCCTGGCGCGGGTGGCCGCGTTGACGACCATGCGGAAGCGGTCCGGGCCCAGGAAATAGACGATCAGGTCGTCGATCACCCCGCCGTCCTCGTTGAGCATGCAGCTGTAGAGCGCCTTGCCCGGCGCCTGCAGGCGCGCGACGTCGTTGGCCAGCAACCGCTGCAGCCACGCGCCGGCGCCCTCTCCGGTGAGGTCGACGACGGTCATGTGGGAGACATCGAACAGCCCGGCGTCGCCGCGCACCGCGTGGTGCTCTTCGACCTGCGAGCCATAGTGGAGCGGCATGTCCCAGCCGCCGAAATCGACGATGCGGGCGCCGAGGCGCTCGTGCTCGCCATGCAGAGGTGTCTTGTCGCCCATATCGTGAATCCCCCAGCGGCCTAGCAGCATGACGGCAGGCGCCGTCTGCCGCCACTCTGTCCGGGAACCTGAGAGATTCAGTCCCGCAGCGCCGCACGGCCAGCGAAACCAGTCACCTTCGGTGGGCCCTGCGTGCGGCCGCTCTCCAGAGCCAACTCATCCCCGGCGTCCTTTTGCCTGAGCGTTTCCGGGCGGTACTTGCGCCTTCGGCGCCCCCTGGCCTTGCGGCCGGGGGTCTCTCCACCGGGGACCTAAACGTTGGAACAGCGATCATACCCGAGGCCCGGCCTCCCTTGCGAGTCCGGGACGGTACGGGGATCATTGCCTTCCTCGTCGCCTGGTTCGCCGGAGTCCCTGATGATGCTGTTGCGCGCACTGCTGATCGTCCTGCTGTTATCGCCGGCGGGGCCGGCGGCGGCCTCCCCTGCTGCCACCGAGCTCGAGAAATTCCTCGCGAGCGAGTGGCAACGGACCCTCGAGGACAATCCGACCTCGGCGTCGTCGCTCGGCGATCGCCGCTGGAACGACCGCTGGCCGGACCTGTCGGCGGAGGCGCTCGCGACCCGGCACGCCGCCGACCTCGCGGCGCTGGCGCGCCTCGAGCAGATCGACCCCGCCACGCTGCCGACTGCGCAACGCCTCGATCACGAGATGTACCTGCGCGTGCTGGAGGAGCGTATCGAGAGCTTCCGCTACCGGCGCCACCTGGTGCCCTTCAACCAGCGCGGCGGGCCGCACAACGCCTACGACACGGTGGAGCGCCTGCGCCTCGCGAACGTGCAGGACTACGACGACTGGCTGGCGCGGGTCCGCGCCTTCGGCAGCTATGCCGACCAGTCCGCGGCGCTGCTCGCCGCGGGCATCGAGGCCGGGATCGTGCACCCGCGGGTCATCGCCGAGCGGATCGCCGGCCAGCTTAAGACCCAGGCCGCACTCGACGCCCGCCACAGCCCCTGGGCAAAGCCGTTCCTGGA
>Ga0209498_1000343_pt1 | contig 28396 bp, 29 predicted proteins | sample WalLakDeSediment_FD_184131 | JGI IMG/M metagenome (GOLD analysis project Ga0209498, IMG submission 184131) | Lake sediment microbial communities from Walker lake, Nevada to study Microbial Dark Matter (Phase II) - Walker Lake 11/02/13 Deep... | ecosystem: Environmental > Aquatic > Freshwater >...
GGGCCAGAAAGACACTGTTCAAAATATTACCTGCCCGGAATTTTTTGACATGGAATTTTTGAGCGTCCTATTCAATAAGGACTTTTTCAGGCTGTTAACCTGAACCAGGTATTTCTGATCTGATCAGGCAAAATCTAAAACCTGTATCTCAGGCCAAGAACATAAAAATCCGAAGCTCCCTTTACCCCTCCAAATAATCCAGCTACTCCGGAACGGTGATGAATCTTGTATACAAGGCTGTATTTGGGGTACCTGGGCAGGGTGAATGCCAGTTCTACTGTAAGATAATGCAGAAATCTTCTGGAGCTGCCCCGGCTTTGAACCTCTCTTTTTGATAGTTCTGAAGTAATGGAGAGTCCGTCCCCAACACCCAGAGATGTGTGAAGAAATTTATTCCAGGGAAAATTGTCATATCTCAGGAGAATGGACAGAACATATTCTTCATAATCATGATAGCCCTCTTTATGACGGCCATGGTGTTTGACAAACATTCCCTCGAGTTCCAGAGCAAAGTGATCCCAGAATCCCTTAACAACTCTGGAGAGTCCCAGGCCATGCATGTATTTTTTTTCTAATTTTCCCGGGATATTGAATGTGGTCTGACCAAAGGTGCGCGGGGTGTAGATGCCGTTATAAAGGCTCAGTGCCCATTTATAATCATCCGGTTTTTTGGGGTCGGATTGATTATCAAGGGCAAAACATGGCAGGGAAGAAAAGACAGCAATTAAACAGACAAGGCAGGCGACTCTCAAATGCACCGCTAACCCCATGGCACGCAGATATCCTGATACCGCGCTAAAGTCATGAAGAATAAAGGCATGTTTTAGGATAATCCTGTCAATGAAAGTTTAACAGGCTGTTGAAAATCTCCCAATTGCTGCGTCGCTGCAAAAACTTCAAACTCTTACGTATCCTAACTACGCCGCGACCTTGAACTTTCTTTGCTCCTTGCACTTGGAATTTTTGAACAGCCTGTCTAATAAGGACTTTTTCAACACGCTGTTAAGGATGCCCCTTAAGCTCAGGAAATCAGGATTGACCCGGAAAAATATTAAATTATGACCGGGCTTTCCAGGAAAAAAGTTAACCAGTTAAACTAGGATTTATATTATTTTATAAATCCTTGCTTTTGTAAACTATTTTTTTCACGATGTTTATAAAAGTGTTTGAGATTTAAATTTCAATATTCAAAGGTTTCCAGCTGGGCTCAGAAAAGACTGCTTGCGCTGAACAAGCCTGCTTCGCAGAAAATCCTCTGCTTTTCTTGACAGGCCCAGTAGGTCAACAATTTCCTCAAACCAATCTCTGGATCCGTACCCGCCAAGGATGCCGTTGACCCTGGCAACCGCGGCAGAAGCTACAAAACCGTTAAAAGACGGAAATGCTTCCAAGTACTCCTTTGTGATTTCAGGGTGCCTCTGCAGATAAAATTTCTGGTGATAATCTTCAGCTGCATAAAAACGTGAATAAGGAATTAGTTCAGTTCGTACTTTTCCTGGAAGAGAGTCCATACTTTTGATTATTTTTTCCTTTTGTTCATCAGAATGGTAAAATACAGCGTTCATATACTGCCTGGACCAGGGCTGGCGCGTATGGTCGTGTTCCATCCAGAATATCCTGAGCAGCGCGTCATAGGAAACTATACCGGGATCAAAACTAATTTGCAGGGTTTCCATGTGATCCCCGATTCTGTGATAGGTGGGATTACTGCTTGTACCACCACTATAGCCTACAACAGTTTCAAAGACCCCATCCATGATGCCGAACCTGGCATCAGGACCCCAGAATCAGCCCAGAGCAAAAGTGGCTGTCTCAAGATTCTGAGGCTTGGCCAGATCTAATGGCGGAACCTTTTTTTCGTCAGCTTGAATGTTTTGTGCAGGATAAATCATGGTATTCTCCTTTGCGTAAAGGTCAGCTGAAGCATAAAAAAGCAACAGCATGCCAATAAAAAACAAGTGATTACGGAAATTCATTTTAAGTGCCTCTATGGAAGATATTGCCCGTTATGCGTCTTTTTTATAGCCTGCCAGTTTGGACAGGTTAGAGAATGTTTAATAATCACCGTCTCTTAATGTGTCCATATATGAACTTTGCTGCAATAAACTGAAGAGATCTTATGAAGTTATGTCTTTTCTGTGCCTCTCATGCTAGGTTTTATCAGATGTTCAACTTTAGAAGCGCGATATCATTTCTGGCAATATGGCCATTATGGCTGATTTAATATTTATCAGTTGAATTATTATTATGTGTTTGTTAAATTTGAATTAATCGAATGTTTCTAATGAACCGCTGAAAGGATATCATTGATCACAGCTGGATTGGCCGAATTTTTTAAACTCACCCAGCGTACGCATGTGCTTGAGATTATAGTAATTTTCATAAGGAAAACCATTTGAACCCTTTTATTTTTGGAGAGCGGATGAATTCTGTCCTGAACTTTGACAGTTATGACACAGGCCGGTTTTATGATGAAATGTTTCAAGGTCCTGGAAAACCAAGGCCAGGCACCAGTCTTTTAATGGAGAAGCTTCAATCACTTCCGCTTCATGAAATCCTGGCCAGGCAGGCGGCAGCGGAGAAGGCTTTTTTTGACCTGGGGATTACTTTCGCGGTTTACGGAGACGAACAGGGGACTGAAAAGATATTTCCCTTTGATATTGTGCCCAGGGTTATTGAGGCCAGGGAATGGGAAATTCTTGAAAAAGGTCTTAAGCAAAGAATTTTTGCCCTGAACCTTTTCCTGCAGGATATTTATCATGAGCAGAAAATTATTAAAGACAAGTTTGTTCCAGGGGATATTATTGAAACCTCAGCAGGATATTTTCCAGAATGCCGGGAACTGAATCCGCCTCTGGGCGTCTGGTCACACATTACCGGAACAGACCTGGTCAGAGATGAGCGTGGAAACTTTCATGTCCTGGAAGATAACCTGCGTTCTCCATCCGGGGTGTCTTATGTTCTGGCCAACCGTCAGGTTCTTAAAAGGACATTTCCTCAGGCTTTCAGTGAATCCAGGGTCAGGTCAGTGGACAACTATCCGTCCATGCTGCTGGACATGCTTTATTCCATAGCTCCTTCAACTCCCAGCCAGCCCAATGTTGTTCTGCTTACCCCGGGTGTATATAACTCGGCTTATTATGAACATTCATTTCTGGCTCAGCAAACCGGAATTACCCTGGTTGAGGGAGGGGATATGGTGATCCATGAAGGTCATGTGCACATGCGTACCACAAAGGGACTGATCCGGGTGGATGTTATTTATCGACGCATTGGGGAGGACTTTCTTGATCCCAGGGTCTTTAGAAAGGATTCTTTACTTGGTGTGCCAGGTATTATGGAGATTTACCGTCAGGGAAGAGTTGCCCTGGCCAACGCTCCTGGAACAGGTGTCGCGGATGACAAGGCTGTATACTCTTATGTGCCCTCCATCATAAAATATTATCTTGGTGAAGATCCAATTATCCCCAATATTCCAACTTATATCTGCCGGGAAAAGGATCAGCTTGATCATGTGCTGAAAAACCTGGACAGGCTTGTGGTCAAGGCAGCCAATGAATCCGGTGGCTATGGAATGCTGGTAGGACCGGCCTCCACAAAAAAACAAAGAGATGAATTTGCTGACAAGATCCGCTCAGATCCGCGCAATTATATTGCCCAGCCCACCATCGCCCTGTCCAGATGTCCTGTGATTGTTGATGATCACTTTGAGGGCAGGCACGTTGATTTCAGACCATATGTTCTTTACGGCCAGAATATTGAAGTAATACCCGGAGGACTGACCAGGGTGGCTTTGAAAAAAGGCTCACTGGTTGTCAATTCATCACAGGGTGGAGGAAGCAAGGATACCTGGGTATTATGCGGATAAACAATGTGTAAAAGGTTCAAATATGTTAAGTTCAGACGCTGACTCGGTTTACTGGATGAGCAGATACCTGGAACGGGCAGGAAACATTGCCAGATTTCTGGATGTTAACTGGCATCTCACCCTGGACGTTCCAGGGGAATATCAGGAACAGTGGAAGCCTTTGGTCATCACTACCGGAGATCAAGCAGGCTTTGAAGCCAGATATGCTGACGAAAACAAGGAAAACGTCATCTATTTCCTCACAGCTGATCCGGACAATCCTAATTCCATCCTCTCCTCTCTGCGCATGGCAAGACATAATGCCATTCGTATCCGGGATATTATTCCAACGGAAATGTGGGAAGCTGTAAATGTCCTGTATCATTATGCCCAGGATGGCTGCAGAGTTCCTCAAAGTATTCTCAAGGATCCAAACAGGTTCTGCGCCGAGGTTAAATGGCGTACCCTGACCATAGGGGGAATAGCCTGGGATATCATGGCCAATGATGAGGCCTGGCGTTTTTTCAGCATGGGAAAGCTCCTGGAGCGGGCGGATAAAACATCCCGCATCCTGGACGTCAAGTATTTTATGCTTCTTCCCAGTCTTGGTCATGTAGGAACAGCCCTGGATACAGTCCAATGGGCGGCCCTGCTCAAGGCTGTGGGAGGATTCCAGGCTTTTCGACACACCCATGGACGCATTGTTCCTCAAAAAGTTGCAGAATTCATGATTCTGGAGCATGAATTTCCCAGGTCAATTCTTTATTGTTTAACCGAAGCCCAGCAATGTCTTCACGATATTACCGGCACCCGAATCGGATATTTCACCAACCCGGCGGAATTGCAGCTGGGTCAGATTTGCGCGGGCCTGTCTTATCATACCATTGAAGAGATTTTTGAACAGGGCCTGCATGAATTCACTGATGATCTGCAGATAAGGTTTAATGTGCTGGGCAAGGCAGTTTTTGATACTTTTTTTTCCAGACTCCCGGCCATTGAACAGACTCAGGATCAGTAAAGGCTTTGCTTTTGTTTTATTGAACAGCTATAATAAAAAAAGGGGGCCGGACTTTCAGCCGCCCGTTTCAGATAAACATTAAACAAATGGAGGAAAAACATGACAAAAGTAGGAGAAATCTACAAATGTGAACTGTGCGGCAATGTTGTTGAGGTTAAGGAAGCCGGAGGAGGCGAACTGGTCTGCTGCGGTGAACCCATGAAAAAACAATAGTGATTTCTCATTTTGGAAATTCACTTAACAGTTGGAACAGCAGAAAGAATATCCAGATGTGGATATCTTTCTGCTGTTTTTTTCAGGCATCCCTGAACCATAATCTTAATTATTAATGCTTGAGCGGAGAAAAACATGACCTTTTGTCTTGGTATTGCTGTGGAAGAGGGGCTTGTGGGGATTGCTGATTCCAGAATTATGTCCGGAAACGAGCTGACTACCGCTTCCAAAATTACCTGTTACAATTTTGAAAACAGCTATGGGGCTCTTTTCATGATGACCTCAGGCCTTCGTTCGGTCAGAGACAAGGTCATGACCTATTTTGACGAGAAAATTTCCCATATGGAAGAACCTTTTGACAAGATGTTCAAAGCGGTTAATGCCCTGGCAGAACAGATAAGAACCGTTGCTGGTGAGGACAAAGAATATCTGATCCAAAACGGTCTTCACTTCAATATTCATGTGCTTATGGGCGGCCAGCTGAAAAACGACGCGGAGCATCAACTGTTTCTTATTTATCCTGAGGGCAACTGGGTTATTATAACTCATGGCACCCCCTATCATATCATTGGCGAAAGAGAATACGGCAAGCCTGTTCTGGACCGGACCCTCAAGTATACGGACAAGATCGGCTTCGCCCTTAAAGTGGGTTGCCTGGCCTTTGATTCCACAAGGATCAGCGCCTCTGACGTGGATTTTCCCGTGGATGTTGTCCTTTATTACAAAGATAGTAACAAGCTGGTTGAACACCGCTTTCAAGAGGATGAGCTTGCTGAAATATCCGCCTGGTGGCAGGAAAAGCTGCGCTCGCTCATCTACGAGTTACCCGCGGAAATGATTGATAATATCGCGTCCAAGCTGACAAAAGTCCAGAAGAAAAGCCGCTCTGTTAAAACGCATTCAGGAAGCAAAACAAGTTGATCTACTCCATTTCCCACACCACTGTTTACAGCTACTCTAAAAAGGTTTTTCTGGAACCCCATATCATCAGGCTCTATCCCAGGTCTGATCCAGCCCAGAAGGTCCTGAGCCATGAGATAAAAATCTCTCCTGATCCTGCTGGAATGTCCATGGGTGTTGATGTCTGGGGAAACTCGTTTGCTCAGCTCTGGTTTAACGGTCTTCACCGGCAAATGAAAATTGTCTCTTTGTGCCGGGTTGAGACTCTGCGGCATAATCCTTTTGATTATTTTCTTCCCGAACAAAGTCAAAACATCCCTGTTGACCTTGATCAAAGCGAAAAAAATGATCTCATGTCCTGTCTGACCAGGCAATACTCCTTAACCGGCCTGGCTGAAGATCCTGTAAGGGACCTGGCGTTATTGCTCATAAAAAAGAGTAAAGGGCGCAGCACGAGATTTTTAAAGGAGCTGAATGTCTGGATTTTCAAAAATGTTCAGCTCAGGGAACGAAATGAGCCAGGGATTATCACTCCTGATTCTCTGATGGGTCAAAGATCGGGGTCTTGCAGAGACCTGGCCGTACTTTTTATTGAAACCTGCCGCGAGGCAGGGATTCCAGCCAGATTTGTCAGCGGGTATCAGGAAGGAGACTCAGATACCCCTGAAGCTGATCTGCACGCCTGGGTCGATGTTTATCTGCCGGGAATCGGCTGGCGGGGCTATGACCCTTCACACGGGCTGGTTGTGGCTGACAGGCACGTTATCCTGGCGGCTGCACCGGATTTTGGACACACCATGCCTGTTTCAGGCACTTACAGGGGTACGGGAGCCTTATCTAAAATTGATCATCAGGTCAGGATGGTGAGTCTTTCAATGTGACCCGGGTTCTGTTTCACTTGAAAAAGTGCCGCATCTCCAGCGAGTTAACACTGTTAGCTTTCAATAATATCCGGCCTGAAAATCTTGATTTTGGCCTGGTTGCGCAGCATGTTGATAAAAGACTGAAATATCTGCTGCTTTTGCATTTCAGCATATGAGCGCATCCATTGTTCCTTTTCCTGTTCAAACATTTCTTTTGAAGGCAGGATATGTTCCACAACCCTGGCCACTAAGTATCCGTTTGCAACGCTGTAAATCTCATCAAGCCAGGATCCTTCAGGAGCTGCAAAGGCTTCTGAAGCAAGCTCCTGGGATATTCCCACTTCAGGAATGAAACCCTGTCTGTCAAAGGGCTGACTGGTTAAGAGCATGGACTCGATTTCATGAGGAACTTCCTGGGGCAGCATTACCATATCCAGGTATTCCTGCGCTTTTTCCCTGGCCCTGGCCATGCCTTTATCCTGCACAAGACTGCTTTTTATTTCATCAGCGACTTCTTCCAGGTCTTTGACAGCAGCCTCTTTGGCAGCTGTTTTTTCAGCAAAGATATAGCCGTTTTCCACCATTATGGGTGTTTCAGTTACTTCTGAGATATTCATATTGAATAACTGGCTGATAGCCGCGCTTGGAAGGGATAGATCACTGGGGCCGTCATTGCGGGGAAAAAAGTCCGTTTCCCTGATCTCCAGGTTGAGTCTTTGGGCTGCCTGGGCCAAATCTCCTCCAGTGATAATTATCTCAAGGACATCATCCATGATGTCAGCCAGCTGATCCATTGCTTTTTCCTCGCCAACCAGCATTCTGATCCGGGAGCGCACTTCGTCAAGCTCTTTTGTCCTGGCTGGGATATAGTCTTGAACCTTTATCAGATGCCAGCCGAACTCTGTTCTCACAGGATCGCTTATTTCTCCAGGATTCAGGGCAAAGGCTGCTTCTTCAAACTCAGGAACCATCATGCCCCTGCCGAAACTGCCCAGGTCCCCTCCATGCTGGGCACTGGGGCAGTCAGAATATTCTCTGGCCAGCTCCTGGAAGTCCGCTCCCCTGTCAATCTCTGTTTTTAAGTCAGCCAGCTTTTCCCTGACCTGGTTTATTTCTTCATCAGAGGCGTTTCTGTCCACGGTTAAGAGGATGTGACCTGCAGAGATTCTTTCCTTCTGGGTAAAATCATTCAGATTGATCCGGTAATATGACTCGATTTCCTGATCTGAGACATCCTGCATGGGCGCCAAAGCCCTGGGGGTAAGCTTGAGAAAGCTTATGCGGATTTGTTCCGGCAACATGAATCTGGACTGGTTCTCTCTGTAGTAGGCCAGTACCTCGTCTTCTGATGGTGAGAGCTCGTCTTTGAAATCCTCCCAGGAAACCTTGAAATAATCAATTCTGGCCTGGGAGCGGATGTAATTGAAGAATTCAATAACTTCCTGTTCATTGGGCCTTGCAGGAAGAGATATGTAATCTTCCATTTTTTCCATAAGCAGGTTTTGCTGAAAATCTCTTTCAAACTGGGCCGGAGTAAGCTGGTGTGATCTCAGCACCCCCTCATATATCCTGGGGTCAAATCTCTGATCATCGCTCAGGAATGCTGGGATGGAGGTGATTTCTCTTTGGAGTTCCCTGGAAGTGACGGTAAGCCCGAGCTCCCGGGCTTTGTCCAGCAAAAGTTGAGCATTGAGCAGTTGATTGAAAATCTGCTGCCTGAGCTGCATCTGGCGGAGGTCAGCGGCAGTAACGTCAGGGTTTTGCTGTCGGATTGCCTGAACAGCATTTTCGTAAGCCCGGATATAATCATTGATTAAAATGGGCTTATCATTGACCACCGCCAGAACTCCTTCCCTGTCGCTGGTGAAGCTGCCCACCCCCCAGAAAACAAAGACAATAACAATGACCGCGAAAAGGAGTTTCACGATCCATGACTGAGCATTATCTCTTAATACATCAAGCATATCTATCCTCTCTATTGTTTCCGGCGGTTAAGTTGTTTTGCCGGAAAAAAATGTTGCCTGCGGATTCAGCTGACATCAATGTCCTTGGTGACACCTGGAATTGGATCAGCTTTGTCCTGTTTTTTTCTTGACATGATTCAGCAGTCCACCGGAATTAATAATTGCCAACTCGCTGGTCGTCAAATCGTTTTTGACTTCGATAGCCTGGCCGGCATCAGTGTGAATATATGCAGTTTTGCCTGGGGCAAGGGAAGACGTATCCAGACTTAAATACTGGTCCTGCTTCAAAGTATCATAGTCTAAAGGTCTGGCCAGGGTCAGGGGAAGAATGCCGAAATTTACCAGATTAGCCCTGTGGATCCTTGCGAATGATTTAACCAGAACAATTCGAATTCCCAGATAACGGGGGCCAAGAGCGGCATGTTCCCGGCTTGATCCCTGGCCGTAATTTTCTCCTGCCAGGATAATTCCCTGCCCTGCCTTTTTTATTCTGGAAATGAACTCTTTGTCTATTCTGGAAAAAACATATTCGCTTATGGCCGGGATATTGGATCTGAGAGCGGTTATTTCAGCCCCCCCAGGCAGGATATGGTCTGTTGAAATATTGTCTTTGCATTTGATTACAATGGGCAGACTCAGTTTTTCAGGCAGGGAATCAAACCTGGGAAAAGGAACAATATTGGGGCCATGATATATTTCAACATCCTGAACCGATTCCGGGAAGACAAATAAGTTTCTGATGGAGGGTACCTTTTCAGGCAGATGAGGACGAGGGAGTGGTTCCCCCCAGGTTTCAGGGTCAGTAAAACATCCTGAAAGGGCGCAGTGGGAAGCTGTGACAGGGCTGACCAGGTATACCCCGGCATCCTGAGTACCGCTTCGGCCTTCAAAATTGCGATTAAATGTGCGCGCGCTGACTCCTCTGGATACGGGAGAACCGCCCATCCCTATGCATGGTCCGCAGGCGCATTCAAGAAGCCTGGCCCCGCTGTCCAGGATATCCCCCAGAAGGCTCTCACTGACCAGCATTTTCAAGACCTGCTTGGAGCCTGGAGATATCAGCAGTTCAGTGTCTGGATGAATCTTTCTGTCCCTTAAGATATTGGCGGTAATTTTCATGTCGGCATAAGATGAATTGGTGCAGGAGCCAATGGCCACCTGGTCCACCTTAAGTCCGGCAAGTGTGCTTACCTTGACAACCTGGTCAGGCATATGCGGCTGGGCAGCCATGGGTACAATTTTATCGAGGTCAACTGTAATCTCCTCATCATATTCGGCTCCCTGATCCGGTCCCATTTCAATGAAATCCTGATCCCGGTCCATCAGTCTTAAAAATTTCCTGGTAATTTCATCAGATGGGAAGATTGAAGTAGTGGCCCCCAGTTCTGCCCCCATATTTGCAATGGTGGCCCTTTCAGGCACGGACAGATCCTTGACTCCGGGTCCAGCGTATTCCATTACCCTGCCTGTGCCGCCCTTTACACTCAGTTTCCTCAGGAGATAGAGGATTACATCCTTTGCCCCTGCGTGACCGGAAAGCCTGCCATTCAGAAAAATCCGGACAACTCTGGGCATGCTCAGAACGTATGGCTCTCCAGCCATAGCCAGAGCCACGGAAAGCCCTCCTGCTCCTATGGACAGCGAACCCACCCCTCCAGCTGTAGGGGTATGGCTGTCGGAACCGATGAGAGTCTTGCCCGGCACGGCGAAATTTTCCAGATGTAATTGATGACATATTCCTGTGCCTGCCGGTGAAAAAATTATCCCGTATTTGGCGGCCACGCTTCGAAGATACTTGTGATCATCCGGGTTTTTAAAACCCATCTGCAGGGTGTTGTGATCGACATAGCTGACAGAAAGTTCTGTTTTGACCCGAGGCAGACCAATGGCCTCCCATTGGAGATAGGCCATTGTTCCTGTGGCGTCCTGAGTCAGGGTCTGATCAATTTTTAAACCGATTTCCTCACCTGGATTCATACTTCCGTAAGCCAGGTGCTGTTTAATGATTTTTTGGGTAAGATTTAGGCTCACACTTCCTCCTGGGGGGATGATCTTGTCAGGGTATTGCAAAAGTCTTTATTGGATCACGCGAAACGCCTCAGGTTCTATACATTCAAGCACAAAAATATCCCGCACTTACTTGAGATGGCTGCAATTGCAGGCAAATGTTTATGGCCAACTCAAGTAAGTGCGGGAAAAGATTTTCAGCTTTTTTACATGGTTATTCAAAATAGCCGAGATTCAGGCGGTTTATTTTTTTGCGGCAGAATTCCGCCTGGACCTCCAGAGTCAGTCTTTCCTGCTGAAGTGTGAAGATCTCCTTGTGATGGAAGATCCCTTTCCCAGGATTCTCCTCAGCCATGAGTTCTTTAACTTTTTTAACGCACTCGTTTTTCCTTTCATTGAGGTCTTCCATCTGAATGGTCAGTTTGGTGATTTCCTCAGATACGGATTCTTTTCCGGGCTGGTTTTCCATTATTATCTCCGGTTGGCTCGTTTTTTTCAGGCAGTTTTACAGACAGGTTCATAAATATTTTCCAGAATCCCGGCCAGATAGATGTGACATTGCCCGGGTTGGCCAGACAAATTCCCTTGTGTTTGAATGACAGGAGGCAATACCCCAGAGTCCAGTAAGGACCTGGGCTGTTCCAGGGCGAATTCTTTTCAGGGGATCTATGCCTGGAAAAGATGGTCAATCCTCTTGAGTGCACAGAGAAGTTGTAACCAATATGTCTGAGCAGTTCCGCGATAATATCGTAATCTTCAGCTTCAGCGGGCAGTATGATCTCTATCTTTTCCGCTTTACTGGCGCTGAGAGCCAGGGGAAAAGCCAGGGGAGCCAGTTCAGGCATATCAGTAAAATCAAACAAGGGATCAGATTGCTTTGGGTCGCCCTCAGCTGTGATGGATTGTTTTTTAACAGTGATATTGCTTCCGCAATGCAGGAGGAGTTCAACGACCTTACCGGCGGATGTTGATTTTTGGGGCCACAAGCCTCTAAGGCAGACCTTACCATGGCTGATATGAGCCATGGCCAGCAAAAATCCGGAAAGCAAAGGATCCAGGGACAGTTCCTTTGAGCCTAAGGTGGGTTTTGAAGGATGGATGACAACCTGTTCTTTTTTCACTTCCATGTGTATGCCGGTATCTTTGAGTACAGAAAAAAGAGGTGAAAAACCCTGGCCGTCAAGTCCTCGGTAACTGATGGAAAGACTTTCCGCATAGGAAGGCGCTGACATGATCAGGGCCTGGACAAATTTTGGATCAATCCCCTGGGGCAGGTATATTTCAGATGGAATCTGTCCGCTTGTCTCAAGCCTGGCCGGCAATGAATAGCTCTGGGGCTCAATTGAATACAGCCTGGCCCCAAGCTGAGGCAGGAAGTCCTGAATGTCTTTGAGATTCACTGCCTTGAGCAGGGAAGAACTGTTGAATTTAACCCTGTTTACTGAACCCAGCGCGAGGCAGACAAAAAGATAAAAATTGAACAGGCTGTGATTGATAAACAGATTTTGTCCATCCATTTTTTTTGCGGGTTCACCCTGGACGCTCAGTATATTGTCGTGCCATGAGAGTCTGGATCCACACTGGTTGGCAAGCTTTATTAGTTCGATGATTTTGTCGTTGATCAGAAAATTGGCCATGTCCTGCTTTTCATGGCTTAAAGCGCACAAAAAAGCAGTATAATGAGAGTCTTGGGTGGAGCGTGGTCCCGGGATGTCCAGATTTATTGGTATATTGGGCGGGTAAAGGCAAAAAGGCTTGTCTGAAGAAGACTTTTCAGCCATGGAATAGCCCAGGCTGTTGAGCAAGGTGTAAAGCTGGCGTACAAGGCTTTGATTTGACTTTTTCAACTCTTCTTTCCAGACTACCCAGAGTTCTTTTTCCAGTCCCACATCCGCAAGGCTTTCGCTTCTATGCTGCCTCATCTGAGATATCCTGCAGATGAGCCTTGATCTCTGGTTAATCAAGGCAGCGATTTTTTTGTCTATGCCTTTTAGTTCTTCTGTCAGGCTGAGATTGTATTTTTTCATTAATGATCCTTTCGGATAATTTTATTCAAGGCAGGTCAGAACAATAAATTGGTTCCAGATTAAAACAGTGAAGCTATTAAATTACAGTTTTTTTCTTCTCAATCAGATGGAATAATTTAATATTATAGTCTGATTTTATACTTTTGAGCAAGATTTCAATAACTAACTGATATTAATAGATAAATAAGTGTATTTCATTGAAAGCAGCACGGCATGGTTTTGGTCATTAATTGCTATGGTATAGTGGTTATTAATGTAATTTATAAAATTGACTGACATGAAAATCAATGTTGAAATTGTTTTTTGAGTCAAATAAAACTTCAGATAAGGAGATAAAGTTGAAAATTCTGCAGGCAAAAGAGCTGGATGTTTATTCCCCTTTTGACATTGAAACCTTCATGGGCCTGGCCCAGATCAAGGGTCTGGAAGGCAGGGAAACAGTTGAGCTGCTGGAGTTCTGGTCCAAGTGGCGGCCATATTTGAAAATTTACTCTTTTGGAAGAAAAAAAGGATATCTGGCAGTTTATATGGAGCGGGAAGTTGAGGATGAAATCGATGCCATCTGGGAAGAGTCACCTTCAAAAGGGTTCAGATTGCAGGCCCTTGTTCAGACCATGATCATCGGTGTTTTAAGGGAATTAATGCCCGAGATAGCCCATAATCAATGCGCTCCAGTTCCCAAACCGGGCAAGGTACTGAAAAAATCACTGTCCAAAGTGGGCTTGGAATTGTTTGATGAGGGCTCGTTGAATTATAAGTACTCCACCCTGACCCATTACCCCTTCAAGCATGGATGTGATTCATGCTTTCTCATCGATTCCTGTCCCAAGATCAATCTGCCCAGGATGCAGGGGCTTTTTAAAGCTGATCCTGTTTCATGAACAATTGCTCATGGAACTTGTAAAAAAAACAGCCTGGCGATATGTTCAACTCACCAGGCTGTTTTGGCTTTATACAGTGATCCTGAAAAATTATTGAAGGATCTTGAATTCAGCTCTGCGGTTCTGAGCCCAGGCGGTTTCACTGGACCTGGGATCCAGGGGCCGCTCTTCACCATAGCTGATTATCTGCATCCTGGCCGACTCAACTCCCAGCAGGATCATAAACTCGTATGCGGATCTGGCTCGTCTCTCCCCAAGGGCAAGGTTGTATTCGGCAGTGCCCCGTTCATCACAATGCCCTTCAATTACAAGGCGCAGGTTATTGAACCTTTTCATATGTTCGGAAATTTTCTGAAGGGCTGATCTGGCTTCGGGCTTCAACTCATAGGAGTCAAAGTCGAAATGGATCCTGGTAGCCAGTATTTCGTTAACCACATCCTGATACCCCTTCTGCTCCATTTCTCTTTCCCTTGCCAATCTCTCTTCCTGAAGCCTTTTTTCTTCCAGAGCCTGTCTTTCCATCTCCCTTTTTCTTTCTTCCTCAGCCAGACGCGCCCTTTCTTCAGCGCTTATTTCCTGAGGGTCAGCGGGGGCGACTTCTTTTTTGGCGCATCCAAAGCTGAACATCAGGGCAAAAGCCAAAACCACCAAAACAGTGAATGTTTTCTTGCTCATAATTCCTCCTGTTGAAAAAATGAAAGCCTGTTTATAAATTATAAATTTTATCCGGTAGTCAAATAAATTTCAATATGAAAATTCAAATTCAATGAAATATTTATTTGAATCAAGCTCAAAAATCACGCTCTATTCCCCAGGCTGGAGCTGTTGCATGGCTGTCCCCTGTGGGAATCAGAACCGGACTGTCTCCGTTGCGGGTTGTCAGATAGAGCTTGTAGCTTCCGCTGCGGCTGGAGGAAAAAGCGATAAAATACCCGTCCGGAGCAAAGCTTGGATCCTCATCATTGCCTGGACCAAAGCTGATCTGTCTTTCGCGTCCGGTGTCAAGGTCATTCAGAAACACTCTGTGTCCCTCAGGGGTCTGCCTTGTGAATGCAATATAACGGCCATCCGGACTGATGGAGGGATTGGTGTTGTATCTTCCATCATATGTCACCCTGCGGACCTGGTTGGAGTCGAGATCAAGAACAAAAATATGGGGGTTTCCCAGCCTGCCGGAGGCAAAAGCCATTCTCCTGCCGTTTCGGTCAAAACTGGGTGAAACGTCAATGGCCCAGTGTTCCATTATGGGTCTATCCATTCGAAAATTGGTATCAAGCCAGTAAATGTCAGGCCTGCCCATGGGATCTATGCTCACGGCTACATGGCCGTTGGGTGAAAATGTCGGAGATATGACCGTGTTGCCAGGCAGATCATATAATTTCACTTCCCTGGAAGTTTTGTTCAGTATTCCCAGGTAATGCTGATTATCCCTGAGCAGGGAAAAGGCTATTTTTTCTCCGTCCCTGGACCAGTCAGGACTCAGGGCAATGGCCCCCAGACTGGTAAGTTGCCTGATATCTCCGCCCAAAGGGTTCACTGTCCAGATTTCCTTAACCTCTCCAACCTTTCGTTCAAAGGCCAGAACTGAGCGAAAAAAATCGCCGTGGCCGGTCAGATATTCCATGAAATCAGCGCAGAATCTGCGGACCATCTGAGGAATCTGATCAGGATCATGCAGTGTGTAGGCTTTTCCCAGGACCATTCGCTGTCCAAAGATTTCAAAGGCCCTGATCTCCACTGAGCCCGGATGGCCTGACCTCTGGTCAACACCAATGGTCAGAAGCATATCAACCCTGGACAGACTGAATTTCCTGAAATCTATATCAGCGCCCCGCACCCCCGTCACCTCCGGCCCGCCAAGTATTTCCCCATCCCTTGTATTGCGCAGAAATGGCAGGAGATTCAGGTTTTCAACAAGCAGTGACCGTATTTTTTCAGGTGATTTTTTTTCAACAAAGGGGTCATCCCCAAGGGGACTGGGGGGGGCGACAAATATATTTATCCTGTCCTGACCCGGACCAAAAATATCAATCTTCAGGCTTTCCTGAGCCAGGGCGGGAGTAGCAATAAAACCCATTAAAAGTATGAAAAAAAAGAAGGACGGTATTATTTTTCGTGTGTAACTCATGAATATTTTGATCCTATGTTTTTATTTTGGTTGTTTATGTTTGAACCAAGTTATTAACGTCTTGATATTATGACAGATCATGAAGATTGAAATCAATAACCAGAGTTCTTATTCTGGCTGAGGGAGGCTCAGGAAGCTGCCTGGTGTCCTCTATAGCCCTTAGAGCTGAGTGATCAAAGTCCTCCCGGCCTGAAGTCCGTAAAATCCTTGAACTGACTATCCTGCCAGTGGGATCGATCTCCACCTCAATCCTGACAACCAGATTCTGAGCACCGCCTATCCTTGGGAAACGCCAGTTTCGCTTTATATATTCCTCTGCTATGACAGCGTATACCTCTAGAAGTCCGGCCTGTTCCCTGGGTGCCTGACCTGCTGTTGATTTTTCCACATCCTTTCTCAGAGCTGCCAGTTCCCGGGCCAGTCTTTCCTCAGGGGTTGGGGTTTTTTCCTTTGGAGGTTCAGGTTTTGGCTCAGGTCTTGGCTCCGGCTTTGGCTCTGGTTTTGGCTCCGGCTTTGGTTCAGGTTTTGGTTTTTCAGGTATTTCAACCTTGGGTTCAGGAGGTTTGGGCGCGGGTTCCGGTCTGGGAGGTTCAGGCATCCGCGGCTCAGGAACTTCCGGAGCCGGAGGTTCAGGTTCAGCCATATACACCAGTTCCACCATATGCACATCTCTGCTCAGGTCAATGGGGGTCTGTCTGGTGATTCCTGTATATGTAGCGGAAAATATGATTATTATCAGATGCAGGACAATTGATACCAGAAAGGCTCTATGCTGCATAAAAATCAGTCCTCTTCTGGTTGTGCCACAACGCCTAACCTGTCTATCCCGGCTTCCTTTATCCTGGACATTACTTTGACCACCAATCCGTAAGGCACTACCTCATCAGCTCTCAGATAAACCAGGCTTTCCCGGTCCTGAACCATCCTTTTCAGATGTCCGGCAAGCTCTTCCAGCCTGACTTCATAATCTTCAATAGTAATAATCTGTTCCCGATTTATGGTTATAACCAGATTTTCATGATCATGGGGCAAAGTCTCCACAGTTGTTGTCTGGGGCAGGTCCACCTCAATGCCCTGAGTAAGCATTGGCGCGGTGATCATGAAAATGATCAGCAGGACCAGCATGACATCCACAATTGGCGTGACATTGGTTTGAGTTATAAAGCCTTTTCCCAAAGGATCAAAATCCACTTGCTAACCCTCTACTTCTTTTCCATCCAGGGCAGTTCACGCTGAGCTCTGTTCAGGAAAGCTCCCGCAAAATCGATAAGATCGGACTGGATGCTATTTAAGCGTTCCCATAAAATATTATAAAAAATAGTGGCCGGGATGGCCACCACAAGCCCGAAGGCAGTGGTGATAAGCGCCTCTGAAATGCCCGGAGCCACAGTCGCCAGGGTGGCCCCCCTTTGCACGCCAATGGAATGAAAGGAGTTCATGATTCCCCAGACCGTACCCAGCAGTCCAATGAGGAGGGAGGAATTGGCGCAAATGGCCAGAAAGGGCAGGGATGAGGATAATCTTTTCAAATGGGAGCTTACCCCCTGCCTCAGCACCCTGCGCACATTATCCTCTGCTATCCTGAATTTAACGCTGGAAGAAAGTTGGCTCTGCTCCAGCTTCTGAATTTCCTTGAGAGCGGCCAGGCCAATGACATAAAGCGGTGACTGGGCGCTTTGTCTTGACGCTTTCATAGCTTCAGCCAGATCTGTTGCCCTCTCAAAGTTTTCAATCTGATCCTGGATCAGGGATCTGAAACGCCTGTAGGAGATGGTCTTGAAAATTATTATTGTCCAGCAGGTAACCGACATCACCAGGAGAACAAGCATTATAAGCTGAATAAAAAAAGAAGACTGGAATATCATGAACCAAAGTCCCTGCTCGGGCAGAAAAGTATTCATATCAGTGTAGCCTTGTTTATAAAAGGTTCAACAGGTTAAAATTAAAGGTTTATCTGTTTCACGCGAACACATACTTGCGCACATGTCATCTGTCAGCGGGTCAAGGGTCGTATGTCTCTTGCCCGCGTGCAAATAAATATAGCGGGTGAGACCATAACCAGTGACAATCCTGGTTTTTTATGAGCCATTGGATAAAAATTGTTCAAGGGATATTTAATTCATCAGCAATGCGCGGTAAAGCGATTTCTGCGGGCATGTCCAGTTTAAGATGGGAAAGTCCATCATAGGCTGTGGAGCCAAGATTGATTTCAATTATTTTTCCCCCCCGTCTTTTAATCCATTGAGGCAGGATATTGGCTGGTGCCACCTCCCCGGAAGTCCCGATTATCAGGACTAAATCGGCCAGTTCAGCCAGTTCCTGGCTCCTGATCATGGCTGAATGAGGTATCTGCTCCCCGAAAAAAACCACTGAGGGTCGAATTATCCCCTGACATGAGTCACAAAACCATGGGATGTCATTTTTAGTCAAAGCGAGTGCTCTGGAAATTTCAAATTCTTTCCGGCACTCATTGCAAAAAAATGAACCGCAACCGCCATGGAATTCGATAACATCTTTTGAACCTGCCATCTGGTGCAGGTTATCGATATTCTGAGTGATGACTGAATGAATTATGCCCATTTTTTCCAGCCTGGCCAGGGCTAAATGGGCCGGATTAGGCCTGGATGAAGAAAACATGTTCAGGGCTTCAAATAAAAATTCCCAGACCCCAACAGGGTTGTTGCTCAGAGCCCATTGGGAACAGACAGACTGGGGATCATACTTTGACCAGAGGCCTCCTGGACTCCGGAAGTCAGGAATACCACTGGGCACGGAAATTCCCGCTCCGGTCATGGCAATGGCAAAATTGGATTTTCTTAATGCTCTGGCAGCCTGGGAACATAATTCAGTCTGGTCATGATTCATATTTTTTGCACATAAATTATTTAAGGGATCAGGTTACTTGTTTGCGAAAGTCTTTTCCAGATGATAGATCAAAATTTTTTCAAAACAGGGTTATCTCCAGATTTTTTTCTTCCCTGTTCAGATCTATGTCAGCTGAGCTATCAAAAACGTCTTGCAGACCTTATCCCGGAAAGAATATCCAAAGAGTTCTGCTCCGCTCTGGCATGTTCTTGTTCACTCATGCCCGAGCCAAGGGCGATTTTTTTGCGGATATCTTTTTGGACAAGATCACTCCCTGAATGGGCGTCATTGTTAATGACCAGGGTTGCTTTGTATTGCCTGGCCAGAGCCAGGACATGGCCATTGGTCAGACTATGACCTTTTCTGGTGGTTATTTCAAGACACACGTTTTTTTCAGCAGCCAGGGCCACATCCTGGGGTGTGATGAGACCGGGATGGGCCAGAATATCAACTCCGCCCATAATAGCGGCGTGATTTGTTCCGGCAGCAACAGGTTCAACTATTGTTTCTCCATGAACCAGGACTATCTGGGCCCCCAGGTCCCTTGCCTTCTTGACCAGATCCGGAATCAGAGCCGGCGGAACATGGGTCAGCTCCACACCGGCCAGAAGTTCAATCTCCTGGTAAAGGGAGTAATCATGAACCATCCTGAGTATATTTGTCAGGATATGACCAATATTTGAATGGTCGGCATGATCGGTAAAAGCTATGGCCTTGTATCCGGCGATTCTGGCTCTTCTGGCCAGTTCAGCCGGGATAAAATCACCGTCGCTGAATGTTGTGTGCGTGTGCAGATCAATCAAACTGCTGCTCCTGATTTTTTATTATTATGGGCAAAGGAAGCGATAAGGATTGTGGGATAAGGATTAATATTTTGCAAAGACTATTTCCTTCTTTAACCCCTAATCCCTAATCCCAAAATTCTTCAATCCCAGCATTCCAGCATTCTTCAATTCCTCAATTCTTCAAACTTTGAACATTGAACTTTGAACATTGAACTTTGAACGTTGAACTACCCTCGGCCCTTTGCCCTAAATCCTACATTTTGTATTTAATGTCATCCATCCTGTATTTTTCAAGGATTTCAGCCCATTTCTTGCCTTCTTCATCATTGAGCACTACCTGGTAATCTCCATCCTGCTCTTTCATGATTTTCTCAAGAATTTCCCTGTTGACCAGGATGGGCACATTTGCCCGAACAGCCATGGCAATGGCGTCCGACGGCCTGCTGTCAATGCGGAGCTTTTTGTCGCCGTGATTCATGACCAGTATAGCGTAATAAGTTGAGTCCTTGAGTTCGCTGATTTCCACGTGGACAATTTTAGCGTCCAGGTTGGTCAGGGTATCCAGAAAAAGGTCATGGGTCATGGGCCTGGGCATGGTCATGCCCTTGAGGGGCATGGATATGGCCATGGCCTCCAGGGCCCCGATCCAGATGGGCAGTATGTATTTGTCTTCCTTGTCCTTGAGAATGACCAGGGGCATATTGGTTTTCTCGTCCATAGCCAGGCCGAAGATTTCCATTTTAATCATCATGTCACCACTACTCCTTCCAGGGAATGTCTTTTGGACCGGACAAATTCAACTTCAAAAATTCTGCCGGTAAAGTCTTCCCGGGTTTTTAAATCAATATTGACTACCCGGCCTCCGCTGTCTCTCCCCTGCCAGGAACAGACGCCTGGTTTTTGTCTCTTGCTGGGACCTTCAATAAGGATCTGGTCCCTGGTTCCTATTTTTTGGGCCAATTTTGTCTTTGTCCATTCATCCTGAAGTTTCTGCAGGATATCCAGCCTGGATGATTTGACCTCAGCTGCAATTTTGGGAGTCATGAGAGCTGAGCGGACTCCAGGCCGGTCCGAATATTTAAAGGAAAAGCTGGAATCAAAGCCCACATTATTTATCATATCTAAAGTCTCTTGAAAATCATCATCGGTTTCACTGGGAAAACCAACAATAAGATCCGTGCTGAGAGCAATATCAGGCCGTGCTTGTCTGAGGCCGGCCACCAGTTCCAGATATCTTTCCCTGGTGTATTTTCGGCCCATGCTCTCAAGTATCTTATTTGAACCTGATTGCAAAGGCAGGTGAAGTTGAGGACAAAGAGTTTCAAGTTCTCCAAAAGCCTTTATCAAATCCGCGCTCATGTCCTTGGGGTGGGAAGTGGTAAAGCGAAGTCGCTTTAACCCGCTCAGGTCATTGATCTCTCTCAGCAGCCGGGCAAAAGTTATTTCCAGCCCGTTTTTATCCAGGCCAAAGCTGTTCACATTCTGGCCCAGCAGGGTAATTTCCTTGACACCCAGAGCAACAAGCTCTCTGCACTCTCTGATGATATCTTTTGAAGACCGGGACTTCTGTCTGCCCCGGGTATACGGGACCACGCAATATGCGCAGAAATTATCACAGCCCTGCATTATATTCACAAAAGACTGAGGAGGCATTTTGTCAGGCCAGTCTTCTTTTCTCTCAGGATAGTGATCTTCAAAATCCAGCAGGCTGATTTTCAGGAACTTGTCATTCTCCAGCCTTTGCAAAGCATGGGGCACCATAGCCAGGCCATCAGGTCCGAAAACCAGGCGGACAAAGGGAAATCGCTCAAAAAAACCCTGACCCACCTGCTGAGCTACGCAACCGCCAACACAGGCAAAAACAGAAGAATTTTTCTTATGATAATCTTTAAGCCTTCCTAATTGGCTGTAAACCTTTTGTTCAGGCTTTTCCCTAACGCTGCAGGTATTGATGATGAAAAAATCAGCATCCTCTTCAATGAATGTTTTTTCAAAGCCGGCAGACTTCAGGGAACGTTCAAGCCAGCTGGAATCGGACACGTTCATCTGGCAACCATAGGTTTGAATATGATATCTCATTATTAAACATTTAAACTGTCAGAAACAAGAGTCAATAACCTGCAAAATTCCTGGTGATAAAGTCCATGGCCCGGTTCACGGCCTCATCCAGGGTCAGATCATTGTTTTCAATGGTCCGCTCAGCCTTGGGATCCTTTTCAAAGTCAACATCCACGCCTATGACCTGGCCAAGCCCGGGAAAGTCTTTTCCTGTTTTTTTTCTTTCCAGAGCCCTGGCGTAAAGGTCAGCCATTACCAGGCCTTGAGGCCTTTGAGCCTCGCGCTGCATGGCTGTTTCCAGTGAACAATGAATATGAATCTCCGCGAAATTTTTTATAAGGCTTCTGGCCAGGTCGCGCATGGATTTTTTGGGGGCAGTGGCATCCATAATCACAAAATGGCCTTTGGCCGCGAGATCGGCACCTTCCCGGGCGAACATTGTGTAGGCTTGTTTTCTTTCTTTTGCTGTATAGGAAGGATCAGGAAAGTAAATTTTACGTTGTTCATCCATTTGAAGGTATACAGCGTCAATGCCCTGGTCTTTCAGCCTTTGGAAGACTTTTTTGCTGATGCTGCTTTTGCCTGATCCTGGCAAGCCGGTAAACCAGATTGCCCGGCCCTGAAGTTTCGAGGACATGTTCTTGTTGGGAAAAGCTGGAGTCATGAATTCCCGGTTAAGTTAAAAGTCATGGCAAGTTTATTTGGATCCAATGTTTGAGGATTTGATGTCCATGAAAAACCTTCTTTCTGGTGATCACCTGACTCATAGATTATAAAATTGAACAACAAAGCCGACAGCCACGAAAAAACCATCAGTTAAAGAAAAACCATGAATGCCATCAACCCTGCAAATATTTATTAATATTTCTGTACTCAAAGACTTCATCCTCAAGAATGTTTTCCATAAACCTGAACAGGGCCTGTCTCACATCCAGAGGATGACCAGGATACCATTGAGGAGACGCAATGACCAGCCCCCTGAATACATAGAAGGGGGCGATCACTTCCAGGATTTCATGATCATTGGTTTTGTCCAGGTAAGTATCCCATAGAGAAAAATAGAGCTTTTCAAAGTCGCCAAAAAGCCGTGGTCCTGAGTACAGGGAATAAAGCAGGTAGTTGCAGGTCATGGTGGAAACGTCGTCTCCTGGTTCTCCCCACTGTCCCCGGCTTCGGTCCAGAACGGAAAAGTCGCTGTTGTCCCTGACCAGAACATTCCAGGGATGAAAGTCCCCATGCACCTCGCTTAACCGATGGCAGTATTTCTTCAGCTTCCAGCGCCATTCAATGAGCTTCTGTTCCAGACGGACAAACCTTTGTTCAGGGAAATGCTCATAGGGATTTGGGTAGCCGTCTATAAGCCCGAAAATACATTCAGAATCACCAATTAGTTGTCTTATTCTGCGATCATAAAGGTCCTGTTCAGAGCTTTTTGCCGAGTGCAGATCAGCCAGCCACAGGGCGAAGTTTGAAGCCATTTTCAGATCACTGCTCTGCAGGCTGCTGTTTTTGATTCTTTCCAGATCCAGAAAATAATCCTGACCCTCAACCTTTTCATTTAAAATAAAAAATTCATTAACATCCCGTACCGGTCTCAGCAGCCCTGAATTATCAATATAGCCAAGGCCCATGGGCCGGACGTGTTTTTTCATTAGTCCCCCGGTTTCATACTGAAACATCAGGATGGCGGCCCGGTCCCAATAGTACTGGTGGCCGTATTTATCCCCTTTCATGACTGAAAGCACAGCCTGCAGGGGTTTGCCGTTCTGTTTGAAATTGATGAGCATGGGCTTGCCATATCCGAAATCCTTCATGCCCTGCTGGTCCAGGGAACCGATTTCACCGATCCCGGTCAGTTCAACCTTGCCGCTTATAATGGACTGCAAATAATTTTCCAGATTTTCAAGTTTCATATCAAACATGGCATAATCCTTGATGAGCCCGGGAAACAACAGCCTTTCCCGGAATGTTATAGAATCTTTTCAAAAAATCAGGGGGCTGTTTCCTCATCTATCCAGCGCAGAAATTCCGGGTTTCCCCCTGAAACAGGCAGAAATAGCACGCACGGGCATTCATAACTGTGACTTTTTTTGACCTGATCCACCAGCCTGTGTTTGAGTTTTTCAGTGGTTTTGGCAATGATCACGGTTTCCTGTGACTTTTCCAGGCTGCCTTTCCACATGTACATGGACTGCATGAATGGAAAGACATTGACACAAGCCGCCAGTCTGTTTTCAACCAGGTCTTTGCCTATTTTCTCTGCTTCGTCCATGTCAGCGGCTGTAATATAAGCCAGTAAATATGACATAACGTATCCTGTAGGTTATAAACCAGTAATCATATGAATCAAGTTATGTTCCCAAAAAAGTCCTATCGGGCAAGAAAGTCAATCAGTGTTTCTTTTTCAGTCTCGGAAACACTGGCACCAATGGTGATCATCCTTTTTACCGTACCTTCCCAGTCCTGGCGGTCTTTATTTGCATTGGCAACTCTATTGAGGTCATGGCACTTCATGCATCGAAGGTTTAAGATTCTTTCACCCTCGTCCTCGGTTTCCGCCTGAATGGTCATTCCAAATGAAAGAACAGCAACCGCAGCCGCGCACGCCATAAAAGCCATTAGTCTGGTCATCATAATTCTCCTGAGATTTGTCCAGGGGTCAAACAGTTTTTGTTTTGACAATACCCTTGAGTGATAAACATTTTTAATGCCCCAATGATTATGAAAACTTAATTTATTTGCCGGAATCATGCAACAGGCTCACAGGGTGAAAGAATTAACCACTTGATTAATGCATGGTCCATCATATACAGCTTTGTAAGCGGAAAAAACACGCTATTGACCTTCTGCATATTCAAAAACCAAGTTTTTCAGGGAACAGTTTTTTGATAAACCATTCTGGATTTTCTATCCCGTATAAGCCTCAATATATCAGGACACGAAATTTTGCCTGTGTTGGGCATCCAGACCTGGCTTTGCTTCTTGAAAATATTTTTGCCGGCTTGGATGAAAATTCAGGGCAAGGTATACTGGTTCTGAAAGAACGACCCAACCTGATCCTGGAAACCAGTCTGTTGCCGGAAAAAGATTTTCCATGGCCGCGCCAGGTTGTGAAGCGATTTATATGGCGCGGCTTTCAGGGCGTTATCAGCCCCTTTAAAAAGTCCAAGGCCATGAAGTCGTTTCACGCTGCCGTGCATCTGATTGAACACGGGCTGAAAACCCCTATGCCCCTGGGTGCCGCAGAATTCAGAAAACTGGGGTTTGTCATCAATAATGTCTACATCACAGAAGCCATCCATGATTTTATTGACCTGAGAAAATACAGGGATGACCTTCCTCATGGCAGCCAGGGCATGGAACAGGTGCTGCGGTGTTTAGCGGCCTATGTAACGCGGATGCATGAAAGCGGGTTATGGCACAGGGATTTGAATCTGAGCAATTTTATGCTTACAGGGCAGCCTGGCGAATTCAAGCTTTATCTGGTTGACCTCAACCGGGCCAGAATAAGAACCAGTCTTTCTTTGTCCCAGAGGGCCATGGACCTGTCCAGGCTGGATCTTGACCATTGGCAGGAAACTTTTTTCAGGTATTATTGTGCTGACAGGTTTAACACCCCAAAAATGCTCAAGATTGCCAATATGTTCAGGGCCAGGAGGAGCACTTGGAGGAAGATGGTTGTCTGGACAAACCCTTTGCGCAGAAAGATTGGCTTAAAATAGGATTGAATTATTGCCCTCAACCCCAATTCCCAACAGTATATCCCTGACCCTTTCAGGTCTTGTGGCTTCTGAATCGTAAAAAAACACGTCATCCGGACAATGGGTTCCGGTCCTGCCAAAAGTACCAAAAATCCTGTCCCGATCAAATTTGGCTTTTAAATCAAAACCCTTGACCGGAACACAGAGCAGATCTGGGGGCAATCCAACCCCGGATGGATAAATTTCCCCGCCATAATAAACTTTTTGCACAACTTTCCGGCCATTATAAGTTAATTCACTTAAAGCGGCCCTTATTTTTTCCCTTATCCCAGCGTATTCATATGTGCTGACCTTTCCTCCGGCAAAGCGCTCCCGGTCATGGATATATATCCGGCCGGGGTCAAGGGCAAAGGCCTGGGTGGAGATGTCAATACAGGCAAGATCAAGTTCATGCGCGGGCTTTCTGCTGAGCACAAGGAAACCCTGTGAGCGCAGAAAAGAGTTGATATCAACCTCACACACCAGTCCGGTAAATCCATGATCAGCAACCACCAGAAGGCGCCTGGGTCCGGCCAGTTCATTGAAACGTTTCAGAACCTCCCCGGCAGCTCTGTCCAAATGCCTTAAGAGCTCCATGCATTTTTGATGCAGAGGGTGTTTATTATCCATAATGGCGTTCTGCAGAAAATGACTCATCCGATCCAGCTCGGTAAAAACCAGGACAAAAAAATCCCAGGCCAGATCAGGCCAGAAAAGATTAAACGCCCTGATTCTCGAATCTATGGTCGCCCTTAATTCATCAATGAGCAAATCCGGACGGCTCAGGCCTTTGATGGTTTCAGCCTCCAGCCTGTAACCAATATTTCTGAGCATGGGTAAAATAGCTTTTGGATATACTGCGTTGTCCAGGTCCTGGGACACGAAACCGGATATGATCATGCCCTTGAGCTCAGGAGCTGGATAGGTGCAGGGCAGGTTTATTATTTTGCTGATCATGCCTTTACGGCCGAGACTCTGCCATATGGGTTCAGCCCGGACATGGGTCAAGTCTGTCAGGTGCAGCCGGTAAGTTAAGGGATCAAGCCCGGTAAATCCGTAAATCCCATGTTCTTCAGGCCCCCTGGTGGTAAAAAAAGAAGCCCAGTTTACCGGGGATACATCGGGTAACTCAGAATTGATGGCAATGGTATTCGTGGAGTTGACGATTTCAGCAAGATTTTCAAAAACTCCTGTGGCCGACAAATCTTTTGCCAGGCTCAGACTGAGCCCGTCAATGCCCATTACCAGTGTCTTTGTGCGGGAATTCAGCATAGCTTTGGAACAGGGAATCAATGGTTGATGAAGGTACAAAAGGAAATGATTTCTTGACGCCTTAAAAAGACAAGGATAATTTCTATTTCTTAACGAATCAAGCTGCCATAATTTGCCCGGGTGGCGGAATCTGGTAGACGCCAGGGACTTAAAATCCCTTGCAGCTTAGCTGCGTGCCGGTTCGAGTCCGGCCCCGGGCACCAAGAAATAACATAATGTTTTTGCTCTTCCTGCTTTCTTCCATTTTTATGTACTCAAAATACGTGTACTCATTATGTACTCATCAGAAAGATAAAATCTACCATTAATATAAATAAATAGTAAATGATCTGAAAGCATTCAATATAAACTCTTAAGCTCTTTATTCACCTATGCGTTCAGAGATGGGAAAGGAAATCTGGGTAACATAGTTCAATCTTCTACCTCCCTCATATGAAGACTGTTGGGGTGGGGGAATTATTCAAGAATTTCAAGATTAAAATATTATCCTGATTGAGTAAAACAGGGCACCCATTGATTTTACAGGCATTTTCGTGATAGAGAATATATGGTTAACCCATAAATTTTAATTTTTACATCTCTCCAAGGGTGTCACTAATAGTGACCCCACCCCCCTCATAATTTCACACCCATACCCTGTTCATCCCAAGGGGTGGGGGGGCCCTCCCAAATAACACCCATCTGAAATCAAACCAAATTTTGAACCTCCTCATGGATTCAGCAAAGGCCGGAGATTGATCCTGACCAGACCAAAATTAGACAACTCAGAGCAGGGGTTTTGCGAAAAAAACAGCTGTCAGAACAGGAGGAAAACGTCATGACATAGAAAATCCATATGTCGAATCATATCTTCTTTTACCGGGCAAGATATGGAGCCACTGATCAACGACAATTATTTCTCCTGGTCGGCGACAATTATAATTCCCTACACCTCTTACACAACTAGTTACTCCAATACTCACTGCCAAAACTGTCAAAAGCGCTCTCCGGTTTCATCGATGCCTGCCTTGTTCGTTTTGGTCTTTTCATCATCTCCAAACAGGATGCATTTATTTTAAGAATTATCTGATTTCAGTTTAAAGATTTATCATTTTTTTGTGAGCCACCATAATCTTTATGTTCGTTTTTCTAATAATAACAATATGTTATTAAGATAAAAAAAATTTTAAAATTTTGTAAAAAAAAGCTTGACAAGTGTGTACCAAGTAGTACATAGTGCACTCATGAACAACATATTTGGATCATACATCAGAGAAAAGCGGGAAGCACTGAAAGAAAACAATACGGATTTCTCGCTCCGGCAGGTGGCCATCAGGATAGGAGTTGAACCTTCATACCTGAGTAAAATTGAACGGGGGCTTCCAGCTCCATTGTCTGAAGAAAAAATTATGGCCTTAAGTAAAGATCTTGGTGAGAACCCTGATCTACTCCTGGCCCTGGCTGGAAAGGTATCTTCAGATATTCAAATGATAATTCGTAAGCGTCCGGAATTGTTTGCTGAGCTTATCAGGCAGCTCAAAGACATGCCTGAAAATGCTGTGTTGAGGTTGGTCAGAGAAGTTCGTGACGGAAATTGGTAATATTTTAGAGGAGAGAATCAATGGTTGAGATTAATGATCATGGGCTGGCTTTTTTCTTCCCGGAAATTCATCCCGAAGCCAGGCTGGAAGTATCCTTCAATAGAACTTTGCGGATCCAGGATATTCAGGACGGAAATCCAAATCCTCCAGACCTGGGACCTTTCCCTTTGGAACATGTTGATGATTATGCCAGGTCCTTTTCGACAGAAATGGTTGATCGAGGAGGGGTCATGATGCCCGTGTATAAA
>Ga0209498_1000345_pt1 | contig 28371 bp, 23 predicted proteins | sample WalLakDeSediment_FD_184131 | JGI IMG/M metagenome (GOLD analysis project Ga0209498, IMG submission 184131) | Lake sediment microbial communities from Walker lake, Nevada to study Microbial Dark Matter (Phase II) - Walker Lake 11/02/13 Deep... | ecosystem: Environmental > Aquatic > Freshwater >...
GTGTCCTGCAGCCACTGGATATTAACCTGTCCATAAGAAATTACGGTTATAAAAATTATTGCTATACTTAAAACTTTTTTCATATTACTTGAAACCCTTATTTATAGAATAACGTATTGTTTTGTTAGTTAATAATTTACAATTTATTTTGACTATGAAGAATTAACGCATTAGAATTATTCTACTTAATTAGTATCATCTTTTTTACTTCACGGAAGGTATCGGTCTCAATTGAGTAGAAGTAAGCTCCGCTCGAAAGATCAACAGCATTGAAATTAACTTCGTAAGTTCCCGGTTGCTTTACTTCATTTAATAATATTGCGATTTCTGAACCTACTGTATTATAAACTTTTACAATTGTATTGCCACTTTCGGGTATTGTGAATTTTATTGTAGTTGAAGGATTAAATGGATTTGGATAATTCTGTTCAAGAATAATTTGATTTGGTGCAGAATAGTTTTCGTCATCGATTCCCGTTGAAGGAGAATAATTAGTAATAATTACTCCTGAGTTTCCAACTGACCAGGCATTGACGCCATCAAAAGAATGAATTGAATTCAGGTCCTGAGTCGTTGGTGTTGTAATTGCAACCCAATTCAAACCAGCATTTGTTGTTGAGTAAAGTGTACCTGCACCGCCAACAGTCCATCCGACATTTTGATCAACGAAATGAAGACCATTCAAACCGACTGCGATACCAGTTGATCTTGAAGTCCAGTTAGCACCACCGTTGCTCGTATACATAAAGAATGAATTACTTCCGCAGGCAAAACCAATAGATGCATTAATAAATTGGATGTCTTTAATGTCATCAGTTGCAGGATTGCTCATCGAAGTGAAAGTAGTTCCTCCATTATTCGAAAAAAGTAATAAACCGTCTCTTGCACCAACCCAAACATTCTGGTCAACAGCTGCAACAGACAGAAGTCTTTCAGTTGTACCGGAATTCAGAGTAGTCCAGGTATTACCGTCATCTGTTGATTTAACTGCTGCTCCATCATCACCAACTGCGAAAAAGGTAGAGCCGCCGGCAAAACAAGCTTCTCGTAATTGTAATGATGTACCGCTGTTTTTTGAAATCCAGTTTGTTCCTCCATTAGTTGTAGTAAATACAGTTCCATTATCTCCAACGACTATTCCGATGCTTGCATCTTTGAATACTATTTGGTGAAGATCTGAACCTGTTAAGGTTAATAGAGACCAGTTTGCACCTGCATTAGTGGTATGAAGCATTGTTCCTGCATCTCCGCAAGCCCAGCCTTCAGTTGTACTGATCATCTGAATTCCTTTTAGCTGATTACTGGTATTTGAGTTTTGGATCTGCCAGTTTTGAGCGAAAGAAAATGATGTGATAGTAAATGAAATCAAAATCACATACTGAAACCTGGTTGAAAAAAAGTTTTTCATCTTCTTATTCCTTTTAATTTATTGATAATTACTGAACATATAGTGTCATGCATTCGATTTTAGTGACATGTTTTAAAGATGATGAGAATACAAAAAAAGCCCTCTCAAAAAGTTAATGAGAGGGCAGGTAATTATAATGCGGGTTATAAATGGATGATTTTCTTCAAATCATTAATCATTTAGTGCACCCTTATCAATCCATTTTGCGATGGAATCGATGACTGCTGGTGGAAGTGGATCTCTATCGAGCGGCATCCTTGGTGAAAATTCGCCTTTAAGAATTTTTATAAGCATACTATTAGAACTACTAAAAGGCTTAACTCTTTCGATCGTAGAACTTTTAATGCTTGGTACGCCTACCATACTTGAGTGCGAACTTCCATCTGTAAGTAATAGATTTGCCTGTGTATTCGTTGCTCCGTGACAACCCGAGGTTGCACAATTTGTATTAAAAACTTTACTCTGAATATCACTTAATTTGCTCAGTGGTGCTGTGATAGTTGGAGTTGGTTCAGTTGTGCTTTCCTCCGAGCAGCTAAAAAATATCGCCGCTGATAATATCATTAAAACAATTGAAAGATTCAGTCTTCTCATATTACTCCTTTTAATTTATAGCAGGATTATATTCAAGTTAATATTTAAAAGTAACGAAATTTTTGATTACGGAGATACTACTTACTATAACGACATTTGTCGCTATTTCAGCAATATCATCTTTTTGTTCAACCTTGTTTGATTTGCCTCAAACAGAATTATATACATTCCCGAAGCAAGATTGCTTCCATCAAAACGAACTGAATAATTCCCGTAACTCAACTTGTTGTTTAGAAGAGTAGCTATGGTTTCACCGAGAATATTTATTACGCTCAACTTTACATCTGCTTCCTGTGGTAAGTAGAATGATATATTTGTTACCGGGTTGAAGGGATTTGGATAATTCTGGTATAAGATAAAATTATCTGGTAATGCAGCTTGTTCATCAACACTGGTAGGTGAAAAAGTTACATTTATTTCCGTGATTTGAAAATTACCAGGATCAATCGTAACAATCTGACTTAATGCATTATCATAACCTATCTTCTGAGCCACAATTTCATAAGTGCCGTACGGAATATTAAAAATATTATAAACAGCTTCCTGTTTTCCGAAATTGTAGGAATACAAAGCATTGGTATTAATATTTCTTGCAAGGAGAGTAATGCCTTCAAAATTTGTTTCATCATAGAAAGTTGCGAAGTTAATTGTGCCTCCAATGCTTCCATTTCCATAAGATGAGTCCCTGAGTAATGAAATATCTTTACCTGTAATGTTTCCGTCAATCAGAATCGAATCAGCATTCTGCCAGAAAACAGATGCAAGTCCTTCATCATTATAATATCCTGGCAGGAAATAATCAGTATGAGCCTGCAGGTAATAATGATTTTCATATTCAGTATAGATAGTAAACGATCCATCCTGCTGTATGAAACCGGCAACTGCATTAACAAGATCAGGAACGAGAGGATTTTCTTTTAACAGCGGAATTGGAACGTGAGTACCGGTTCTTACAATCACTATACCTTTATTAACCAAATTTCCCTGTGTAGAATCATAAACCTGACCGGATATAGATTTAGTAAAATCGTTTATCTTTTTCATATTAAAATTAACAATAACGGTATCATCGTCATCTACTTCTAAAAGCTTCGCAAAGAACGGATCGTATGTGCTGTCATAAAACATCACATAATAGCCCTGTCTTTCGGCAGCGATTGTATAATCACCTTCTGGCAGCTCGATTAAATAATTCCCCTGTGAATTGGTTGTTGCCTTATCATATAAATAAATTCCATTATAGAAGAAGTACAAAGTTGTGCTGTCAAGTGGAGTTGCTCCGTCTCTGACAGTCCCAGCAACAAAACCAAAGTCATCTTCAAAAAAATCAATTTTTATTCTTAGTCTTTCTGGATTTTTAATACCATTATTAAAGATATACATCGTATCAGAAGTATCACTGTGTGTTATGTAATAAAAACCGCTGAGGGTAACATTCATTTTAACAGAGTCATTTGGTAAGATTGTAAAAGGTAATTGCTGATTGCCTTCAAAATCTATTATGTAATTTGATTGGTTGTAAGATATGCTGTCAACACTTAAAACTGCGTTGCCTTTGTTAATGAGATAAGCAAAATCAATTCTGTTAAAAAGATCTTCAAAAACAATCTGATCTGGTTTGATATCCAGTTCTGGCTGTGCTCGTAAAAGAGATGTATATAATATTATTATAATGGTTAAAATTAGTCTCATAGTAACTTCGTTTTTTTTACTTAGTATCAACTTTAGTAATTTCGTGACAAAAATAAAGAGATAAAAAGATAGATTATATAAACATTTCTGGTTCTGAGCTTGATTCTCTTCTAAAAAGGTCAAAAGAAGGAGATTCCAGTTCATTCTCAAAACTTAGTGGTTTTGTCCGTCAAATCGCTTATTCTTATTACTTATCGAAGCATCGTCAGAAAAGAATTAAGAATATAGACGATGTTGATGACCTTACTCAAAGCGTTTACCTCTCCTTTGCAGAGCAATATCAGAATATATTAGAACCAGAAAAATGGCTAAGAAGAGTTCTTTTTCTCAATTTTGTCAGTTGGTATAAAAAGGAAAAAGGAAGAACATTCACACAGCTTAAGGAAAGTATGCCCGCACCTGATAAAACAGCAGAAAGCTCTATTATGATCGATGCGGAAAGCATTTTATCTGTTTTAGATACTTTAAGTGAAGAAAAACAGGAAATCGTTAAACTAAGGTTCTGGGGTGATTTGAAATTTCACGAGATTGCTGAGAAATTAAATAAAAATGAAGCTGCTGTTAAAAAAATGTTTTACAGAACTTTAATTGAGCTGAAAGATAAATTAGAATAAATGTCACGAAAAAGATTAATGGATTACTAAATGGTTAATCAACAAAATAAATGTTAGCAATGGAAAAATTTGATAAAATATTAGAACTCCTTGAAAAGAAAAGTTTAACTGAAGCAGAGAAGAAATTATTATTTGAATTCTCAGATTCAGATGAAGAGATTAAATCTTTTGTTAGTTCTTATAGGACCTTAACTAATTCTTTATCAGCTTCGGGACATGTGCCGACCGATTTAATTGCTTCTTATGTTTTGTTTGAAAAGGGAGATGATCCTGAGAATAAAGTCGCTGCTGTACTGAGTCAAAAAATAAAATCTCATCTTGCAGAATGTTCAACCTGCAGAGAAGAATACAAAATGCTGTTGAGTGAATTCTCTGATATTTCTGAGCACGTAGATAAAGCACTTCATCCAGAACAAATATCAAAAGTTGAAGTTAAATCAATTTTGCCTTTAGCCATTTTCAAAAGATCGACTACTTTCAGATACGCTTTTGCGACTCTCTCCGTTTTAATCATTGCTTATGTCGGTTTATTTTTTATTTCATCGGGATTAACTCCTGACTACAAGAAAAATATTTTCGCCAGTGAATGGGAAGATGCTTATAAAACCAGGGGAAGAACATCTCCGTTATTCCAAAAAGGACTGGATGCAATTGACAATAAAGAATTTATCAGAGCAATAGAATTTTTATCACAGGATATTATTGGTCATCAGAATGAAAGGTCAATCTTTTACTCTCACTACATTCTTGGGATAACATATCTGAAAGCATCTGAAAAAGATTTCATTGGATTATTCAAGTCGTATGACAAAGAAAATGTAAATCTTGCAATTGCAAATCTTAAAGAATCAATTGACAAAAATAATTCCGGTGATTATGAAAGCCTGAAGCTTGATTCATACTACTATCTTGGAAGAGCTTATCTACTGGTTGACAGCTCCGATGCCGCCGCAGCTAATTTCAGAAAAGTAATTGATGGAAAAGGCAGGTTCTCAAAGGAAGCTTCAGAACTAATATTTACAATGGAGAAGAATTGATAGATGCTCTGGCTAAAAGAATTTTTTGTTTCTGTTTTATGCCTGGCAACGGTATTACTTAGTTTTTTAGGAATAACAAATTCTTCTCAATCTATTAATTCCAAACAGAGCTTCAACTCCGAAAAAAAATCCGTTAATAATTTTGACATTAAAACTTCTGAGCAATTCAATTACTACCTTGACTTAATTCAGAATAAACCCATAGATAAAAACAAGCTCAAGAATGAACTAACTTCACTTGAATCAAAATTCGAACAGGAATTTCTATCTGCCTTATTAAAGAAAAGGGAAGGTGAATTTGAAAAAGCATTCAACGAGCTTTTTCCTCTTCTTGATAATTTCCCGGAATACTTTGGTTACTATGAAGAACTCGCTTTACTGGGTAAGCTATCAGGCAATTCAAACAAATTATCTGAATGGCTTGAAAACAGTAAATCAGATGCATCGAATAAATTTTATTTCTACTTAAAAGCTTTGGTTGAATTGCACAGTGGAAAAACTACTCAGGCAATAGAAACATTCCAATCACTCGTTTCTGAAGGCATTAAATCGAAGGAAATTTATTTTCAATTAGCTAATGCGAACAGAATAAACGGGAATTATGATGCAGCTTTTAAAGATCTTATTAGTGCAGAGAGCTTGTGCGAAAATAATGATCAGTTTCTTTCTAAAATCATTAATCTAAAAGGAACTATTTTTTACTTATCCGGAGAGTACGAACAAGCAAAAAAGAATTATACGTCAGCTTTGAATTTCTCAATTAAATCAGGAAATAAAGCTGAGGAAATAAAATCATTTGCTAACATAGCGATAATCAAGGATGTGTATGGAGAGATCTTTGAAGCGAGAGATGATTTTCAGCGTGCTATTAAGATGGCTGAGGAAATTGAGAATATGGAATTGCTTGCATTCCTTTATTCGGAACTTGGTGTTTCGTTCTCATATACAGCCAGTTTGATTGATTCGAGAAAGAATTACGAAAAAAGTTTTTCCCTTTATGAGAAACTGAAAAACAATGAGCGGCTTTCATACCTGTCAAGCAACATTGGTTCACTCTATCTTCAAATTGCTAATTATAAATCAGCACTCAATTATTACAGTCGGGGATTAAACTTTGCCGGCGAAAATAAATTGGGACAAATTCTAAACCTGACTGGATTAGCCGACGTTTACTCAAACGAATCAAACTATTCTAAAGCGCTTCAGTATTATAATCGTGCAAAAGAAGTTGCTGACTCGATAAAAGATATTTCTTCATCTGTAAAAATCGAACAGGGGGTTGGTGCATTGTATTACAATATCAATCTTCCATACAAAGCACTTGAGACACTGAAGGCAACTGAATCCTATTTTGCGGAAGCTCAATTACCATACGAACAAATTAAACTTTATTCAAAAATAGGAACGGTTCTAACTTCTGTTGATAGTCTTGCTTCAGCTGAAAAATATTTTCACAAAGCACTCGACATTGCATCAATCGTCGGTGATATTTATAGTTCAATTGTAATAAAGACTGAACTTGGTTATCTCAATTTTCTTCAAGGCGATTATCTCCTCGCAGTTAAATTGATAACAGATGCTCAGACAGTTTCAAAAACTTACGAGCTAAATCAGTTAATTGGTTTACAGGAATTATATCTCGGGAAAATTTATCAGGCTCAGAATAAAGAAGATTTTGCAATTATAAAATTCAAGAATGCATTTAACTTAAGTGGAACCGCAAGCGATTATAACAACCAGGTTGAAGCTGCTTATTTGCTTGGATTAATTTATGATGAAGACTTTGATGTTATTCAGGCAGAGAGATGGTACCTCACGGCAATCGAAGTGATTGACAAAATTTCTTTCCCGCTTAGCCTGAACCAGGAAATTCAGATTGCACATTTTTCAGGAATGAATTCAGTTTATAACTCACTCGCGGAATTGTATCTCAATCAGGATAAAGCAGAGGAAGCATTTAAAATCATTGACAAGTCGAGATCGAGAAATACAAAAGCCAATCTTAACAGACTAAAGTTGTTGTCAAATCTGGATGATGAACAAAAATATAACCAGTTGATTGACCTTGAGTGGATGGTCAATTCTGGTCTTTACGATAAAACCACTTCAGATTCTTTATACAGACTTGCTTTAGAAATAAAAGCTGAATTAACATCTCAATCTGGCTCACTTGCTGAGATATTAAATTCTAATACTGAACTTGACTTGAAAAAATTTCAGAGCAAACTTGGTCAAAATGATTATTTAATTTCGGCATATATCAGTGAAAATTCATTCAATGTTTTCAGGATTAGCTCGGATAAACTAATTCATAAAAATATCCCAGTGAGTCGCGACAGCCTGCTGAAATTGATAACTCAGGTCTCACCAATTTATCGTTCCAATCTTGAGAGTGAAGAAATTTATGTTAACGAGGATTTATTTTCCTTCAATGCTCAATCTGCATATAAGATTTATGATGTTCTGTTTAAAGAAATTCTTTCCAGCATTCCAAAGGCATCTAACCTGATTGTGAGTTTACCTTTTGAACTCGTAAAACTCCCGCTCGAAATGCTCGTTACTGAATGGACAGAGGGTGAAAGCCCATACTATTATAATGACAAAGAATTTTTACTGGAAAAGTTTAACATCTCTTATACTCCGTCAGCTTCCATTTATGAATTGCAATCGGGCACAACTGAAAGCACTGCTAATCAAAATTTACTTATCGGGGATCCGTTTATAGATAATGCTGAATTTGCTTTGAGTGTAAGAAGCGGTTTGGTGGATTTGAATTCTTCGCAGGCAAGAAACATTTTATTATTCCCGCTTAAATACTCTCGAGCTGAAATTGAAAGTATTGATAACACTATTTCTGAAAGTCAAATGTTCATATTGAAAGACGCTACGGAAAGTAATTTTAAACAACAGGCTCCGTTGAGCAATGTAATTCACATTTCAACGCACTCTTTTTTATTGAAGGATCAGCCGTTGATTTTGTTTTCACCGAAGGAAAATGATGATGACGACGGTTTTCTTGAACTGGGTGAAATTGTTCAGCTAAATCTTAACAGCGATCTTGTTGTACTTAGCTCCTGTCGTTCAGGCCTTGGAAGGATTGACGCAGCCGAAGGTATCATCGGAATGCAGAAAGCTTTTATTGAGGCCGGCAGCAGGAGTGTTCTTGTTTCTTTGTGGGATGTGAATGATAAATATACTTCATACTTTATGAAAAGTTTTTATGAACATCTTGCCGACGGCAACTCGAAATCTGAAGCTTTGAGACAGGCTAAGCTTGATTTCATCAGAAAGTATTCTGCCAACCCATATTACTGGTCTGCTTTTGTTTTATCAGGAAATATTTCTGCAGTAGATATAAAAAGCGCATCATCCTTTGGACCGATTCAGATTATACTTGCTGCTCTTTTATTGATTGGAGTTTATTATTTAATTCAAAGATTAAGAATTAGAAATAAAAACCCTTGAGAAATAGTTATAATCTTCCCAAAGATTCTTTTGCAAGCTTGCCAGTTTCACTCTCTGAATTAATTGAAACTACCTTAATCCAGAAATCTTTGGCTTTGTTGTAATCACCTTGTGTCGCGGCAATGGCTCCAATATTGTAGAGTGCCATTTGATTTTCCGGATCGTAGGAAAGCACTTTATCGTTTACTTCTTCACACTTAAGGAAATCCTGTTTGTTGTAATAGATAAAAGCGAGAGAAAAATAAACATCTGTCCGTTTTGAGTTAATCTGTAATATTTTTTCATAATAAGGAATGGCTTCATTCATCTTATGTGATGCAGAAAGCAAATCAGCGTACTCTTTCATCGATACTGTGTCTGCGGGATTATTTGAAATTTTTTCTTCGAGTGCAGCAACTCTCTTTTTATATTCTTCTGAAACATTTTCCTTACCGGGTGTGTTACCACCTGGACTTTTTAATTGCTTGTGAACATCATCGTCGGGCATCGATTGATCGTTTGATATCAAAACTTCAGTTGAGTTGGACGTTTCCTGTATGCCAACGACAATCAATAATGCTACCGCAGCTACCACAAGTATTCCATAAAAATATATTGGTTTGAATTTCATTCTAATCCTCTTTTCTAAACTTTAGATAAATTAAAATATCCACTTATAACCGAATATAATAGTCACAATTACATGTACGACCATTATGACAAACATTGTTATTGCAAATGGCAAATGAAATATATGCCACCAGTGAAACAATTTTTGGAATGTTCTTAATAAAGCAATTCTTCTGGCGATCACGATTTCTGATTTTGCTGCTTTAATCAACTCATTGCTCTCGGATTTACCTATTCCTAATAGCTTGATTCTCATTTTCAAAAGTCTCATCTCTCTTTTGATATCAAAATAATCCCTTACAAAAAATCCAGCGGCTGTTAACAGATTAAATGACTTGTACCGATCTGCTGATGAAATTTTTTCAAATTCTGATAAAGTTGAAGAATCCTCACTCAACACACTTCTAACTCTTATTGCCAATTTTTCTTTGATTGAATTCAACTCATTGATGCTGATTTCCTGTCCCTGGATAGTTCTTGGGATTTGAAGATAAATAAATCTTCCAACTACTCCACTTAACACTACCAGCACCATACTCCAGAAACTAACCGAAACAATTCCGCCGAATTTAAATGATGTATGATAAAGAACTAAAATAGGACCAACTGAACAAAGGAATATGTGAAACTCGAGCCAGTGCTTCAGATATCCGATGTTGAAAAATTTTCTGTAACGTTTTCTGATTATATAAGTAGATACACCCACAATCATCATCAGGGTACCTAATATGCCAAGTCCGTGACCGATGACACCGCTCGGTTTAAGTGCATTGTGACCGGGATTAAAAAATCTTTCTTAAAGTGGAGTTGTATAGTAATCAAATCCATAGATTGCGAGCAGAATGGTTACACTTATTCCAATAACAAAAAATAAACCGATGTAAATTTTATGAAGTGTTTTATTCATTCAATTAATTCTGAAAAACATTTACAACCAAGAATTAAGGTGCAAAAACAAGATTCTCGTAGTTATTTCATAGTGCTGATAAGTTGAAGGTAGTGACATCAAAGCCACTACCTTGCCCGAAAGATTAGTTAATTATAAAATTACGCAGAAACACTATATTCAGTCATTCCGGCTCGTCCGGAATCTGAAATATTGTCGAGATTGAAGGATTCTGGACTCTCCGCCTTTGGCGGATCGCCAGAATGACGTCCTGCATAACTTCAGTTAATTATAAAAGAAAGGATTTATAAAGAGAGTTCTACACCAGCAGAAATAAACCTGGGAATACCAACTTTTATTCCCTGTGGTCTTCGGCTTGCAATATATCTTTCATCCATTAAATTCTTTACAGAAAAATAAACGCTGCTGTTCAAACCAGTTATGAGATAACTTGCTGTAAGATCTGCAGTAATGAATGAAGGCATTTGTCCTGTCTCGCCGCTTGGTGCTTCTTCAATTGTGTTAAGCTCATCAGTGAATTGCTCTTTCACATAAGTTGTTGAAAGATAAATGCCGAGCCCAAACGGTGTTTTGAAATCCAGGCTGCCTGTAAACGTGAACTCAGGTGCATAAGGCAGTTTGTTATCCTTTACATTAATCGTTTCACTTCCAACAGTAATGAAACGGTCATTGCTGTAAGTTGAATTTACGTAGGTTGAATAAGCTGAAAGAGAAATTATGTAGTTGGTTCTTAAAAGTTGACTAATGTCAAAACGAATTCCGGCTTCGGCACCTACGTGCATTGTCTCGCCGCCGTTCACTAATCCTGTTCCCGATCCGCCCGAAGATACTGAAACAGGAATTACCTGGTTGGAAAAATCCATCAGGAATCCGGTCAACTCAAAATAAATTGGGGAAGCAAAACTTGCCCTGATGCCTGCTTCATAATTCCAGCTTAATTCAGCATCAAGGTTTAAAGAAGTACCATCATTCGTGATTGCATCTTTTATTCTTGGGGGAGCGTATCCTCTATGAACCCCGGCAAATATCGAATAATCATCATTGAAGTTATAATTAACTCCTATCCCGGGAATTGGAGTAAACAAATTATCATTATTTGTAACACTTGTATCCTTGTAAGCTATTCTGAAGATGTCCCGTTCATAATGAAAATTTTCTAATCTTATTCCGGGTATTACAGTGAAGTTCGAGCTAATGAAAAATCTATTCTGAGCGAATATACTTTCTGCATATCCCGTTCTGATTTCATCCTCTCTCAGGTTTCCTGACTTTGCGTCCGCCGATTGTCCGTCTATTCTTTGTTCAAATGCTCTTTCATAATGAAATCTGAAACCACTCTCAAGCTCATTTTTAAGATTGCCGATGTTGTAATTGTAGCTAAACCTTGGTTCAACACCAGCAACTTCAAATTGCCTGTTTCTGTTTCCAGTACTGTTTCTCATATAGATTGCACCTCTTGACACAGTGGTGTCACCAAAAACAACTCCAGTCATATTACTGGTTGGAGTTCGGCTGAAATCCTGACGAAGCCAGTTTCTTGTTGTTGTGTAGCCGTAAACTGTTGTTCGAAGAAAAGCACTTTCAGAGAAAAAATAATCATGAGTAAGACTTGCAGAATATCTTCTTACATCCAGCTCGTCATTTGGAGCGATGATAGAATAATATTCTCCGTTATCATACATACTTGACGTCAATCCAACATAAGTTGAGTTCGAATTCTCATCATAAAATGCCAGCTTAATTCCTATTCTTGAATTCTCACTTGTCTGAAATCTGAGCTTTGCCGTCAGGTCATTGATATCAAATCTTGTTATTCCAATTCTATCTGCCTGTTTGTGCAAGTATCCAAGTTGGAATCCAACGTTATCTACCGTAGTTCCGTAAGCAGCCTGCCCATTAAAATAACCGCCATCTCCACCTCTGAGAGATAATGAAAGTGCAGGATCCAGCGGAGGATCATGTGTTATAAAATTAATAACTCCACCGACAGTTTGTGGTCCGTATAAAATTGAACCACTTCCCTTTAAAACTTCTATGCTCTTCATTCTATCAATTGCTGGCGTGTAATACATTTCAGGTTCGCCATAAGGTGCGAGTGCGATTGGTACTCCATCTTCCATCATTAAAACATTTCTGCTCCGGTCGGGATCAAGTCCTCTGATTCCAATATTTGCTCTGAGTCCAACTCCTTCTTCGTCAACTACATTTAGTCCTGTTACTTTTTTGAACATTTCGTTACCGGTAATTGGCTTGCTGTTTTTGATTGATGTCTCTGTAATTATGTTAGCTGAGCCCGGAATGCGATTAATCAAAGCAGGTTTTCTGCCAATAACATCAACCTGCGGGAAATAATTCATTTTGATGAAAGTTGAATCACTCAGGTCTTGACTTTCAGTTTCTTCATTAAGCATTGATTGATTTTGTCCAATGAGAGTTGATGATAGTACAAAGAAAACAACCCAAAAGTGATAAAAGAGAGTAAAGGTTTTATCCATAGATGTTCCTTGGTGATAAAATATTAGTTTATTCTTATCTAAACTTAATCTTAATAAGAATAAAAAACAACACAATATTTGCTATTGCCCAACAATCACGATCTTAGATTGATTTTATTACTTCTTAATCATAATTTTGAATAACAAAATTCTACTTACTAATACTGCATTTCTAAAATTGTTGACATTCATTAAAATAATCTCTCCGTCAGCTTGTGAACTAAATAAATTCTTAGTGTGTTCAATAATTAAGCTCATTAATTAACGGTTGAAGAAGGAGTCTGCTTATGAGTTCATTTACTAAATTTCTTAATTCATCAATTGGCAAGAAACTGATGATGGCGATTACTGGTGGTTTCCTGCTGATTTTTTTAATCGTTCATTTGATAGGAAACCTAACTTTATTCTTCGGCGCAGATGCCTTCAATGGTTATGTCAGTGCTCTTGATGTTGTTAAGCCGCTCATCCGTGTAGTTGAAGTTGTGCTGCTTGCTGCTTTTGTTTTACACATTTTTAATGGTGTGAAATTATGGATTGAAAATAAAAGAGCCCGCGGTGTTACTTACAAAATAAATAGTTCATCAGAAAACAGTGATGTGTTCTCCAGGACAATGTTCCTGTCAGGTTCAATTGTATTTATTTTTCTTGTCTCTCACCTTGGTACTTTTTTCTGGCCGTTTAACATTTACGAACCCGGAAGTCTTGCCGATCAACATCAATATTATCAGATAGTTGTCGAGGTTTTCAGCATATGGTGGTATGTTTTACTATATGTGATTGCAATGGTGCTTTTAGGCTTCCATCTTAACCATGGATTTCAAAGTGCATTTCAAACATTTGGATGGAATAACAAAAAATATTTTCCGCTGATTGAAAAAATCGGGACTGTCTATGCAATTTTTATGGCAGCCGGATTTGCTTCAATGCCCATTTACTTCTTTATTGTTTACGGAGGTAACCAATGACAATGCTTGATTCAAAAATTCCTGAAGGACACGTTTCTGAGAAGTGGACCAATCATAAGTTCAATATGAAGCTGGTTAATCCTGCTAATAAAAGAAAATATACAGTGATAGTTGTTGGAACCGGATTAGCCGGGGCATCTGCAGCTGCATCTCTTGGTGAACTTGGTTACAATGTATTGGCATTCACTTTTCATGATAGTGCTAAAAGAGCACATAGTATTTCTGCACAGGGTGGCATTAATGCATCAAAAAATTATCAGAATGATGGCGACTCGACATACAGACTTTTTTACGATACAGTTAAGGGCGGTGATTTCCGCGCACGCGAAGCAAATGTTCATCGACTTGCAGAAGTAAGCTCGAATATCATAGATCAATGTGTTGCTCAGGGCGTGCCTTTTGCAAGGGAGTATGGCGGCTTGCTTGATAACCGTTCATTTGGCGGTGCACAGGTTTCAAGAACATTTTATGCAAGAGGACAAACAGGTCAGCAGCTTTTACTCGGTGCTGTGAGCGCTTTGAACAGACAGGTTGGGAAGGGAAGCGTAATGCTTTATACTCGTCGTGAAATGCTTGACCTGGTTGTAATCGATGGAGCGGCGAAAGGCATAGTTTGTAGAAATCTCTTAACAGGAGAGATTGAAAAATATTCCGCGCATGCAGTTTGCCTTGCTACTGGCGGTTATGGAAATGTGTATTTCTTATCAACAAATGCCATGAACTGCAATGCTACTTCAATCTGGCGTGCGCATAAACGCGGTGCATTCTTCGGAAATCCTTGCTTCACGCAGATTCATCCGACTTGTCTGCCATTGCACGGTGAATCACAATCTAAATTGACATTGATGAGTGAATCACTTAGAAATGACGGAAGAGTATGGGTTTCAGCAAAGAAAAATGATATGCGTCATCCGAATGATATTCCTGAAGATGAAAGAGATTATTATCTTGAGAGAAAATATCCCTCATTCGGAAATCTTTCGCCAAGAGATATTTCTTCAAGAGCAGCAAAAGAAGTGTGTGATGAAGGTCGCGGTGTGAAAGGCGGCGAAGCTGTTTACCTTGATTTCAAAGATGCAATAAACCGACTCGGCAAACATGTTATTGAAGAACGTTACGGAAATCTTTTTGAAATTTATGAAACAATAACTGGTGAGAATCCCTACAACGTTCCAATGATGATTTACCCTGCTCCACATTACACTATGGGTGGTCTCTGGGTAGATTATAATTTGATGAGTACAATTCCTGGATTGTTCGTTCTTGGTGAAGCTAATTTCTCAGATCACGGAGCTAACAGATTGGGTGCTTCTGCACTTATGCAAGGTTTAGCAGATGGATATTTTGTTATTCCTTACACAATGGGAAATTATCTTGCAGAAGATAAACCAACTTTAGTTAAAACAGATCATCCGGAATTCAACAAAGTTGCTGGTGAAGTAAATGATATCACAAACAAGCTCCTTTCTATAAAAGGGAAAAGGACCGTGGACGATATTCACAAACAGCTTGGTAGAATTATGTGGAATAAAGTTGGAATGGCTCGTGATGAGAAAGGATTGAAAGAAGCTATCCAGGAAATCAGAGCGCTTAAAGATGAGTTCTGGAAAAATGTTACAATTCCCGGAAGCGGTGATGATGTTAACCAAACTCTTGAACGAGCGGGCAGGGTAGTTGATTACTTTGAGCTTGGTGAATTAATGGCTCTTGATGCTCTTGACAGAAACGAATCTTGCGGCGGGCATTTCAGAACTGAATATCAATTTGAAGATGGCGAAGCGAAACGCGACGATGAAAATTATTCTTTTGTATCTGTGTGGGAATTTGCAGGAGAGGGTAAATGGAATCTTCATAAAGAACCACTCGAATTTGAATATGTGAAACCAGCGATAAGGAGTTACAAATAATGGAAGCAAAAAAATTAAACCTTAAGCTTAAAATCTGGCGGCAGAAAAACTCAAACACTGTCGGCAGTTTCATTGATTATGATGTTCAGGTATCTCCTGATGCTTCTTTTCTTGAGATGCTTGACGAGTTAAATAACACACTTGAACTTAAAGGAGAAGAAGCCGTTCACTTTGAAAGCGATTGCCGCGAAGGTATCTGCGGAACCTGCGGTTTGGTCATTAATGGAAGACCGCATGGACCATTAGCAAAGATCGCAACCTGTCAGCTTCACATGCGTAACTTCAAAGATGGAGATACTCTCTGGGTAGAACCATTTCGGGCAAAGGCATTTCCTGTTATTAAAGATTTAATGGTAGATCGTTCAGGATTTGATCAGATACTTCAGGCTGGTGGATACGTTTCAGTGAATACAGGTGGTGTTCCTGATGCCAATGCAATTCCGATTTCCAAAGAGATAGCCAGCTTAGCAATGGATGCTGCAGCCTGTATTGGCTGCGGTGCTTGCGTAGCTGCCTGTAAGAACGCGTCTGCTATGTTATTTGTTTCAGCAAAAGTTTCACAGTACGCTTTACTGCCGCAAGGTCAGCCGGAGCGATATCAGAGAGTTGAGAAAATGGTACAAGTGATGGATGAGCTCGGTTTTGGAAGCTGCACCAATACTTATGCTTGTGAAGCAGAATGTCCCAAAGGAATATCTGTTACTAACATCGCCAGGATGAACAGAGATTTTGTAATGGCTAAAGTAAAATCTAAAGAGGTTGCGGTATAAATTAACCGAAGTTTGCCATGGTATTCTAAAAAATCCCGCCCAAAAGCGGGATTTTTCATAGGCCTGAATTTTGGGAAATAATTAGATTAAATTTGCCTAAAGTATTGTGGTTTCTTAATTTGATACTTGAAATATAGAGAGAAATGTGATGTTTGAAAAAGAAATAAAATTCATAGGAGATTTTAGTTTTAACCAGGTGCGAAGTCTTGGAAACAACTTCACTCTGGAAAAAATAATTTCTACCGGTATTCATCCTGCCATAGTTCAGTATATCTCCGCAGAACTTGAATACATGATATACTCAGATCGCCGAAAACTGCTTCAGCAGTCATACTTTGATTACACAGGGAAAGAAATTTCAGATCACTTTCAGAAAATCTCAGGTGAAATAAAGAAGCAAAAAAAGATTTCCATTGATGATGCCAAGAAATTAATTTTCCAGGCAGTATCCTTTAACATCAATTATCTTGTGAGACCAAGATGGTCGCTGATTAAATTAATTTTCAACGATCAGCCGGTAATTTCCGTAGAAGAAATGAAGATGATGTTCAATTATCTTTATTACTATGAGTACTTCAAGAAGGTTCTTACTGGTTATATCCAAAAAAGAAATTTGCTTCAACTTTCATCAACAGAGTTTGACATAATTCTGGATAAAATTGATAAAGAGCTTTTAAATTCAAATCAGCAGCAGGTCATCTCTAATTCATTCACATCGATGGGAGATTTTTTTAATATCGGTGGCGTAGATAAAAACCTTTTACCGCTTACTGCCGTTGAAATATTCTGTAAAGAAAAGAATCTTTTGGATCTAATTGTTAAGCTTAGGAAGGTAATTCCTAACGATATTAAGCGCAGGTACGATAAGATAGAAGTTGAAAGAATACTGTTCACTCCGTCCCCTGAGGCTAAAAAAGATAAAATTAAAGGTGAAGAAGCTGAGATCAATACAGATAAAATGGTTGAAGCAATCGATAGTGACGTTACTGTGGCAGAACCAGATGTGGTCTCAGAAGAATTAGAGAAATCGGATATGGAAACATTTCTCTCTCCGGAAGAAGAAGAAGCATTATTATCACTATACAGTGAAGAAACAGAACAGGCTAATGTAGCTCAAGAAGAATATACAGTGGAAATGTCGGAAGAAATTCCAATTGATGAATTACCGAATGCTATTGTGGATGAAAGTAATATGCCAATTGAGGAACCGATAGAGCTATTTGATGATAATACTGATTCTTCGGTTGCAGAACCTGAATTATCGAAAACTGCTGACTTGCGGGAAATTGGAATTGAAAAAATTGATTCAGTAGAAGTTGAGTCGTATGAGGAAATTATAAGTACGGATGATGAAATTAGCGAAATTGTTGATGCAATTACTGATGACTATTCAGCATTGGAACAGGAGTTTGTTGAACAATTAGAAGATGATATTAAAGAAACACTGGAAATTGAAGCAGAAAATGAGCCCGAACTTCCTGAAGAATCGGTTGTTGAATCAGGTATCGAAAAAGAAATTGTTCAGGAAATGATAAATGATTTTTATGGTGAGAGCCAGCCGGAACCTGAAATTAAAACTGGCTCAGAACAATTACCGGAAGAAATTATACATCCCATTGCTGAGTCTCCAGACAAAGTTGAAAATTCAAAGATCGAATCCCTGGAAAATGATTTACTGAATATTTTCGAAGATTTAGACAAAATCGATTTTCAATTTCCGGAGAAGGGAAAGCAATTCGAAGATACCTCGGAGATTAATCTTAGTCCCGTTGAGGAACCAGTTGTATCTTCGACCGATCCAGACAGTTTTGATGATTACCTTAAGAGTATAGACGAACTAATGTTTACTGAAAAGCAAAAAGCACCGGAGAAAACTCAATCGGTCGAAACTAAAAACAATTTAACCGGGACTTTAAGAAAAACCGAAGTTGAGAAAGCAACTTTACCGTTAAAAGAGAATGCAGAACAGCAGCCTATCAAAACCAGAAATATTCGTCCCAAAGATCTATTCAGCTATTTAAGAAGAAAAGAAGCTAAAAAGATTGTCAATTATATCTTTGCTAACGATGAAGAAGATTTCACGAACACTATTGAAAGAATAATGGATTGCCATTCCTACAAGGAAGCTTCAGATATCTTAAAGGCTGTATTTACTTCATACAAAATAAGTCCTTACTCAAAAGAAGCTATTACTTTCACCAACGCAGTTTCTAATTACTTCAGACAAGCCTGATGTTTGTTGACTATGCTTTAATTGATGTTTTCTCCGGCAGAGGAGGAAACGGGGTTGTTACTTTCCGACGTGAAAAATATGTTCCCAAGGGAGGACCATCCGGCGGTGATGGAGGAAATGGTGGTAATGTGGTGATCAAAGCTTCCAGCAATCTTCATACACTTCTCGATTTCAGATACAAAAAAAAATATAACGCAAATAATGGTGATAATGGTAGTAATTCATTAAAGGATGGAAAGAGCGGGAAGGATGTAATTATTAAAGTACCGGTTGGTACAATAATTAAAGAAGCTGAAACGCAAGAGTTAATTTATGATCTGGACATTGACGGAAAAGAATTCGTTATCGCAAAGGGCGGAAAGGGTGGAAGAGGGAACAGCAAATTTGCAACGCCAACGAATCAGACCCCCAGATTTGCTGAGGAAGGTAAACCCGGAGAATACAAAAAAATAATTCTCGAGTTAAAGCTAATTGCTGACGTTGGTTTGGTAGGATTTCCTAATGCAGGCAAATCAACTTTAATTTCGAAAATATCTTCAGCAAAACCTAAAATTGCCGATTATCCATTTACAACTCTGGAACCAAATCTTGGAATTGTCCGCTACAAAGATTTCCAAAGTTTCACTGTTGCTGATATCCCCGGAATAATCGAAGGCGCATCGCAGGGCAAAGGACTGGGGCATCAATTTCTAAGGCACATTGAAAGAACCAGGATTATTTTATTCTTGATAGAAATTACATCAGAGACGATTCAAAAAGATTTTGAAGTTCTGATGAAGGAATTAAAAAGTTATAGTACAAAACTGACTCAGAAAAAAATATTGGTTTCTTTGTCCAAAGCTGATTTAGTTGATTCTAAAAGAATTAAAGAACTTCTTCGGACTAACTTTAAAGGAATTGATAATAAACCAATTATCTTCTCTGCGATATCCGAATTTGGTCTTTCTGAATTATTGGATATTTTGTGGCATAATATTGAAAAAGCAGGGAAAGAGGAGCAATCTCAGTAAATAATTATTCGAAAAGAGTAACTGAGAATTTTTGAAAATAGTTGAGTTTCTGGCTATATTTGCCTCCCGTTTTAGCGGAAAAAAGAGGCGGGGTAGCTCAGTCGGTTAGAGCAGTGGAATCATAATCCACGTGTCGGGGGTTCGAATCCCTCCCCCGCTACATAAATATTTTACGAATGAAAAAGCTTAAAGGAGCAGATTAAAAATGTACAGTATTTTAGTTCTCATTGCCTCAATTACAGCCGTGTTATTAATAATTGTTGTTTTAATGCAAGCCAGCAAAGGCGGCGGACTTTCCGGGACGTTCGGTGGCGGCGGCAGTATGAGTTCCATGTTTGGAACAAGAAGAACGGCAGATTTCCTGAGTCAAGCAACATGGTGGTTAGGCGGCATTGTTGCTATAATAGCGCTGGTTGCAAATCTTTTCTTTTTACCTGGTAAAGTTACTCAGGAACAAAGAAGTATTATTCAGGAATCAGGAAGGCAGAATATTCCTCAAACTCCATCCTTACCTCAGCAGATTCCCGGACAGGAATAAAATTCAACTAAATAGCTTTTCTTTTAAGCCCTGAAAAATTTCAGGGCTTTAATTTTTCCAATCGGCGAGTATCTCAATAATTCTATCCTGAATATTTTTATATTTATTTGCCCCGCCCTGAGTAAACTCAAACATCATACATACAATAATGTCGTCATCGTCAGCGTTTGTAACATAGCCTGCTAATGAAGAAACGCCATTAAGAGTTCCGGTTTTACCTCGGAAGTTATTTTCAGCGGAGGTACCGATCATTCTTTTTTTCAGGGTTCCATCAATACCAGCGATACTCAATGAGCTAAAAAATTCGTCAAACTGCCTGATGTTAAAATAAATTTTCTCAAGCAACCCGACTAAAGAACCTGCAGTTACCTGATCAAATCTTGAAATACCTGAACCATCTACTATGTTTGTCCCGTTTGAATAAATTCCATTATCGCTGATGTAACTAAGTATAGCCTGAGTGGAGAAAAAAGAATTGCCCTGCTGTCCACTATATGCTGTTCCTAAAGATTTGAACAAAACTTCAGCATAAAAATTATCGCTGTTCTTATTGACTGGTTTTATTAGCTCCCGGAGTTCTACAGATGATTCAGCAAGAGTTTTAGCGTTATTCGGGCATTGTCCCGAAATTGCTTCACCTTTGACCTCAATTCCGTAAGAAATTAATTTTTCTTTCAACAATTTAGCAGCATATTGGGGTGGATTCTTAACATCAACAAAATAGTTTCTGTATTTTCCCTTATTCTTTTTGGTGACAATAGTTCGGTTTCTGTCAATAACTAATGCTGAAATAGGCGGAAGCTTTACATTCGCTCTTTCGTCACTAATCCAATCATCTCTGGAATAAATATTATCAAAATAAGTGTCATCACCCACAACATTTCCGGTAATGAATCTCAGACCGGATTGATAAAGCTGGTTAACCATTTCTTCAAGTCCATCAGAAGTAAATGTAGGGTTGCCGTATCCTTTGATGTATATACTTCCATCAATAGTTTGATCTGACAAGTTATCCTCTTCGGAAAGAATTTTTGTTGATAATAGATGTTTCCCGCCCATCAACTCAAGTGCAGTTGCTGTTGTAAAGAGCTTTGTGTTTGAGGCAGGGATCATAGGCTCAGTATGATTTAAACAAAAAATTGTATCCTGCGTAAGAGGATTATAAATGAATATTGCCATTTTGGTGCTGGCAGGAACGGTTGAAATTAAGTAATCAATTTCCTTAACAATTCTTTCGGGTGCTTCAGCGCTAACCGGAATATTTAAGAGAGTAATTACAAACAGAGTTACAATAATTTTCATTAAGATCTTTTATTAGTTTTCATTAACTTGAAATGTAAATAAACTGCAATATATTTAAATTGCACTTGTAAAAAGTTGAAATAATTTTTCCCTGCAAATAAAACAATCTTATCCCAAACTTTCAATAAAAATCATTTAATAAAAGTTAGAGAGTAAAATGAAAAAGCCAGTTAAAGCATATCAGGATGTTGAATTCCTGAATTCATCAGATGGAAGGTCAATAAGAATGTTGACTGAGTATCTGCAGCCTAAAAGTAAATTCAAAAAGTTCAAAATAATGGATACAATTGTTTTTTTTGGATCTGCAAGGTTTAAATCTAAAAGAGATGCTTTAAAAGAATATAATTCAATTAAATCGACAAATCCAAAGCAGACTGAAAATTTTGCCAGGAGACTTCGCGAAGCACAGCTTAGCCTGGACATGTCCAGATATTATGAAGATGCAGTTGAACTTTCAAAAAGGCTTACTGAATGGTCAATGAATCTTGAAACAACCGCGAACAGATTTATCATTTGCACCGGCGGTGGTCCCGGCATTATGGAGGCAGCAAATAAAGGTGCCCGTAAAGCAGGTGGTTATTCTATCGGATTGAATATCAGTATCCCTTTTGAACAGTTTGTTAATAATTACGTAACTCCGGATTTAAGTTTTGAATTTCATTATTTCTTTATGAGAAAATTCTGGTTTGCTTATTTGTCAAAAGCACTGGTGATTTTCCCGGGTGGCTTTGGAACCATGGATGAACTTTTTGAAATTTTAACCCTGGTTCAAACTGAAAAAATCAGAAAGAAACTGGCTGTTATTATATATGATAAAAAGTACTGGAATAAAGTATTGAACTTTGATGCACTTGTTGAATACGGGGTGATCAGCAAATCGGATTTAAGTTTATTCTCAATGTGTGATACAATCGATGAAGCTTATGATTCGATCATCAGGCATCTTAAGAAATATTATTCAAAGGAAAAACAGACTACAGTTATAGAACCTTTTCTTAATCTCAAGTAATAAAAAACCCCTCCAAGAGGGGTTAGCTGTTTCAATATTCTTCTGTTCGTTGAAAGCGACGTGTGGCTTTGATTTTCTCCATTCGCTTTTTTACTGAAGGCTTTACAAAGAAAGTACGTTTCTTATACTCTTTGAGAATTCCTGATCTCTCGTACTTCTTTTTAAAGCGTCTTAAAGCTTTATCAATGGATTCATTTTCACCGACTGATATGCCAACCAAATTATTTCACCTCGCTTTGCTGGTTATTTAATGACTCAATAAGTTTTTTTAAACCTGATTTTTGAAATTCAACTGAAATTGAGCTCTTGCCGTTTGTGAGAGTCTCTTTCGAAACTACTCTTCCAAAATCATCCCAATTTTCGTGATAGATTGTTTCTCCAATTTCAAAAGTATTTAGAGGCGAATATTTCTTACAATCTTCGTTTTCAATTCCTTCCAATGTAGCGCTGCTGCTTTTCAGAAGATCACTAATATCTACAATCATCACCTGTTTACAGGATTTGCATTTCGCCCACTTTTTAAATTCCGATTCTTCGCCGGTCACGCTGCTCGTAATTTCCATTTTTTGTACTGTACCGCACGAGTTACAAAACGCTTCTATATTTTTTATCCTTGCCATAATAGTCTCTTTATTAATTCAGGTTACAAATTTAAGCCTATCACGTCCGAGAGTCAAATATTATATAGTTTTCAGTATTAGAACTATTTGAAATACTTTGATAATTGCTTGAAATTAAACTTTTTATATTTACAGATCTTAAACTGTCTGGGGTTAAGCCTGGTAAGTTTCCCCAAATTTTTTGAGAGCGTGACTTTCAATTTTAGCTCTGAGACGGTTAAGAGTTAAATCTTTTGCTGATAACTCTCGAATTAACTTTTTTACATTTTCCTGTATTGAAATCTCAGCATTAAGACTTTTATTTGATGCTTTGGACACTTTGAAGGTCTTTTTTTCAACTTCAGTCAACTCATCATCAACCAGCAATGAACATTTACGTAATTCAAAGATTATTTTTTCATAGCTGATAGTTGAGGCTTTCGTTTTCATAACTTCATAATTAAAATCACTCCTGAAAAGAAGATAAAAAAGTTTTCTCGCACGAAATATTCTTGTTGCAATCACTCCATCAGGAACATCAATAAGCTCAGCAATTTTTTCATAATTGAGAGAATAAATTTCCCTCATCATTAATGGAATCCTTAAAACAGCAGGAAGTTTATAAAGATTTTTCATCATGACTTTGTCCGGTAAACCTGATTCAAAGAATGCCTTAACTTCATTTGAACTAACTTCAGTGTGATCTATAAAGTCAAAAACTGTGTTGATGTCATTCTCTTTATTAGAATAGAAATCAACAATTTCTCTCATCCAAATTCTTCGAATCCAGCTCTGCCAGTCAGAATAGTTTTTTGTAATATTACAATCTTCAATCGCTTCAAAAAAAACTTGCTTGATAACTTTGTTTGTCGCACTTTTATTAAGTAAAACCCAATGTGTAGTTTTATTTAAATCACTTAAAAGTGGAAGAGCTTCAGAACTAAATTCCTTGCCAAGCTTTTCTAATTCTTCTTTACTGGTTTTGAATCTTTCTTTTATTTCTTTGTATAACATTGAACTAATATTTATTTACCAAAGATCAGTGAATTACCATTCCAACTTTCGGCATTTTTTAAGTCAATAAGAAAACCATTTACCACGGCGTACCTAACCTCATCGTTCTTACGTATGATAAAATTAGCGGCTTCTTCGGGTTTAATTTTATTGTCTGCAGATGTCTTAGGATTGAGAACAATGTTGAATGGCATGTGAGTAAACTCACCGCTAAAATCATCATTACTTAATACAATGTTTGTGTAACCATCACTGTAAAGATGGGCAGGATTTATTTTTTCGAGTTCTTCAATTGACATGAATTTTTCAGGTTTAGTTTTTCCCGGTTCAACAATACAGCCTGATAAGTCAAATTCATCATAACCGGCAAAGACAGAAAGATCACCTACGTCCTCAATTTCTGCTTTGAGATAAAAACCTTTTACATCATTTGTATTTAGTTCAGTAAAGTTAATACCTATGTCAATAACATACTCAATATCATCTCTCTTTACTTTTAGATTTCGAAAAATAACATCCATCATAAACTTTTCGTTTTGTGGAATAGACTCATAGATACTTAATTCTGTAGTTGAATAACTTACACTCGCAATGCTGTTTAGCGCAGAGAAAAGTGTGACATAATTAATTTTGCGAAGGAATTGTTTCTCACGATCGCCTCGCCAGCCGCCGCTCTCGATAAGGATAACGCCAGTTCCCAGTTCAGTGAATTTATCACCGAACGCACGCGGCTCATAGTCATCAGAGTATTTAGCGATGTGCCCCGGAATGAATTCGTTTAAAACATTGACCAGATTACCAATAAGCTTCATAGCTTTTTCCCTCGGAAGCGTTAAACTTTTTTCATAATCGGGAGCTGGTGCAAGAAATGAAATCGAAGCAGGATTAAACGAATTACCCGCAGAATAATCCCTGCCCTGGTCGTGAAGGTTAAAACCGAAATCTGCTTTCAGGCTGTCAAAAACATTTTTAAGAATTTGTGCTTCGGGAGTTTGCTGCCTCAGAACATCACGGTTCAAATCAATCTCAACTATGTTCCTTCGCTGAAATTGTTCGGCTCCATCCGGGTTTAACATAGGTATTATATAAATGCTCAGATTAGATAGAAGAAATTTTTTAAACTCCGTAAAAGCACTTTTATCAGAGAAAAAATTGAATATATCAAACAGTGCTGCAGTAGCTGTTGGCTCATCGCCATGCATTTGAGACCAGAGAAAGATTTTTGTCTTTCCGCTTCCAAGAGAAATCAGGTAGATATCTCTTCCCTCAACTGATTTACCGACTTTATCCACCTTAAAAATCTTGTTATTTTTTAATCGTTCAATTAATGGAACAATGTCAGAATGTTTAAATCGTCGGTTGGTTAAATTTTTTTCTTTAAAGTTTTCGTATGAGTAATAGAGATCCCAGGCTAATTGTTTTTCCTGTGCCATTATATTTCCTGAAAATAAGATTGATAAAACTAATATTTGTAACGAAATCCATTGGTGATTGAAAAGAGATTTTTTCATAGCAATTTTAATTTAATTATTACATAGGTTATTTACTAAAAACCGAAAGGAGTTTTTTCATTGGCAACAAATAATTTAAAGATAGGATCATCAGCACCAGATTTTAATTTACCTGGCATTGATGGTAAAAATTATTCACTTAATTCCTTTGCCGATAAAAAGGCATTGATTGTAATTTTCAGCTGCAATCATTGTCCATATGTTCAGGCTTATGAAGATAGAATTAAACAAATTCAGGACGACTATAGAGATAAAGGAGTAGTTGTGGCAGCAATCAACTCAAATGAAGATAAAGGTTATCCCGAAGATAGTTTCGAAAATATGCAGAAGCGTGCGTCTGAGAAGCAGTTTAACTTTCTTTATTTGAGGGATGAAGATCAGTCAGTTGCCCGGGCTTATGATGCAACACACACACCCGAAATTTTTCTTTTTGACAAAGAAAGAAAATTGGCTTTCCATGGAAAGATTGATGATAACTGGCAGGAACCAAACAGAGTGCAGAATCACTATTTAAGAAATGCACTCGATGAACTACTTGGAGGAAAAGAAATCTCAGTACCTGAAACTTTTACGATTGGTTGTACTATTAAGTGGAAGAAGTAAGATTCATTTTATAAGCAGAAAATTCGCGCCATGTTTTTGCTAAGAAGATCGAGAGTCAAAAACTAAATTTCTAACTTTCTCAGATTTGATTTACTATATTTAATTCAATGAGTAATGTGAGTTAAATAATTTAATTCAGCCCAGCGAACTATATCATACTCTTTTAACTTCTTAACCCAAGATATTTCTGTACCTTCAGGAACTTTTAAAAGCAAAGTTTTAAAATTTCCATTGCAATCAATTAATTCCTTTTCATCTAAATTATTTAACCAGTCCGTTTGATTAATCAAATTCATATCATAAAGACGTGGCAAAATTGTGATTTTATTGTCTATTTCGGAGTAAAATACAAATGGACCGAATCCATTTTTATTTAAATATGAAATTGAGGAAAAATATTGAATGAGAGATTCAATGCTATCTTGTGGCAATGGCGAAAAATAGTCAAAACCAGACATTAGGTCTATCGGTAATTCGAATTCATTCATAAGGTCAAAAACAGCTCCCACTTCTGTTTGAGATGTAACACCAACTATTACATCTCCCTTCATAAATTGAAGAGAATTATCTGTTTCGGTTGTATTATCACTACAAGAGATGTTGAAGAGAAATGATGCAAATGAAAAAAATAAAAATAAATTTTTCATAACAACTCCTTTGATTTAATACATAAACCCAAAATTCAGAGTGATGAAAAAGCCGCTGAGCGAGTCTTTAAATCTGCCTCTTAAGATTTCAACTCCGTCATCAAGGAACTGAGTATAATAATAACGAACGTTTATTCCCACTAAACTTTTCTGATCCAAACCAAAGTTAGCACCGAAACCAACATAGCCGCCAACAGCATAATATGTTTGAGTGTATGAGAACGCTCTGAAAAATTCCTCAGCATAAGGGGTAGTTAAAACAATTGTGGGACCAACACCTGCATTAATATATGGACGAAGATTATCAGTAAGTTCTTTTTCGAAAAATCGGTATTGTGCACCAATTGTTACTGGGATCTGAAATACTCTATTTTGTTTACCAATTGTGAAAGTCTGCCCATATATATCAATATATTCTATTTCCCGTTCGTCTTTTGCTTCTGAAATGGAAATATCACTAAAGAGCGTAAATTTTGTATTGAGTTGTCTTCTGTAAAACCCACCAAAGCCAAAGCCGCTCTCACCGATAAGCAAATCAATGCCCATTGCATTATTAGGAAAAACCATTGGCTGCGGAGGAGGCACCAGTTCACCGATTTCCTGTGCAAGCAGGAAAGATGTTGGGATTATAAACAATATTAAAACTATTAGTCGTCGCATATTATCTTTAAATTTCTATGTCTAAAATAATCAACCTTTTTTCAGAATCAACAGCATAAATGCTGGGTTAGAAAAATTTTTCAAATATTAACTCACGTTACGCATACGTGTCATTCCGGCGAGTGAAAGGAGTCCGGAATCTATTATTATTATCGATTGTTTTCAGATTCTGGACCCGTCTTCTCCGCCTTGGCGGATTCGACGAGGCAAGCGAGCCAGAATGACAAAGTATTCTATGTACTGCGTAACGTGAGATATTAAATAATAATGATTTTAACGAAATTAAATATTCAGAAGTTCGATATCGACTTTTTCATAAGTGAAAAGCTAAAAAATGAAGAGATAAACGAAGTTCTTTTTATCGTCCCGACACGAAGGAAACTCAGATACCTGACCCGCGATATTATTTCGTTTAGTCCTGGTCTTGCTGTTGGCGGACTGAAAATAGAAACCATTGGCTCTTTTGCAGAAAAACTTCTGACAGAAACAGAGGGGAAAATTAATTTAATAAGTGAGGAAGCTGCAATCCTTCTGCTCAACCATAGTTTCAAGCGTGTGAACATGAAATACTTTTCCCAGTATAAAAATGAAATTCCTTTTGGAACGCTTGAACGTGTTAAGAATGTAATCTCTGAATACAAACGGCACGGTATAACTCCGGAGCGATTGAAAGAGGAAGCACAAAATTTATCCGGCGGTGAAAAGTTGAAAGCTCTTGATATTGCTGATGTGTATGATGATTACCAAAGAACGCTTCTCGGAAATAACTTCAGGGAAACAGG
>Ga0209498_1000346_pt1 | contig 28343 bp, 27 predicted proteins | sample WalLakDeSediment_FD_184131 | JGI IMG/M metagenome (GOLD analysis project Ga0209498, IMG submission 184131) | Lake sediment microbial communities from Walker lake, Nevada to study Microbial Dark Matter (Phase II) - Walker Lake 11/02/13 Deep... | ecosystem: Environmental > Aquatic > Freshwater >...
TCAGCTCCTGGTTCATAAGTTCGAAACCTTCCCGGGTTTTTTTTAGCATCCCTTTAAAAAAAGGCACAAGAATGCCTCTGAATTTTTCCCCATGGATGAAGTCGGTAGTGCCTCTTTCGTTGGGCTGAAGCAAAAAGTAATGCTCTCCATCAAAAAGCCCTTTTAAAAGCATTTTGCCTGCCCAGCGAAGTTCCTTATTCTTTTCATAGACCAGCACTTTTGATTTAAACTTCATTCCACCGGCACCCGGGGGTTGGATGAAAACCTCCAATTTACCTCCCGGTTTTTTCTCCCCTTTTATGTGTTGAATGAAGGGGTTCCATGCAGGGTAATTTTCGAATTCAGTCAATATGGCCCAAATTTTTTCGGGAGCCGCTTTAATGCTTGTTTGTGTCCGAATTTCTTTCATGGGTTGAATTTTTTTTCTGAAAATACAAGACTACTTTTTCATCGCCTTGGTAATTAACGGTTTCGCAACGAAAAATTCTTAATGAAGAGACAGGCTAATTTTCAGGTTTTGATCTGTTCCAATGTAGAAGTTGGTAATCAGGAACGGAAGTTCTAAACCTTTTCTGTAATTTTCCACCGGCATTACCAGCGCGCTCAGAGCTTCAAGCCGAAAAGTTCTTCCCTGTTCGTTTTGCAGCGTAATGGGAATGTCAGTCAGGTTGGTCAGGGTGACGCTGGCCGAGCCATCGGGTTTTACATTAAATGGTTTTCCAATAACCAGCGAAGCGTGGAACAATTTCTCCAGCCATTGTTGAGGTCCTGCCAGCTTGCCGGCGAAAAAAGCCACCGTTTGCCTGTTGAACATGGCCTCTTTCATGGCCTGTTCGGTTTTTTCGCTGGCAATGACAAGCGTCATGGGCCTGAAATAATTGCTGTAACCGGGCATGTAGGGCACTGGCTCGTGAATGTCGCTGTTTGCAATAAAGGCCAGGTTTTTGTCGCGGCACCAGTCGAGGGCCACTGGATACCATTCGTCGAAGTTGTAAACCTCCACGCCATGGATCAGGCCTTGGCGATAAAGGGTTTCGTGCACATCAAACCAAATGCAGGTATCTGGTTGCTGGGCCTGCCAGCCGGGGTGGTTCCAGAAAATGAATGCGCCCTGCTTTTGGGCGGCTTCAAGGGCTTCCTGCCATGATTCATTCTCCAGTTCATCTGCGTCGGTGATAAAAATGGCGTTCAGGTGGCCGGGCGGCATGCGACGGGTAATTTCGGCGGCCTTTACCAAAATGATACCGTGTTTCTCGGCTTCAGGCAATGCAATGTCGTGCACTTGGTTCAGGCTTCCCGAAAGGAATTCTCTTTTGGGCCGGTACTCCACATGATCGGAAATGGCAATGGCATCAAGGCCATCGCGCCAGGCTTCCTGCACACGCACCGTTGGCCAAACCGAGCCATCAGAAAAAACCGTATGCAGGTGAAAATCGCCCTTAATAATTTCATAGCCTTCCAGTTGCGGCATGCGAATCTCGCGCCGCGGTTGATCGGGGAATACCTTCGGTTCCTTTACCACGTTAAGGTTTTGGGCAATCAAAAAATTCCCAAAAATCAAGAAAAACAGAGAAAATGTTAACTTTTTCATAGTCGATTGGACTTTATTTAAACCGCCCAACTCTGCGGCAGGGGAATAAAATCTTTTGCTGGCAGAATGTAGTGGATCAGCTTTTCGATATAGGGTAATAACAAGCTTCCTTTCCGGGGGCTGTCAGGCAGGATAGTAAAGTGCGGGTTGAGGTAGTTGACAAAAATCATGACTATGCTCAATATGAGTGCGAATTTCAGGGCTCCGACCAGCAATCCTGCAAAGCGATTGATAAAATTCAGGTGAATGGCTTTGAGCATGTGCTCAATCACTTTAGCCAGAAACTTAAGTGCGACCACCACCAGCACAAAGACTAATACAAATGCCAGAAATTTGAATGGAATTGGGTTCCAATCGACCAGGGCCATCATGACCCGACCTGCCACATCGGCGGCTATCAGGGCCAGGAAAATTCCAGCGGCCAGTCCTGCCAGGGTGGCTGCCTCGATGAGGAAGCCGCGGCTGAAGCCCCTGATGGCACCCCAAATGAGCGGTATCGCGATAATTATGTCAATGTAGTTCATGTCAGCCGTTTCCAAGTTCAACAATAGCATCAAATGCTTCTCTGGGCAGGGGCATAACCGAAAGCCTTGATTGCCTAATCAGCGCAATGTTTTCAAGCCTTTCATCGGCTTTTATTGCTTCAAGGGTAACGGGTTTCTTCAGGGCCTCTACCGGGGCCACTTCTACCACCACCCAGCGATCGTCCTCGGTGGTGGGGTCGGGGTAATATTCCTTAACCACTTTGCAAATGCCCATAACCTGCTTTTCGTTCACGCTGTGGTAAAACAGCACCAGGTCGCCTTTCTTCATTTCCTTCAGGTTGTTGCGCGCCTGGTAGTTTCGCACCCCATCCCAAATGGTTTTTTTTTCTTTCACGAGCCTTTGCCACGAATATGCGCCGGGCTCACTTTTTACCAGCCAGTAGTTCATGTCAGTGCAGTATTTTAAATGTCAGTTCCTTGAGCAGCTCTCCGGCATCGGCAGATCTGTTTCCTACTCCTTTGTGTTTCAGGTCGCATTCGCGCAGGTACGAGAATACCTTTTCGATGCGCAGCGGAGGGAAGTTTCGGGCAGCTGTGTGGTATCCTTTCATCAGGAAAGGATGCACCCCTATGGCCGAAGACAGCCCCTTTTCGCTTTTGTCAGTGGCATAATGGTAAAGCATCAGTTTCTGAAAATACTGGTAAAGCATCCCCAGGCTTAGAAACAATGGATTAGCCTTCTGGTTGTTGCCAAAATACCTGGCAATTCGGTAGGCCTTCTCCTTATTGAGGCTGCCGAGGGCTTCCTGCATTTCAAAAATATTGAAATCCTTACTAATACCGATATTCTCTTCGATTATTACCGGCGTAATTTCGGCTCCTTTGGGCAGGCTTATAAATAGTTTCTGTATCTCGTTGGTTACCTTAGCCAGATCGGCGCCCAGGTGGTTGGCCAGCATCTGGGTCGATTTGGGCGAAATTTTATAGCCTTTTCGCTGAACGTAAGTTTCTATCCAGCCCGGAAGCTGGTTTTCGTAGATGCGTTTACTTTCAAAAAGGATCCCTCTCTGGGCAATGGTTTTGGCAATTTTCTTGCGCCCGTCGAGGGTTTTGTATTTGTAGCAAAAAACAAGGATGGTCGATTTTAGTGGGTTTTCGAAATATTTAACCAGCATGTCATTTTCTTGGTTGAGGTTTTTGGCGCCGTCGCGGGGTTCGATGTTGCGCACATTCTGTGCCTCGCGCACAATAACCAGGTGGTGACTGGCCATCATAGGAAAACGCTTAGCCACGCTTATTATGCCGGGTAGGTCGGTGTCCTTGCCATAAAGAATACTTAGGTTAAATTCTTTTTCGTCTTCTGTAAGAACCTGTTCTTCAAGGTAATCAGAAATAACATCAATAAAAAAAGGTTCTTCTCCCATTAGGAAATAAACAGGGTGATAAACCTTGTTGCGAATATCTTTGATGATTTGCTCAAAAGTTAGGCTGGCCATATTACAGGTTTCCCTTCCGGGGAGTTATTCGTCGTAATGAAATTTAAGGTGCTTCACGGTGAGTCCTTGGTTAATAAGTTCCTTTAGTGAATCCACACCGATTTCGAGTTGTTTGTGTACAAAATTTTCTGACACCACTTTGTCACTGGCTTCGGTTTTCACCCCTGAAGATATCATGGGCTGGTCAGATACCAGCAGCAGTGCGCCGGTGGGAATGCTGTTGTAGAATCCAACGGAAAAGATGGTAGCGCTTTCCATGTCAATGCCCATTACCCTTATTTTCCTAAGATATACCTTGAAATCTTCGTCATGTTCCCAAACCCGGCGGTTGGTGGTATAAATGGTGCCGGTCCAGTAGTCGAGGTTGTGGTTGCGTATGTTGGTCGAAACGGCTTTTTGCAGGTTAAACGCGGGCAGGGCAGGCACTTCGGGCGGGAAGTAGTCGTTAGAGGTACCTTCGCCCCGCACGGCTGCAATAGGCAGAATGAGGTCGCCAAGCTGGTTTATCTTTTTAAGTCCGCCGCACTTGCCAAGAAATAGCACTGCCTTGGGCTTCACGCTGCTGAGCAGGTCCATGATAGTGGCTGCGTTGGCGCTTCCCATGCCGAAGTTTATTATGCTGATCTTCTCGTGGGTGGCGCTGGGCATGGCCCGGTCGAGGCCCCTTATGGGCGCATCAAACCATTGAGAAAATAAATTCAGGTACTGGTTGAAGTTGGTCAGCAAGATATATTTGCCCATTTCATCCGCAGGGGTGCCGGTGTAGCGGAAAAGCCAGTTCTCTACAATTTCTTCGCGCGTCTTCATACAAAATTTGTTTTTAGAAAATACTGCACTGACAAAAGTAATATAAAGCGTTACGAATTTAGTAATTTTGGCGTTGCTGACTTTGATATTCTATGGAATCCTTGAATTTGCCGGTATTTCCCTTTCGCTTAAAGGAGGTAGGTGAAAAGAAGCTGATCTTCGATGCCTTTCGCAAAAAGTACGTTTCCCTTACGCCAGAAGAGTGGGTAAGGCAGCATTTCCTTGCCTGGTTAAACCTGCACAAGGGGTATCCAGCCGGTCTGATTGCCGTGGAGGTATCTCTGAAATACAACAATATGCAGAAGCGGGCCGATGCCATTGTATATGGCAAAGAAGCCCGCCCACTGATGATGGTGGAGTGCAAGGCACCGGGTATAAAGATTACCCAGGCGGCGTTCGACCAGATTGCCCGTTATAACTTTTCTTTTGGGGTGAAGTATCTTGCTGTGACCAACGGCCTGGAGCATTTCTGCTGCATGAAGAAGCCCGAAGGCCCTGGCTGGGCTTTTCTCGAAGAAATTCCGGATTACCAGCAGCTCTTGCCTTGATCTTTCACAAAAGGGAAATCAGAAGGCAAGCAAACCGGTGTAATCGGCCAGCCAAATAAGAAAGTAGGAAGTTGCAAAAGCAAATACTGGGGCAACCAGCCAAACCGTCCAGAATTTTTGTATGGTACGGTGAAGAATGGTTTTTTGCCAGCCTCCTTTTGAAATGCTCAGCGCCATAATGGAAAAGGTATTCAGTTGCACCAATGAAGTTGGGATGCCTTTAGTAATGGAAGCAAGCAGCAATAGTGATGCGGTAACAAAAGAAATGGCGATAGCTCCGTTGTATCCGAAAACGGTGATACCCTTACCTGTTGATTTTACCAGGCGGAAACCCATTAGGGAACTTCCTATGGCAAAGCAAGGGGCAATAAGCAGTGTAGTGAGTATGGCTATGACCAGAAAACTCCTTTCATCGGCAGGATCAATGCCCAGCTCATATACCACCATGCCGGCAAGGGGCCCGGAAGCGTTGGCCACATTGTTTGCCCCAATGGCAAAAGCAACATAGCAGGCCGAAACCAATACCAGGATTTTTGTTAAGGTAGGTTTTAGTAAACGGCTAATCAGATCTGGCCAGCGTCGCCTAACGTACCGGTGCAAGGCGCAAATACCCAACATTAGAGTAAAGGCAATTATTGGCAAAATAAACCAAATCGGAATAATTTCGGTAAAAAGTTTCCGGCTGTTGAAGTCGCCAAGATAAATGGCGGCCCCTGCCAGCGAAAACACGGCCGACTGACTTGTTGACTGGGGCACCGAGAGCAAGTTTGCGAAAAACAGCGACAGGGCTATGGCGAAAAGTACAACCGTTGTAACCACAAGGGTCATCTGATCGGGGTCTATCATTTCCCGGCCCATGGTCATCGAAACCTTCTTACCGGCAACAAGGGCTCCAATAAAAACGAAAACGCCAAACACCCCGGGAATCGAAAACCGTCGAATAATATTTGCTCCATAAGCGGCTGAAAAACTGGGTGCAGTGCCGCTGGCACCCATATTGATGGCCAGAAACATAGCCACCAGAAAGGGGATCAGCAAATGACTGTAAAAGGGAGAAATCATTAACTCCAATTATATTTGCTGCCAAAATTAGAAAAATACCCGATAATAGAATAAGTTGTGAGGAAAAGTTGTCCCGTTATACCCTTTTGATTAATTTTATCACAATAAAAAAAGCATTGATGCCTCAAAGCCTCCGGTTTCTTATTCTTGTCTTCCTTCTTCAAGGTTTTGCCTTGTGGGCGCAGCCCCATGCCAAGCCTTTCTTTTCGATGCCACGCGATATTACAGCTGAAGACTACCTTGAAGGTCAGGTGATTTTCAAACTCAAGAAAGATCTGGCGCCTTTTGCCAAATCCAATCATATTGATTTGCCCGAAATAGCCTCTTTAGTAAGCCGCTACCAAGCGAGCGGGCTCCGCAAAATTTTCCCCGGCCACCAACAACCTTTACAGAAGTTTAACCAGCGGGGCGAACCGCAGATAGACCTTTCGCTTATTTATCAGCTCGAAATTGGAGACAAAAGCCGTTTGGAAGAAGCCATCAATGCGCTTTATGCCACCGGGCTGGTGGAGTATGCCGAGCCGCGCTATCTGCCGCAACTGCTGTATGTTCCTGATGATCCAATGATCCCTCAGCAATATAACCTTCAGCGCATACAGGCTTTCGATGCCTGGGAAATCTCCAGGGGCGACACTTCAGTGGTCATCGCCATTGTCGATACCGGAAACGACCGCTTTCACCCCGACTTGATTGATGCCATCGCATACAACTACAATGACACCATTAACGGTGAGGATAGCGACAACGATGGCTTTGTGGATAATTTTTACGGCTGGGACCTGGGCGAAAACAACAACGACCCCCAGTTCAACTACAGCGGGCATGGGGTGCATGTGGCAGGCATTGCCGCGGCTTCCGCCGATAATGGCACCGGTATAGCCGGGGTGGGTTTCAATTCGCGATACATGACAGTGAAAGTCGACGATGAGTTTGGCCGCTTAACCATGTCGTACGAGGGTATTGTATATGCTGCCGACCGCGGTGCCAAAGTCATCAACTGCTCATGGGGCAGCACATCCGGTGCTGGGCAGTATGGCCGCGATATTGTTGATTATGCTACTTTTAACCGCGATGCTCTGGTGGTGGCAGCCGCCGGCAACGACAACAACCTGGTGCCGTTTTATCCTGCCACCTATGAGCGTGCCCTTAGCGTGGCGGCCACCAACAGCAGCGATCTTAAATGGAGTGGCTCAACCTACAATGTGTTTGTCGACCTCTCGGCTCCGGGGCAAACCATTCTTTCCACTTTCGTGAACGCCACTTACCTTAATTCCAGCGGCACTTCCATGGCAGCCCCGGCAGTGGCGGGTGCGGCAGCCATTCTCAGACATCATTTTCCGGACTATAGTGCGCGGCAAATTGCTGCCCAGCTCAAAGTAACCACCGACAATATCGACACCCTTGCCGGGAATGCCGCCTTTGCAGGGTATCTGGGTACCGGTCGCCTAAATATGTACAAGGCTCTGACCGAAACCAACCACTCATACGTTTTGTTGCTCAACCATCTGGAGGGAAACGAAATCTTTGGTCAGTACCAGGCCGGAGCAAATGTTTTTCTTGCCTCTAGGTTCGAAAACTTGCTGGCACCCTCCGAAAATATCAGCGCACGGCTCACCTCTCTTTCTCCAATGGTAACGGTTCAGAACCCCGAGGTGAGTCTCGGCGCAATGAACACAGGCCAGGTAATTAACAATGAGGCCGATCCATTTGTCCTGCAATTGCATCAGGCAATACCTGCCAGCTGGGAAGTGTATTTTATGATGGAATTTTTTAATGCCGATGGCGATTATGCCGGCAGGCAGTTTTTTAGCCTTGTTTTCAACACCGATTTTGTCAACCTGAGGTTTAATAAACTTCAAACTACGCTCACCTCGCGCGGCACCATGGGCTTTAATTATCCAAATTACAGCCAGGGACTGGGCCTTGTTTATCGCAGCGGTCGCAACATGATAAGGGCTGCCGGACTTATGGCCGGGCTTAACACTAACAAGGTTGTCGACAACCTTTATGGGCCAACTTCCGGCACTTTCAACCAGTTTTTTGTGCCGATGCAGAATATTGCCTTCGACCAGGAGCCCGAACTGGCCGACGTGGAACTCACGGGCAGTTTTTCCGATGGCAATGCTGGCCTGAGTGAGATTGGCCTGAAAATGGATTACCGGGCCTTGTTGTGGGAAGATGCCCCCGGAGATAAATTTCTGATTGTGGAATACCACCTCATAAACCAGGGGACTCAGGCCCTGTCGAATTTTTATGCAGGTTTTTTTGCCGATTGGCTGAGCGCCGATCCGAAAAATCACCGGGCTGCGTTCGATGCTTCCACCCGCATGGGTTACGCCTACTCCATGGAGGGAGGACATTATTCGGGCATTAGCCTTCTTACCCCGGGCGAGATGCGACATTACGCCTTCGATAACAAAGGGGCCAGCGGTAGCATAAACCTGAGTGACGGCTTCACCAACTTTGAAAAATACAATGCCTTGCGCACCAACCGCAACAATGCCGGGGTGTTCGATACCGATAATGATATCTCGACCCTGGTGAGTAGTGGCCCGCATTACCTGCCTGCTGCCGATACCCTGGTGGTGGCCTTTGCCATTTTGGCCGGTGACCACCTGATCGACCTGCGCGCCAGTGCCGAAACGGCTTACAACCGCTATTACGGTTTGGATCAGGTTAGCGTCGGCAACCTGCAAGAGAGCCAACACAGTCGCCAGATTAAGCGTGCTTTTCCAAATCCTTTCACTGAAGACTTTTTTCTGGAATTTTTGCCCCAAACCACAGAAACCTTCCGCCTTTCGCTGTTCGATAGCCATGGCAGACTCATTTGGCAAAAGAGTATCCAGGGGCAGGCAAGGCATCCGCAGGAGCTGCGGCTGAATATTCCTTCCCTTGAGCCCGGCAGCTACCTGCTTCAGCTCGAAGGCAAAAGCAGCAGGGAAAGCATTAAACTTTTGCGCATCGAATAAAGCCGAGGGACATAGCCATTAACATGAAGAAATTTGATTTTGCAGGTTGGGCCATTTTTTTCTCAACCATTGTCATAATTGCTACGCTGTGGGGCCTGCTGCATCATTTTCAGCGCCGAAGTCAGGCCGCCATCTTCGATCCCTATACACTGCTCCCTTCCGATGCCTGGTTGCTGGCCGACCTTAAGCAGGCCGAAGATATCACAACTTATTTTCTCAACGATTCTCTTCTTTGGGCTGAAATGGAATCGCTGGCTGAAGTAGCTTGGCTCAGAGATAAAATGCAGGCCATTGATTCGCTGCTGGCGGGTGAGACCGAACTCAAAACTGTCCTCAACCAGTCACGCCTTTTGGTTTCGGTGCATACGGCCATTCGGGGGCAGTCACCGTTTCTGGTGCAGTTGCGCCCGGATCCCGCGAACCACCCGGCGAAGTTTCAGCGTTTTGTGCTGAGGCAATGGCAAGAGCAAGAGAGGGGCAGCAGCTATTCTTTTCTGGGAGTTACTATTCACCAGTTCCAGCCCGAAAGCGAAAAGGCTTTCTTCTTTGCTTTCTATAAGGGTTCGCTATTGCTGGCACCCGTTCAGCGGCTTATTGAACATGCCATCACCCAGGAAGTGTCTGGCAGTTCGCTGGCTGCCTCGGAATCGCTAACGGTTTTGAGGTCGGTGGCTGGCCGCAGGGCAAATAATATTTTTCTGGATGGCGGCCGGCTGTGTGAGCTGGTGGAGAAAATACTCACGGCAGCAAATCCCTCACTGTTTCCATGTCAGGCTTTTTCGGGCTGGATGGGCTGGGACTTTGCTCTGCTGGGCGAAGAGTTCAGGCTCACCGGATTTGCACAGGGCAACCCTGCTCAGCCCGACCTATTGGGATTGTTCTCTGGGCAGCAAGCATCCGATCCCTTTTTAATGCAATATATCCCTTCGGCCTCGTCCGCCTTTGCCCTGGTGAATTTTGATCTGAATGAAAACCTTGCCGGTTCTCTTGAAGCATTTAGCAGAAAGGTAAATGAGCGGGAACCCGCCGATTCAGCCATTCATGCAGCCCTGGCTCCCCACATGGGAGGTTCTGCCGCCACGGCCATGTTGTACGCACCCGACTTAAGCAGCGCCGAAGGAAGTATTGCCGTTCTGCATATTCATGATGCTCCTGGCCTTTGGGAAAAAATGCAGGATGGCCAGCTGTGGGAAACCAGCCAACCAACGATTTTGCCTGCTGATACCGTTTTCGAACAGGTCATTTGGCAGTTTGTGCCTCCGGGTTTAGTGGCGGCCTTGAGCCATGGACTGATCATTGGCGAATTGCCCTTTGTAGCCATGCTCGATTCGGTAATTGTTGCAGGGACCACTGTCAGGGCTGTGAACCGCACCTTGATGCAGATTCATTACGGACAGCTTATTGGAAAGGAACCCCGCCTGGCTGAGGATTTTATATTTCAGCAGCCGGCTTCAGGGCTGCTTTATATGGTAAATATTCCCTATCTCTCGGGCATGATGCAGGGTAAATGGAGCCCGGCAGTAAACCGCCTGCTGGGGCAAATAGGGCAGGGGGCATTCCCGCTCGATCGCCTCACGGCACAGTTCTCGGCCCACCGCAATGGCTTATTTTTTTCCAACGTGTCGATGCACCGACACGGGGCGAGGATTACCAGACTCCATAAGGCCCTTTGGGAGGTGATGCTCGATACAATAGCCTTGACGCAACCCGTCGGAGTTTTCAATCACAACGATGGCTCACGCGAGGTGGTGATACAGGACATGAAAAACAACTTTTATCTGATAGACCGCTTCGGCAATATTTTGTGGAAAAAGGAAATCAGCGGTCCTGTTAACTCTTCCATTTATCAGGTGGACCGTTACAAGAACGGACGTTATCAATACCTTTTCAGTACCCGAAACTTCCTGCACCTAATCGATCGCAACGGCATCTATGTCACTGGTTTTCCCATTCGCCTGCCTTCAACAGCTGATCATGGAATTACGGTGGTGGATTATGATGCCGATAAAAACTACCGTATTCTTTTTTCTGGCGAAGACCGGCGCATACATAACATTGGCATTGACGGGAGGCGTGTGAGTGGCTGGCTATTGCCACAGCTTGAAAAGGCTGCCGGTGCAGCCTTGCAATACCTTAGGCTGGGCGACCGGGATTACCTGCTGATGATTGACAAGGATGGCAGGCCATTCTTCTTTGATCGCAGGGGGCAAATCAGGCTCGAAATTCCGGATAATTTTAGGCTTACGCTCGAAAATCAGGTTTTTCCCTTTGAAGATGGGCAGGAAAACTGCTTCGTGGCCATGGGGCAGGGGGGCGAGGTGCTGGAAATCAGCAGCAGCGGACTGGTAAATGCTTTCAGACTCGATTCTCTGGAGGCCGAAGCCGGGTTCTTGTTTTTGCAGGCCGGAGATAATCCAGTGTACGTTTTCGCAAGCCAGCAAGCAATCAGGGCCTTCGACCGGCTTGGAACACAGATTTTTTCACACACGCTCGCTGGCAATTTCGTCACTCCCTTGAATATAGTTGCGGCAGCCAGAAAGCAATTCATTTCACTTAGAACCGATAATCCCGGGCAGCTATACCTTTTTGATCATCAGGGAAAGCTTATTGCACCATTTCCCATTGAGGGCCAGCAACAGTTTGCGCTTGAATCGCTGATGCAAGATCAGGCCTGGAATGTGATTGCGGCGCAGAATATCCGCCTGGCAGCCTATCTTATTGGCGGATTATAGGCTCTTTCGGGGAAGACAACAATACGTGTTTTACCGGTTTACAGACCACTTTTTTTCACTATTTTAGCTTTTTGAAAAGGTAATTTTAAAAGACCTTACTAATGAAACGGAGAAAAATATGTAACCGCATATGGCTATTTTTGGCAGGACTCCTGATTTTTTGGATGCCCTCCTGCGACTACAGCTATTTCGAAATCGACGAACTGCCCGACTATCACTACAGCCCTGTTTTTGCCATCCCGCTTGTCAATTCCTCACTTACCATATCCGATTTTGTGCCGGATGATAACCAGGATCTGATTGAGGTTGGCGACGACCAACTAATCAGTCTGGTGTACAGCGATCACCTGGTTTCTGCTTCAGGCGCCCAGTTTTACCATTTGCCCGATGCCCAATACCCGGCCAACTTTTACGCTTCACCTCCTGGCAAAAACCCATTACAGACCATTACCCGTACCTTTTCCCTTGAGACGGGCCATGACGATGAGCTGGATTCCATTGGGTTCAGGCAGGGCATTTTGTCAATACAAGCTTCAGCACCCGGATTGTCGGCAGATGGCTATCAGGCCACCATCACCATTACCATCCCGGGATCATACAACCAGGCCGGGCAGCCTTTTTCTATGGAAGTGAATGCCAACGGCACCGCCCAGAAAAGCCTGGTAGGCTATACCATCCCTTTTTATTCGGCCGGAACGCAACACAACCAGTTCGACGTCCATTACCACGTCATGTTTTCCGGACAGGGAAACCCTGCCAATGCCCCCTATACATTTAATATTTCTCAGCAAATGACCACTTTGCAGCTCGAGAAAATGTTTGGATTACTTGCAACCCGTATACTGAATCTTGGGGGCATGGGAATCGATATTGGCATTTTTTCCAGCGACTCAGAGGGAGAAATTGTTTTTGAGGACCCCAAACTGCGGCTGATGGCTTCCAATTCTTTTGGCTTTCCAATAGGAGTGACTGCCAACGACCTTTATCTCGAAAATGAGGATCAATCCATTGAAATCTCAGGCTTTCCGGAAATCTGGACTATACAGGCCCCCGGCATGAACCAGCAGGGACAGCAGTTATTTACCAGCCTGTTGCTTAACAGAGCCAACTCAAACATTTATGATGGGGTAGAAATTTATCCTGAAACGCTATATTCCAGCTTTCTGTCTGAGTTGAATCCTGGCCGTGACAGAGGCTTTGTGCTCGAAGACAGCCGACTCGATGTGAACGTTGAACTTGAATTGCCGCTGTATGGTGTTGCCAGTGGTTTTTCGCTGCAAGACACCATTGAATTTTCGAGAAACGATTCGATTACTGAGATCGAATGGATCGAGCTGGTGGTTGACGTGGTGAATGGATTGCCGATCGATCTGTTTCTTCAGCTCAGCTTTGCCGATGCTGACTTAAATGTGGACATGGTGCTTTTCGAAGGGGTGGAAGACTTTAACCTGGTGGCATCTGCCCAGGTTGATGGCAATGGCAACGTAATATCACCTGAGAGAAAAAATACCAGGATTTTTTTGAATGAACAGCAGACCGTGGCCTTTCTGAATAGCCCCAACCTAATCCTTTCGGCCAGGATGCTCACTGCCAATAATGGACAAACCCCGGTAAAGGTGTATGACCACCAAGCGCTCGACGTGCGCATTGGAGCGCGTATAAAAGGCAAAGTGGTAATTGAGTTTTAACAATGCGAAAAAGCGGCTTTATGAAACGATACCTTTTTAAACTGGGGCTCTTGATAATTTTGCTTACCCAGACTGCAGTGAATGGTTACGGACAATATTACAACACCATATTCTGGCTTCAGGGCATACCGCAGTCAACTTATGCCAATCCGGCCCTTATGCCCCAGCCCCAAGCCTATGTTGGCATGCCTGGCATCTCTTCGCTCTATGGCGGCTTCGGTAATAGCGGCTTTGCCCCGCGTGACTTTCTCCGTAAAGATAGCAACGACAATTTTTTCTGGGACGATGAGAATCTGCTCCAATCCCTCAAAAAACAAAATATGCTCGAGGCTGATGTGAATAATGAGTTGCTTGCTCTGGGCTTTATGGCCAATCGTAATTATTTCACTTTCAGCATTGCCGAAAAAGTTGGAACCCGCTTTGCCTACCCCGAAGATCTAATGGCGCTCCTCATCAAAGGCAACGACCATTTTATGCAGGAAAACCGTTCGGCCAATTTTGCTGGCATTGGCATTGATTTTATGCATTACCGCGAATTTGGTATGGGCTTTTCACGGCAGTGGACCGACCGCCTGAATGCCGGGATTAGGTTCAAGGCCCTGCAGGGATTGTCGAACGTTTGGTTGGAGCGCAACAGCCTCAGCATCAATACCAATCCCGAAGACTACGGATTGCTCCTTAATGCCGACCTGCTGGTAAACGTTTCTTCACCGGTGCCCTTCAGCCCGCTCGATTCACTGGATTCTGACTTTGTTTTCGAACCTGATATATACGATTACCTTACCAATTTCAAAAACCTTGGTGGTGTCATAGATGTTGGGGCCACCTTCAGGCTTACCGAGAGGTTTACCCTTGCGCTGAGCGCTACCGATTTGGGTTATATTAACTGGAAGCAGGGCGTCGAGAACTATGTCTTGAAGGGCGAATTTGAATTTGACGGAATTGACCTGAATGACTTTTTTAACGATGACGAAAACTCCGGTTTTGATCAGGTGCTCGACTCGCTCAAAAATGTATTCGACATTGAGGAAACGACCTTTTCATACCGGCAAATGCTTGCCCCCAAGCTTTATGCTTCCGTGGCCTTCGACCTGAGCCCCCGCCATAAAATTGGCCTGCTCAGCCGCACCGAAATTTATGATGGCCGTTGGTATCCCTCATTTACTTTTTCCTACAATGTTCGGCCGATTCATGCCTTTAGCCTGGCCTTGTCTTATTCTGTCATTCACTGGTCCTATGCCAATTTGGGTGTCGGCTTCAACCTCAACCTGGGTCCGCTGCAGGTGTATGTGGTGAGCAACAATGTGTTCGGAGGCATTCAGCCTCACACAGTTCAGCATGCCAGCGCCCAGCTAGGGATTAACTGGGTGTTTGGATACCGCCCGAAGAAAGAAGACGTAGTCCCCTCCATTGTTTGGTAGCGCAAAAATATTGCTTTCTGAAAGGCGCATGGATACGTGCGCCTTTTTGGTAATTGCTTACCTGTTTTTGGAATTATTAGGTATATTTGCTCCTGACATAATTACATTTCAATATGGATATTCAATACGTTGGTGAACATTTGTTTGCTGGCAATGCCGGCCGCTTCGCGCTGGTGCTGGCTTTCTTTTCGGCCATTTTTTCCGCTTTTGCCTATTGGCGGGCCTCGGCCGATGGCCGCAGCGATAGCCGGCAGTGGCGCCACTGGGCGCGCATAGGCTTCAGGGTGCACAGTCTCGGGGTGCTGACAGCTACCTTTTTCCTTTTCTATATTTTACTGAACCGTTTCTACGAGTATCGCTACGTTTGGGTGCATGTGGAGAACGACCTGGGCCTGGGCTATATGATCTCGGCTTTCTGGGCGGGGCAGGAGGGAAGCTTCCTCTTTTGGACCCTCTGCCAGATGCTTCTTGGCAACCTGCTGATACGCTATGCCAGATCTTGGGAAAATCCGGTGATGACCATTTTTTCGCTTTCACAGATGTTTATGGTTTCCATGATGCTGGGATGGCGAATCTTTGGCATCAACATTGGCATGGATCCCTTTGTGCTGTTACGGCACTTGCCCGAATATGCCAGCGAGCCCCTGTTTCAGAATCCGCATTACATTTCACTGATTTTGGATGGTAACGGCCTCAATCCTTTGCTGCGTAATTTCTGGATGCTTTCGCACCCGCCCATTTTGTTCATTGGCTTTGCAGCCATGCTGGTGCCTTACAGCTATGCTGTGGCGGGGCTCTGGAAAGGCCGCTTTCACGACTGGATAAAGCCTTCGCTGCCCTGGACCCTGCTGGGTGTATTGTTTCTGGGCGCAGGCTTGCTGCTGGGAGGCGTTTGGGCTTATGAGTCGCTTACCTTTGGCGGCTTCTGGGCATGGGATCCGGTGGAAAATGCTTCGCTGGTGCCATGGCTGGTGCTGGTAGCCGCTTTGCATATGATGCTGGTATCCTTTAAAAGAAGAAATACCTATTTCCCCACTTTTCTGTTTACCATCCTGGCATTTATCCTGGTCATTTACTCCACCTTCCTTACCCGCAGCGGGGTGCTCTCGGGCACCTCAGTGCATTCGTTCGGCAACGATGGCATGGGACGGCAGATCCTGGTTTATATCTTTACCTTCCTTTTGGTGGGCATTATCATACTGGTAAAAAACTACGGTAAGCTTCCCGCCAAGGACAGCGAGGAGCCTTTTACGCGCGAGTTCTGGCTCTTTATCGGGGCCCTGGTACTGGTGCTGTCGGCCTTCCAGATAATCTTTACCACTTCCATACCGGTTTTCAATAGCATTTTTGGGTCTAACCTGGCGCCTCCGGTCGATGTGGTGGCCCACTACAACAATTGGCAACTGCCATTTGCCATTGCCATGGCACTGCTTATCGGGGTAACCCATTTTATCAAATGGGGGCAAAACGATTTCAAGAAGTTTCTGCGTGCACTGGCGCTTTCTTTGGTGATGGCCGCAGTGGTTACCATCCTTATCGTGGTGTTTTATAAAATCACCATGCCGGCATTCGTCTTATATGTTTTTGCCGCGTTGTTTGCGTTCTTCTCGGCCCTGGACCTGGTGCTGCGATTCTACAGGCAATATGCCACCAGCGGAGCTGTGATAAGTCACCTGGGGGTAGCGCTGTTTCTGCTTGCTGTTATGCTAACTTTTTCAAAAAAAGATACCATTTCTAAGAATACTTCGGGCTTCGACCTTGGCGCCAGCTTTCCGGCCAACGAAAACCTGTTGCTTATTCGTGATGAGGTGCTGCCAATGGGCGAGTTTCATGTGGCCTATGTGGGCAAGGAAAGAACCGGCAATCACATCGTTTATCAGGTCGATTTCCTGAAGCAAAACAGCGAAGGGGAGTTTTACAAGGCGTTCAGCTCTTACCCGTCGGTGCAGCTCAATGAGCGCATGGGCAATGTGTATGAGCCCTTTGCCAAAATCTACCTGCTGCGCGACATTTTTACGTACGTAACTTTTGCCGACCTGCCTGTGGATGGCCACGACCACCCCGAACAGACTCTTATTGATGAGGTGGAGATTGCCATTAATGACACTATCAGCGTTTTAAATCACCAGCTGGTGCTTAATGGCATTGATGCCCCCGGTGGGGTGGTCGATCCCACCAATATTGCCATTACCGCCAACATGGAGCTGATTACTCAAACTGGCACGCGCTACGAGGTGAACCCAGTATTTATGGTCAGGGAAGGTACAATGCTGTATGAAGATGCAGCTGTGCGCGACCTCGACCTTAGGTTTCGTTTCAGGGAAGTGAGCGAAAAACCCATGACAATAGTGCTGGAGATCATTGAAGTACGTCCCGATTTTCTAATCATCAAAACGGTAATCTTCCCATTCATTAATCTTTTGTGGTTCAGTAGTCTGGTAATGCTGGTGGGTTTCTTTATTGCGTTCAGACACCGCTGGAAGCATCGCGAAGCCGAAGAGTAATAATTTAACCTGCATGTTTCCATTAAGTGAAAATACGGGGTTATTATCATTAAATTGTTTTAATTTTATTGCCGACATTAATTTAATTTACAGACTTTTACCCGCCTTGCCTTATGACAAACTACAAACAACTGCTTTCCTCGGTCAAAACATTTGTGTTTGACGTGGATGGGGTAATGACCAGCGGCGCGGTGCTGCTTACCCTCGATAATGAAATGCTAAGGAGCATGCATGTGAAGGATGGTTACGCCCTGCAGCTTGCTGTGCGCAAGGGCTATAAAATCATGATCATTTCGGGCGGAAACTGCAAGGCAGTAAGGGCGCGCTTTGCCATACTGGGTATCGAAGATATCTTTTTGGGAGTAAGCAACAAGCTCGAGGTGTTTACCAAATACATTGCAAAAAAGAAACTGCAGCCCGAGAACATCCTCTATATGGGCGACGATATCCCCGATTACGAGGTGATGAAAATGGTAGGTGTGCCTGCCTGCCCTTCCGATGCCGCAGAAGAGATCAAAAGCATTTCCAAATACATATCAGCATATAAAGGTGGTGAAGGTTGCGTGCGCGACGTGATTGAGCAGGTGATGAAGATTCATGGGACCTGGTTTAACGACGACGGTTTCCATTGGTAATAAATCTGACGGCAAGGGGCAAGATGCAAAAACTCGGGGCTTTTCTTAGCTTGGTTCGCTGGTATAACCTGATAATGGTGGCACTCACCCAGTACTTTTTCAGGTATTTCATCATTTTTCCCGTTTTTAAACTCAACGGCTATCCATTGCCGCTTTCTTCTATCGATTTCTTTTTGCTGGTGCTGGCTACGGTGCTGGTAAGTGCCGCCGGTTATGTCATAAACGATTATTTCGACCTGCGCATCGACCGTATAAACAAACCCGGGAAGGTGATCGTCGGGCGCCTCATAAGCCGCCGCACTGCCATTCTCTGGCACTGGATTCTCAATACTGCGGGCGTTCTGATGGGGATGTACCTCTCGTGGCAAATACGCTACTGGCCGCTTGCCCTGATTTTTGCCACAGTGCCCTTGGTGTTGTGGCTCTACAGTATTAGGTTTAAGCGCAGTTTCCTTACGGGAAATATTACCGTGGCAGTGCTTTCGGCCATGGTGGTGGGGCTGGTATGGCTGGTCGAATACCGTGCTGCAAACCTGTATTACGCCGTGGGGCCTGAACTTATGAGGGCAGGCTTTTATGCCTGGCTCTATGCCTCTTTTGCTTTTATCACCACCCTGATTCGCGAAATTGTGAAAGACATGCAGGATTATGTGGGCGACAAAAAGACTGGTTGCCGGTCCATGGCCATTGTGGCTGGGCTCGAAACCACCCGTAAAGTAGTAATGGGACTGATGGTATTTATGATGGTGCTTATTGGCCTGTATCTCTATTCCCTTGCCCTACAAGGCCATTTTGCCCTAATGGGTTATTTTGTGCTGGTGGTGATTGTTCCCTCGTTGCTGGTGCTGCTGCATGTAAGCAAAGCCCTGGGCCCAATGGACTTTCGTATTATCCAGCTGGTATTAAAACTAATTATGCTGGCCGGGGTTTTCTCCATGGTGGCGCAATATTTTTACCTTTGAGGCTGATGCAGTTTTTCGAAAGACTAAAAACATACGATATCATACTTGCCTCGCAATCGCCCCGGCGCCGGGAGTTGCTTGCCATGTCAGGCATTCCTTTCAGGGTATTGGCCAAACCAGTATCCGAAGAGTTCCCTGAAAAGCTGCCGCCACATGAGGTGGCCCTTCTGCTTTGCCGCCATAAGGCACAGGCCTTTTCCGACGAACTTAAAGACGAGCGCGTGGTGGTGATTTCCGCCGATACCATTGTGGTGGTGGATGGAAAAATCATCAACAAGCCCGGCGACCATGCCCTTGCCGTGGAAATGCTGCGAAGCCTTTCGGGCAAAGCCCATGAGGTAATTACCGGTGTTTGCCTCCGGCACAGGGATAGTATCAGGCAGTTCTACGAAACCACCACGGTCTTTTTCAGGGATCTGAGCGACGAAGAGATACAGTATTATGTAACCCATTACAAGCCCTTCGACAAGGCCGGCGCCTATGGCATACAGGAGTGGATCGGCCACGTGGGCATACACCACATCGAAGGCTCATACCCCAATGTGGTTGGCCTGCCAGTAGAGCGGGTGTTTACAGAGCTGAAGACGCTGATTGGGGGTTGAAAATTGGCAGGTTGTTATACGGAATTTTTCGGTCAAATTTTCCCATTATGTTCAAATGTCAGTTTTACCCTCGTTGTCAGTAAAATGGCAAAAACACTTAAAAATTACTCTCGTTCAACTTTGAATTCAATGTTTGTCAACGGTTTAATCATGTTTTGTTCACGAAAATAGTTAAAAAGGTTTAATGATAACTCCCTAATATTTTCGAGTTCAATAACTTCCGTAGGTATCTTTTTGGTGTGTATCTCAAGTATACTGATATCTCTTTGTAGAAGTCCAAATTCATGGAAACTGTATTGACTGGTTCGAATTCTCAAGTCATTAAACCTTTTAAATTTTTCAGTTATAAACTCTCTCAATGATTTATGTAATTCAATCGCATTCTCTGGAACTATTCTAATCGAATTTCCTAAGATAAATCTGCTCATAATCCCTGGTCTACGAATAAGAAATTTTTCCTTTGTATCGACTGGGATTGATACTTTAAAATAGTTCCCTGTGGGGTTAAATTTATAGTATAGATATTTATAGAAAATAAAGCATTCGTCTGTTTTTTCAACCGTAAGATATCGTTGTACTTTATTTGCTGCCGTAAATAGTTGAATTTCTTTTTCTTTTATTTTCAGTCCATGTTTCTCGGTAAAACATTCCCAAGTTTCTCTGATTTTTTTTCATCCAACTCTTTCATGTATTTTCTGACTTGGTAGTATCCACTTACACTAACACGCAACGTTTTGCAGCTTCCCGAAGGTGGCGATTTAGCAGCACTTCACTGTCAACCAAGCACACAATGCCGCAGGTGCGGGACACAAAGCTTGATTTAACCACTGGACCGCCATTTTTGGGTAGATGCTGTTATGTGGCGTTTTTCATTTCCTCTTCTATTGTCTTAATGAAATTTTGTTGCTCTGTTTCGTCTTTAAAAAATCTCTTTGGAATGACATAAGCTGCAATGTTGTCAACGAATATAAATACTGAGTTGTCATTCGTTTCTACTGATTTTATGCCTTTCCATTTTTGAATATTTCTATTGCTTTCAGATTCTTCAATTAGTCCTTGGTCAGTAATCATAAATTTCTTTCTTCCTAATATTGAGCCATTGTCTGACGGTAACTTTTTTGTCCGTTTCATCGCAAATGTCAATCCGCCAAGGTAAATGAGTCCAAATACAAGTCCAGCGATTAAAACAGTTGTAAGGTAAGTCATAAGGTCAAATGGTCGTCCGCTGTTTATGACGAGTGGAAGTCCGAACGCAACAATAAATACTATATAGATTCTCTTTTTAAGTCCTTTTTTAAGAAAATAGTATTTATTGAAGTCAGCGTAGTCGTCTCTTGTCAAGTCAATGTTTATTTCCATAGTAGTCTTGTTTTAAAATGCCACATAACTCGTTTATTACAATGATAAGACCACACTAATTCATCCAAAGCACTAGTATGACATAATCATACTATTTCAATTTCAAGGATAAAAATAGAAAAAACCAATGAAATCTGCATATTTTTCATGCAAAACAAAAGCGCCCCCGGTTTTTCCGGGGGCGCTTTCAAAAGAATCATTTCTCGGGATTACCTTCTTCTCAAAAAGATCATAATATAATACAGCAGTGTTGCCAGTGAAGCCAGTGCAGCAACCACATAGGTGAGTGCGGCCCATTTCAGGGCGTCTTTGGCGTTGCTGTGTTCCTGGCCCGAGGTCAAGCCAGAGTCGTCGAGCCAGACCAGTGCTCTTTTGGTGGCATCGAATTCAACCGGCAGAGTAACGAAGCTGAACAGGGTGGTGGCGGCAAACATTACTATACCTGCCAGCAAAACGCCGGGAAATGTTTCCACCAGCAGGATACCTGCCAGCAGCACCCACTGCATGTATTTTGAGCTGACGCTGATAACCGGCACCAGGGCAGAGCGCATTTTCAGGAAGGCATATGCCCGGTCGTGCTGCACGGCGTGCCCGCATTCGTGTGCGGCCACCGCGGCGGCAGCCACGCTGCGACCGCTGAAAACATCGGGGCTCAGATTTACCGTTTTGTCGAGCGGGTTGTAGTGGTCGGTAAGGCGGCCGGGGGTAGAGATCACCCGCACCCCTTCCACACCGCTTTCGCGGAGCATCTTTTCGGCTATCTCACGGCCCGAAAGTCCTGAACGCAGACCAATTTTTGAGTATTTGTCAAAGCGCCTCTTCAACTGGTTGGATACCAGCCAGCTCAGGATCATGAAAACAAAGAATATGATATAAATGCCTGCCATTGCTATGTTTTTTAGTTTGTTATTGTCAGAATTTTTACGAAACAAATTTAGTCAAAAAGCAAACCACGATAATGCCCATGTCATTTTGGCACACGTTAAAAAACGTTAAGCCCTCAGGCCCATTGTCCTTTTTAAGGATTAATTTTGCAGGAAAATATATAATTATGGAAAACCACCCCTTGGTAGCCAAAAAACTATCGCGTAGAATTATTGGATTCTTTTTGCAGGGTTTGCTGTTTGTGGCCCCCCTCTCTATTACCCTGTATGTCATCTACAGTGTATTTGTTTTTTTTGATAAGTTGATTCCGATCAAAATTCCTGGTCTTGGATTTTTGATAGTTATGGTTTTCATTACCCTTGTTGGGGCTATGAGCTCATTGCTAATACGAACCCGTTTGTCAAATCTTCTGAACCGTTGGCTTGACCGGGTGCCTTTGGTCCACATTCTTTATTCTTCTATGAAGGACCTCATGTCGGCCTTTGTGGGAGAGAAAAAAAAGTTTACTCGCCCTGTAATGGTAATAATGAACAAGGAAAGCAATATCCGGAAGCTTGGATTTTTGACCCAGGAAGACATGTCTGTAATTGGCATGGGAGCAGATATGGTTGCTGTTTATCTGCCTCATTCTTATAATTTCTCAGGAAATCTTTTTGTGGTTCCTGCAGAGAATGTGGTTCCACTTAATGCCCCAGTAGCCGAAGTAATGAAATTTATTGTCTCGGGAGGGGTAACCAAGTTTTAGTTTTTCCGGCCCGGAAGGCTACAAATTAAATCTTGAAATCCACATAGTTTTTAATAGCTTTGCTTAAGAAAATTGAATACATGCGAAAACCTGTTATACTAGTAACCAACGATGATGGGGTAATGGCCCCGGGTATCCGTCACCTGGTGCACTTCATGCTCGAGCTGGGCGATGTGGTGGTAGTTGCCCCCGATAAACCCCAGAGTGCCATGGGGCATGCCGTAACCATTGAAAAGCCCCTTCGTCTGGAAAAAATCAGTGTGGATGGCGACCACAAGGAATACAGTTGCAGCGGAACCCCGGTCGATTGTGTGAAGCTGGCCGTGAACAAGGTGTTGCACCGAAAACCCGACCTGCTGGTGTCGGGCATTAACCATGGATCGAATTCTTCCATTAATGTGATTTACAGTGGTACCATGTCGGCCGCCATCGAAGGGGCCATGGAAGGCATTCCCTCTATAGGTTTTTCGCTGCTCAACTATAGGTTTGATGCCGACTTTTTGCCCGCCAAAAGGTTCGTGCAGGAAATTGCCCGCAACGTATTGAAAAATAGCTTGCCTGCCGGTATTTGCCTCAATGTGAACATCCCTGCCTTGCCCGAAAAGGACATTCAGGGCATCCGAGTGTGCCGCCAGGCCAATGCCAACTGGGAGGAAGAGTTTGATCATCGAAAAGACCCCAGGGGAAGAGACTATTTCTGGCTGACAGGGCGTTTTCAACTGCATGAAAACAGCAATGAAACCGATGAGTGGGCCTTGGCCAACAATTTCGTTTCCCTGGTACCTGTGCAATTCGACTTTACCGCGCATCAAATCATACCTGAAATAAAAACCTGGAAATTCGATGTTTAAAAAAGACAGCTGGACAACTGGATTCCTTATTGGCACTTTGCTGCCTTTGTTGGGGTATGCCCTTACAATTCTAATCCTGAGCTTTTGGGGAAATGTGGATGGCCTGGTTTACACGCCCAAACCGCAGGTGCCCGGACTGGTCGGCATTGCCGCCAGTATTGTTGCCTTCCGGTACTATATGGTAAGCCTCAAATTCGACAAAACCGGCCGTGGCATTCTTGTTACAGCCTTTGTCTTGTTTCTGGCCAACTTCATTTTGTTGTAATACGCCGCATTTAACCCCATGAAGTATTACATTATTGCCGGCGAAGCTTCAGGCGATCTGCATGCCAGCAACCTGATGAAGGAACTGAAGCTCCAGGATACAAATGCTGTGTTTCGCTTCTGGGGAGGCGATCGCATGATGGCCCAGGGAGGTGAACTAGTGAAGCATATCAACGAGTTGGCATTCATGGGTTTTTGGGAGGTGCTGATAAACCTGCGTACCGTGCTCCGCAACATCAGGCTTTGCAAGGAAGACCTGCTCCACTGGAAGCCCGATGTACTTATCCTCATCGATTATCCCGGATTTAACATGCGCATGGCGGAGTTTGCCAAAAAGCAGGACATGAAGGTGGTGTATTACATTTCACCCCAGATCTGGGCTTGGAAGCAGTCGCGTGTGAAGATGATCCGCCGCGATGTGGACAAAATGCTGGTAATCTTGCCCTTTGAAAAGGAGTTTTACAGCCGTTTTGGGGTTGAAGTGGAGTTTCCCGGTCATCCTTTACTCGATGCCATTGGCGAATACCAAAAGGGCGACACCCGCGAAGCATTCATTCAAGATAATGACCTTTCGGAAAAACCCATTGTGGCCCTGTTGCCTGGCAGCCGAAAGCAGGAGCTGGCCTCAACGCTCAGGGTTATGGCTTCGGTGGTCGCTGCTTTTCCGGGGCACCAATTTGTGGTGGCAGGGGTAAAGGCCCACCCTGTAGAATACTATCTGGAGCTGGTAAAAGGCACTGATGTGAAGCTGGTTTTCGGGCAGACCTACCGGCTGCTAGCTCATTCTGAGGCCGCACTGGTTACCTCGGGCACCGCTACCCTTGAAACTGCACTCTTTGGCGTGCCCCAGGCCGTTTGCTACCGCGCCGGAAGGATCTCATACCAGATTGCAAAAAGGCTGGTTAAGGTAGAATATATCTCTTTGGTAAACCTGATCATGGACCGCCCATTGGTGCTTGAAATGATACAGTACGACTTTAACAGCGGCGACCTGAAAAAGGAGTTGCAGCGCTTGCTGAACGACCAAGCCTATGTGGAGCAGATCAAGGCCGGCTACGGGGAGTTGCGGCAAAAATTGGGTGGGGCAGGAGCAAGCCGGAAAGCCGCAGAGATTATAGTAAATTTTCTTACTACAAATTAAGGGTAATCCGAAGGCAAAAAACTTGACTTCGGGTTAAAAACATCGTATTTTTATACGATGTCATGAATCACTTCGCACATATTCCACTGGCAAGGTTGATAGTGCCGTTTACCGCAGGAATCATAGCATATCTGACGGCCAGATTTCATATTTCCATTTTCATTTTTCTTTCGGTTTACCTGCTGCTTGCGTTACTTTGGCTGCTTGGCCGGAAGTATTGTCTGGCGCATTATGCCCGGCGCTGGATTTTTGGCACTTGGGCAGCTCTCTGTTTGCTTGTTGCCGGCTATCATATTGCACAGAGCCACCATCAGCTGTCCCGGGCTGACCATTTCAGTCACTTTCACGACATGGGCGGTTACTTGTTGCTGAAGGTAAGAGAGCCAGTATCGGAAAAGACCAACTCCTGGCAGGTGATCGCCAGGGTGAAAAGTATTATTACCGATGAGGAAGAACAGAAGGTCAATGGCCGGTTGATGCTTTACCTGCAAAAGGATAGCATGGCAGCTTCGGTGCGTTATGGCGACTTTCTTTTGATAGAAAACAATTTTCAGGAAGTGAGCAATCCAAAAAACCCCGGGGAGTTCAATTACCGGCGCTTTCTTTCCTACAGCAATATTTTTCATCAGGCCTACCGGGCCTCTGGGCAGTGGCAGCCAACCGGGCGTAACCAAGGGTTTTTCCTGGTGCGCTGGTCGCTGGCCATGCGGCATAAGGCGCTGAAAACTTTTGAAGACCATCATTTGAGCGGCCGTGAGTTTGCCGTGGTGTCGGCACTGCTGCTGGGCTTTCGCGAATACCTTGATGAAGACCTACGGCGCGAATTTGCCGGGGCAGGGGCCATGCACATCCTTTGCGTGTCGGGCCTGCATGTGGGCATCATTTTCCTGGTGCTGAAATTTGTTCTATCATTTTTGAAAAAGATTCCCCGCGGGCGCATTATTCAAACCGTTCTGGTAATTCTGCTTATATGGTTTTACGCGGCCATTACGGGCTTTTCGCCCTCGGTGCTCAGGGCAAGCACCATGTTCAGCTTTGTGGCCCTGGGGCAGAGCTTCAGGCGAACCACCAGCATTTATAACACCCTGGCAGCTTCCGCATTTCTGTTAATGATTATTGATCCTTACATCATAACCCGCATAGGGTTTCAACTTTCCTACCTGGCGGTGATCAGCATTGTGGCCCTGCAACCCTTCTTTTACCAGCAGCTGAATTTCAAAAATTACTTTCTCGATAAGGCCTGGGCCATACTCACCGTTTCACTGGCCGCGCAACTGGCCACCGGGCCACTTTCGCTGTTTTACTTCCACCAGTTTCCCAATTATTTCCTGCTCACCAACCTGATCGTTATACCGCTGGCAAGTTTGATTATTTACTCCGCACTGGCAACCTTGGTGCTCACGCCCATTCCCGTGGTGGGCATGCTTGCCGGTAAAGTCCTTTTTGGGGTGGTTTATGCCCTGCACCAGTCGGTAAAATTCATCGAAGGGCTGCCTTACTCCACTTCCAGCAATGTTTTTATAAACCTCCCTGAAACATTGGGAGTCTTCATGGTGCTGATTTTTCTCAGCCTGTTTTTTATGCAACAGCGCACCATGGCCCTTCGCCTGGCATTGGGCATTTTTCTGCTGGTCAGTGTTTCCATTTCGGCCAGAAGCATTCAAAATATACAAAATAAAAAACTGGTGGTTTACCATGTAAGCAATGCCTGCGCTATTGATTTTGTTACCGGGAAGGAAAGTGTTTTTTTGATGTGTGAAACCCTTCAGGCGGATCCGCGCAAGGTCGATTTTCATTTGAAAGAGAACAGGGTGCAGCATGGTATCAGGTCGGTGCTGCCAGCCAGCCTGGCAACAGCCGAAGAACCCTTTGAAAATGAAAATCTTTACCGCCGCGGCCCCTTTATCCGGTTTGGGCAATTGAACTTTTTCTTGCTTGATCATTACCCTTGGCGGGAAATCCCTGACCCCGGCATGCCAATCCATTACCTGATTATTAGTCAGAATTCGCGCGTGGATCCACAACAGGCGCTGGAAGCCTTGCAGCCGCAAAAGGTTGTAATTGATGCATCAAATTCCTTCTGGAGCACCCGCCGCTGGGAAGAAGCCTGCCAGGAAGCTGGCATTGAGGTTTGGCCGGTGCGAACAAAGGGTGCGTATGTGGCGGCGTTGAGGTAATTTCCAGTGCCAGGACCAATTAAATAGGCGTAACGAAAATTTATGGGGCTAAAGCCCCGATGTTATTACTAAAGACTTATCCGTTGGCTAAAGCCAACGGGAATAGGGTTCGTTTGATGGAAGCTTAAAAAACCTGCTGTCTATATGGTAATTATTTGGAGGCTTAGTAATGGCAAATAATATTCCTTAATTTAGTTAAATGGAAGGTCTTAACAATGGGTTCTAAACATGTACTTTCACACTTTGCATCTATGGGTATAAATAATCTGGGCTTACAGCCCGAATTTTTCAATGGACCATTCAACCCATGGCGTCGCTTCGCTTTGCCATGGGCTGAAATAAGCTGTCCCTTTGGGACGCTTTCGGGCTGAAAGCCCAGTATAATTTAGCCCGGGGCAGCGCCCCGGGAAACCGGATGATCGTTTTTTTTCGCCCTGAAAGGGCAGATTATAGCCCAAATGTTTGCTTTATTTTCTGGATTTCAGTTAGAGGCGAAAGGGCAATGCATCACAACCACTAAATCAAAGAAACAATAAAGGTGACCAGTAATGGCACCAGTATGGTAAGCACCATGCCGTGAAACAGCGACACTATGGCAAATTCGTTACCTGATGCGCGGGTAATGATGGGCAGGGTGGTATCCATACTAGTGGCGCCGCCGGCCGAAATAGGGGAGAGTTTTCCGAACCATAGCACAAAAAACGGTGCAAGCAGCAGGGTGATGATCTCGCGCATCACATTGGCCAGCAAGGCCGTTACGCCCAGGGCTTCGCTGTGCAACTCGCCTATGATGATGCTCGAAAGGCTGTAGTAACCGAAGCCGGCTCCCACGGCCATGCTTTCGCCAAAAAGCAGGTTGGTAGTGGCCAGGTGAATGGCCGCCACCCCGGCAAAGGTGCCGATAATGGTGGCAAGGGGAACCAGGAAAAGTTTCAATCCGTGCGATTTCAGTGCCTCCAGGGCCCGGTCATCTGCGCCGATGCTGATGCCTACCAGGAACATGAGCAGGTACAACGCCCAGGTGCTAAGGTCTTTCCCGTTAATGGCAGCCGGTAAAATATCAAGGGTTCCGGCCAGCAACCCGGTAGCAAAAAATAGCAATATGATCAGGCTGGTTCTCATTGGGCAATCCTTTTTCTGTTAAATAAAAACTTCCAGGTGGCCCATGCCGCAAGCACGCTGCCCGCTACTCCGCCCAAAGAAATCAGAAATGCATTGAGACCCAGCGAGGGCAGGCTGGCCATGATCAGCTTATCACCACCAATGGAAAGCCCCAGGAAAAACAATAGCAGAAAAATGCTCCAGAGAATGGCCTTTTCAACCCAGAACACAGCTCTCTTCTTCCCGCGAAGCAAAACCCCGATCAGGATCCCAAAGGCCATTAAAAACAGGATTTCGAGCATCGATTAGTTTTTAAAG
>Ga0209498_1000347_pt1 | contig 28220 bp, 18 predicted proteins | sample WalLakDeSediment_FD_184131 | JGI IMG/M metagenome (GOLD analysis project Ga0209498, IMG submission 184131) | Lake sediment microbial communities from Walker lake, Nevada to study Microbial Dark Matter (Phase II) - Walker Lake 11/02/13 Deep... | ecosystem: Environmental > Aquatic > Freshwater >...
AAACGCTCTCGCGGAATCCTCCGCAGGGGACATTGTCCTGCTGGAAATGCAAAAGGACTACGCTCCTGCAGAAACCGATCCGAATGTACACAGCGCCGTGAGCACAGGGGTAGACGCCGGCGTGGTGGTGGTGGCCGCCGCCGGCAATGGAGGCCATGATTTGGATGGGGTGGCTTACCAAACCTATATGAGTTGGGGAGACAGCGGCGCTATCATTGTGGGCGGAGGAACCCCAGACACCAACCACAATCATCATTCCTCCAGCACCTATGGTAGCCGCGTCAATGTACAGGGATGGTACGGGGGCATCTTCACACTGGGATACGGAAATTATGCCGAATACGGCGGAGACAAGAATCAACGCTACCGATCGAACTTTTCGGGCACAAGCGGCGCATCTCCATTTGTGGCTGCCGCTTGCGTGATCATTCAGGATAAGGCTCAGGACTATGGCCGGCGACTGACCCCCTGGGAAATGCGCTATATTCTGACCGAAACAGGCATTCCCCAGGGAACCGGTGGACATGTGGGACCGTTCCCTGATCTGAGGGCCGCTTTGGATTTGACGGACGAGTTTGCCAGGGGAACTTGGGTGGATTTTTCCTATTCTGGTGTGGAAAACGGAACCTTTGAAGAGCCGTATAACACCTTGGCCGAAGGCGTGGCCGCAGCTACATCAGGGGGATATGTTATCGTGAAAGCAGGTACCTCCTCAGAGACCATCACCATCACGAAAAACGTTACCATCATGTCCTGGGGTGGCGCCGTTATCGTGGGAAATTGACCGTAATGGTTCGAGTCGCTCGCCAGATAGGGCATCCCAGTCCGGAATATCATGCTTGGGGATTTCTCAAGGAATCAAGTCCGGCCGATGCGATGCGATATCGCTGTTTGCTGCTCCGTGGTTTGTCCAAAAGATCGTGGAAAATAAAAAAGCCCCTCTGATCCGTCCTCATCCCATAAGATCAGAGTTGAGTCTCCACCCAATTGTGCAGGAGTACATAGACGATCGCGTGCATGGCCGTCAGTGGAATAATACTGCGGAACTTCAGAAAATAGAGTACACATGCGTCCCTGTTCCCAGAAGGTCCATTCTATCATGTGGCATCCGAGGGATGGCGGATGTACAGTCTTCCAAACCAAGGCGTCCCCAAGACATTGCCTCCAAGCTGGACTTCTTAGGAGTCGAACCTTGGAGTATAATTCAATGCTATATCATAGGAATCTTGGCGAATTCAGCTTCTTCCACAAACTATCCCATGGTTCGATTGTGAGGCTCGTCCAAAGGACCGTCGTGAAGCGGATCGAAGACATGGCTACACTATGGGAAAGATGGATGACGGAAAGGCGATCAAGATGTCAACCATGGTCCGGAAAGTCTTACCGCTGAGAGGTGTCCTCTTTCTCCTTCTTCTGGAAAGCGGGGTCCCTTGCGTCAATGCTCGAGGCCAGGAGGTGGCAGGACTCAAGGAAGGGTTCGAGGGGAATGTCTTGAGATGGACCTTCAGCCAGGGGGAGGAATTTCCTGGAGCCAAGGGAGGATTCAGCGTAGAGAAATCCGGCGCCAGAACAGGCCAGGCCGGGGGACGTCTTTCCTATGACTTTACCGAAGGCGGGGCCTACGTGGCCGCCTATGCTGAATTGTCCGTCCCCTTGACCCCTGCCTATATGGAATTCTGGGTGAGGAAATCCCCTTCCCTCTCCTTGACCGTGCGAGCAACGGACAAGACAGGACAAACCTGTCAGAAGCCCCTGTTCTTCGAGCACGGGGACTGGCAAAAGGTGCGGGTACGCATGGACCGTTGGACCTTTGGTTTTGGAGGACCCGGGGACGGGATCCTACGTCCCCCGGTGGTTCGTGTGGGTCTTCTCGCGGAAAGCAAAGGACTGATCGACTCCGAGAAAAAGGGGGTGGTGGATATGGACGACTGGACATGGATCCCGGGCAACCCGACCCAACCTGGCGGCGCGGACCTTTTCCGCTATCGTGTCCATGACTTCGAAAAGGACAGAACCTATACCGTGGGTGAGACACAGGACAAGTTCGTGTTCCACCCTGTCCCGGAGCGTTCGCTGTTCGGACAGCCCACAGAGCTTCGGGTGGGATTCCAGGACCTGGACCGACCCATCATGCTTCTTCTCAGGGCGGCCTCCCATTTCCAGGGGTTCGAGCTGATCATGGGGCCCATCGAGCCCAAACAGGGCGAAACCTGGGTGGGTGTTCCCAGCCCTCCGGAGGGTTGGAGACATTTCGGGGGACAAAACGACGGAAAATTGCACGGTCCCGTCCGCTTCCACGGAATCGGTTTTTCCCAGGTTCAACCCGGTCCCTGTCGACCTGTCCAGCTTCTGGGGATCGACTGCGTAACCCGATTGGACCCTTGGAAAGCGGTTATGGTCGTCCCGCGCCACGAGTCGAGGGAAGGCAAAGACAAGCTGATCATAGATCTCCACAATCTCACACCCCAGAAGGTCGCCGGGGAATTGACCATCACGGCACGTGACGAGGAGGGACATCCCCTCCAAACCACCATGCTCCCGGTGGTTCTCGAAGGCAAAGGACACCCTGAATCCGTGTCGTTTCCAAGCCCAGGCCCACAGGAGGGTATCCTTTGTGTGGACTATGAGCTGCATTTCGCCACGGACAATGGCGCTCTGAGATCCGATCGTGTCAGCGCCGGCTGGGCTGGCGCCGCATTGGATCCAGGATCCTCGGACCTGGATCCTTCCTCTCCCTGGGGAATGGGCCTGTATCTCTACAGATATTCGAACAACGAGGAGGGCTTTCAAACCATGGAGCGGGCCGCGGCCATGGCCAGGGCGGCCGGGGTCAAATGGTCCCGCGAGGAATTCCAATGGCACAGGATGGAACCCTCTGCCGGTCGATTCGAGTTCGATTTTTACGACAGGATGCTGGATGTGGCCCACGCGCATGGAATCAGCGTATACGGGCTTCTGGCCTACTGGTCCTCCTGGACCGAACCCTACACGGAACAAGGTATATCGGACTACTGTCGATGGGTACAAGCGGTCGTGGAAAGGTATAAGGACCGTGTCCATCACTGGGAGGTCTGGAACGAACCCAATATCTTCTTCTGGAGCGGACCCAAGGAACTCTACCCGGTGTTGCTTCAACGGGCCCATGACACCATCAAGTCCGTGGATCCAACCGCTCAGGTGCTCGGAGCGAGCACGGCCGGAATCGATACCGCCTTTGTCAAGTTTTGCCTGGAAGCCGGCGCATCTTTCGACATCCTGACGATTCATCCCTATCGAGCCTTCCTCGACGACAAGGGCTTCATGAAGGAGTTGCGCAACGCCAAGGACCTTGTTCAGGGCAAAGAAGTATGGATCACGGAGATGGGATGGTCCACCCAGATCGGTGGCGTGTCGGAACTGGAACAAGCCAAGTTGCTGGCGCGAACCTATCTGTGCGCCGTAGCCAGTCAGGCCGCGCCCAACGTCAGTTGGTACGACTTCAGAGAGGATGGAGAGGAGCCCTTCTATAATGAACATCATTTCGGAGCCGTACGCCACAATCTCGCGGTCAAGCCGGCGTTCCTGGCATTGGCCACGGTTTGCAGAACCTTGGGTTCGGTTCGCGCTTCCAGATCCCTGGAAACGCCGGAGGGGTTTCTCGCCTATGCCTTCGAGTCTTCGGACCGGCCTGACACCACGGTGCTATGGTCCCCTAGAAAGGGAGGTACCCTGGTCCTTAAGGGAGTGCAGCTGGGACAAACCCGTCTGAGCCTGGTCGGAAGACAGACGAACCTTTCGGTGCACGGAGATAAGGCCCTTGTAACAATCCCTCCCGGGGCGCCGGTTTACCTGCCTGAAGCGAAGGACCTCCACATTCTGGGAGAACCCCTGCGAATCGGCCTGGAGGGTGCCGTTCCAAGGCCCGGAAAGAAGTGTAGGATCCGGGTTCAGACCGTTCATCTCCTGGATCAATCGATCCAAGGGAATCTCGAGTGGATCCTTCCGCCACAATGGCAGATCGACACAACCAGGATCCGCTTGAGACCCGGCAAATCGGACACAAGATTTCTGGAACTCTCGGTTCCTTCCGGAACCGCAAGTGGAACCTATCCCCTGCAAGCCCTTTGGAAGACATCCTATGGCGAAATCAGAGCCTTCATGTCCCTCTACGTTCCCCCGGAAACCGTGGAGATATGAGCGAAAAGGAGATCTTCTCATGAATCTGGGAGCGCAGTACTACCGTCCTCCTTTCCCGGAATCCAAGTATTGGGAACAGGATTTGGCCAGCATGAAAGAGAGCGGACTGAATACTGTACAACTCTGGGTCATCTGGGCATGGGTGGAAAACCGATCTGGTCAGTATCGTTTCGAGGATTATGACCAACTGGTCCGAATCGCGGAAAAAAACCAACTCGGGGTCATCCTGAGTACCATCGCCGAGATCCATCCCTATTGGATCCATCGGGAGGTCCCGGAAAGCGAGATGATCGACCATCGCGGATGCAAGGTCGTTTCCTCCAACAGGGGCGAGTGTCATTTCGGCTTGACTCCCGGAGGCTGTTTCGACCATCCCGCGGTGTGGGAGCGAATGGCGGGATTCCTCGAAGTGGTGGGAAGACAATACAAGGACATCCCGAATCTCAGAGGATGGGATGCCTGGAACGAATTGCGATGGAACGTCAATGCGGACGGTCTGGTCTGTTTTTGTCCATACACCCTGAAGAAGTTCAGGGACTGGCTCGATCAGAGGCATGGGGGATTGGATGGATTGAACAGGGACTGGAAGAGGCGATACACGGCTTGGGACGAGGTCTTTCCAGGCAAGCTGCCACAGCGTCCCTACACCGAACTGATGGCCTTCCAACACTTCCTCACGTATCGCGCCAACCAGCACGCCAAGGCCCGATATGAGATTCTCAAAGCCATAGATCCTGAACGACCGGTCACCGTGCACGGCGGCGCGCCCAGCTTCGAATACGCGGGTTGGCCTGAATGTCACACCTTGGATCGTGGAAACGATTGGGATTTTGCCGATTCGCTCGATGGTGTGGGGTGTTCCAGTTTTCCAAAGTGGCAAGGAATCGATGACGCGAGTTTCGGATTGCGAATCAACGCGGTCAGGTCGGCTGCCAGAGGCAAGAGGGTCTGGCTCAGCGAACTTCAAGGAGGACGTTCAGGCCAAGGCTTCGCCATCCATCCCAGTGTGGATTGTCTCTCCCAGCAACGCTGGATCTGGAACGGTATCGCCTGCGGCGCGGACACGATTCTCTTCTGGTGCTGGCGGGACGAGGTCTTTGGCAGCGAATCCTCCGGGTTTGGACTGAGCGGAAACGATGGATTGGCCCAAGAGCGCCTGGAAGCCATGAAACGCACGGGTAGAATCCTCGAAGAACACCAAGACCTGTTGTCCCATTACAAACCAACGTGTCCTGAGGTAGGCGTTCTATTCAGTCCCCAGACCTACTATCTACACTGGGCCCAAGAAGGCAGCGCGGGACGCGCCCACAAGGCCTTGGTGGGATATGCCAGAGCCCTGGTGAAAAACTCCATCCCTTGGCTCATGCTGGAAGAGGAACATCTGGACGCCTTGTCCGATCTACGCCTTCTCTTTCTGCCCAGGACCCTGGTGCTGGGACGGGAGACCGAAGAGCGGTTGCACGAGTTCGTCAGAAACGGAGGCACCCTTTTCTGCGAATCGGAATGTGGAGCTTTTGACGTGAACGGACTGTATAGGTATCCTGAGGACCGTTTCCCGGCTACCTGGGCCCATGTTCGCGAGGTGGGACGCCGGCCCCTGCTGGAAGAAGAGATAACCATATTCTGGAACGATGAAACCTATCTGTTGCCTGTCACCCAATGGCTTACCCCCGCGCGAGGAGAGCTTCAAACCACCTGGGCGTCTCATCCGGCCGGCGCTCTCTTGTCCGAGGTCCCGGTGGGCAAGGGACGTCTCATCCTTTCCGCGAGCTACCTGGGCGAAGGGTACATGGATCGATGGTCCGAGGGCTTCGAAAACATGGTGTTCCGAATCTGTCGAGAATCAGATTGTCATCCCCTGGTTCAGATCCATTCTCCCAAGCCGACCGAGGATTCATTCGTATACGCGGTCACCGGAGAATCGAAGGGACATCCCCTCTGTTTTGTCTTCTTTCCCAAGGACGCGGAAGAAGTCGTCTTGCGGTTTCATGCCTCCTATGGTCTTGAGCGCGCCTGCAAGGATCTGATCTCAGACGTCGATGTCCCCTTGAAACCAACGGCCGATGGACAGGACATCCTCTTGTCATGTCCTGAATGGCGTTTTCGTGTCTTGAGCTTCTCCTGAGATCGATCTTTAAACAAGGCGTTCCTCGGGAAATGGACCCCAAGGAACCCGCAAGGTCTTGGATCGTTGTACACGCCAAGGACCTAGGGCAAACCGTAGATACCCACCCAAGAAAGAAAAGGGAAGGGATTGGGAGATCTGTCTGAAAGCTGTTTCCTGGTTTGCATCGTCCTCTTGCGCACTCCTTCCACCTTCTGGAAGATCATCCAACGCAAGACGCAGATCGGCAAAACCGTGCTAGGCCTTTTTCTTTTTATTCTGGTTTCCAGCGCCTGCTATGGGATCGTTCTGGCTGGATGGCGTTCGCCCAGACTTTCTTTCTACGTGGCCATCAAATTACCCATGCTTCTCTTGGGCACCACCAGTATGGTCATGGTTCTCAATTGGATCTTGGCCACGATCCTGGGAAGCGCGTTGACCTTCAAACAAGTCATGGGACTGACGTACGGAGCCATGGGTATCGCCTGTTGGCTTCTTTTGAGCCTCATCCCTGTGACCTTGCTTTTCACCTTGGGTGTGGCTGATTACGAAGGAACCAACGATCAGCTTCGAATGACCCACAATTGTCTACTTCTTACCCATATCTTTTTGATCGCTTCCGCGGGAATCTATGGAAATCTTCAATTGAGAGAAGGTTTGCGACAAACCGTGGTCGCCGAATGTTCAGTGAATCAACTCTATCTGGCCTGGATCATCGCGTTTGGGTTTGTGGGTTGTCAACTCTCTTGGATCTTGCGACCTTTTGTGGGAAGCCCTTTCTATCCTGTGGCCTTCCTGCGCCCCGACTGCCTGGAAAGAAATTTCTACGAATTTGTTTTCTTGGAGGTGCTACCTTTCGTTCTACGAGGAGGGAAATAAGATGTCAGAAGCCCTGAGACCCCCCAACTTGCCCCATCCCCCGTCCTACTCCAAAAGACCATCCCTACCCGTGGAGATTCCTCGCGCTTACGAGGGAGGTGTCTTGTCTGGGCTCTTGAAGGCTCCCCTTTGGTTGGTAGGGCGTATCGACGACAACGATGGATTGTTCCGTAGAGGATGTTGCCTGCTCTGCTGGGGACTTCTCTTTCATGCCCTGTTTGGAGCCGCCATGGGGCTTTTTGGGGGATGGGAAACGGCCGTGATGAGTTTCATCAAGGCTCCGATCATCGCTCTTTCTTCCCTTGGTCTGTGTATGCCGTCCTTGTATGTCTTCGGCTGTGTGGGCGGTATGCCCTTGAAACCATCCCAGGCCTTCGCGCTGGCGGGTTCGCTCCTTGCCATGATCGGAATAATCCTCTTGGGATTGACTCCCGTTACATGGCTTTTCGCCGTTTCCACCCACAATCTCGGCTTCATCGTTCTCTTGAACACGATTCTCTGGCTTTTCGCCGCCTCCTTTGGAGGCAGGTTTTTGTCTTTGTTCCGACACGCGCCATCCTTACACCATACCGGTGGATTAAAATGGTGGCTTGTCGTGTTTCTTGTGGTTTCCATGCAGATGGCCACCACCCTACGGCCCCTTCTGAAAATGCCCTCTGAAGGATGGCGGGAAAAGGACAAGAAGTTCTTCGTCGTGCATTTTATCGAGTGTTTCGAGGAAAAGTAGCTCCCCCAAGAAAGATTCGTATTCCCCAGGGAACCTGCGAGGACCTGGATCGTTAAAGACGTTGTAGGGTCCGAGGAACCCATCAGGTCACTACGGAACTCACATTCCTTCTTATAGAAGACCTCATCCACCTCAACCAGGCCCAGAACGGGAAAACCCGTTCTGGGCCTACTCCTTTTCGGGTACAATGATCCCAACATGTAGAGAACCCGAACCCTCTTGTAAGGAGGTTCGGATAACGAGGCAAAAAAGGTTTCAGGAAAGAAGGCGCCATCATGGATCGTCCCTTGCTTCTCTGCTCAGCCGGGGATCACCCCACCGTTTCTTTCGCCATAGCGGAATTGGCCAAGTATCTGGGTCTTTTGACCGGGCGCAAAATTCTTTTCAAGAAGATGAATCGATGTGAAGGGTTCTCTGCCCTGTGTGTAGGGACCTTCCATGCTTTTCCTTCCCTGACTCCACCCCATGTGCCAGACCCTGCCCTGGACGACGCCATCCATATCGATACCGAGGGAGAAACCGGGATCCTGGCCGGGATCCAGGAACGCAGTGTGCTTCTGGCGGTGTACAGGTACCTGACCGAATTGGGATGCCGCTGGATACGACCGGGACCGAAGGGACAATTCCTGCCTGAAATCGCCTCGGTTCCCTCGGTTCGTGTCATCGAAACGGCCTCGTACAGGCACAGAGCGGTTTGCATCGAGGGGGCCGTCAGTTACGAACATGTCAGGGACATGATCGATTGGATCCCCAAACTCGGTTTCAACGGGTATTTCATCCAGTTTCGTGAGGCCCATACCTTTTTTGACCGCTGGTACGCCCATGAGGGACATCCGGAACTGGCCGGCACGTCCATATCCAAGGAAACCGCCCTGGATTACACCGCCCGATTGGAGGAGGAGATCACCAAGCGATCCCTTCTCTACCACAAGGTGGGACACGGCTGGACGTGTGAGCCTTTCGGCATCCACGGATTGGGCTGGCAGAGAGAGGAAACCCGGCCTGATCCTGAAATTGTCCCTTACCTGGCCATGGTCAAGGGAAAAAGAGATTTTTGGAAGGGCGTGGCGCTGAACACCCAATTGTGCTATTCCAACCCCAAGGCACGAAAAACCATGGTCAACAACATCGTGTCCTACGCCAAAAAATATCCGGAGATTCATTATCTACATGTCTGGTTGGCGGACGGCTCCAACAATCAATGCGAGTGTGCTGCCTGCAAAGATGCGCGTCCCGCGGACTTCTATGTCCGCCTGCTCCAGGAACTGGACCAGGCTCTCACCGAAGCTAGGCTTCCCCACAAAATCGTCTTCCTGATCTATGTGGACCTTTTATGGCCGCCGGAGAAGGAGAAACTTTGCAACACAGATCGTTTCGTTCTGATGTTCGCCCCCATCGCGAGAACCTACAGCTCGAGTTTCACCGCGGCGGATCGCCTTCCGGCCCTTCCGGCCTTTCACAGGAACGAACTGGTCTTTCCCAAGGACGTGGATTCCAACGTGGCCCTTCTCAAGGCCTGGCAGGAGATCTTTCCGGGAGATAGTTTCGATTTCGACTACCATCTCATGTGGGACCATGCCAACGATCCAGGACACACCCAGATCGCGCGAACGATTCACGAGGACATAAAGGGATTGAAGCGGATCGGACTCCGTGGATTCGTCAGTTGTCAGGTTCAACGCGTCTTCTTTCCCACAGGGCTGGCCATGGTAACCATGGGAAGAACCCTTTGGGATGAGACCCTCGATTTTGAGGAGATTCTGGAAGACCACTTCCGGAGCAGCTTTGGAAAAGACTGGGAATCCTGCAAGGACTATCTGGTCCTGTTGTCCGACTTGTTCGATCCTGTCTATCTGAGAAGAGAGAAGAAAGGCCCGGCCGTCGAGGACGAAGCGGCACGATCCTACGAAGAAGCGCTCGCCTTGATCGACGGCTTTCTTCCATGGATCGAAGAACATCTTTCCATGGAAACGGAACCCCACGCACAGTCCTGGTTCTACCTCAAACATCATGCCGAGCTGTTCCGATCCTTGGCCGAGGCGCTCCGGGCCAGAGCGCTGGGAAAGATACCGGAAGCCAGGTCGCTCTGGGAAAAAACCGCTCGTCTGGCATGGGACAAGGAACCCCAGATTCACCCTGTCTTTGACACGTGGTTGTTCGCGGATAAATTGAAAGGACTCTTTCCTTGAGGGACCGAACCCCCAGATCCATTCTTGTTCTGCTGTTCTTTTCCTGCGCCTGGATCCCACAGAAGGCTCTGACCGCCTCCGCCTTGGTTCTCATGACCGATTTCGGAACCCAAGACGGGGCCGTGGCATCCATGAAGGGCGTGGCTGTCTCTGTCAGTTGGACCCTCCCGATCTTCGATCTCACGCACGAGATCGAGCCATACAACATCTGGGAAGGGGCCTGCCGTCTCGACCAGACCGTGACCTACTGGCCCAAGGGCACTGTCTTTGTCTGTGTCGTGGATCCCGGGGTTGGCACGGAACGCCGTTCCATCGTGTTGGAGACGCGGAAAGGACATCTCCTCGTGACGCCGGACAACGGCACCGCCACGCTCGTGGCGCAGAACCAGGGGATCTCTCGAGTCTTTCAGATCGACGAAAAACGTCACGGTCTGGAAGGCTCCCGGGATTCTCACACCTTTCATGGACGAGATCTCTATGTTTTCGTGGGAGCCAGGTTGGCCGCAGGGATTCTGGACATAACGGAAGTGGGGGATCCATGTCACGAAGAGATCGTTCTCTTGCCCTATCCCAAAGCCTCCTGGGAAAATGGCAGGCTCCAGGGAGGAGTCCCGGTCCTGGATTCACGATACGGGAACATTTGGACCAACATCGACCAGGCTCTTGTCCATGAGGCAGGGATCGAGCTCCAGGATCTGCTCCAGGTGCAGATCTTCCGTGAAAACCTGTTGGTCTATGAGGGCAAAATGCCCTTTGTTCGTACCTTCGCAGATGTGGAAGAAGGCTTTCCTCTGGCTTATCTCAATAGCCTTCTCCATCTATCGTTCGCCATCAACATGGACAGTTTCGCTCAAACCCACAACATCTCCTCAGGACCTTCGTGGCGGGTTCACGTGAAGCCCATCCGTTGAAAGGATTTCCGCTGTGCCTCATCCTGATCCAGACGACGAATGGCTTCAAGGTTGCACGGAAGAAGGTCACCCCTTGTGTGGAGTGAGAAGGGATCAAGCCCACGATGGGAGCCGAAGACCTCATCAAGCAGTCCATGTGCTGGTACAAGACAACCAAGGCAGGTTCCTCCTCCAGAAACGTTCCTCCGGAAAGAAGATCAGTCCAGGCCTTTGGGATACCTCCGTGGGAGGACACGTGGGCGCAGGGGAATCCCAGGAAGAAGCCGTGCTACGGGAACTGGAGGAAGAACTGGGAATCACTTGGGTGATGCCCGTTCGTTTGTATGAATATCTATGGGTTTGTCCGATCGAGAAGGAACACGTCACCACATTCCACCTAATCTGGGAAGGCGATGTGAGGTATCCTGAAGAGGAGATTCAAGAGGTTCGCTTCTGGTCCCTCGGGGAAATTCGAGAGACCCGAGAGACCTTTGGCACGACCACGCCCATTTTTACTCTAAATTTCCTACATGAACTGGATCGCTTCCTGGAATGGAAGGAAAAGCGAGAGGAGTTCCCGATGGACCCAAGTCAAACCGAAAAGAACCTTTATGAGGCTTTCGTGGGCGAAGCCAAGGCCTGCCTGCGTCTTCTAGGCTACGCCGAACAAGCAGACAAGGAGGAGCTTCCCCATCTGGCCAATCTGTTTCGCGCCATCAGCGCGGCCGAAAGAGTGCACGCCTTGAAGCACCTGCGATTGCTCAAGATCGTCGAGGACACGCAAACCAATCTGGAGAACAGCTTCGAAAGAGAGATTTCTATCACGGAAAACATCTATCCAGAGATGATCCGAGTCGCCGGAGAAGAAAAGAATCGGGCAGCGCAGATCAGTTTCAGTCACGCCAGGGATTCCGAGGAATTCCATGCGATCTTGTACAAGAAGGCTTTGGACCACATGATGGAGGACCGAGAGGTTTCCTATCATATATGTGGCGTTTGCGGATATGTAATTGATGATGATCCTCCGGAAACCTGTCCTGTCTGCAACGCCAAGAAGGAGATGTTTTTCCAGGTTTCCTGAGCGTGGACTACCCGGCGGCTGATCTGAATACACCCTGATAGGTGGGTCCCTGCAGCGCGGTGTAGCCCATTTCGAAGGAGATTTCCTTCATGAGCGCCTGTTCCATGAGACGCCGAATCTCCACAGGTTGGATCCCTTTCTCCACGCTCGTGGACTCCTTGATATAGAGAACTCCCCCTCGCATCAGCCGTCTGGCCGATGCGTTGACCAGGGATTGTCGATGATTGGGGTTCGTTTGGCACAGGGTACAGTGGATGAGAACTGCTGTATAGGTCTTGTCCGGCAAAGGCGCGGTCTCGATCTTGCTTTGAACGAAGTGGAGGAACTCGCGCTTGGCGAGGCGTTTTCGGGCGATCTTCAGCCATGTTTCCGAGGAATCCACGCAGGTTATTCGTCCCTGTCCCATCAAGATGGCCTCGGCCACATGTTGGGTAAAGGCCCCTGAACCACAGCCCACATCCAAGAGGTTCTCGTTCCCGGTCAGTCCCAGCTTTTTCACGTACTCCCTGTGGATGGATTTCATCAGAAGATGATTCAGTCCCCAATCCAAACAGGTCTCCCAAAAGGTCGGCTCCTCCATCACGGTCTCCTTCCGCCTGCCTATCCCACTTCGGTCAAGGCGAATTGCATCTGACACATTCTGGCATAAGGACCCTCCACGGCCAAGAGTTCCTTGTGCCGTCCCTCCTGCACCACGATCCCTTCCTCCAAAACCAGAATCTTGTCCGCTTTCTGGACCGTGGACAATCGATGGGCGATGATCAACGTGGTTCTCCCCTGGATCAAGGTCTCCAAGGCCTCGTGGATGAGCCATTCGGACTCCGTATCCACGGAAGAAGTCGCCTCGTCCAGGATCAGGATCCTGGGATCTGCCAGAAGGGCTCGGGCAATGGCCAGTCGCTGCTTTTGTCCCCCGGAAAGCTTGACCCCTCTTTCCCCGATTTGGGTCTCATATCCCTGGGGCATCTGCGTCACGAACTCATGGGCGCGCGCCGCTTTGGACACGGAAAGAATCTCCTCTTCGGACGCATCAGGTCTGGCATAAGCGATGTTTTCCCTCACCGTCGCGTTAAAAAGAAAGGTGTCCTGTAATACCAAGGCAATGTTTTGCCGAATGGATGATTTTTTCAGGAAACGCAGATCATGTCCGTCAATGGAAACCTGTCCCTTCACCGGATCGTAAAATCGAGGCACCAGGTTGATGATGCTGGTCTTGCCCGCGCCGCTTCTTCCCACCAAGGCCACGCATTCCCCGGGACACGCCTCGAAGGTGACGCCGCTCAAGACCTCGCCGCCGCTGGCATACTGGAAATAAACCTGATCGAAACGAATCCATCCCTGCATGTCCTCGATCGATTCCGCGTTCTCCGCGTCCAACACATCCGGCGTGGCATCCATGATCTCAAAGACCCTCTCCGCCGAGGCCAAGGCCCTTTGGATGATCTCGTTGATCCGGGAAAGGCTGCGGATGGGACCATAGAACTGCATGACATACGCGAAAGCGGCCACCATCTGTCCCGGGGTCATGTTCCCGAGTTGAATGAGCCTGGCTCCCACCGCGATGACGATGATCAGACCCAGTCCGGCCATAAATTCGATGGCTGGATAGAAGAAGGTCCATACCTTGATGAGTTGAACGCGTTTCTGCGCATAGCGCGTGCTTTTCTCGGAGAACAGGTCATACTCCTTCGGCTCCATAGCGAATGCCTGAATGACGCGGATCCCGCTGATGTTGTCCTGAAGCTTGGTGTTGAGCTCTCCCAATTCGTCTCTGACCTCTCGATACCGCTTGCGGATCCATTTTCCGAAGTAATACACGCTGACCCCGATCAGGGGAGCCGGGATTGCTACGGCAAAGGCCAACCGCCAATCGATATAGATCAACAACCCGGCGATCCCAAAGAAACGAAAGAGATTGACAAGGATATCGTCCGTGCCATGGACCAGCATGTTTTCCAGGGATTCCACGTCCCCTGACAACCTGGACATGATGTCCCCTGTCGTATTCTTCTCGAAATAGGACAGGGACAGGCGTTGAAGGGCCTCATACGCGTCTTTTCGAATCTGAAGGACAAACCACTCCCCGGCAATATGCATGAGACGGTTTCTCAGTCCGCCGAAAACTCCTTCCCCGGCCATGAGCGAAAGAAGCAGGACCAGATGACGGGAAATCCGTTCGAACATCCTCTCCTGCAGATCATCGATGATGTTCCCGATGATCAAGGGAGGGATCAATTGACAACAGGCCATGAGAATCATGGAAAGGAATCCCATCAAGACGATCCGCTTGTAGGGCAAAATATAGCCCAAGAGTCGCTTGAAGGTGTCTTTGCGCGCTGGATGTTCCATGACGGAAAATCTTAGCACGCTTGCCAAGGAATCACGCAAAAATAACTTCACATTCTGGAGGGCAATGTTGACAACCCTGACAAGGTCCATATGCAGCGAACCCGATCCTGGCGAGGGTTAGATCGCTGCGAGGCGAAGCATGCGTGTTCATCCGTCGAATGAACGAATGGCGCGTTCCTCAGCTCGAGGGGAAAAGGGATCGAAGGTATTCCAGGTTGGCTTTGTAGGCGTCCATCATGGAAACGCCTTGGGGTACCGCTCCTTCCAGGATGAGCCATCCCTTGTATTGGATATGTTCCAAAGAATCCCTCACCTTCTGGAAATCCACCTTGCCCTTGCCGATAAGAAACCCATTTTCCTTGGCGTGGACCTCGCAGATCAGACCCTTTTCACCCAAGAGACGAATCTCGTCATATAAGGGATAACCACGAGTCTCCATGTTAGCCACGTCGTAGTAGATCTTCACTGCCGGGGAGGCCACGGCGTCGAGGATCTTCAGATGGCTTTCTGCATCCAACCAGGTTTCCAGGGCCAGGATGACCTTGGCCTCTTCCGCCTTGGGAGCCAGTCGCTTGAGGACCTTGATGAGCTTTTCCTGTTTGTCCATCTCTGTCACGTCTCCGGCCCCGAAAAAGGCCAAAAGCACTCTTTCCTGTCCCATGGCCTTCATCACGTCGATGCAATCTTCCACGTATCCTTCCGCTTCCGGGGCCGTGGCCAAGGGAATCTGGTTCAAGCATCCCATGGCCAAGGACGCGATGACGCACCCGGTGCGTTTACACGCGTTCTCGTAGTCGGCTCTGACCTTTTCCTCCCTGAGATCCGCCATGTCTCCCGGGGGTCCGAAACTCACCTGCACTCCATCCAATCCGATCTCCTTGGCCGTGTCCAAGGCCTCCACCTGTCCCCTTTTTTCAATGGACCAGTCGCAGGCCCCAATCTTGATGGACCCTTCTGAGACTTCAGATGTGCCAGCGAAAGCCTTTGGCCAGAGCAACGCGGTTCCAAACAAGGCACTGGTTTTCAAGATTTCTCTCCTTGTCATCGTGGGCGTCATGAAAGCCTCCCATGTATAGATGGATGAACCTTCGATCCATAGCGCTTGAGACCCACCTTGCAAACTCAAGCGCTCTGTTGTTTTCTCCACGCGTCAAGAACTCGGCGCGCGTTTTCGCTAACCTTCGTAAACCCCTCGATATACAGATCCATCAGTCCTTCCCGGTTTGGAGGATGTACCCCGGCGAGGAACGAGGTCCTCGCGATGAAAGCTTCCGCGTTGGGAAAATTCCCCAAGGCGTAATTCTCGCGAATCCTTTCCAATCTTCGAGCCGAATCCCCAACCAAGGGACACGCCCAGGGGCATCCGCTTCCGCCATACCCTCCCAATTCCTGGAAGTAAGGTTGGTAGGGCACCGGCACCGGTTGCCAATCGCCAGCCTGTATCCCTTCCGCCTTCAAAGCGGCCAGGGCCGCCGCCTTCCACTCCATCGCGGAACAGTCCAGCTCGAGCTGCTCCGGTTCAAACCTCACTGGATACTGCCACCAGACAGGATCTGCATATTCCGGCACGGTCAACCCGGCAAATCCAGGGATCGTCTTCAGCCCCTCCGCCAGCCTGGCACCCAACATGCGCCTGACCGCGTTATGCTCGTCGAGATGGCCCAGATAGGCCAAAGTCAGGGCGTTGTTGAGTTCCGTTGTCCTGGTAGAAAGACCCAACTGGTAGTGTTCATAGCGCTGGCGACCCTTGGAAAAGAGCATGATCTGGGTCTCCCGAGCCGCGCGGTCGAGTTCATCGCTGTCCGTGGCCAGGATTCCCCCGTCGCCGCAGGTCAACTGTTTGGAACGATTGAGACTCCAGCAGCCCAAGTCGCCCAAGGAGCCTGCCACCTTCCCTCGATAGAGCGTCCCATGTCCCTGACAGGCGTCCTCGATCACGCGCAGGCCATGTTTCCGTGCGATCTCAAGGATCCCTGACATGTCAGGAGGCATGCCATAGACGTGAACAGGAATGATTCCACGGGTACTGGACGTCACAACACCCTCGATGGCAGCGGCATCCATGGTCCCCAGAACCGGGTCCACGTCCACGAAGACAGGGACCGCGTTGCAGTAGATGATGGGCAACGCGGTGGCCCAGTAGGTATACGCCGGGCAGAGGATCTCGTCCCCGGGCCCAAGATTGAGGGCTTGCATCGCGGTCCAGATGGCCGATGTGCCCTGGTTGACCACCTTGGCATGCTTCAGTCCGACCCACTTTGCCCAAGCCTGTTCCACTCGGGTGGCCAGCGGCGCGTCGAATCCGTGAAGGGTTCGGTGCTCCTGGGTCAGGAACGTGAAACTCGCTGTGACTTCATCCACTGTAAGCGGAGGAGGCCACTCCCCCACCCCATCCTGGGCCACCGTGGGTTCCACTCCGTCCAGCATAGCCAACTTGGGTATTCGCACAGCCGCCTCCTTGTGTGTGTCTTGTCCGCTCTGGACAAGAACTCAATGTCTGCCATTATGACCCAATTCCGAACCAGGCGCCAGACGAAGCTGCCGCGAACTCGATCTGGGTTAGGGGTTCATGCAGGCATGGCGAGGAAGACGTGAATCGTCTTGGCGGGCGCAGGGCCGGTCCGAAACCCAAGCATGAGCCCAGATCTGATTCACGGAAGGTTTAGAAGGTCTGATTCGGTTTTTCACGCTTTGGATCTCACGAACGAGGTTTCTCTTGCCCTTGACCCGGGCTCGGAGTATATTCAAGTATCATGGTTTCTCGTGACATGGACAATACCGGTACCGCATGGAGGAGTAAATATTCAGTGAACCCGATCTGGGCGAGGGCTTGATACCAGCAGGGCGAGGAGAATGAGATTCTTTTCCCAAATTCGGTGGACAGCTTGTGGACCCTGGTGGACCTATAGCTTCACAGCGAAACAGATTTCGTAAAGGGAGGCAAGGATGAGTGTCAAAGCGATGGCTGAACGGGCGCTGGAGCAAGGCGAGGGCATTCTGCGGTTGACGCCGACATGGGTGCCTCGAATGTTTTGTGTGCCCGGCAGGCGTATCAAGTTGCATCCAAACGATTACTATGCTCTTGGGATGAACCGGGGAGGCATCGACGAGAGATGGTTCTCTTCCACCACCCCGGCGGACAACGGTCCTTTGACCAGTCCCAACGAGGGACTGAGCCATATCGCGCTCGAGGATGGAGGCAAGACTGAGTTGTTTCTCCTGCAAGACGCCATCGAGGAATTGAAGGATCAGTTGATCGGCATTTTGTGGAAACAGTTCGGCTGCTGGCCCATGTATTCCAAGTTCTTCGACAACCAGGGAGCCTTGCCCTTTCACATTCACCAGGACGAGAAGCACGCGGCTTTGGTCAAAGCCAAAGACAAACCGGAGGCGTACTATTTCCCTGCCCAGGCAAACAATCATGGAGGCGATTTTCCTTATACCTTTTTCGGCCTGTTGCCCGGGGTGACTAAGGAACAGGTTTTGGACGCCCTGCGTGCCTTTGCCAAGGGAGACAATCGCATCACGGACCTCTCGGCAGCCTACAAGCTGACCCCGGGCACCGGATGGAATGTTCCGCCAGGAATCCTGCACGCTCCCGGCAGTTTATGCACCTATGAACCCCAAAAGGCTTCGGACGTCTTCGCCATGTATGAATCCTTGGTCCACACCCAGACCATCCCAGAGGATTTGCTCTGGAAAGACACGCCCAAGGACCAGGTTGGCAACTACGAGTATCTGTTGGAGGTGATCGACTGGGAGCAGAACGTGGACCCGTTTTTCAAGAAAAACCACTTCATGGAGCCCATCCCGGTTCATGCCCTGGAAACCACACGCTTGGAGGGGTATGAAGAACGCTGGATCTGCTACTTGTCCGAAGAGTTCAGCGCCAAAGAACTGACCGTGTTACCCGGGGCAACCGTAACCATTCAGGACGCAGGAGCCTATGGATTGTACGTGATTCAAGGCCATGGCACGCTGGGCGCTTGGGTCATCGAAAGCCCGGCGTTGATCCGTTACGGACAGTTGACCCATGACGAATATTTCGTCTCCGAGACAGCGGCCAAGGCCGGCGTGACGATCAAGAATCCAAGTCCATCCGACCCTATCGTTATCCTGAAACATTTCGGACCTTGTGATCATCCCAACATGCCAAAACGGAAGATCTGAACCAGGAAAGGAGAGCCTGAAGCATGGCAAACAACTACCCAAAATTGCACAACGCGGCATGGCCGGGTCTCGTGGGCAAAGGGGACGCCAGCGAACCGCCCATTCCTCTCGAAACCATGCTGGATCTGACAGCCAACGCTTCGGTGAATGGCATCAAGTTCGACGGGATCGACCTGTTCCTGAGTGAACCCCACACCAGCATCGATACCCCTATGGATGGAGTGAAAGCCTTGGCCGATTCCATTCAGGCAAGGGGATTGTCCATTGGATCCTTGGTCGCCCCGGTTTGGCCGCCTGCCGGAGGAGGTTCGGCCGCGGACGAGGGCGAGGGACGCAAAAAGTTCCTGATCCAGGTCAGAAAAGCCTGTGGAATCGGGAAGCGACTACGAGAGTTGGGACTGCGTCCCTTCGGATGTGTCCGTATCGATTCGGCCACGGATGTGGCCACCTGGGCAACCGATCCGGAAGGACATCAAAAGCGAATCGCAGAGACCTTCCGTCAGGCTTGCGATATCGCGGCAGATCACGGTGAAGTGTTGGCAGCCGAGGGCGAGATTTGCTGGGGCGGCATGCACAGTTACCGCAAGATGGTGGAATTGTTCGAACGGGTGGACAGGCCGGGTCAGATCGGGTTCCAGGCGGATATGGCCCATTCCATGCTCTTTTTGATGGGCTACAACGCCCCTGAGGATGCCTTGCTACCCGAGGGTTTCGATTGGAAGGATACCGCTGCGTTGGACACCGCCTACACGAAGATGACCTCGGCGTTACGTCCCTGGTTGGTAGATTTTCACGTGGCGCAGAACGATGGTACCGTGTTTGGCTCCGGCAGTCACGACAAGACCGGCCGACATTGCCTGCCCAAGGATCCGAACGGAAAATTGGACATTCCTAAATACGCCGGGTTCTGGTTGCGTGACGAGGCGGGAATCGTGACAAGGAAATGCAGGCACATCTGCTGGGATGGATGTATGTTCCCGAATGCCACCCTCACGACCCCTCCAACCTGGAACGAGATCCTCGAAGCCATGATCGCGGTACGCGACGTCCACGGGTGGCAAGAATAACCAAACCTTGTGAACGCCTGCAGGAAAGGAGCGATATTCATGCCGACACTGCGAATCGGAATGATCGGCTATGGGTTCATGGGAAGGGCTCACAGCAATGCGTATCTACGTATTCCCAATTTTTTCCCGGAGCTGCGTTATAAACCTGTTCTGCAAGCTGCTTGCGGACGAAACGAAGAGAAGGTCAAAGCCTTCGCGGATCAATGGGGGTACGCATCCGTGGAGACGGATTGGCGTTCCTTGATCGCCCGAAAGGATATCGACGCCATCGATATTTGCGCGCCCAATCACATGCACCGCGAGATCGCCCTGGAAGCCGCGGAGCAAGGGAAGATGATCCTGACCGAGAAACCCCTGGCCAGGAACTCCAGCGAAGGGGAAGAGATGGTCGCCGCGGTCGAAAAGGCAGGTGTGGCCAACACGGTCTGGTATAACTATCGCAGGATACCGGCGGTGACTCTTGCCAAACAGATCATCGATTCAGGCAAGCTGGGACGGATCTACCACTATCGAGCGAATTTTCTTCAGGACTGGTGCATCTCACCTGACGTTCCCCAGGGAGGCACCTCCACCTGGCGCCTGGAAATCGCGTCGGCTGGCTCCGGGGTTACCGGGGACCTGTTGGCCCATTGTCTCGACACGGCGATCTGGTTGAACGGCGGGATCCTGGAGGTAAGCGCCATGACCGAAACGTTCATCAAGGAACGCATGCATGCCGAACACGGCAAGATCGAGCCGGTGGGAATTGACGATGCCTGCTCCATGATGTGTCGCTTCCAGAACGGTTCCTTGGGACTGTTTGAATCCACGAGATACGCCTGCGGACACAAGGCCCTGTATACCTTGGAAATCAACGGGGACCACGCCTCCATTCGGTGGGACCTGCATGACCTGCATCGGCTCGAATACTTTGACCACAACGACGAAGCCAAGGTTCGAGGATGGCGTTCAGTTCATATCACGGATCACGGGGGAGACCATCCCTACATGGACCGTTATTGGGTCCCTGGCCTTCAGATCGGGTTCGAACACTCTTTCATCCATCAGGGAGCGGATTTCCTGGCCTCTCTGGAACGAAACGAACCTTGTTCGCCCACCTTCCGCGAGGCCCTGGAAACCCAACGGGTATGCGACGCCATCCTCGAGAGCGCATCCAAGAAACAATGGGTGAGTCTTCCATGAACCCATTCTGGAGAACGAAACCAAGCTGGGTCGTGCTAAGTACGCTCGCGCTGTGTGCCCTGGTCATGGCCGCCGAGGTGGATCCTGATTTCGACGCCGCGATCGCTTCGGCCCTCAACGACCCGGAAAAACGCCAAGCCCTACAAACAGAATGCCTCGAAACGCTCCTTTCCCCGGATCTGGTCTGGGAACAACGATATCGAGCCTGTAGGATTCTCGCCATGATCGGCACCGAGGAAAGTGTGGATCCTCTTCGAGCGCTCTTGCTGGATCCCAAATCCTCCCATCTGGCACGAATCGCGCTGGAACCCATGCCGTACCCGGCCGTGGATTCCGCGTTGCGAGCAGCCCTGGAAGAAACATCCGGGCAGGTTCAGATCGGGATCATGGCTTCGATTCAACACCGAAGGGATGAACAAGCCGTGGACGCGTTGTCCCTGTTGCTTTCCCAAAGCGACGTGGAAGCAGCTTCCGCGGCCTGCCTTGCCCTGGGACATATCGGTACCATCGAGGCAGCCGCCACCCTGATCCCCTGGCTTGACGCCGAAGAACCCCTTCGTACTGCCGCGGCCGAGGCTTGCCTGATCGCATCGGAGCGAATGCTTCAGGATGGCGCGTCCATCCAGGGCTGGCCCCTTGTGATCGACAGGTTACAGAGAAAACCATGGCCCCGGCAGATTCGGGCGGGCGCCTTTCGCCTTTTGTTGCTCATGGAACCCGATCGGGCGGCCAAGCGCGTCCTCGATACCATGAAAGGCCAGGACTTCTTGTTAGCCGGCCTAAGCGTAGCTTGCATCGCAGAGCTGCAGGGGGATGTCGTGACGGAAGATTTTCTGACCGAATTACCCGGCCTGCCTTTGGCTCTGCAGGTTTCGTTGCTGGAGGTTTTGTTGGAACGGCAGGATTCCGTGTCTCTGAACCACCTTCATGGACTCTTGGAAAGCCCGAACGAATCTGTCAGACTCACGGCCATTCGTTGGATCGGGGAACAAGGCGATTTCACATCCGTCGAACCGCTTTGCCTCGCGTTGGATCGGAATCCTGGCCGGTCCGAGACCCAAGCCCTTCTGGAAACTTTGCGTAGACTCCAAGGACCCAACGTCCAGGAGGCCCTGCTTTCGGCCATGCGAGAAGGTTCGACGCACAGGTGTGCCGGGTTGATCGATGTATTGGCCCGACGGAACGTCACCGAGGCATGGTCGAGCATGATCGATCGCCTCGACGATCCTTCCCTTCGTCCTGTGGTTATCAAGGCCTTGGGAGATCTGGCCTGTCTTGAACACATACCCGCGTTGTTCGACTTGCTGGATACAACGCATGACGACACGACCCGCGCCCGAATAGAAAGCGCCTTACTGACCGCGATCCGTCGCACCTCCCAACAAGAGGGATCTTTCCAGGTGAAAGAAGCCTATTACGGCTTGATGCCGGAGGGTCCCTGGAAAAACGTGACGGACATAGTCCAAGCCCATGTGGTCGAGGGACAACTCAACATCGACGCCAGCAATCAGGTTTTTGGCGATCCTGTTCCCAACCAGGTCAAAACCTTGCGGGTCGGGTATATAGAGAATGGGATCCCGGGTCGGATCGAAGCCATCGAGGGCCAAACCTTGACCAAATCTTTTCAAGGGGTTCTCCCGGAAATCATGGAACTGTTCAGGGAAAGCTTGAATCGAAAGGATATCCCCGCCCGAATCCTTTCCTCCCTGCGTGTACTCGGCCGCCTGGCAGGACCCGAAGCCTATGAACTGATTATCGAGAGAACCAACGATCAGGAGGTCTTGATTCGGGACGCGGCGATACGCGCCCTAGCCGACTGGCCGGATCTCCGAGCCGTACACGCTTTGGTGAACATCGCGGGGATCACTGAAGAGATCACGCACCGCGTCCTCTCCATTCGAGGCAGTGTTCGTCTCTTACGTCAGGCCCTTCTTCCAGAACCTCAAACCCTGGCCTTGTATGACCGGTTGATCGACGCGGCTCAAACCGTGGACGAACGCTTGCTCATTCTGTCCGGTCTTTCGGTTGTGATTCATCCCGCGACCCTGGCGCCGATCCGCTCGCTGCACGATCTCGAAGAGGCTCGAACAGAAAGCGAGCTGGCATTACAACAAATCGAAAGCAGCCTGGGGATCCAAGATGGCTTCGTCGATCTTTTCGATGGAACCTCCCTTGAAGGATGGACAGGCGAACCTGGCTTGTGGCAGGTGGAAGAAGGGTGCTTGCTGGGGCAAACCCGCCCGGAACAGCCTCTGAGCAAGAACACCTTCCTGATCTGGGAAGGCGGTGAACCCGAAGATTTCGAACTGAAGTTTCGATACCGTATGGACAGCAAATGGGTCAACTCCGGGATTCAGATCCGCTCCGAACGCTTGGACGGCCATCGGGTCAAGGGATATCAACCTGACATAGCTCGAGAGGATTGGATCACAGGGATATGCTATGAGGAAGGGGGACGTGGAATCCTAGCCCGGCGAGGGGAACACGTGACCTACGACAGCCAGGGTGAGCGTCACGTGGTTCGATTCGCGGAGGAGAAGGACTTGGGCGATCTGATTCACCCCGAAGATTGGAACGACTACCATGTCGTGGCGTGGAAGGACACGATCATCACCAGGATCAATGGTCGCGTGATGCACGCCGTAACCGATACATCCCCGCATGCCCGACGGCACGGTGTACTCGCCTTTCAACTGCACACCGGGCCTCCCATGCGAATCCTTTTCAAAGAGATCGCTTTGCGGACCTTATCCACCGCAGACTCAACCCAGAAATCCAACGAGGGAATCCTTCCATGAACAGACGTTTCTTCTTGAAAACAGCGGCTCTGTCTACCGCGGCCACGTTGTCCTCGTCTTTTCGCTCGTACAGCGCCCTCGCCCAAGCCTCACCCAACGAGAGAATCGTGATGGGAGCGATCGGCCTGGGAGGACGCGGAAGATATGTTTTAGGGGCTTTCTTGCAAAACGCCGACGTGCAAGTCGTGGCCGTGTGCGACGCCATGGGGCTGCGCCGCGCTCAGGCTCAAAAGATGGTAAACGATCACTATGGAAGCCAGGACTGCGCGGCATACATCGACCCGCGGGAATTGTTGGAGCGCTCTGACATCGATGCGGTCATGATCGCCACCGGGGACAACAACCACGCCTTGATGTCCCTTCTGGCCGCCAAGGCGGGCAAGGACATCTTTTGCGAGAAACCCATGAGCGTAACCCTCGGGGAGAGTCGCGCTGTAGCCGACACGGTACGCCGTTTCGGCAGGATCTATCAATGCGGCACCCAGAGGCGAAATCTATCGAACTTCGTCTTTGCCGTTGAGCTGGCCCGTTCCGGGGCTTTGGGCCGCGTTCACACCGTCCTCGCTGAGAAAGCCTGGCCGGACTGCGGAGTTCATTTCCAAGCGCTCGAACCCCAATCCGAACCCAGCTATACACAATTGGCCTGGGATGTCTGGTTGGGGCCGGCGGCGTGGCGTCCCTTCAACCTTCAATACACAACCAGCTTCTGGCGCCGTCACGGGGATTTCTCCGGGGGTTCGATCACGGAATGGGGCTCCCACACGGTCGACCTGTGCCAATGGGCTTTGAACGCTGACCACACCAGCGCGATCCGGTACGAGGCGATCAACGAAACCGGGGATGTCGAAGCCGTCTACGCCCAGGGAACCAAGCTGATCCTGACCAAGGGGCTGCGATTTGGATCCTGCCCGATCCGCCTCGAAGGAGACGAAGGTTGGGTGGAAACCGGTGATTCCGGCGAAATCGAGGTGTTCCCCGCGTCCCTTCGCTCGGATCGAAAATTCGCCGGGGGCTATCCTAGCGATAATCATGTGCGTGATTTTCTCGACTGCGTCAGGACCCGTCAGCAACCTCGTTCCCATGCCGAGGCATCCCACCGTTCGATCACGACCTGTCATTGCGCCAACATCGCCGTGCGTTTGGGGCGTCCTGTCACATGGGATCCTGTTCTCGAGGAGTTTCCGGGTGACGACCAAGCCAATCGCCTTCGTTCCCGGGCCTGTCGGGAGCCTTGGGTGATCTGAAGAGAGGAGCTGTTGTGGATTCCAAGAAAACGACCCTGAAGCCAGGGGTAGACAAGGACTACCTGCAAACATGCCGGGACCGAGCGATGGAATTCGCCTTGATCGCAGGGGCGGAAATGACGGGGTTGTTTGATGGCATGGACGAGTCCATCAGCTCCGAACAGGCGGCACATCGACTCGGCCTGGACGCGCGTGCCGTGGATATCGTGCTGAAAGCCTTGGTCAGCTTGGGCCTGTTTGTCCAGCAAGGAGATCGTTTTCTCCTCCACAACACGGGCCGAAGGCTTTTCCAGGATCGAGAAGACCCTGACTTCGTGGGATCGGCCTTTCGGCATAGCGTCTATATCCTGCAAAACTGGATGCATCTTTCCGAAGTGCTCAAGACCGGGAAACCGGTGCAAAGAGAAAGAACCCAGGCGCGAATCGAGGCCTTCATGAGGGCCATGGACAGCCGCTTGGATGAATCGGTCCTGTGGGTCGTGGATCAGTGCCTTCAGGGAAAGGTTCGTCCCATGAACGTGCTCGACCTGGGTGGAGGTCCCGGTCGCTACGCCAAGGCCTTCGCGAAGCGAGTGGATCATGTGGTTCTGTTCGATCTTCCGGAGGTCATCGATCACGTGGTCGAAACCTACGAGTTCGATACCATACCCACTCTTCAAACCGTCAAGGGAGATATGATGGATACACTCCCGAAAGGTCCTTTCCAGGTGGTATTTCTGGGAGACGTGTGTCATATGTGGTCCCCGGAACAAAACGCCTCCCTGTTGAAAAGAGTATCCCGTATTCTGGTCGCGGGCGGTATTGTGGCCATCGTGGATTTCGTTCGCGGCTTGAGCCGATGGGCCCCCACCTTCGCGGTCAACATGCTGGTCAATACCCCGGGCGGAAACACCTATACCCTTCAGGAATATGAGACATGGCTGAACGACGCCGGACTGACGGACGTATCCCTGAAGCTGATTCCAGGCAGGGATTCTCAACTCATCCTATCCGTCAAGTCATAGGATCAAAGCAACCTTGGGCTCTGTTCCACTGCCCGTCGATCAGGAATCCCCTCTGGCCCTGGCATCTTTGCTGCAACGCGTCTTACGGGATCTGGTCGCGTGCCGCCAAGAACAGCGGCGCTGAGGTCGATTACTTGAGGGTGACAAACGGCATTATTCATCCCATAGAAATCAAAAAAGGTCCAACGGGTCGGCTTCGCATTCTTCATCTGCTCCTGGAAGAACACCAAGACATCCCGTATGGATACGTGTTGAACACAGGCAATGTCAAAACTGTCGGTCGGATCCGCTTCAGGCCGCTGTATACACTTCTATAGACCTGATCTGCTGCCGCCCAATTGCACCTCCGAGGGGTAGATATTCAGTGAACCCGATCCAAACGCAGCCTCATCTCTTCGCCTCTTCCAGGTCGCGGATTCTATTTTGGCGAGCGACAATGACCCGGATGGCATTTTGGCGAGACACAATGCTCGCCGATCGTTCCTTGCGGCGATTCCAAGGAGGAAATGATCCCGCCTGCTGATTCAGCGGCTACACATGCCAGGGCGATCTCATGGGACGAGAGAGCATGCGGCATGCCTCTGCATCGTTGGGAATCGTCTCTGCGACAGGATCCCAGGAGATAGCTCTTCCCAGCAGCATGGCAATGTTTCCCAGATGGGCCAGTGTGGCCGCCCGCTGCCCTTGTTCAGGAGGAGCAACAGTATTGCCGCGAACCCTGACGCAGTCCAGAAAGTTGGTGTGGTGGTCAAGGCTCTCATAGAGGCGGATCTCATCCGGTCCAATGATCTCTTTCATCAACGAGGCGGGCTCTGTGGCGAGTTGGCTCCTGCTTACGTCAACCCATCCCTCGGTGCCGATGAAACGCGTCCCCAGGACCAAAGCGCTCTGGATGATCATGGGGAATCCTTCGGGAGCCACAGGCGAGGCCCCCTTGGGGAACCAGCACTTGAATCGATAGGTGACGGCCGTGTTGTAGATGCCCTCTCTGGGATACTCTCCCTCCCCCTCCACCTCAATGGGGCCTGTGAGATCCGTTCCCATGCCCCAATTGGCGATATCTCCGTGATGACCAATCCAGTCGCTGAGCTGGCCTCCTGCGTAATCCAGATTCCATCGCCACTGATAGTGGCATCGCTCTTTGGTGTAGGGAACTCTTGGGGCAGGTCCCAGCCAGAGGTCATAGTCAAAGCCTTCGGGAAGGGTCATCTCTGGCCGGATTTCACCAGGGCTCCCCGTGGGGAGTCGCACCTCGACCCGCTCAATCGTTCCGATTCTGCCGTTTCTTACCAACTCACACGCATGTCTGAAGTTGCGTCCTGATCTTTGCTGGCACCCTGTCTGCCAGATGATGCCAGTTCGCCGTACGGCGTCCACAATGGCCCTTCCCTCAGGAACAGTCAGGGCCAGGGGTTTCTCCGCGTAGATATCCAGCATCTCTTTGGCTGCTGCCACCCCCATAAGGGCGTGCCAATGGTCAGGAACAGCGGTGGTGAGTGCGTCGAGGTCTTCCTCCTCCAGCAGCCGCCTGAAGTCGTTGTACCCCCGGCAGTCCTGGGTTCCATACTGATCGTCGACCAGTTTGACGGCTTGACGGCAGCGTTCTTGGTCTACGTCACACACGGCCACGACCTGCACGTCCTTGTGGGCGAGAAAAGTGCGCATGTTGCCTGTGCCCCTTCCACCCATGCCGATGCACCCCATGACAATCCGTTCGCTCGGCGCCACCGTGCCGGCCTTGCCGAGAGCGGAGGAGGGAAGAATAGCAGGAAACGCAAGGATGCCTGCTGTCGCCTTTGCTGAATCCCGCAGGAAGGCTCGACGGCTCCGTTCTCGATCCTGCAATTTGTTAAATGGATCTCTCATCACGGCAGACTCCTGTTCCGTTTCGAATTGCTCAAGCAAAACCATATCACTGTAGGGGTCCAGCGAATCTCGGTGGTTCCCACCCTATCCTCTAAGCCACACAAATTACGAATGTTGTGATATCCTCAGGGCTCTCAATTTCCCAGAACTCCCGGAGGGCCCTTTATAAGCGACCTAGAGCCATCAGCGGAACCATCCCACTGCCCAAATCCTGGCCTCAGTATATCAAGGCTGGAGTGATCCATGCCATCTCCCTGGCTCACTATGGGCTGACCTTCTCCAGAGGATGGGCGGCTGACTCCCGGTTGACAAGGATCAGGCTTTCCGGCCAACTCGACGCCTCCGACAACGAAAATGCCCTGCTCTGCGAAGAAATCCGCATCTGGGCTGCCATCGGCAATACATGATCAAATCGCGCCTCGATGTTTTGCGAGGCATCCCGGCGCAATGCCGTGAACGTGCTGGATGTTTCTACACCGTCGGCGGTCAATGCT
>Ga0209498_1000349_pt1 | contig 28181 bp, 20 predicted proteins | sample WalLakDeSediment_FD_184131 | JGI IMG/M metagenome (GOLD analysis project Ga0209498, IMG submission 184131) | Lake sediment microbial communities from Walker lake, Nevada to study Microbial Dark Matter (Phase II) - Walker Lake 11/02/13 Deep... | ecosystem: Environmental > Aquatic > Freshwater >...
CCGTCTCTGTCCGCACCCGTTCGTGCAGGCTTTGCTCTGCCTCAATATCCGCAGGTGTAATTTTTGAGGGAGCAAATACATCCGTCTCCAACTGGTCAGGGTCGGGTGGTGGACAATCATCACTAAAAAGCATGGCAGCATCCAGTTTTTCCTGGACAGCTTCCTCAAGCTGTTCGAATTCGTCTTCATCCAGGAAACCAATCACCGACATGTCCCGGTTCAATTGTTTGATCGGGTCTTTATCACGGTATTCTTTTTCCTCTTCTCGGGTGCGGTAAGCACGCGGGTCTGAGTGGGAATGACCGTAATAGCGATAGGTTTTGCATTCTACCAGCGTGGGCCCTCCGCCTGCCCTGGCCCGTGTGACGGCTTCAGCGACAGCCTGGCGAACCCTTAGCACATTCATACCATCCACGGTCTCTCCAGGAATGCCATAGGCCTTTGCGCGCACAGAAATATCAGGCAGCTTGCTGGCCTCATCCCAGGGCACCGACATGGCGTACAGGTTGTTTTCAACCACGAAAACTACCGGCAGATCCCATAATGAGGCCATATTGAGGCTTTCATGGAAATTGCCGGTATTGCTGGCACCATCACCAAAGAAACAAACCACGACCGAATTGGTTTTCTTTAATTTTTGTGCGAGTGCTGCCCCAACCGCCACCGGGATGTTTCCCCCCACGATGCCGGTCGCACCCAGGTTGCCATGGGCAACATCCGCGATATGCATCGAGCCGCCTTTACCCTTACAATAACCACCGGATTTGCCCAACACCTCGGCCATCATCTTATTGTAGTGTTCCTGCTTCTCCTCAGGTGTTTGGGCGGCTGAATCCCCATGTGCGTGGGCATGTCCATGGCCGCGATGCGTGCTGGTGATCAGATCATGATCCTCTAACGCACCGACCGCCCCCACAGCCACAGCCTCCTGCCCAGCATAAAGATGCGAGGCTCCCTTCAAAACCGCTTTGCCCAACAGGTTAGCAATATTGTTTTCAAGCGCGCGGATTTCCATCATCTGCCGCAGGTAGGCCATTAACTGTTCCTTGGTTAGTGATTGTTCTTCAATCAGGGCTGTTACCTGTTCGATTGTCTTAATTTTTTCGTCGGTCATTTAAATTCTCCATTCAAATAGCTCTCTGCGATTCTTTTCTTCATTAACGCATTTCCTGGCCGCCAGTCACATTGATCGCCTGGCCGGTCATATAACTGGATTGCTCTGATGCTAAGAACACCAGTAAATTACACACATCATCGTAAGTACATCCTCGTTTTAATGGCACCTGGTCAATATAATACTGGCGCACTTCCTCCTCAGTCATACCCCGGGTACGGGCATACTGCTTGAACAGTGAATCCACCCATAAGGGCGAATCCAGCATGTTCCCTGGGCAGATCGCGTTCACACGCACACCAAACTCAGCCAGTTCAAGCGCAAGCGATTGCGTCAACCCGATCCCTCCAAATTTAGATGCAGCATAGGCAGAATTCTTATAACTGCCTTTTTTGCCAGATTTTGAATTTATCTGGATGATCACCCCTGAGCGCTGCGCTTTCATCACGCGTGCTGCATGTTTGGCGCACAGGAAATAGCCAAACAGGTTGACATCGATCACCTTCATCCACTGCTCTGCGGGGAATTCATCCACCGGCTTGGCAATCAAGATGCCGGCATTATTCACAAGAAGATCCAACCTGCCAAACGTGCTTACGGTTTCCTCAATCAGCTTCTCTACCTGTGCCTCCTGGGTAACATCTGTGACCATGCCCAGGGTTCGCACAGGGTGCTGAAAGGTTTTTTCATTTTCCTCCTGGATTCGTGCTTCAATCTCGCCAATCCCCTCCTGTTTGATATCTGCAATAACCACATTGCAGCCTTCGCTTGCCAGGCGTAAACTGATGGCTGCACCCAAACCCTGGGCGCCGCCCGTGACAACAGCTGTCTTTCCAATCAGCATCTGTAAACTTTCCATTTGTTTATTCCTCAAGCATTGCTGTCAAAAAAGCTTCTTCAGCTTCCTTGGTCCATGAACGACCATCTTTCAACTTTACACCAACTTCCGGTAGGAGCTCACCAATGTCCGCCACATTCGTTAAGGGTAATGCTCGAATATTGGGATAAATTACCACTTTGCCGGGGTAAGATGCATCAACCAGAGCTTGCAAGCCGTCTTTTGCGGCTTCCAGTGACCCCACAGCAGCCACAGAACGGTTGGTGGAGAGTTCACCGTCCTCCACTTTCTGGAGCATGGTCAACATATCCTCAATCTGGGAAGCCGAATGACCAATAATGCGGACATTCCGAAAAACCAAGTCATTCGAATCCAACGGGACGGTTGTGCCGCGTGCCACACCGGCAAAGACATTCATCACACCATCTCGTGCCAGCCAACCCGCGGCATCCTCAATCACCGCGGGGATTGGGACCAGCATGATCACATCATCAAAACCTATCCCCTCAAACCGGCTCATCGTTTTTTCATAGGCTGATTTATCCAATGGGTTGACACAAATCCACTCAATTCCCTTGGCTTGAGCTTCTTGGGCGAATGTATCATCTAAATCATCCAGTCGAGCCTGGCTGGCATCTGAACACACAATCAGGCTGGGGGGATCACCCGTCTCAATGGCGTGCTGCACATGCATGCGTCCCATCGGGCCGCCTGCGCCGACGAAGAGTGCCCGACCGCCTTTACGCAGCTCAGAACGACTGGGCGCTTTGCGGTAGATGGCTGCAATGTCGCGGTCATTTCCCCCCAAGAACAACCAGCGATTATAATGAACACGACCTATATCGAGATGCGCCTTTGCTGCAAAGGGCTCGTTGGTAAAGAAGACCAGAACACCATGATATTTAAGGTACGGGCTGATTTTTTCAATTAAAGGAACCGTTGGTGAAAGCAGAATAATATCATCGACCCGATCCGCCAATGCCGCTTCATCCTCAACAGGTTCAATCCCTTCCACCTCAACCACCTCGATCCCTAACGACTGTGCGGTTTGACGCAGCCAATTCCCAAAGGGACCGTTCATGTCGGTCAGCTTAATCACAGCAGGATGCGAATCTTGATTAAACCCGCTGGAAATCGAGAAATCCGCTCTATCCGGTCCCACAAACCAGGCTGTGCCGCCCTCCTTCAAGCCCTGGCGATACTGTAAATAATAGGCTGCGATAACGCACGCCCATGGCTCCACCAGCGCGGATTCTGCATAACCTGTCTCCGGTCGAATCGGGATCAGGTAATTCCCATGATCGCCATTCAAGATGCGTTGGTCAATCACATTGTATTGTGACAGCCCACCCTGGATCTCATACCCATAAGCATAGCCAACCCCATCCACAAAGACATCCGCCTGCAGAATAAAGCGATCACCTGGCTTGTATTGTCCTTGCAGATTTTCACCGACGCCCACCACCGTCAAGGAGACTTCATGCCCAAGGACAACCGGGTTTTCTCGCATATTCCGGTAGATGCGGGGGTGATCTTCTCCCTGTCGAATGACTTTAATGTCCGAAAAACACAATCCACAAGCATCATGCCGGATGAGCAGTTCATCAGGCCCGAATTCTGGCATGGGCAAATTGATCGGCCGATCCTTTTGTCCTAATTGATCGAATCCAGCGCCATACAGGGGCCATATGTGGTTGACTGCATTGTGCGGAATCTTTCCTTGTCGGTATTCATCCAGTTTTATTGTCATAATTGGGTCTCAATTCTCTTTTCTAGAATCTGAATGATTTGATCAGCTGACCCCAATGAAATCAAATCTAAGTTTATCTCTGGAACAACATCGGGTGGGATCAACCTGCCAATCGCCTCATAAAAAGCGTTTTTTGATTTCCGATCGGCGAGATGGTTCTGTGACCATTCACTTTGGTATCCCATCCCCCACATCTTCTCCATCAGCGTATGCCCATATAGAAAATATGCGCCTCTAATAAAACGATCCCTGACAGTTGCCAGCTCCGGTGCTTCAAAATCATCTACATGCTTTTGTCCGAAACTGTTCATTTCCGTCCCCACCAAAATGGGAAGATCCAAAGACTCGGCCAAATCCACAATTTTATAGAGGTTTTGAACCTTAACCGCCTTCTGTTCAGGATCCTTAATGTTCCAATTTCGATCGGGGATGATGTTGAGCGCCGCCACGCCTTTTTCCATCAGCAGGTCCAACAGGCGCTCAATTTCTGCTTCACCGGTGGAAGTGCCATCTAACCAGGCCAAACATGGGATCGCATTTTCAGCCAGGATGATTTCATGAAAAACCTCAATCGTTGGGAAAGTCTTTCCTTCTGGCTGCATGTATGCTACACCCCCCCGTTTGATCAACTTTTGACGAAGAAAATCCTTAAACGCGTTTTGATCCTTGCGTTTATTTTCAATGAATTCAACCGGTTGACCAAGTTTCTCTGACCAGAATCGGATGGGATTCTCGAGTTGCTCGAATGATTTTTCAGCAATCTTGTGCACCAGGTGACGTTCAGTGGCATAACCGGATGGTGTCAGCGGTAACACATCCTTCTCATAATCAAGCGTGAAAGGCACTAAAAAATCATTGACACGTTTGACAATTTGCAGATTTCGTTGAACAGCCTGATGGCGAATGTCAGAAAATGCCGATGCAACCGATTCGGTTATCTTCGAACGGACAAACCCCACCCCCATATGGTATGCAATGCCGGGCTCCCCGGGTGAATTGATTTCCGCATGCCGGAATTCGGGGATATAAACCCGGGTCTCAATCCCGGCTGTTCCTCGAACCCCGCTGATCTGACAGGCTTCGAGGAATTCATCCACCCCATCCAGGATATCAAAATCGACAATCCCCATAAATTTGATGCCCAGTTTCCTTCCCAGCCAGGCCAGGTGAGATGGGGAATACCCGTATGCATTGAAGGAGAAAAACGAATGACAGTGTAAATTGGCGTTATTTTTCGGTTCAGGCACAGGAATGAAACCATCATCGACCAATGCCACTAATGCCGCCAGGCTTTCTTTTCGCGTTTCCGGATTAAAACTGTCTAAACCACTTTCTAGCTGTTCAACTTCCTTCTGATCAATCATCATTTTCTTCATATTCTCATTTCAATTTGCGCCAAAAGCCTCAAGCTGTCCGTCTGATAACCTTTCACGCAGCAATCAATCATCAATTAAATGCTTTACGTTCATGTTTTAAAGTCAGGTTATCATGAGACGTTTATTCCACCTGAGATTACTGTATGATCCATTTACCAGGCCGATCTCATTGAAAATGAATATGGTAAGCCATCTTCTCGTGAAGATGGCTTACCTTTCACTCAATACTGACCGTAAATTGGACCAAAATTCTCACATGCTCGAAAATCAGCGCTTTGCTGATCCTTGGTTCCAAAGGCGGTCCAGGCGCTTGGGCGGAACAATTGGTCCCCTTCCACATTGTGCATGCAAACCGGGATTCGCAAAATGGATGCCAGTGTAATCAGATCGGCACCAATGTGACCAAAGCTGATCGATCCGTGGTTAGCGCCCCAGTTGGCCATCACTGAATAAACATCCTTGAAGGCAGGGTCATCCGACAAGCGCGGTACAAACCAATGGGTGGGCCAGGTTGGATCTGTGCGTTCATTGAGCGTTACGTGAACCTCTTCGGGGATATCCACCGTCCAACCCTCAGCAAGCTGTAGAACGGGTCCCAACCCCTTGACGATATTCAAACGGCTCATCGTCATTGGCATGCCCCCTTCCGTCAGGAATCCTGAAGAGTATCCACCGCCTCTGAAATATCCCGTGTTTGCCGGGTACCAGTAAACAGCATCCAGGCATGCTTTGGCTTCCGCGTCTGTGATCTCCCAATAGGGTTTCATAACCGGTTTGCCATCTCGGTTTTGCTTCCCGGTCGCATCGAGGGTAGCTGCACCAGAATTAATCAGGTGGATCATGCCATTGGCAGCACGCCCCTCCAATTCGTAACCCGTAACCCGTTTGACCGCCTCAGGGCTCCAATAGGTACGCACGTCCGCAAAAATTTGGGCCGTATTGGTCAGTAGATATCCAAAGAGCATACCCACCCCGTTCAGGGCATCATTCTCCGTAGCCACGATATACGGTGCCCGAATGCCATTCCAATCAAAGGACGAATTCAACATGGCTTCCATAAAGTCACCGTTCGGCATATGATCGGTCCAGTGTCGTTGGCCCTGGAAACCGCTCGCGATCGCATTGTGGCCCAGCGCTTCTTCCCCGTATCCTGCTTCCGCCAACTTAGGATTGCCAACCATCAAGTCTCGGGCGATGATGGTCATCTTGACAACCGTCTCCCAATCCTTGTCTTTTTGCTCTCGCGAGCGCTGCATGTCTTCTGCGTTGTATTCTCGGCCCTCTTTGCAATTTTCTTTCGTCCATACCAGGGCTCGTTCAAACTCCTCTTGATCGTAAATCTCCTCGTTCAAACGGCGAGTGAACTCGCTCATATCAATCGTTTCAACCCGCATACCCAGGTAGTTTTCAAAAAGCGATTGATCAACGATTGAACCGGCAATCCCCATGGAAGTTCCCCCCATAGCCAGGTAGGATTTGCCACGCATCATCGCTGTAGCTAACCCAGCCCGGGCAAACCGCAATAATTTCTCCTGCACATCTTCTGGAATCGTTTCATCATCATTGTCTTGAACATCACGGCCATAAATGGAGAAAGCGGGTAAACCTTTCTGGGTATGTGCCGCCAATACAGCTGCCAGATAAACTGCCCCGGGTCTTTCAGTGCCGTTAAACCCCCACACCGCTTTAGGTGTCAGGGGATCCATATCCATTGTTTCCGACCCATAACACCAACAAGGTGTAACTGTGATGGATACGCCCACACCTTCACGGGCAAACTTCTCTGCACATTGTGCCGATTCTGCCACACCACCAATCGTGGTATCGGCAATCACACACTCAACGGGTAACCCGTTGGGATAACGTAAATTATCTATCAGCAGCTTGGATACCCTTTTAGCCATCCCCATAGTCTGGTCTTCAAGGCTCTCCCTGACACCATTCATGCGCCCATCAATGGTCGGTCGGATACCGATCTTGGGCATTTTCCCAATCCAACGATCACCAAATCCCTGAAAATTTGACATGATAAACCTCCTTGTTTTTAATCCATAAACCATTGGTTAACCACAACAACAAGCTGAATCCTTTTGATTTCACTCTAATCCTGCTCAGTGTTTTTTTGTTAATATCACTCCTTTCCCACATAACCTGACAAATGATTTCATCCATAACCTATGAATTATTTATTTTGCCGCCACTGGACTCTCGAATAATCAATTCAACAGGAAAGACAATTTCCTGAAAACCTGTTGGGAGTTCATCGTTGTCCTTAATTCTTGAGATCAATAATTGCGTGGCCTTTTGACCTATTTCATAGGGTGGCTGAGCAATCACTGTCATAAAGGGAAAATACGAGAAGTTTTCAGGAATGTCATCAAAGCTGACCACAGCCACGTCATCGGGGATCTTATATCCCATCTCACGCAAGGCAGCCAGGGCGCCGATTGAGATGAGGTTATTACCGCCAAATATGGCGGTGGGTTTTTCGCTACGTGAAAATACCTGGCGTGTAACGTCTGCGCCACTCTCCTGTGAATATCCCCCATGGAAGTAATCTATGTAGTCTTCCAGTCCATAGTCCAACATGGCTTGTTTATACCCATTCACCCGGTCAACCGATGTAGAGACTTTGTTTGGTCCGCTCATCAGTGTGATCCGTTTATGACCAAGTTCAATTAAATATTTAGTCAGTTGATAGGCGCCGCCCTCTGAATCCCCCCGAACAATATCAACGCCACCATCTTCAATACACCGATCAACGATTACCAAAGGGGTATTGTGTTTTCGTATCAATTCAATCGATTTGGAATGTGTGTCAGCCGGGACGAGGAGAATGCCGTCCACCTGTTTTTGCAGGAGGAGTTGAATATAATTATCCTCCTGTTCCTGGGATTCATCCGTATTGCAAATAATGACATTAAATCCAGCTTCAAAGGCCGCATCTTCAACTCCCCTCGCCAGAATGTTAAAAAAAGGATTGGTTATATCAGTAAAGACCAGCGCAATGGTGTTTGTTCTTTTTGACCTTAAACTGCGGGCAATGATGTTTGGCACATATCCCAACTCATCAATCGCTGCATTGACCCTGGCACGAACCGAATCACTGACATAGCCGGAATTATTTACCACCCTAGAAACCGTAATGGGAGCTACACCTGCCTTTTTTGCAACATCATGGATTGTTGGCATCAGGAATATACTCTTTTTCTTTCAGTAACCCTTATCAATTTTTACCGCATCATCCGTGATGTGGTATCGATACCATATTATCATTAAAGATTGGGGATGTCAATAGACAATTCAAGTGTGTTGAAAAACAGATGTATCAACGCATTTTCTGAGAATATCAGGAGTGCGATTTGCAAAATATTGGTATCCATTTATATTTAATTGTAGGGGCATGGCATGCCGTGCCCCTACAGAACGATCCAATGTTTAATTGTTGTGTTTATCAACACCCTCACTTTCCATTTTCATTCAGTTAACATTAATAAGACAAAGCTTGCTCACATGGCGTTAAGCGAATATCGCCTATCAAAACACCGCTATGGGAATTTGGCGCTATAAGAAGTTCACATTCTTAATAATTAACAGTTCACTTTTCAAGTTTATTTGACAATCTCAAAAACGCTTATTGACAAGGATAAATTATTATGATAATATGGTAACGATATCTTAAAGACAGCAGGTTTTGTTCTCGGTCAGACGTATTGAAACATTAGGCAGTGAAGGATATCCTATGAATGATACGCTCGTTCAAATGGAGGGAATCGATAAGCGGTTTCCTGGCGTTCAAGCTCTAAAAGATTGCCACTTCAATTTGAGGCCTGGTGAAGTACATGCCCTGGTGGGAGAAAATGGCGCGGGAAAATCGACCTTGATGAAAATCCTAGCAGGCATATACCCTGTTGATCGCGGAACCATCACTTTTAAGGGGAATCAAGTAACCATCCCCAACCCAAATGCTGCGCAAATGATGGGCATCAGCATGGTACATCAGGAACTCAACCTGATGTCCCACTTAACTGCGGCACAAAATATCTTCATTGGCCGGGAACCTCAAAACTGGTTCCTTCTGGATGAAAACACACAAAACAGAAATTCAAAAGAACTCTTTGATCTGATGAACCTCAAGGTGAACCCGTCAATGAAAGTTGGGGATATGACGGTAGCGAAACAACAAATGGTTGAAATCGCCAAAGCGCTTTCCTTCAATGCAGATGTACTGATTTTCGATGAGCCCAGTGGTGCCCTAACGGATGTCGAAACCACGGAATTGTTCCGCATCATACGGCAACTGAAAGATAAGGGCACTGGCATCATCTACATCACCCATCGGATGGAAGAGCTCAAAGAAATTTCTGACCGTGTTACCGTTTTACGCGATGGCCTATACGTTGATACTGTCAACACCAAAGAAACCAACATTGATCAAATTATCCAAATGATGGTCGGGCGTGTAATCTATGAAAGTTCACCAGAAGTACCAGAAGACAGGAGCGAAGAGGTTATCTTAGAAGTAAAAAACCTGTCTCGCGGAAACGAGTTGAAGAATGTCAGCTTTCATCTCAAGAAGGGTGAGATCCTTGGCTTTGCAGGATTGGTCGGTGCTGGCCGCACAGAAACCGCGCGAGCGATTTTTGGCGCTGATCCGATTGATTCTGGTGAGATTATCATCAAAGGAAAACCCATCCACATGCGAAGGCCCAGTGACGCAGTATCCAATGACGTTGCCTATCTTTCAGAAGACAGGAAACGTTATGGCCTGTGTTTGAGTTTGGAAGTGAAAACCAATATCGCACTGCCCATCTTCCAACACCTTTCTAATGCGCTGGGCTGGGTCAATGATAAACGGGTAGATGATATTTCGAAAAACCTGGTCGAGAAGTTAACGATCCGCACCCCCAGCATTGAGCAAAAAACAAAGTACCTCTCTGGCGGCAATCAGCAGAAGGTCGTGGTTAGTAAATGGCTGGCAAAAGATGCGGACATCCTCATCTTTGATGAACCCACCCGGGGGATTGATGTGGGTGCTAAACAGGAAATCTACACACTGCTAAATGAGCTAACAGCCCAGGGAAAATCGATTATTATGATATCATCAGAATTGCCCGAAATCCTGCGGATGAGCCATCGCATCATCGTGATGTGTGAAGGCCGGATCACAGGCGTTTTAGATCATTCAGAAGCAACACAAGAAAAGATTATGACATTTGCGACCATGCGCAATGGCGGCAATCAAGACCAAAATAATCCAGCACAACGAGGTCACGTATGAATCCCAAGACAAATGATGAAAAAAGGAAAGCCGGCGCAGATACCATCCAACGCCTGATGGCATTTGCGGCCCTGGTGATCCTCTTTATTGGTTTTTCCCTTGCCTCACCTTTCTTTTTCACATTAAGTAATATTATTGGGATTTTGGTGTCCACGGCTGTTAATGGTCTGCTGGCTATCGGTGTAACCTTCATCATTATCAGCGGTGGGATTGACCTTTCAGTTGGTACTGTCATGACTCTTTCGGCTGTTATGTCTGCCGTTGTGGTCAGCAATATGGGATTGCCCAATATTTTGGGGGTGTTGGCGGCTGTCTTGACCGGTACTTTTGCTGGTGTGTTGAATGGATTGATGGTAGCAAAATTAAAATTACCGCCGTTTATTGCCACTTTGGGAATGTTAAATGTTGCCCGTGGGTTGTCATTGGTGATCACAGATCTCTCTCCAATCTATTTTCCTCTCGAGGTTGGCTGGAACCGCATAGCAATGGGATCTGTCATAGGTTCAATCATCCCAGGTTTCGATATTCCCAATGGTGTTTTGATCCTATTTGGGTCAGCCTTGCTTGCTGGGTTGATACTTTCAAAAACGGTTATTGGTCGCTACGCCTTTGCCATCGGCAGTAATGAAGAAGCGGCCCGGTTAAGCGGTCTCAATATCCTGAAATGGAAAACGATCATCTATGGAACGGGCGGATTTTTTATCGGTATTGCCGGTGTGGTGATTGCTGCCCGTCTAAACTCTGCTCAGCCAGCCCTAGGCTTAGGTTACGAGCTGGATGCGATTGCTGCAGCGGTGATTGGCGGTGTATCATTGAGCGGTGGCGAAGGTACCATGCTGGGCACCATTATCGGCGCATTTATTATCAGCACCCTCACCAATGGCTTGCGGATCTTATCCGTTCCTCAAGAATGGCAGATCGTCGTCACTGGCTTGATCATCATATTGGCTGTTTACCTGGATACTGTCCGGAAAAGGGCAAGAACCAGCTAGTTTTAGTTATAATAAACCGGAAAACCGCTGTACTAGCGTAATTCACCAAAGGAGGTGGTTCCCTAAGGAAATTAATGACAAATTGAACGTTCACAATGTTGACCCAATATTTATTTAAATTTTAGGAGAAAAGAAATGAAATCCAAAAGATATCTAATGATTTTTGCAAGCCTGCTGGTGATCCTGGCCATGCTGGCAGCCTGTGCACCAGCGGCTGAGGAACCAACCCCAGTTGACGAACCAGCAGCCGAAGAGCAGCTCTATATTCCGGTCATTTCAAAGGGCTTCCAACATGCCTTTTGGCTGGCGGTGAGAGCCGGCGCTGAACGTGCTGCAGCAGATTACAACGTCAGAATCACCTTTGAAGGCCCAGAAACAGAGGCCATGGTTGATAAGCAAATGGACATGCTGCAAGCTGCCATCGACAGGGATCCTGCTGCGATTTGTTTTGCAGCCGTAGACTCCCGGGCTGCCATCCCATTGCTTGAGCAAGCCCAGGCAAAAGGCATCCCTGTGATCGGATTCGACTCCGGTGTTGATAGCGACATCCCCCTCGCCACCGCAGCCACAGACAACGTCGCTGCAGCCGCGTTAGCAGCTGACAAGATGGTTGAATTGATCGGCGGTTCAGGTGAAGTTGCCGTTATCGCCCATGACAACACCAGCCGCACAGGTATTGACCGAGTAGCTGGCTTCAAAGATCGCATCGAATCACAATTTCAAGATGTTACCATTGTTGATATCCAGTACGGCGGTGGCGATCACCTGCGATCAACTGACCTGGCAAAAGCCATCATTCAGGCCAACCCCAATCTGAAGGGCTTCTTTGGCGCCAACGAGGGCTCCATCATTGGTGTTCTCAATGCTGTCAGCGAATTAGGCCGTGATGATATTGTGGTCATTGGTTATGACTCCGGTCAACAACAGCTCGATGCCATCCGCTCGGGTCAGCAAGCTGGTGCCATCACCCAGGATCCCATCGGAATTGGCTACAAATGTGTTGAGGCTGCTTATAAAGCCGTTCAAGGCGAAACTTTGCCTGAATTCATCGATACCGGTTTCCACTGGTTCGATGCCACCAACATCGACGACCCAGACATCGCAGCGCTGCTCTACGAGTAATCACCTTTTGCATTTCTGAGTCGGCTATAACCCAATAAAAACAGAGAGGCTGTCCCATAAAGATAGCCTCTCATCGTATCAATAGGGCTGTTTCTTAACAAGCGAATAGACGCGGAGGATAACCATGATCATTTGCTGCGGAGAAGCTTTAATCGATTTTATTCCCACACATGATAAAAAAGCCTATCAACCCTGCCCGGGAGGATCCATATTAAATATCGCAATTGGCCTGGGGCGAATGGGTGTTCCCGTCGGTTTTCTATCCCGTTTATCAACGGATCTGTTTGGCGATTGGCTTGAAAAACACCTGGCTGAGAATCACGTCAATCTCCGATACTGTCCCCGGGTAGATGGACAAACAACCCTGGCATTTGTCAGCATCGACGAAAAATCCACCCATGAACCACAATATGCCTTCTATGCGGAGGGTGCTGTCGACCGCGAAATGCAGTTAGCGGACCTCCCAGATCAATTTACCAGGGAGGTCACTGCGCTGCACTTTGGCTCAATTTCATTGGTGCTGGAGCCTGGCGCAAGCACATTGGAAGCGCTTATGCAACGTGAAAAACGCCACAGGGTGATCACGCTTGATCCAAACGTCCGTCCAATTGTAATTGCGGACTGGGATGCCTACCGCAAGCGGTTTGAGAGGTGGTTGACCTGCGTGGACATTTTACGTATGAGCCATGCCGATTTAAGTTTGCTTTATCCCCAAAACACACTTGAGAACTTACTCCCCCATTGGTTTAATCTTGGTGTGAGCCTGGTCATCCTGACGAATGGCGCCGAAGGCGCTGTTGGATATCTACCCGATGGGACCATTGTCTCTGTCCCCGCACAAATTGTCCAAATCAGGGACACTGTCGGTGCAGGGGATACCTTTTTTGCTGGCATCCTAACATATCTATACGAAAATGGTTACCTTGCTAGCCGTTCTTTAATTTCTCGAATACCAAGCGATGCCTTACAAGCCTGCTTAACCTTCGCAATCAAAGCTGCAGCCATCAATTGCACCCGTGACGGCGCTGACCCACCCTATCGGCATGAAATGGACTCGTAACCCATCTTCCCATGATATGCCTGCATCATATCACCGGGTTCAGCGCATAATAGATAATGAACACGATTATGGTCACCAGCGTATGCAGCATCAACGTGTTATCCACGCTGTGCCGCTCCTCCTCCAGATCTTGCCGCATGAATAAGGTTAGGATAAACGGCGGCGGCAGGATCAATAGGGTAAACAGGGCCGCTTGAAATCCGATATCAAGCCCCATCAAACCGCGTACAAAGAAATGGTTGAGTAATAATGCGGCAGGGATATTGATCGCTAACCGGATCAGGATCACTCGGGCTGAATAGACAAATTCTCGCATGTCAATTTGGATACCATACCCCACGACAATCAGGATCAACGGCACGGTCAGGCTGCCAATCAATTCAACCGTGTATAACAACCCGCTTGTCAGTGGCACGGCTGAAATGATGTCCGGCAATCCAACCAGGTTTAGCACAAGTCCTGACACTATCGCGATAATCACCGGTGAGGTGGCAAACATCTTGATCAAGCGGTCAGGTCTGGTTGCCCCATCCCGCTTGTGGATAAGAAGCGCTACATAAATAAACCAGATAAAGGTTTCTTGACCTAAGTCAACGATGGCAATTTTTCCAATTTGGTTCAACCCGTAGGCCGCCCCAAACAAACTGACCCCCATCATCCCATACTCAAAACCCGTGATTAAAAATGGGAAGTATTCTCCTTTAATTTTGAGTAACCGATGTAACCCACAGCCCAGCACATACAGCAGAATACAATAGACCAGGATAACTGGCACAAACAAAAAATACTCGGTTTCCAATTCCATATAGAAAAAGGAAGTAAACAAAACAGCCGGTAAAGCGACATTGACCACCAGCTTTTTCAGTTCAACCACAGTGCTCGCACCAATGAAGCGCTTCATCTGGAAAATTTTTCCGATGGCCAACAAGATGATAATGGGTGCAATACGATTGATTATTTCAGACAATGGAATCTCCTTTTTTCACCGCGATAAGCATCAAAAACGTTGACTCCTTCACCTTGATAATCAGCACCTGCTCCTTGAATCCTAACCATGATTGCTTGACTGGGCCCATAAGTTGATTCCACCCTCTTTAGCATATTGATCAATGAGAGCCAATTCCTCAGGAGAAAAATCAAGGTTATTAAGCGTATTGACATTTTCAACAACCTGCTCAGGGCTGCTGGTGCCGATCAGGACACTGACCACCCGCTCATCCCTCAACACCCATGCCAGGGCCATTTGCGCCAGCGATTGCTTCCTGTTTTGTGCAATTTCATTGAGCGAGCGAATGTTTGAGAGGTTCTCCTCGGTCAACAATTCCGCATCCAGCGAACTGTCCTTTTTAACCCGGGCGCTTTCAGGAACTTCACCCAGGTACTTACCCGTCAACATGCCCTGTGCCAGTGGGGAAAAAGCAATTAACCCAATCCCATATTCACCCAAGATATCCAGCAACTCATCTTCGACCCATCTGTTCAACATGGAATAGGAGGATTGGTGAATCAAGCAGGGGGTACCCAGTTTCGACAATATTTTGATGGCTTGTAAGGTTTTTTGTGGGCCGTAAGAGGATATGCCAGCATACAGCGCTTTCCCTTGCCTGACAATTAGATCCAGCGCAAGCATGGTCTCTTCCAAAGGCGTATCAGGATCAAATCGGTGTGAATAGAAAATGTCAACATAATCCAAGCCCATCCTCTTCAGGCTCTGGTCTAAACTTGCCACCAGGTATTTTTTTGACCCCCATTCCCCGTAAGGTCCTGGCCACATATAATAGCCGGCTTTGGTTGAGATAATCAACTCATCACGATAACGAGAAAAATCTTGTTTGAATATCCGGCCAAAGTTTTCTTCAGCGGAACCCGGCGGCGGTCCATAATTATTCGCCAAATCGAAATGCGTGATCCCCAAATCAAAAGCCTGACGAAGCATTTCTCGACCGTTTTCAAAAGAGTCGTAGCCACCGAAGTTATGCCACAATCCTAATGAAATAAGCGGCAGCCTAAGGCCACTTTTTCCACAGCGGCGGTAGTTCATGGCTTCATAACGCTCCCCAGACGCAGAATAATTAGTAACTTCTTTTACATAGCCCATACGCATCTCCTTAATATAGCGAGCATCTTTTTGCCCAATCATACGGTTGTCAGAGCATTACCTCTCTCCAACTTCCATTTTAATCAATTGACCTTTTAATAATTATAATTGAGAACAAGGTAGGTTTTGGACTCAATTGAATTTTTCTCCATCCCATGATATCAAATCAGAATCCGCCCAGATGAGATACCATCTATCTCACCTGGGGGTTCACATTGGTGACTGATGATAATTTATGATAACAGCCTGTTGATTTTCAGATCTTTGTAATCTCTTAAAATACAATTAATAACAAACGAGGCCATCCAAAAACTAAAAATTCGGATAGCCCCGTTGTAGATAGAATGCTAATGGCTCACTAAACAACAAGGAAGATGAAAATCAAAGCTTGGTATCTATCATTATTGCTCCATTAATCTTTCAAAGCTCACATCACAAGGCTCATCACCGCCTTTTGAACATGAAGTCGGTTCTCAGCTTCGTCATAGATAGCTGAACGCCAACCAGGCCGCTCTGTTTTATCCATGACATCGTTATTCACCTCGTAACCGCGGTCTGCAGGCAGGCAGTGCAGATAGATGGCGTTCCGTTCACAGGTGTCCATTAACTCACTGGTCGTCTTCCAATCGGTATAGTTGTCCATGATCTCCTGGGCTTTATCGAAATCATGTTCCCCTACCGGAGGTTGGAACAGCACCTGGGGCGCCCAGGCTTTGGGGTAGACCACATGCGCACCTTTGAAGCCCTCCTCAAAGTCATTGGTGATCCTGAAAGAACCACCCCCATCCTCTGCATAGGTTTCACATTGGCTGATGATGTCTGGTGCCAGGTCAAATCCCTCAGGATGAGCCAGGGTCACATTCATCCCCAGCATGGTTGCAAACAAGACAGCCGATTGAGGTACCGCACGTGGTTTATGGACACTCGGTGAATAAGCCCAGGACATCGTGAAGTTAACACCCCTAAAACCGCCAAATTCTTCTTTCACCGTCAGCATATCCGCCAAACCCTGGAAGGGGTGGTAAATATCATCTTCCATGTTCAAGATGGGAATATCCGACCAGCGGGCAAATTCTTGCAGCAATTGGTGTGCACCACCGTATTCCCAATCAACCGGGTCACCATAACAGCGGATGGCGATAGCTTGGCCCATGCGGCTCAAGACCCGTGCAACATCCGAAACACGCTCGGTGCTGTAAGCTTGTTCTTTACCCTCCAGCGCAGGGGTATAGATTTTGTCCGAATCCAAGAAATGCGCATGTCCACCCAATTGGGTCATGCCCGCCTCAAAAGAGTTTCGGGTTCGTAAAGATTGGTTGTAGAATAACATAAACAGCGTTTTAGCTCGTAAAAGGTCATCGTGGTAGATCCCGATCGCTTGCTGCCGTTTAAGTTCCTCTGCCACCTCTAGGATGGTAAGGATTTCCTGGGGTGAGAAATCTGTTTCAGCTAAAAAATCTCGCCCTTTAAAACCTGTTGTTTTCATTTATTTATTCTCCTTTAAAAATTATTTTCTTATTGTCTGGGATTAGAAATATGTCTTAATCCACAGTAAATAACTCAATTTAAACAACTTGTGTTTTGTGTGTCGAACCGATAGGAGCACGCGTTTTCAAATGTAAAAGGTGCCCTATGCAAACACACCATATACCCATCAGCCTCTCAGTAATTCAATCCTTCAAACACATCCTTCAATCGGGGATACAATTTCTTATGCAACGGATACAGGTTTTGATATATCTCGACCTCTGCCGATTTTGGTGTGACTGAAGCCGTAATTTGGATCAACTCCTGACAGGCTTCTTCCACACTCGACCAGCACCCGACACCCACCCCGGCCAGGATCGCCGCTCCATAAGCTGCACCTTCTGTTGTATTAACGGTCACCAATTCTGCATTCAGGATATTTGCCAAGATTTGCCGCCAAAGGGGAGACTTCGCTCCACCGCCTGAAACTCGAACTTGTTCAATTGCTTCTGCACCTGCTGATTGAAGCAGTGCAAAGCAATCGCGCAATCCAAAGGCAACTCCCTCCAGTACCGCACGGGTGCAGTGCGCCATATCATGCCGAACAGTCAACCCGATAAATGCCCCCCGTGCGTAGGGATCAGGATAAGGGGTTCGTTCACCTGTCAAATAAGGCAAGAACAACAGACCCTCCGATCCTGCAGGGACCGCATCAACAGGCGCGAGCAAAGTATCAAAATCTTTATTAGCAGCAAACCGATCACGATACCAGCGCAAACTACCTGCTGCAGAGAGCATTACACCCATTAAATGCCATTTACCGGGTACAGCATGGCAAAAAGCGTGCAGCTTTCCTTCAGGTTCGATATAGGGCTCATCTGTACTGGTAAAGATGACACCGCTGGTACCCAAAGTGAGCGCAACAATTCCGCTGCTAACGGCACCTACCCCTACCGCTTGGGCTGATTGGTCTCCCCCGCCCGCCACAACAGGCGTGCCAACCGCTAATCCCGTTTCACTGGCAGCACTTGCTGTGATCTTACCCGTGACCTGGGTCCCCTCAAAAAGTTGAGGCATCCACTCCGGTTGAATATCCAGAGCTTCTAACAGGCTTTGCGACCATTCTCTTTGTGCAATATCCATCAAGACAGTGCCCGCCCCATCCGCTTTGTCCATCGCATATTCGCCGGTCAACTTCAAGCGCACAAAATCCTTAGGTAATAACACATGGGCAATACTTGCATAAACCTCAGGTTCATGTTCTTTGACCCATAATAACTTCGGTGCAGTAAAACCGGTCAGAGCTACATTTCCACTGATCTGGATAAACTGCGCCAAACCTATTTTATTGTGAATCTCTTCACATTGGCGTTGTGTGCGCTGGTCGTTCCATAAAATGGCTTTGCGTAAGACCTGTCCCTGCTCATCCAGCAAGACCAGCCCGTGCATTTGCCCCGTTAACCCAATCGAGACGATCTGGCTGGGATCAAAACCCAAACCATGATTAGCAACGGCAGTTTGTACAGCAGCTTTGATTGCACTGATCGAGCCCTCCCACCACAGGTCTGGATGCTGCTCACTCCACAGCGGCTGTGGTGTCTCAAACCCATACTCACAAATTCCAACACCCTGAACTGTGCCATCTGCTGCCATAATCAGGGCTTTGATCGCCGTTGTTGATACGTCAATACCCAAAAAATACACACAAACCTCCTGTGGCTTTATTTTAAACGAGCACCCAGTAATAGGTCAATTGTCAGTTGATCCAGGCGCTCATAACCCAACCCCCTGCTGGCAATCGCGCCGCGATCAAAGGTTTTGGTCTTGAGTGATGCTGCTTTATCAGCTGAGTAGCTACCCATTAATGGTGTCAGCGTGCCATCATCAGCGTTGATCTCTGCTAGTAAGGACTGAATCTCAGGATCTTGATTGAATTGGGCAGCCTTTTCTTTGAGGAGCAAGTAAGTGCGCATACAGCCCCTGGCAAAATCCTTAACACCTTCATAATCCTCGGTGCGGTAGGCATGGGCATCAAAATGGCGTGAGCCCTGATAGCCAACATCTTCCAGGAATTTCACAAGGAAAAATGCAGCTTTTATATCCCGCGAGCCAAACCGTAAATCCTGATCATAGCGCCCGGGGTACTGGTCATTCAGATCGATGTGGAAAAGTTTGCCCGCTTCCCAAGCTTGGGCTACGCCGTGCATGAAGTTGATCCCGGACATATGCTCATGAGCAACCTCGGGATTAACGCCAACCATCCCAGGATGGTCGAGGGTTTCAATAAACGCCAACATATGTCCTGTGGTGGGATTATAGATGTCGCCGCGCGGTTCATTGGGTTTCGCTTCCAGAGCAAATTTAAGGTCATAGCCTTGATCCAGGACGTATTCACACAGGAAGTTCATCGCTTCACGACTGCGTTTGATAGCATCAACCGGGTTCTTGCTCGAGTCGGTTTCCGTCCCCTCCCGGCCGCCCCAGAAAACATAGATTTTTGCATCAAACTCTACACCCAGGTCAATCGCCTGCATCGTCTTTTGCAGGGCATAAGCACGCACCCGGGGATCGTTGCTGGTGAACGCGCCATCTTTGAAAATAGGATCAGAAAACAAGTTGGTGGTTGCCATCGGGACGACCAACCCGGTATCTGAAAGGGCCTTGCGGAAATCCTTTTTGATTGCTTCGGCTTCGCTAGGGGATGCATCAATGGGTATCAGGTCATTATCATGAAAATTGACGCCATAAGCCCCAACATCACCCAGTAAATAGACCAGTTCAGCCGATGTTTTCGGATCCCTGACCTCACTTCCAAAAGGATCAGAGCCTTGTGAGCCAACGGTCCATAATCCAAAGGTAAATTTATGTTCGGGGTTTGGTAATAAATCTGTCATTGGATGCTCCTCGGTTTTATCTAAATTGTTAAGTTTTTTTAGGTTTCCAGGTGAAAAGTTACCTGATGGGATTCTTGACCATTAAATGTGACCCGACATGTCTTATGCTCATCATCATCCGCAGTTAAAGATTGTGAACCGTCTAAAAGAGCAGCCCCGACAGGTAAGCCATACAACACAATTTCAATCTCACCAACTGCCGGACCTGTTGTGACGATCACCCGATCCGCTGTGTAATCGTACGAGATCGGGATGGGCCCAACATCAGGATCATGCACCAGGTATTCTTGATATCCTTTCAAGGGATAAATTTCAATTAACAGTGGATCGCAGGGGGTTTCACCAACGAATTGCTTTGTGGGACCGTATGGAATAATCGACCCGGATTTGATAAACAGCGGCAAAACATCAAGGGATGCCTCCACATCCACCCAGCAAGGACCCTGAATCTCCGCTTTATTCCAATACCCAATCCAGCTTCCTTCAGGTAAATAAACTTTACGTTTACCAGTTTCATCCAAAATAGGTGCAACCAGGAAACTGCGACCAAACAGGTACTGGTCTTCAATCGTGAAGACTGTAGGATCATCCTGGTATTCCAGGACCATCGCTCTCAACATCGGCATGCTGGTGTTGATCGACTCATAGGCTTCTGAAAAAATATAAGGCAACAATCGGTACCGTAAATTCATGTACTTACGGAAAATCCCTTCAGTCTCTTTCCCATACTCCCACGGCTCACGTGGCGGCTGCCCATGACAGCGCACATGCGATGTAAACGCGCCAAATTGAATCCAGCGTGCATACAATTCAGGGCTGGGTAGACCGCTAAAACCACCCACATCATGGCTGTAGAATGGAAAACCACTCAGGCCAAAATTCAGTGCAGAGCGTAAGACACATGCCAGGTCCTCATAACGGGCTACCCCATCCCCCGACCAGTGCAACGGGTAGCGCTGTGACCCCGCCCAGGCAGAACGTGCCCAGATTAATGCCTTTCCTTTACCAAAATAATCTTCCGTTGCTTCGTAGATGGCTTTATTGTACAGAAGGGGAAATAAATTATGCATTGACTCTGAGGGCATCCCAGCATAGACACCGTCCGCTGGTGCGCCCTCTCCAAAATCAACTTTGATCACATCCACACCAAATTCAAACAACTTGGTGATTTTCTCCTTGATCCATGTCACTGCTTCAGGGTTTGAATAATCAATTAAACCCGCATCGCTCAAAAAGCCGCTGGATAAATACACCTTTCCGTTTGGACGTTTGACCAGGTAACCCTTTTCAGCCGCTTCCCAAAATAAGCTGGATTCAATCACTAAAAGTGGGAGTTGCCACAAACTGACCTTAAATCCCTGGTCATGAAGCTTTTTCATCATGCTTTCCGGGTGTTTAAAACGAAAAGAACAGAACATTAGATCACAAACCCATTCCTCTTCGTACCATCCCGTGTCAATGTGGATCACATCACAGGGGATGCGGTGCTCACGCAATGCTTGCGCAACCTGCTCAACCTGTTCTTGGCTGTTATACGTGATCCTCCCCATCCATAGGCCAAAACTCCACATCGGTGGAAGTCCAGGTTTACCTGTTATGGCAGTGTAGCGCGGTAGGATATCACGCATCTTGGGACCGTAGATGAAATAAAAATCCAGAAAATCAGCATCATGGACGATCACAGAAAGCCCGGTATGATCAAGACTGCCAATCCGGTAAGTGACCGCATTGGATGTGTTCAAAAATAAACCATACCCCTTGGAACTCATATAAAACGGTACCTGTTTATAGGCCGCGGGTGAGGTATTGCCAAAACCTTCCTCGATCCACAGGTTGCGGTCAATATTCCGCTTATCCAATCGCCCGAAATCCTCCCCCAACCCGAAAATATGCTCATCATAGGCCAGGTCAAAAGACGCAAATGCTCTGGTCTCATCAGCACGTTGAATGCCCATAGGATAAGCATAGCGATGTAAGAACAACCAGCGTTCTTGGGGAGGATTCCACTGTTCCTCCGGACGGCGTAAAGCGTCAATGTCCACCGGTTTTGTCGCCCAGATCCGGTTTCTTTGCCGATCAAAAATAATGATCTGCCAGGGTTCCCGGATCACTTGAACCTCAAGCGCCTCACTCTTAATAATCAGGTTGTTTTCTTCTTCATGGCAGGTGAGTTGAATGTCTTCTTCCTCAAAACGGCCAACAACCATGGGAGTCGCATTGACGGGAACAACTTCACCTTGAGATAACCGCACCCGCACAATCTTCGGTGTACAAAAGTCTAATCTGACAGCGAAGCGAGGTCCAGGCTCGCCAGGCTTGAAAGTAACTTCACATTTTGTTCCATAAAAAGTATAGATTTGTGGCTCGTAACGCAATGAATCACACACCAGCAAAACCGAATTTCCCTGCTGTTCGTAACCGGCCAGGCTGGCTATTAAATTCACTGGCAAAGACTCTTCTGTTCTTTTATCCTCAATAAATCTTGAGACTTCATATGTTTTTTTTATATTCATGTGCTCATTTCATATCAATAATGGTTATTCCTGACAGGTCCTTTAAAAGACGATTTGTCCAATACAGAGCATGATTCACAAATCCAATTTGATAAGCGTTTCCTCTGTCGGCCTTCCTTGCTCATCCCAGCCCATACGCTGGTAATAAACACCCAGCCAGTGTTGCAACTCCTCGGGTGTCAAACCCTTTCCGGCAATCGGACCCTCCTCTAAACGATGATAGATCCTTGGCGAGAGGTGATCATCTTCTGCAGTGAATCCCTCCCTGACAAGAAACTGCCTGCCCATATTGATTGCCCGCAATCCAATATGATTTATTTCATCAATTGAAAAATCCCATCCGCCAGCAGCGCTGATCGCATCAGACATGTGCTGATAAGTATAGGGATAAAAATGACAGATCACGGCACAATCATAAAAATTCTTAAAGGCTGTCTCGTAATAAAAACCTTCAATCTTGTGCTCAGATATTCCCCATAACTCCAACGGTGCCGCAACACCCATCTCTTTTAACCGAATAGAGATATCACCATCCGGAAAACTTGCAAATGTGTCATTTAGATTATGCATGTGATCTGCACCGGTCGCTGACAATGCGTAGCCCATCGCCATGGTCTGTTTTAAACGTGGGTCATGCAAAGGTAGCTCCTGCTTGCGGGCAACCGCCAACATGTCCTCAGCCTCCGCCCCTAAAACCTCAGCCATGCGACCACTGCCTTCCGCCATCAAGTCTCCTAAACCCTGGCGGTAAGCGATCTTGTGGATGCTCTCAACCAATGCTTCACCATCCCCAAATTGAGGTGCTGCCGCTTCATCAGGTAGAAGCCCTCTTTCAGCCGCTTCCATGGTAAAGGCGATTGTCCCCCCAGCAGAAATCGTGTCAATCCCATACGCAGAGCACAGTTCATTGGCTTTAGCAACATGCAGCGGCTCATTGACCATGCAGAGTGGCCCTAAGGCACCAATTGTCTCGTATTCTGGGCCGCCATAGCGACGATCGATGGTGATTTCTTCGTCTACATAGTCAATAACCGGTTTACAACGTACTGGGCAGCGAAAACAGGTGTCATGTTCAGTGATCAAAGAAACATGAAGATGATCTCCATCTAATGCTTCAATCCCCTTGAATGTCCCCTCACGATAATTTTTAATCGCCATTGCACCAATATCATGGTTGGGCTTAACCGAGCCAGGGGTTCCTCGTTCAATTGCCCATGCCATTGAAGTTTTGTAATGATCGAAAACCCATTTTTGTACGGGTTTAATTTTTTCGGGATCAGCCACCCCCACCGCATAAGAACCGCGCACCGCAACCGCTTTAAGGTTCTTGCTGCCCATAACTGCGCCCAAACCTGACCGGCCAGCTGCTCGGCTGGAATCATGGATGATGCAGGCATAGCGCACTAAGTTTTCACCAGCAGGGCCAATTTGTGCTACCCGAATCCGCTCGTCACCCAGCTCCTGGCGAATTTCGTCCTCTGCTTCTGCCGTCAGCTTACCCCACAGGCTGACTGCATCCCTGATCTCAACAGTGCCATTTTTGATCCATAAATACACCGGTGATTCCGCTTTTCCCTGGATGACCAGGGCATCAAAACCAGACCGTTTAAGTTCAGCTCCCCACCAGCCGCCAGTTTCACAACTGCCTAACGCGCCTGTCAGGGGAGATTTTCCACCCACAGCATGCCGACCAGCACCTGGCAAAATCGTCCCAGTCAGCAAACCAGGCGCAAAGATCAATAAATTTTCCTCGCCAAGTGGGTCTGCTTTGGGGGGCAACTCCTTGAGCAGGTAATGTAAGATCACATTACGACCGCCAATGAATTTCCGATAAAATTGTTCTTTTGGTTGATCAACCCAAATCTCACCCGTAGAAAGATCTACCCGCAAGATATACCCGGTATAAGCCTGATTCCCAGCCAAGAATTGACTGTCAGGCTGAATTGTTAATGAATTGCCAACGATTGCCATATCATCCTCCTGAAATTTGAAACAATATAATAATCTCATCACCAGGCTGCAAGATGTAACTCAGATCCTGTGTCTTTCCATTTACCAGGGGAACAGCTGGCTTTATAAGCTTGATCCCAAAGGCTTGTAGTGTCTCGTGGATTGAACATCCACCAGAAGAATCCTTAGTAACAGGCACTTTGAAAGTGTAACCATTTTCAGTCTCAAGTATTTCCACATCATCCATGTTTGATGGATTAAAAGCTACAAGATCTGATGAATGAAATGTGATTGTTGCTGTGTGTTGTTTCATACAAAGATCATCCTCATAATCATAAAATTTAAGCTCCGAGAGGTACTACCTGACACCTATTCTTAAACCACACGGAACTTGAGGGGCTCTCCTTTTAGGTATGCGACCAGGTTGATGTAGTCATAAGCCCGAGAGTACGCATCTCCCTCTTCAGCACCTGCTGCTATATGCGGTGTGATTAAAAGGTTACTGTCTTTATCCTGCGCCAGTGTTACTAATGGATCATTTGAACGGATCGGTTCCCAATTAAATGTGTCCAAAGATGCCCCATACAACTGGCCGGATTGGAGGGCTTGTTTTGTCGCCTCGGGATCGACCGTGGTTCCCCCACCAGCATGAACCAGTATGGCACCCCATTTACAATGTTGATAGAAGTCTGCATCAAGGAGATGATATGTCTCCGGGAAATCCGGAAGCAAATTCAGAATCACATCCGATTTAGCCTGGATCTCTGCTATTTCAGCATACTTGATCTTGAGCGACTCTTCTGTATGCGACGGCAGCGGATGGCGTTTATTGTAAATAACCTCGCAATCAAAACCGCATAACCGCAGGGCGATTTCAACACCAATTTCTCCAAACCCCAAAATGCCCACGGTTTTTCCAAATAAGCCGCCAATATCCTTTCTTCCAGACCAATTATATGCAAAATAATCCTCTGTACATTCCTTAGGCGTTCCCCATTCATCACTGGCAGCTTGCGCAATTTGAACCACTTCCCGTGTTCGTTTGATCAACGCTAAAGCGTGCAGGATCATATGCTCCGCAACCAACTGACAGCCTGCAATCGGTAAACAGCACACAGGAATCCCCATCTTTGTTGCCGCATCCAGGTCAATGTCCCAGGTTTGACGCCCTAATCGCTGTACCAATTTCAACGATCCCGCTTTTTCAAGCATGTCTGCATCAATCACACCAACGCGTTCGCTGATCAAGAAATCAACCTTTGGTAATATGGTCAAGATCTCTTCACGCGTAGGGTCACGCCGCATGATGATATCAAATTCAGGCGGGGCAGCCGAGATGGCTTGATTTTGGTGCCATAACCCGCGCTGGGTGAGAAAAAGAACCTGGTGTTTTTCTGCCATACTATGGGGTCCAATCAGCAAAAGCATCCACTACTGGTCGGATGTCATCCATCATCGGGTAAAGAATTGGGCATGTGACGCCAACGTCAATATATTCTTTGACCTTAGCCCGGCACTCATCAGAGGTACCAACGGCCATCAGGCCGCGCACGACATCATCCGGAATCACTGCGCTGGCACGAATATAATCCGCTTCGGTTGCCGGCCAGGACATGATGGATTGCACTTTTTCCAGCAATTCTTCACTGACGTTAGATGCCTTCATGATGTGAGGTTCGGTAGCCAGGTAATAAGCCACCAGTTTTTTACCCTCGGCCATGGCAGCGCCAGGGTCTTTATCCGAAAGACAGCACACCAATAATTCAGGTCGGTCAACATCCTGCAGGGTTTTTCCGGCTTTCTTAGCACCGCGTTCTACCAGGTCAACCGCCCGACGAATATAGTCAACCGAAACCACATAATTCAGAACCACACCATCACATATTTCACCAGCCATTTCGAGCATTTTATCGCCGGTCGCACCGATATAGATCGGAATATCTCTCAAAGAAGTATCACCAAAAGCAACATCCAGGCGTACCCGGTCTAAATTAACGAAGGTTCCGTTATATGTCACTTCTTCCATTGTGAATAATTGACGAATAGCCTCCACATGCTCCCGCATGGCCCGCAAGGGTTTGACCCGCGCAACACCAACCCGGCTGGCAATTGGCTCCCACCAAGCGCCCAGTCCAAGCATCACCCGGCCGCGACCATCAATACTTCCGCCCAACTCCCACATCGTACTCCAAGTTGCTGCAATCACAGCAGGGTTGCGCGTCCAGATGGGCAAAACACCGGAACCAATTCTTAATCGCTCGGTCTTGGTCAACAGCGCGCTCATCATCACAATACAGTCCCTTGCCAGGCGGGTATCTGCCTGCCAAATTTCGCTAAACCCCCGCTCTTCAGCGTATTGGGCAATTTCTAATTCGTATTGAATATTATGCTTATCTTGAAGATACAGCGCCATTCTCTGCGGCATGTCACTTACTCCTTTACGTAGGGTTTGATGTTCATGTTTGGATAAGTTACTCGCTTACCATATGGACGTCGTTCGGGTTTGTAAGTTGCGTCAATACCTATTTTGGTTTGAACACCCCGTGAGTCTGCTGTGGGGTCCATCTCATGGCCTTGAGCACCGCCAACTGTAAAAGTATCTACGCCCCAATCCACACGATTCGTAAGCGCCCACAGCACGTCGGCCGTATCGAAAATATTCACATCAGGATCGACCACAATCACCTTGGCAATATTGACGTGGGCAGTAAAAGCTGCCATCGCCACGTTTTTGGGCTCTCCTGGGTTGCTCTTATCCAGCTGGACCACAGCCATAAAGCCATTTCCACACGGCGGAATGTGCAGACCGGTGACATTTTTACTCACATGACGGACAAATTTCAACAATAATGGTTCGCGTGGTAATACATTCCCCAGGTAAATGTGTTCATCCCAACCTGGGATAATCGTTTGGAAAATAGGTTCATCACGATAACAGATGGCTGTGACCTCAAATACAGGTGAATCCCATAATTCGCCGTAATAACCATGAAACTCCGCCAGGGGACCTTCGGGATGCCGCTGGTGCGGCGGCAGGTATCCCTCAATCACAATTTCAGCATCGAAGGGAATATTAACATCCACAGTGAGCCCGCGACATACCGGGACCGATTGACCGCGCATCGCTCCAACGATGGCGAGTTCATCGTCATCGTAGCGGGCAGCCGCCGCAATCATGATGGCAGGGTCCAAACCGATGGCAATCGCCATTGGCAGGGGTTCATCTTTGGCTTGTTGATGTTTATAAAACTGCATCACATGCCGCCACTCATTGACGTTAAAGCCAAAAGTTGTCGGGCCAAGAATTTGCATACGGTTATAAGAGAGGTTGCCGCGACCGGTAACCGGGTCTTTCGCAACCGCCACCCCACCCGTAATAAAAGGTCCACCATCATGTTCACCATGAATGGGGATGGGCAGTACATTAATATCGATAGCATCGCCGGTGATCACATTTTGTTTCCACAGCGGCTCATCCTCACGTAAATGCGGAGGAATCCCATTTTCAATTTCCAGGGCTGATCCCATCCGATCCGGCACCTCCGCTGGTTCACATCCTAAAGCTGTTGCTGCACTGGCTGGTCCAACCACAGCATTCGTGAAAATTGGCCAATCAAAGACTCTTTCATCAGAGCGATGTTTTTTAAACAACACCGGGAACCCACCCTGACGTGCAAAGGTTGCAGCCACATTGGCCAATTCGTGTTGTAAATGAACAGGTACACT
>Ga0209498_1000350_pt1 | contig 28170 bp, 23 predicted proteins | sample WalLakDeSediment_FD_184131 | JGI IMG/M metagenome (GOLD analysis project Ga0209498, IMG submission 184131) | Lake sediment microbial communities from Walker lake, Nevada to study Microbial Dark Matter (Phase II) - Walker Lake 11/02/13 Deep... | ecosystem: Environmental > Aquatic > Freshwater >...
ATACACTTCACCGAAATCAAAATTAGGTACGCCCCAGTTGGCACTCCCTCCGGCAATCAGATAACGACCGTCGTTCATTCGTGTAAATACGGGCTCGTCATGAGCGTGTAACATTGTCAATGTTTCAAAGGCTTCACCATCGGGAGGTAAAAATTCGGCAGTATTTAATGAGGTAAATCCGGAACCATGCCCTCCGAAGACAATTACCGTGCCGTCAGAAAGAGTAGTGACGTGATGGGCCATACGGGTATGGTTCATATCCGGACCTGATTCAAATTTTACACCTTCTTCGTCACCGTTATAGTATTCAGCCGTAGTTGCTGAAGAGGATAGATATTCAGGCTTCTGAGAATATGTTTTCGGAATAAACAATGAAATATGAAAAACACTAATAATAACGAAAACAAATATTGCCTTTTTCATTTTTTAATCTCCGGGTTTAATTGATGAATATTACTTTACTATAGTCAACTTCTTACTTTCGTTAAAATCTCCCGCCTGCAACCGATATATGTACGTACCGCTCGGGAGGTGTGAAGCATGGAATATTATTTCATAAAATCCCGCATCGAGTTCTTCGTTCACAAGTTGCGCAACAATTTGTCCCAGACTATTGTAAACGGATAAACGTACGAAACTTCGTTCCGGCAATCCATACCGTATCACGGTCGACGGGTTGAAGGGGTTCGGATAATTCTGGTTCAGAACATATTCAGCCGGGATATCCCCGGCGAAACGGTCAACCGAAGTGACATCAAATGTCGTAAAGCTCCAAACCTCCGACCACTCACTCGTACCGCTTCCGTTTACTGCCCGCACCCGCCAGTAGAATGTCGTCAAGCTTTCCAGACCGTTCACTTCAAGTGACGTCGCAGCGACTCCGCTGCTGTCGACGATCAAATGAGTGAAATCGGCATCACTTGAAAGCTGAATGTGATATGTCTCCGCACCATTTGTCCCGCTCCAGGAAAGTATTGTATCAATCGCGATATGTATTGCGGCATCTTCAGGTGACGCCAGAACCGGAACGGCCGCAGGCGCCATAGTAAAATTGGCGGTCAGGGTAACGTTCCCGGCGGGCATTATATATCGGAATGCCGCAGCGGCTATGTTGTCTCCGTCCATAACGACATCATCACCGATCATCCAATGGATAAACTCAAGTCCCTCTGCAGGTTCCGCCGATACCGTGACGGTATCGCCCTCGGCGTAACTCCCTCCGCCCGAGACCGTACCGGCATCTTCGGGATTTGTATCCAGGCTCAGAGTATACTTTGGTTCAATTGTTATAGGTTGCCATCGGAGGTAAGGATATCCCGAGTTCACAGCACCGTGAGCATCTTCTTGCCATACCTCATCAAAATCCCAGGTAACATACGTTTCTGATGCATAGGGATAAGTCATCTCTTCAGTTGTCTTTCCGAGTCCGCCGGGACAGGTGGTTTGACCTGACACCTCATTATCATAATATGAATTGGTTACCGTCCCGGACGACAATCTGCCGATAACTCCGCCTACCTGTGTACCTGAGCCTGTAACGGCTCCGTATGAATAGCAATTATTCACTTTGGCACCCTCTGTCAGCCCGCCGACAATTCCTCCCCGAACAACACCTCCCGTTACCGTTCCACCAAACCAGCAATTTTTTACTTCTCTGCTCCCACCGACATACCCAATTATGCCGCCTGTACCCTGATAAACTGTATTTCCGGTCGATGTACCTGTTACAACAGATGTAGAATAACATTCCTCCACGAGAGTATGACCATACACACCTCCTCCATATCCGGTTATTCCGCCGATACCCTGTCCGTTTCCGATGCCATCACTAATAGATGTTACCGATCCCGACGATCCGCATTGTTTAATCTCGGCATATGCAAACAAAATACCGGCGATCCCACCAACCTGTCTACTCCCCGTAACATCCCCGTCAAAAAGGACACTTTCCACCAGAGCGAGATCGGAGTTACCGGTTCCTGCCAGCCAGCCGACGACACCACCGGTGTTGTCATTTCCGCTAATAGTTCCTCTGACAAGTAAATGCCTGACAGTACCGCTTACAACTCCGAATAATCCAATTTGATCCTGATCGGACCTGTTGATATACAGGTTATTGATAAGAAAATGCTGACCATCATATATTCCGGAAAAACTATTCGTGTTATCTCCAATTGGTAACCATCCTTCATCTTTATCCCACGGAGCAACGCCGAGATTTATATCTGCAATTTGTCTGAAATGTTTATCGGGATGATTTCTTACTTCGTTCAGTTCTGCGGCGTTCGACACGAGATACGGATCCTCCTCTGTTCCGCTGCCGCCTGCAAATTGTTGTGTTGTATCAGTGGTGGAAGATTGATCGTAAAGATATGGGTAACCGGCATTGATGCTGCCATCCACGTCCTCACCCCAAATACCAACAAAATCCCAACCGACATATGTATTTGCTGCGTATGGATATGTCATCTCATCTGTTGTTCTTCCCAAGGCACTACCGGCACTCGTTGTTACTCCGGTTTTTTCTATATCCCAGTAATTACCGCTGTCCGATCCAAGGTAGACACGGGCAATGAAACCGCCGATATATGATGTAGTTGTTGCACTGACATTGCCGGCAGCATAACTATTACTGATATATCCTCTGTTCCATCCTGTGAATCCGCCTATATGATGCGAACCAGATGCATTCGCGGTTGTATAACAATTACTCACCGTACCCGGATTGACATGTCCGATAAATCCGCCGACAAACTTCGTTCCGTGTGCACTTCCCGTGGAATAGCTTCTCGTCACTGTCGAACCGTTGTTTGCCTGTCCGGCAAATCCTCCGACCACACTTCCCGAGCCGGTAACCACAGCGGTCGAGTAACTGTCACTCACCGTCCCGTTGATCTGTCCGATTAATCCTCCGGTCCAGTGAACATAATCCGTTCCGATACCCGGACCCACACTACTCACGGTACCTGAAGATGAACTAAAGCTTACCACACAATCAGCGAAAAGCATAGCAGCAAGTGCACCGACAAAGTGAGCACCCGTGATATCAACATCCATAAGTACGATATGTGTGAGTACTGCCCCGTCAGTCAAACTGAACAAACCGATGTAATCGGTATTTGGTCTGCTTATGAAAAGATTCGATATTGAATAACCATTCCCGTCGTAGGAACCTGAAAACAGTTGGTTGTTAGCAGGGTTAGATGGATAAAATTCTCCGATCGGCAACCAACCGTTATCCACATTCCACGGAGCAACGCCGAGATCTATATCGGCTATTTGTCTGAAATGTTTATCAATATGATTCCTTATTTCGTTGAGTTCTGCGGCGTTCGATACGAGATACGGATCTTCCTCCGTACCGCTGCCGCCTGCAAATTGACCGAATAAAGAAGATGTAATACCGATGATCAACAATAAGATGGTCACCGGTATTGAATAGATGTAGCAATGCGTTTTCATTGTTGTTTGTTTCCCCTTTTGAAGTGTGGTTTCTGCCTTTGGTCTAAACTTAAAAAACCCCGGACAATGTCCGGGGTTTTGTCTTTTCGATGTACTTATTTTAAAAGGATCATGTTCCTTTTACTGCTATGCTCTCCGGTCGTGATGGAATAGATATATATGCCGCTGGGAACTTCCCGGCCCGAGCTATCGCGCCCGTTCCATACCACCTCATATGTACCGGCGCCGTATTGCTCACCGTCTATGAGCGTTGTAATTCTCTGACCGATCAGATTAAATATATCAAGTCGCACATCCGAGATCACCGGTAATGCAAAACGTATTGTTGTTTCGGGATTGAACGGGTTCGGGTAATTCTGCGCGAGATAGAATTCCGACGGGACACCTGTATCCAATTCCGTCACGCTTGTGAAAGTGCTCCTGAAACTAACCTGCAGCGTATCTGCCCCCGGTACCCAGTGGTACATCCCGAATCTGTCGGATGCAATGACCGTCCAGTAAAACGTTCTCTCCTCTGTTTGTCCCCAAAGGAACCAGTGAAATACAATATCGGGTGGAATAGTAAGATAGGTATCGACACCGCCCTGATCCCATTCCGCATCGACATCGAATTCACCCGACGGGAAGATGTATATCAGATAATCCTCATCGTTCCGTTCACCGAACTCATCATCATAGATATCGGGAAGCGGATATTGATTCGACATCATCCAATGATAGTATACGATATCACCGTCGGGATCCGTGGTCGGATTCCATGAAAATGTGATATCGCCTCCAACCGGTGTGTAGGTACCGTCTGACACTTCGACCTCTATGACAGTTCCGTCCGCAGGTTCTAAAAGTTGAACGGCATCGGATGGAGGATTGTTGTCAATTTCAAAACTCATATGAAGTGTATCGCCTGACCAGGTAGTCCCCCACTCGTTCACGGCACCGATTGTCCAGTAAATACTAACGTTATCCGGCACTTCTCCGGTATGATACTGCAACAATGCAAAGATGTACCCTAATTCACCGGCGCGAACTTCTTCATACGGCCGCAGGAAATAATCATATCCTAATCCCGATTCAAACTCCGCATCTAACGCCGCCCGAAAATGATAATACACCGAAGTGTTATCATCAAAGTGATCATCGTTATCACCGAGTTCAAGTACATCCTCCCATTCGAGTCGAAACATGAATTCAGGATCCGTTAGAATGAAATGTGTGCCGTCCGGGGGTCCGATGAGAGCAAACGGTGCAGCCGTTCCATCCATTGGAATAGTCCCCCGTGCAAAGTATATATCACTGTGACCGGCACGCTCATCCGCCCACAGTATGTGGAGCACATCGTTCGCGTCGACGTATGTCGATGGATCCTTGGCATTTGAATTTTGATCGGATATAAATAACTGAACCGGAAACGTGTCTCCCTGATTGTTTGATGCGGTTATAAATACACCCTGTCTATAATCCTCCGGGTAATTGGGATAAGGATCGAAATGCGGATAGACAATATAAATATCGCCTTGCGAGTTAACCGCCACGGAAGGCGACCGTAAGCTGTTCTCAACGATGGTTTTTTCTATTTCAAAAGATGCGCCGCCGTCTGTCGATTTTGTAAACAGAATATTTTCATTTTCACCATCCTCCTCTCTCCACGCAATGTACACATGTGAACCATACACCGCTATGGAAGCGCCGAAACGTTCTTTTTCATCCCCGTCTATAACCGCGTGCACGGGAATATTTTCTCCGAAGGTCTGGCCGTTATCGGTTGATAGAGCGAAATAAATATCCGAACCGGTTCCCTTCCTTCCGTCATTCCAGACACAGTAAATAACGCCATTATCATCAACGAACATATCATTCATATCTTCGAATCTCGCGGATGCTATCGGTACATCGGTTACTTCGACAGGTGGTTGAAACGTGGTACCGCCGTCAACTGATCTTGTTAAAAAGAATCCGAATTCACCTTCACCCATGATATTCAGATAGAAAACATATACATGGTCGTTGTATACTGCAACTTGCGGAAACGCGCCGGTCGCAGATAGTGTATCCGGTTCCGGGAAAGTTGCACCTTCATCGGTTGATTTCGCAAAAAGAACACCGTTCGGCATCTGGGTCGCCTCGTCCACTCCGGTCCAGGCAACATAAACAGCACCGGCATCATCAACGGTTAAGACAGCAAAAAACTGGGGATGATCGCCGTCTATTTGAACGCCGTCCTGAAAGGTTGCTCCGCCATCAGTTGACTTTGAGACGAAAGAGGCGTAAGTATGTTCGGTTTCCTGCCATACGATATAGACATTATTATCATATACAGCGAGTGCATTTCCGCCCCACATATTTTGTCTGCCCTCGGTGATATGATTCACCAGTACATTTTCAAATTGCTGACTTTGAACCGATCCGGTGATCATGAAGAGGATTGTTATTGTACAAATAATAATTGTTTTCATGTATATCTCCATTTATTTGTGTCTTGTTATTATGACAGAACTCTTTTGGGTGTGAACCATTAGTATTTTAAAAAACCATAATATTGGGATGTAAATCACAAAAGATGTGCCATATAGCAGGATAATCGGCTCTTTTGTCCGCCAATTATTTTTGGCTAAAAACAGCCGATTTAGGGCAAAATCAGCACACCGCTTCCGGATATGCGAGAACAACTTTAGAATGGATTATTTAAAAAAGGTAATTAATACGTAAGTGAGGTAATATTTACCGCCGATTGGTCATTAGTATAAAATAAATACCGGTGGGTTTTTCCGTGGATATGTGACGTTTATCCGGGATTAAAAACGGTTTTCTACGATTGATCAATCCTCAAGAAACAACCGGGTGATCTCTCTTCCCAGATCGAAATGACGTACACCGCTTGTGTTTGCGAGCGATGCGAAAATCACTCCGTCGTCCGGATAGATCATGAGCACCCCGCTCCCGCCCATCGCCCCGCCTGTATGCCATACGATACGTTTTCCTGTTTCTTCATCGATACCGACGGCCCATCCCAGACCGTACCCGACGGAGTTTCCGTCATTGGTTACCTGCGGTGTAAACATCTGTTCGAGTGTTTCGTGATGGATCAAATTGCCCCGGATCAATTCGGATGCAAATCGTACGAGGTCATCAGCCGTCGATACCAAACCGCCCCCTGCCCATTTATTGCTGTTATCCACAAAGGGTGTGTTAAAAATCTCCCCGTCGTGTATTAAGTAAAAAGACGCGAGATGAGGAACGATCTTCTCGGATTCCTCCGCGGTGAGGGTTTTCAATCCGAAAGGAAGCGCAATCCTGTGTCCGAGCAACTCAAGGAATGACGTACGCGCTGATGCCTCAATAACCGCGCTTGCAAGTGTGTATCCAAACGTTGAATAAGAATACTGATCACCCGGCATAAAAAGAAGTGTATCGTCAGCAAACGTTGCAAGCGGTGTCAAACCGGACCGATACCGCCTGTTGCTTAAAAACTCATCTCCTCTGTAATGGCGGATACCGGAAGTATGAGATAATAGTCTTCTCATCGTTATTACTCCCCGTTTTTCCGGATAGAGCGGTATATAATCCTGAATCGCGGCATCCAGATCGAGCGCACCCTCTTCCACGAGCATCATCGCGATAACAGCCGCAATCGGTTTAGAGATTGATGCGATCCTGTATACGGTTTTTGAACCGGCGGGTACCATATGTTGAAGGTTGGCATACCCGAATCCATCCGACCAGATCAATTCATTATCAATAGCTATTGCCGCCGATAAACCGGGAATGTTGTTTAGGTCTGTAAACTTTGCAATGAATTGCTCGGCTTTCTCCAGCTTTGCGTTTCGGTCTGAATTGTAACGACCGGATGCACCGGTATCTGCCGCATACAATGTAACCTGTATACAAAGAAGGGCTATTACAAAACCAACATATCTCAGTCTTACATTCGTATGGTACATACTAAAATTCTCCTGAAGAATTATCTATTGATGAGACATCGGACTTTCATCTTGCCTCTCTAATGCTATCAGCTTTTTTGCAAGTATGTTGATCGGATTAATAAGTGCGAGGTTTCTATACACGTCATCCTTAAAAACAACCGCCAGTTCCGTGCACCCGAGTATAATGACATGCACCCGATTCTCCAGCATATAATCTAAAACATCGTCGATTCTTTTTCTGGCATAGTCGTGCAGGTATCCCAGTGCTTTAATGCCGTACCTGTCGTCATAGATACTTTGATGCAGTGCTTCCCGTCTTCCATCATCGGGTGGAATGACGACCTCACACCCGTGACTCTTTCCGTGATGTGAAAAAACATCACTTTTATATGAACCTTTGGTTGCAAGCACACCGACTTTTTCTTTGCCGGGATACTTTGATGTAACTGACCGGAATGTTTCGTCGATCATATGTACGAGTACAATATCCTGCAGCTCGTTCACACCCGTTTGTACGACCGAAAATATTTCAACCGCATGAGCCGTAATGCACGGTACACCGATATAGCGCGCACCGCAGCTATACAATGTTTTAATTTGATTTATGATCGCGTACGCGGGATTCACCATTGTGGTGCCGAGCAGGAACTCACTCCTGTCGGCAATTTCTTTCGGATTACTAATACTCACAACCGGAGGAAAATCCTGATCGCGGCGTGCCTGCGAATTATGCAGGATAGCGCTCTGTAATTCCAGACCGGCAAACGGCCCCATCCCTCCCACAATACCGATTGCATTGTCCATAATCACCTTACATCGATATGCTTATATAATATATCCCAGCCCAAGAGCAATGAGTAACAAGAGAATGAGTCCGCCCACGATAGTAGACCAGAATCGGCCGGTAACTTCTGTCTTATATTTTTTCCTGTGCAGCATCCACTTTACGACTGCATTGCATATTAAGACAAACCCTGCCACCACCATGAGTATAAAAATAAGTTGTAACCAGGAACTAATTCCCAAACGCAGTTCGATAAAAAACAAGGAAATTATTCCGAGTAATAGTCCGTATAAACCGCTCAACCAGACAAGTACCTGCTGTTTTTGTTCTATGCTGAGATTAACATTTTTAAAAAATTCCATTTTTCACGATCCTGTCTGAATACCTTTCTTCATCTCTGCCCGTTTATTAAGTGCCGAACCACCGGGGTGGAGGCAGCTCTATGGGAGTTTTCAATCCCGCGGGCGCATCCGTAACCAGTGGTATATAGTTGATTGCCGCCGATACCGTTGCGATATCTCCCGGGGTACCGTTTTCTACCGTAACATGCATATCGGGTATTCCGGCAAGTCGTACCGTATCGTGCGGTTGACGGGCACCGACATACATTTCAAGATGTAATCGTATGCGTTCTGTTCCGTCTTCGGAGTACCCGGTCGCCGTTTGATCGATCCCGAGGACATCACCCGGAGAAACTTTCACGTCGGGGCTGTCATAAGGCTCTTCCGCCACCTTCGGCTTCAGGTCGTCGCTTATTTCTTTCAGGTTCCATCCATAGGCCGCGCCGATCATCGCGACCGATTCAACCAGTCCGATATGACCAAACTGTCCGGTTGCTTTCCTTTTATTGAACTCTTCGACCGTTATACCCGCACCCACTTTTTTCTTTAACGGACCCCGGCGTTTGCCCGCATCGACTATGCGCTCGACATACACCGAATCGACCGAAGCGGATATCCCGGAGATAACGATCGGAAGAAGATCCATAACGAATCCCGGATTCACACCGGTTCCCAGCACCGTTACATTATTTTTCTTTGCGAAATCATCGATTTGTTTCGCTTCTTTGGGATGATGCCACCATGGATAGGATAATTCCTCGGTCGTGGATACAACATGTAATTTATTTTCAACGAGTTCCAGTATTTGAGAGGTTACGCTTTCTAAAAAAGACCCCGTTGTATGAACTGCTGTTACCGGTTTCTCGGAACAAAGAGACAGAGCTTTTTCTAACGACGGTGCCACCATAATTTCCGCTGCACTATCCGGAGCCGAATTTTGCGGGAATAATTCCGCAAGACGACGACCGGCTTTATCCGGAGCCGGATCGACGGCACCGACAACCTGTACACGGGGATGGTTCAGTAACTGTTTTACGGTACCAAGACCGATCGGTCCGAGACCTACCTGAATAATATTGATGATCATAATTTTAAAAAACCTTTCCGCTTGAGAGTTATTATCGTTTAGATTTTGTTTATCTCACTTTTTAATTTCATACATATGATAGATACGGACTGTATCTATCCCGCGAAAAACCGAATAATAAATATATAAGGGGTTACCACCGTTTCGATAATGCTCATAAATATACCCCGAAAGGTTGGATTATTTAACAGAAGCAAAACAATAAAAATCCCCAGGAAACCGATACGCCTGTAATTATCGCCGAGTTGCTGCGGTAAAAGAGATGCAAGCACATGAGAGCCGTCGAGGGGCGGAACGGGCAGCATATTGAAGACTGCGAGAATGACATTAAGATAGATACCGTTCAGCATAATCCGAACGAAAAACTCGGTTGCACCTGAGGGGTCTCCCGGCGTAACCATTAATACGATACCCGTGATGACTGAAAATACAAACGCGAGTGCGAGATTTGAAGCCGGTCCCACGACCGAAACAAGGATATCATCACGACGGAAATTTTTAAAGTTTGCCGGGTTTACGGGCACCGGCTTCGCCCATGCAATAAAAACGCGACCGGCAACGATCACAGAAATTAACGGAACAAGGATCGAACCGACTAGGTCAATGTGAGGAATGGGATTCGCCGTTAATCGTCCTGCTTGTTTCGCTGTCGGATCACCCAGTCGCAGGGCAGTATAGCCGTGAGCTATTTCATGAACGATTACCGAAATTAGTAATACCGGTAGTAATAGAAGAAAATCAGTCATATCGGGGGTGATATTTTTTATGAATTTGTTTTAAATAAGTTCTGTCTATGTGAGTGTATATCTGTGTCGTGGAAATATCCGCATGGCCGAGCATTTCCTGAACAGCCCGGAGATCGGCGCCGGCTTCGAGCAGATGCGTCGCACATGAATGCCGTAATATATGCGGGTATATTCTTTTTTTCATGCCGATGTGCTTTGCAGTTTGCTGTAAGATATTCCAGACTGACATCCTGCTCATTGGCGATCCGCGCCGGTTTAAAAATAAAGTGTCCTTGCCGAGCTTACGTCTCGCCAGTCCGGGACGAATTTCGGTTTGATACTTACGAACCCACTCCAGCGCGATACTACCGATTGGAACAATACGTTCTTTTGAACCTTTTCCGCGGATTCGTACCAGGGATTCCTTCGTCAATAACTGTTGACGTGAAAGCGTTATAAGTTCGGTAACCCGCATACCCGTTGCGTAAAGGCATTCAAGCATTGCCCGGTTCCGGATCCACAAACCATCTTCATCGACAGGTACATTTTCGAGCAGATCTGCCACCTCTCGTACCGATAAGGTGTTCGGTAATTTTCTGGATGCTTTAGGACTTTCAATAAATTCTACGGGATTTGTCCGTCCGCGTTCTTCCCGGAATATATATGTATGAAAACCCCGAATGGACGACAACGCTCTCCGGATTGTTGTCGCACGGAGCCCTCTTTTTTTAAGTTCTTTTATATATGCCGTTATGTCGTTTTCTGTTACGCGTGCAATATCTGTAATACCGGAGGTTTCAAGATGTTGTGCATACGATACCAGATCACGCCTGTAATTTTCCAGCGTATTGTGTGACAGGCCTTTCTCAACTTTTAAATAATGAACATACGACTGCATTTCCAGCATATGGCTGACAACTCATTGATCGATGCTTATGTATCGGAATTTTTTGTGCTGCCCGATTCTCCCGCCGTTTCTTCGGGAGGCATAACACCTTTTTCGGTATACCCCTTAACGAGCGGTTGGAACTTTTCCACTTCTTTCTTAGCGGCTTCCGCCATTTTTTCATCCTGTCCGGGATACTTAATCCTGGGATGGTGTATACCGATCAGGACTTTAAAGAATGCCTCCCGGATAAAATTTAAATCTTTGAATGTTAATTCACATTCGTCGAGTTCTCCCTCTTCGAATCTTGCTTTAATGATACCATCGATTGTTGCTTTCAGTTTTGTAATCGACGGTTCCTCGATAGAACGTGTTGCCGCCTCAACCGCATCTGCAAGCATAACAATTCCTGTTTCTTTGGTTTGCGGCTTCGGTCCGGGATAACGGTAATCATTCTCGTTAATGACATCCTTGTCGGTCTTTCTTTCGAGAGCTTTATTGTAGAAATACGATATGAGCGTTGTCCCGTGGTGCATAGGGATAAATTGAAGGATCTCTTTCGGGAGTTTTGACTTTTTCCCAAGCTCGTAGCCATCTTTCACGTGTGAGATCAAAATAAGAGCGCTCATGCGCGGTGTTAACTTATCGTGCCGGTTTTTGAAACCCATTTGATTTTCTATAAAGTATTCGGGCTTTAATGTTTTACCGACATCGTGGTAATACGCACCCACGCGCGCAAGGATGGTATTGGCTTGTATCACTTCCGCGGCCGTTTCAGCGAGACTCCCCATAACTAAACTATGATGAAACGTACCGGGGGCTTTCTGCGATAGCTCTTTCAGCAGCGGGTGATTGAAATCCGAAAGTTCCAGCAACGTCAGGTCGGTTGTGATCTTCCAAGCTCTCTCAAAGAAGATAAGCAAGCCAAAGGTAAGGATGGGTGAGAACAATGCATTAGCACCCGCGAAGGTTACTTCAAATAACATCGCCATCGGTGTCTCGAACCGCTCGAGTCCGAGTGCAATAATCGTAAGGGTGTACCCGAGAAAAATAAACAACATCGATCGGAATATCTGTGTACGGTGTTTAATATCTCTCACCGTGTATGCAGCGAGCGCGCCGCCGATGACCGATGCAAGCATAACCCTGTAATCATTGCCGTGTATACCACCGACAAGAAGCGCAATGGTTACCGTTCCATAGAAAGCAAGTCTCGAATCGAACATAATAGTAAGGAGCATTGCCGCGGCAGGTACAAAAATTAGGTATTCAACCGGTGCATCAACGTTTATGTTAAGCGTAAGAAACGCAAAGAAGACCTGTATGAGAATTATCAAAGCGATTAAAGCAAGCTTTGCATTATCGTTGAAAACATTTTTCCTGAACAGGAAGAAGTATACCGTATAGAGGAGAAGAACAATCGAAACATGCAATGCTTTACCAACATACTGAAGCCATATATTGATCGTGCTGCCCCGTTCCGATTTTGCCCGCCGGAATGAATCCAGGCGAAGCTTTGCATCCTCGGTTATTCGCTCGTGGCGGTTGATAATCCGTTCGTTTTCAAGAACAAACCCAATCGTTCGCGGTACTTCATCGCGCGCTATTTGCTTCAACCGCTCGGTCTCTTCGGATTGAAAAATAATATTCGGTCTGATGAATGCGCCGCCGATTTTCAATGCCGCCTGTAATCCCGATTCGTCATTCTCGAAATACTCGGAAATACCGTTCTCAAAAGCCGTCATGGTACCGGAAACATCTCTAAAGCGCTCGACCGGGACTATCACTTCATCGGCATTTCTGCGTACTGCGACATCTTGATGAACCAATTCCTGCTTGGATTTATCGAGAATACCGGCACGGAAGTAATCCCGGAGAAACGACTCTATGGTAACTCTGAGCTGTTGAACCGATGTGATTCTGCCGCTTTCGGGCTGCCCCCTTAATTGCATCAATGCAACCCATTCCGGGGCGGTAAACTGAACCGATAAACTTCTTTTAAAATCATCTAAGAGTGTCGAATCCTGCTCGATTCTAATCAGATATTCTTCATCTCGCTGCTCTGTACTCGTTTTTTGTTCATCGTACTCCAATTCAAAATCGAGAGCGATCTTTAGCTGCCCGAAGAACATACGCAAACTATCGATGACCGCATCCGTCATTTTATCGTCGCGTTTGAAAACCGGTAATACCTGTTGTTCAGCTTCCTGTTTCTCCCTCTCATACTGACGATCTTCTTTATATATCGGGAATGAGAACGGTGCAATAAGATCTTCACTCCCCCAGATTGAGCCGATACGGTAATCAAACTCTATAGATACGCCTTTGGGGAACATAAGTACCGATAATACGACCACGGCCAGAAAAATACATATCTTTACAAGCATATTCGTGTTAAGATCTAATGCTCGAATCGATTGATTAATTTTTCCGGTTAATTGTTTTAAACTCATAGGAAATAATATCTTGAAAATGCGTGACAGAAGCAAAAAATAAATTTAAAGTGTTCAGATTTCACGTGAGGTCGTCAGCCCGGTAAACCTGCCGGCATGAAACTATTCACTTCTTCTGGTTAGTTTGATGTTCACCGGGTCAATTTCACGGCCGGTAGCTTCATGAAACCTAAAAATAACAAGCTCAAAAGCCGTGTTCTCGGGAATATCTTCCGGTAGAGTGATCTCCTTTTGAAAATAAACCCAATCAAGGGGCGAAAGTGCCAATTCTCCGCCAATTTCCCTTACTTCGTCATCGTGACCGATAAGTTTGTAATATATAAGTCCTTCCGGAGCAAGAGCGATGCCCGAGATGAGAAACGTTTCTCCGACTACCGGCCCGGGTCCCGGTTCAAACAGTTTTATAGTTTGTGATGATGCAACGATTTCTCTTAATGAATCTATACCCTGTAATTTCGTTATGCGTCCGGGTCTGTGGTTCCCTTCGGGTAAGATTTTAACAGACACACCGGTCGCTGGTATTACAGCAACATCGGCGGGATAGGTTATCACCTGGGGAACCATTGCGTCGAAAGCGGGCCTTGTAAACCGAACCCGCACTTCAACAAGATCATCGTCACGCAGACGAACATCCAGTATCCGAACTTCATATCCGCCGGTCCGACGTTCCCCCATCGAGACAAAGATATAGGTGCTATCTTCATATTCTTTTGTATGTACAAAGGCGGTGGCATAAAGCTGCATATTTCTATTCACCCATACTTTAACGGGGTCGGGTAGATTTCGCTGGTCGATTCTTATCATATCAATTGTTTGCTCCTGACCGGGTAAGAGGATACCTGCGTCTTCCTGTTCCCCGCGTATGGGCTGTTTATCTGCCCTTCCGTCAGGATCACCCGTTCGGGGAGCACAGGAATAAAACATCGTAAACACACACAAAAAAGATGTCAACAAGATAAAATATATAGTGCGCATTGTACAGCCACCTCACTTCCCATCTGCCAATGCATCCTCGACTGTCGCATGTATCGAAAAGACCCGGTCGAGTTGTGATATCTTAATGAGCGAAGCAACGTTATCTGTCAAACCGGCCAGCTTAACCTTACCGCCGTTTTCTCTCATTTGACGTTCGGCAAAAAGGAGTGAAGACAAACCGGAACTGTCACAAAAATCGACATCACGGAGATCGAGAATTAATTCTTTTATTGCCGACGTACATATGATGAGGAATTCACCTTTCAAATCGGCGGCGATTGTTGCATCAAGCCTTCTTTCGTTCAACGAAAAAATGAGGACTCCGTTATTTTCTTTCACATCAAATTTCATAGTATACTCTCAGAATTTTTCAAGATAGTGGCATAATGATTTATAGGTTACTTCTTTTTCTTGCCCGGGAACATACCGGTACTGTATATTAAAAAAATGATCACCGTACTTTTTGACGAAACTAACCCGAAACCAGGAGTTTACACTGCTACAAAGATAGGCAGCAAAGGGAACAAATCCAAGGTTCAGATCTATCACCAGATCAAACTGCTGATCGGTAAGTTGTTTCAGAAATATTTTTTTGGGAAGATGCAGCATATTGACGTCCGATTTTCCGAAACGAACGACCTGTGCTCTGGAATTTTTCGATACGAGGTTTGCGATATCATGCATTGCAATAACAATCCGGTTCCGACCGCGGAATTTTTTCCCAAGGAATTTCACAACCGTCAATGCAAACTCCGCATCGGTGTAATTATCCGGCATAATGACAAGCACGGATTGTGATTTTGAATAAAATTCTGTTAATTCCTGCAGTGCATCCTTTTTGGATCGGGATAAAAATATTCCGTATCGGGTACCGATATAATCTCGCAATTCATGTATCATTCTTAATCTTTCACCAAACTCAAAAATGTATTCTCATCTATGGATGTAATTTGCAATTCTTTTGCTTTTTCGGCCTTCGATCCCGGATCCGAACCGACGACAACATAATCCGTTTTTTTACTGATCGATGACGACACTTTCCCTCCGCGGGATTCAACAAGTGATTTCGCTTGCTCACGTGAAAAAGACTGAAGCGTGCCGGTCAATACAAACGTTTTCCCCGTTAATGTCTGCTTTTTCTTTTTACCCGATGTTGCAGTGAAGGTAAGTCCGGCGGCCTCCAACTTATGTATCATGTCTTTGTTATGCTCCTCACGAAAAAAAACATGGACACTTTGTGCTATTCGCGGACCTATTTCACGGATACCGGTAAGTTCCTCAACGGAAATATTTTTTAATGCTTCGATCGCGCCAACTTCCCGTGCCAGTATACTCGCAACTCCCTGTCCGACGTAGCGGATGCCCAGAGCAAACAGGACTTTTTCGAATGGCCGCCCCTTGCTATTTTGTATTGCCTGCATAAGATTCGAGGCACTTTTTTCACCCATCCGTTCAAGCCGAACGAGATCATCTTTTTTCAAGGTATAGAGATCTGCGGGTGTCGTCACTAAATTATTTTTTATAAGATGATCGATTATTGCTCCGCCAAGCCCGTCAATATCCATCGCCTGCCTGTTTGCAAAATGTTCTAACCGACCTTTGATTTGCGCCGGGCACTCGGAGTTCACACAATAATAATTTGCTTCACCTTCGAACCGTTTTATTTCGGATGTACACACAGGACACCCGGTTGGGATGGAAAATTTTCGGGCGCCTTTCGGCCGCTTTTCCTTCAGAACACCGGAAATTTTCGGTATAACATCCCCGCCTTTTTCGACGATCACGGTATCCCCCACCCGCACATCGAGTCGCTCAATTTCATCGGCATTATGCAACGTTGCCCGCCTGACGGTCGTGCCCCCGAGCAAGACGGGTTCCAGATCGGCAACGGGCGTGATAGTCCCCAGACGACCGACCTGTAACACAATTCCGTTGATTTTCGTCTCGGCTTTTCGTGAAGTAAACTTGTATGCCGTCGCCCACCTTGGACTCCTGGCAATGGTGCCCAGTTTTTCCTGCTGTTGGAGTGAATCTACTTTTATAACTACACCGTCAATTTCATATGGTAAGTTATCCCGTTTCGTTTCCTCCTCTCTGCAGAATGAAATCACCTTATCTATGGAATCAAACCGTTCGAATCTTTCGTGAACAGGAAAACCCATCTCAAGTAGCATGTGAGAGCGTTCATAATGGCTGTTGCTTTTCACGTCGTTACCGATAAGCTGATAGGCAAAAAACCTGAGTTTTCTTTGCGCAACAATTTTTGGGTCCTGTAATTTCAGTGTTCCTGCGGCCGCGTTTCTCGGATTCGCAAACAGCTTTTGTTCCATCTTTTCCCGGTATGTATTTAACGCGTGGAAATCTTCTTTGAACATAATGACTTCACCGCGGACTTCGATGTTGTTATATTTTGCGCCGTCATTTCGAAGCCGTAACGGAATACTGCGTACTGTTCGAAGGTTCGCGGTGATGTCGTCACCCTGCGTACCGTCACCCCGTGTAGCACCCCTAACAAAACGTCCCTTCCCGTACTGGAGCGTAACCGCAACACCATCAAATTTCAATTCCGTGACGTAGGATACCTCTTCGCTCCCCACGCCGTTTCGCACCCGTTTGTCAAAATCGTACAGCTCATTTTCGTTATACGTATTTGATAAACTCAACATCGGTATTGCGTGGGTGACAACCGGGAATATTTTGGTCGGCTGGCCGCCGACGCGTTGTGTCGGTGACTCCGGTATTCGATACTCCGGATACCGTTCCTCCAGTTCGATCAACTCGGCCATGAGTCGATCATACTCTTCATCGGTTATCACGGGATCTGCCAGCACGTAATACCGATAATCATGATCGAGTAATTCCCTTTGTAATTGCAAAATCCGTTTTTGTACCGATGCGGGAGATGGCTGGGGGGTCATTGCGAATTATCGATGATTTGTTAAGAAGATTATCATTGTATCCCATCCCGTGTTATATGCAAATTTCTGAGAACCTGCCCGGGGGAACCGAGGACCCCGATACTGTCACTATTAAGTTTAATGCTCACCCCGCCTGCATTTCCCACCGTCAAAAGAAACTCATCGGCAGCTTTCCACGTACTTACTCTGCCAGGCGGAAAGATATACTCCTCCTGTGCTATGTTGTCGACAGTAATCGTGAGCCAAACGGTATCCAAAGCGGTCACCACAAGGCGGAGACTATCTCTTGATTCTATACCGGTAAAAGCAGGGCGATCGATTGATTCGAATACTGCGGGCTCCGCCTGTTCTTCAATTTCCCGAACGACATCCAGAAAAGGACGCTCCGCTACCTGTTCTTCATTTGTACCAAACATAGAAATCAGAATATATACAATCAAGGCAATGCCGCCGACCACGGCAAGTGACAAAAACATCGACTTTAATTTCGGTAGAGGTATTGTCTCCGGCTTTGGTATGTAATTCTTTTCGGGACGGGATTCTTTGTGTTCCTGTTGACCAGATTTGCTATCTTTATATTCCTCGAATTGTGCAATTATTTTATTTTCGTCGAATTCAATGTATTTGGCATACTGTTTAATAAAGGATTTGACGTACGGTTTCGGAAGTATATCAAAATCACCCTGCTCAATCGCTTCGAGAAACCGGATATTAATGCGTGTCGCTCCCGAAATATCCTGAAGCGATATCTTTTTATTCAGCCTTGCTTCTTTAAGCTCCTGTAAAAACTTCGGATCCAATAACAACTCCGTTGATCAAAATGATGGATAAGCTAAAAATAGATTTATTCCGGAAATTACATGGATATAATAAAATAGCCAACATAGCTATGAAAAGCAAACGAATCAAAGGGCGGAGAATGGGATGGAAATTCTATATACCTAAAAACTATACCCACAAAATAAAAAACTCCGAAGAAAACACATCCTTCGGAGTTTCTTGCAAGTCGGAACGGCGGGATTTGAACCCGCGACCCCTTGAACCCCATTCAAGTGCGCTACCGGGCTGCGCTACGTTCCGATAATGGTTTACTGCACCTTCTCTAACAATTCCTCGAGAAATTTTTTCACTTCGATCATATCATTACGAAGCTTTTCATCCTTAATCTTAGGAGCTTTCGGGGGTACGGAAATAAGTTCAAGCTGCTCGCCGGTCTCGGATTCGGGAGTCCAGTTTTTCAGCACCTGCTTCGCTCCTTCTATGGTATATCGCTCATCGCGCAGCAGTTTTTTAATAAATAATATTAACTGGATATCACGATTGGTGTATATCCGGTTTCCGGCCCGATTTTTAGAGGGTTTCAGCTGCTCGAATTCCGACTCCCAGTATCGCAGGACATATTGCTCAAGATCGGTGATCTTGCTCACCTCGCTGATCGAGTAATAGAGCTTTTTTATCGAGTGTTTTTTCATAGACTGCTTTATATGATACGAAACAGTGAATTAAATATCAAGCACTTATCCGTTTAAAATCCGGTAACGCCGGATCACGCCATGGAATCTCTCTTTTCCTCCCATTGCTCCTCGTAATTTGTCTCAGGCCAATATTTATGTCCGAGTTTTCTCTCTACTTTCGTTATATAGCTTCCCTGCCCTTTTTGGCGAATAAATTTCAGTGCTCTTCCCCCAGCATATAGAAAACCCGATATTACCAGGACGGCGAATATCGTTTCTATCGGTTCATTGTTGATATTATGGGAGAATTGGGTTCCCCAGACAATAATTCCGTGTAGATGATTTGCCAGGTAGGTTCCTATTTCCGTTCCGTATTTTGTTGTGAATTCTTTTGCTGTCAGAACGGCATAATCATTTGAGATTTCAACTAATGTCTTTAGATTTTTTACGGCATCTATAGGTACGGTCCAGACTTTTGTACCTCCCTGTATTGCTTTTGCAAGCGCGCTCCCACCGGTACCGGCCGCTATTATTCCTGCCGGTATTGAAGCTATCTTCAGTATATACTCCGGGAGTACAAGTATCTGCCTTGCCGTGTTCTTAATATTCCGCCCCATCTGTTCATTCCTTGACATTAGTTTGCATCCTGTTCAGAATATATAAAGCAATGAACTCTTATTTTTCAATAATCACAAATGCGACGACCGTATTATCTGAATGAGACAAAGAGATCAATACTCTCTCCTTCTCGATCCTGTCCGCCAGCTTGCCGTAGAGGGTGATCGATGGCTGCCCCAATTGATTGTTTGAGACTTCAATATCTTTCCAGCTAAACTCCCCGCGCCAGCCGGTCGAGAGCGCTTTGCTGAATGCCTCTTTCGCCGCAAAACGGGCAGCAAAATGCTGATGCGATATTTTCTTAGAACGGCAGTAATTGATTTCCGTTTCGGTAAATATCTTGGTTAAAAATGTATCTCCATACCGGTCAATGATATCACGGATGCGATCAATTTCGATTATGTCAACACCGATTCCCTGTATCATAAAATATCCTGAGACTTCCCTTGTTTTTCATAAGCCGGATAACACAACTTTATTTTACCCGAACCCGCTTTGTGTCTTTCTTTTGACGAATTACCTGTTGACATCATCGACGATTTTAAGCAACTCCTGAATATCATATATCTCATAGTCTGCACCGGAGTTCTTCGTCCCGAATGTATCCCCGTAGCGTGCAAATACCGTTTTCATTCCCACTTTTGCCGCACCCACCATATCACGTTCCGCCCAATCGCCGATCATGAGTGATTCTGAAGCATCGACACCCAGTCTCTCGAGTGCAGTTTTAAAGGGTACCGGACTCGGCTTATATTCACCGGTATCTTCGTGTGTTAACACGACATCGAACAGATGATGCAGATTCAGGTACGTCAACCGTAACCACGCTTCACGGCTCGGTGCATCCGACACGACGGCAAGTTTGATACCCCGCTTCACCAATTGTACCAGCGTCATGAATACGTGCGGGTAGGTAACGAGTGCTGCTTCCCGCGCTCTGCGATAGGCAACGATACCGGCTGCGAGAATTTTATGATCAATTTTATTGGATTCATCATATAACAGGATATCAAACACCTGTTGAAACTCTATACCGCGTTCTTTGTATATGTGTTCAATCTTTTGCCGCGCTTCTTCGAACGTCATACGCAGTCCCGCATCTATCATACCACGAACTGCAGCTTCGATTGCACGTCGCTTCATTTCCATAAAATCGACAAGCGTGTTATCGAGATCGAAAACTATTGCTTTGATCATGTTTATTTTTTGAGATTTCGTTGTTGTTTAATGGCCTCTACCCCCAGGAGATAACCGTTTATTCCAAATCCCGATATTTGTCCGGTACACGCAGCCGCAATAACCGATTTTTCACGGAATGCTTCGCGCGCGTAAATATTCGAGATGTGTACTTCAACGACGGGTATAGTTAACATTGCGACTGCATCTCTTAATGCATAGGAATAGTGAGTAAATGCCCCCGGGTTCATGACAACACCATCCGGAGGGTTTTCAATGAGTCCGTTAAGACGCGTCACTAATGTACCCTCTTCATTTGATTGCAGAAATTCAAAGGTGTCATCGGGAAATTTCTCAGTGAGCAATCTTTCCAGATCACCGAGAGTTTGGGTGCCGTAGATACCGGGTTCGCGTACTCCCAGTGTATTAAGATTCGGACCGTTGAGTATCAGTATTTTCATTGATTTGTCCTTCGGATTGTACACTTCGTAATTGCTGTCTGTATCTGGCCATCTCGTCGTCAACGACTTGCCTGATGAAAGGTTTCATGTACAGATCGTCTCCGCCGTACAGACCGACCACGCGCGAGAGTAATGTGATCTGCTGGGTAAGCGAATTTTTTTTATTCATCACAACAAGATTATGATCGTATAATATACAGTCTCCTCCTTTAAAGTCACCTTTTTCATAGCGGAGCTCCAATCCAAGTGACGATACAAGACTTTCAAGTTCGGCAACGATGTCTTCCTGCTTCATAAATACATTATTATGCTTCGTGTTCGGTAACGATATCAGTGTTGCTGTGTTTCTGATTTTTTTTCAGCGTCAATTTTCCAGTTCTTTATCCAACTCAGATCATAGGAAATACTCATCACATTTTCCATACTTGCGTGTATTAATGAAAAATACTTATCCGTAAATCTCTGTTCGATATCATCGGATCCCAATTTCAGCAGAGAACGCATCAACATATTTACTTTTTCGACACCATCCTTAAATTCGGCCGATAACTTTGGATAGACCTCGGTATCGGGTGATGTGCGCTTAATAATACCGAATAAACGGTAGATATACTTTGCATGGAACGTAAGGTCGTCGAATACCTGTTCCTGACCGTGATCCCGGCTTATTTGTAAGAGTATTGAAATATCCTGCTTATTTTTCAGGCGATGCTGTGAATATGAATCCACGCGATCGACAAAGCTGCTTATTTCCTGACGAATTTCCATTGAAACTGTTTATGATACTGTATACAAAGTAATAAATATAATTTAATTTTGGGGGATAATCAACGAAATGAAACGTTCGGTTTGGTGAGCTGTAGTTTCGTAGCCGGCTTTGACGGCGTCAGTAAAAATGAACAGGAGCGGTATATTAACACTGCCGGTCTAATATTGTTATAAGGTTGCCTCGTCTATTAAATATAGCAAGGACTTATATTCTCTGTTACTCACAACCGACAGACCTATTTCACAACCTCTGCTCGTTGAATATCCTTCAGTAACCGAATCCGGCAGCGCATCATTCAGATTATTTAATGACGATTCCGTTAATTCGGGTCGGATAAAACCACGGTCACCGGCAAAGCCACAGCATTTTACAAAGGGTGGAATGATGACTTCTTCGGCACACATTTCGGCGACCTCTTTCAGGTTGTTATCCAATCCCAGCTTACGGGAGCTGCATGGCACATGCACAGCAACGGATCTTGGAACTTTCTGAAAAGATAGTCTGTCTTTAAGGTAGCTGAGTGCAAACTCCGAGGGATCATAAATCTTCAGAGACGGATCGAAGACATCCCTCATTCGTTGTACACATGGGCTTGTATCCATAATGATTGGTATCTCACCGTTATTTGAAACATCTTTTATCGCTGCTTCCATTTCGCGTGCTTTTTCATCGCCTTGCCTCACAAAACCTTTACTCGAAAAAGCAAGTCCGCAACACAGATTATTTATATCTTTTGGATAGATAATATTGTATCCGGCTTTATAACACAGTGACTCCATCACTTGTACCTGAGAGCGCCTGTCGACACTGGTTCGATAGACGCCCATAAGTCTGCTGACACAACTCGGGACATAAACAACCGATAACGATGCACCGTTTTTCATCCGGTTTTTAGGTAACGCTGCAGCTCCCCGGGGCATATACCTGGTCCATTGCGGAATAAGTCCACCACTCACCCTGCGAAGTGCTCCGGTCATAGCAGACATCGTTTTTTCGCCCAACATCTTATGTGTAGCATCGGCAATATTCATACCGTATCTCATACCCGTGATTGACGTTCCCAAGCCCTGTGCGATCATTGTCGCGATACTATTGGCAGTCGGCGAGGTGTTAACCTCCCGAAGCTTTTTGACAAGCTTTCCGGTGTCGATATCAACCGGACAACTTGTCGCGCACATACCATCAACGGCACACGTTTCAATACCCTGATATGAATATAATTCTTTTAGTCTGGAAAGAAGAATCGAATTTTCACCGGTTTCGGATAAACGCGTAATCTCACGCCATGCAACAATGCGCTGACGGGGTGTTAAGGTCAGGTCTTTCGACGGACAATGGATCTCGCAGAACCCGCATTCAATACACTTATCGATTAATTCGTGTGCTGCGGGCATAGGTTTTAAATTTTTGAGATAAATCAGCGGGTCGTCATGTAAAATGACACCGGGATTTAACAGATTATTCGGATCGAAGATATTTTTTATCTCTTTCATTATTTCATACGCTTCTTTTCCCCACTCCATTTCAACGAAAGGCGCCATATTACGGCCTGTTCCATGTTCAGCTTTTAACGCTCCGTCGTATTTATGCACGACCATGTTTGTTACATCCTGCATAAAATAGCGGTACCTGACAATCTCCTGCTGCACATTAAAATCCTGATTGAAGACAAAATGTAAATTCCCTTCCAGGGCGTGGCCGAAGATGATGGCTTCATAATATCCATGTTTTTTGAAGAGTTTCTGCAAATCAAGAGTGGCCTCGGCAAGGTTTTCAATCCGAAATGCGACGTCTTCGATAATGACTGTTGTTCCGATTTCGCGCATATTTCCGAGCGCCGGGAACAAACCTTTCCGGATATTCCAGTACATAGTGTACTCAATCGGATCGTCAGTAAATTCCACGGGTCGCGCCATGGGTAGCGATGCAATCGATTGAGTGATTTCATTTATATTATTTTCAAGGTTTTCTTTACTCCCGGCGCGGGTTTCAACGAGAAGGCATGCAACCGAATCATCGAGTTCCTTAAGGTACGAGGGCAATCCCTTTTTATTCTCAACCGATCGAAGCGCCGCCCGGTCCATGAGCTCGACGGCATCCACATTTTGGTGTTTGAGAATCACAACCGCATCGCAGGCAGTCTTGATATCGGGAAAAAACATCATCGAGCTTGCTTTAAACGGATGCTCGACCACGGTGTTATACGTTACCTCCGCAATAAAGCCGAGCGTACCTTCAGAGCCGATCATAAGATGCTCAATGATATCAATCGGATCGTCAAAATCAACAAGAGCATTCAGACTATATCCGTTTGTGTTTTTCATTTTAAACTTATCCCGGATGCGATCTGCTAGCGGTTGATTCTCTTTTATCTTTTTCGACAAAGCAAGGATACTATCGCACATCGGTTTATGCGAATTGAGAAATGCCTCTTTATTTTTTTGATCATTGGTATCCAAGGTAGACCCGTCGGCAAAAATAATCTTCATTCCGCCCAGGGTTTTATAGCTGTTCTGTGCAACACCGCAGCACATACCGCTCGCATTATTGGCAGCGATACCTCCGATCATCGCGGAATTTATCGATGCGGGGTCAGGTCCGATTTTTCTTCCGAATGGTGCAAGAAATACATTGGCATGTGCACCGATTATCCCGGGCTGCAGCTTTATCCTCTGCCCTCCATCCAGTATCTGATATGCATTCCATGTATGTCCGAGAAGCACAAGGACAGAGTCGGATATTGCCTGTCCCGACAAACTGGTTCCCGCGGCACGAAATGTCGCCGGTACATTATGGCGATTGCAAAGTTTAAGGACTGCGATCACTTCTTCTTCGTTGTAAACCTTCACGACAAGTTTTGGGATCAAACGGTAAAAACCGGCATCCGTGCCATAAGTAAGGGTTCGCAACTCATCGTGAATTAATCTGTCTTCGGGTATATGAGTAAGGAGATCGTGATATAACGTGGAATACATACCGGCGAGCATAAAGAACCTCAATAAAAATCCTAATAATCAATCATTGGCAAGAATATATGTTGTAATAATATAATTGTAATAGAAGCATAAATCAAGAAATTCCCTTATATTCTTTATAACACCGTAACGAAGACAATGCTTGTAAAAATATCAGTTGTATAGTTATCAATTACATCAGGTACCAAACACAAAAAAGGATGCGCTCAAAGATGTCTCCATTTTCCTCTATAAAACTCTTTTACCTATTGTTACTTTCATTGTTACCGTTCATCGGATTCTCATATACGCACGACGTTGAAACCCGGGGGAACCAAGTCATTCTGACCGGTGAATATAAACCGAATATCCCGACTCCGGCGGATATTCTGGGATACCATATCGGTGAACGATTTGCGGATTATCGTAACCTCGAAAGATATATTATGGCGGTAGCAGATGTCAGCGACCGTGTTGTAATCCACGAATACGGATCATCCTATCAGCATAGGCCGCTTCGGGTCCTGTACATCAGCACTCCGGAAAACATCAGAAATCTGGAACGAATAAAACAGGATAATGTATCCCTTACGGATCCGCGAACAATTTCCGATCCCCGTGCAGAAGAAATTATTGAGAGCATACCGGCAATTCTATGGCTGGCATACAACGTTCACGGGAATGAGGCATCCGGGACGGAAGCCGCACTATTGACAATATATCATCTCGCCGCATCCGAAGATACAGAACTCCTTGCAGCACTCGAAAACATTGTTATAGTACTTGATCCGCTGGTTAATCCGGATGGCCGTGAAAGATATGTCCATTATATAAACGATATGTCCCAACGAAATCCTAATCCCGATCCACAATCTATTGAACATTTTGAGACCTGGCCCCGCGGCCGTTCCAATCATTATTTCTTTGATTTAAACCGCGACTGGGCGTGGCTTACGCAAAAAGAAACACGTCAGCGTGTTGACCTGTACAGACAAATTATGCCGCATGTGTATGTGGATTATCACGAAATGGGTCGCGAATCAACATACTTCTTTTTTCCGGCAACACCGCCAATCCACCCGAACTATCCCGAAGGGGTGAAAGAATGGGGTATCATATTCGGCAATGGAAATGCAGCTATGCTCGACAGGTATGGGGTCCCTTATTATACCGGAGAGGTATTTGACCTGTTTTACCCGGGGTACGGTGATTCATGGCCAACTTTCAACGGCGCTATCGGTATGACGTACGAACAATCCGGAGGAAGTACGGGTCGCGCATATAAAAGAAAAGATCAACATATACTCACGTTAGCCGAACGCGTACACAATCATTTCCTCACCGGATTATCGACTATACATACTGTTCAGAAAAACAGAGCGGAGTTGTTGAGATATTTCTATTCTTTTTGGAAAGACAGTATAAGCGAAATGCCGGACGAGATTAAATCAGTTCTCATTAAAAAAGGATCCGACCCGAACCGGACCAACGATCTGATCAACGTATTGCTACAGCATGGGATTGAAGTACATGAACTGACTACCGACAAAAACATCCGCCAGGTAACACACTACTTTTCCGATCAGCCGGAAAACCATTCTTTTCCCGCCGGGACATATGTAATTAATTTTAATCAACCAAAGAGCCGACTCGCGAAAACGCTACTCGAACCACATACCGAACTACCGGACACATTCTTCTTCGATATTACGGCGTGGTCGCTCCCCGCAGCATATAACACCGAAGCATATACGGCGCAATCATACATAACTGCGGATGTCCGAAAAATTACTGAACCGTTACAATCGATGGGCAGTGTATCGGGTTACGCATCATATGCATATGTTATTTCGTGGGAACAGGATAAGGCAGCATCGGTTTTGTGGGAAACTTTAAAGAATGATTACTCTGCTGTTTTCGCAATGCGTTCGTTCGTCACACAGGGACGTGAATTCCCCCCGGGTTCTATTATATATTTTACGCGTATGAATGCCGCATCACTGCACGATGACCTTCAGCGCACCGCTCTGAAATATGGAGTCGATGTTTATGCAACAAACACAGGATTATCGGAAGACGGCATTGATCTTGGCTCCAATTGGGTGCGACCAATTATAAAACCAAAGATCGCTATTACAACCGACAGGCCTGTGATACCGGGCGAATACGGAGAACTTTGGTTTTTATTCGATGAAGTATATGGAATTCCTTTCACACCCTTAAGAACTGAACAACTCCGCAATCTCGATCTTTCACGGTACAATGTACTTATACTACCGAGCGACGGGAGTGGCCAGGGTTATCGGACAACACTTGATTCGAATACCGTTGAGTCAATACGTCAGTGGGTACAGCGTGGAGGTGTCTTAATCACTATAGGCGGTGCGTCACAGTTTGCAACGAAAGAAAACTCCGGATTAACCTCGGTTTCCTCTTCGGCGACCGGGAATAATAATGATAGCGGCGATGTCGATAAAGAACGACGGGAAAGATTAATGCGGATGGGGTTTTTTGAGAGACAGGAATATCTGCAACGGGAAAGAATAGCGGGAGCATTGTTCCGCGTTAACTTCGATAATTCACATCCGCTTGGATTCGGATACGGCCAAACCATTACCATCCTGAAACGGGGCTCCCAGACACTGCAATTGAGTGATCGCGGGTATAATGTCGGTATATTTGCCGATCAGGGACCACAGAGCGGTTACGCTTCCAAATATTTAGTGGAAAAGGTACAAAATACCGCTTATCTGATTGATTTCCCCGTCGGTGACGGGAGGATTGTGATGTTCTCGGATAATCCCCATTTCAGAATGTTCTGGCACGGATTAACCAAAATGTTTCTCAACGCGACGCTCTTTTTACACTGATATATTTGAATATTTCAAAAAAGAACATTATATTAGTTGTTTGTCTTTAGTACCATTAGGTACTAATTTGAGGCGTAGCCAAGCGGTAAGGCACCCCGCTCTGCGGGGCATGCGGATTTGAAAATCATTTTTGGGGCGTAGCCAAGCGGTAAGGCACCCCGCTTTGCGGGGCACGCGGATTTGAAAATCATTTTGGGGCGTAGCCAAGCGGTAAGGCACCCCGCTTTGCGGGGCACGCGGATTTGAAAATCATTTTGGGGCGTAGCCAAGCGGTAAGGCACCCCGCTTTGCGGGGCACGCGGATTTGAAAATCATTT
>Ga0209498_1000351_pt1 | contig 28080 bp, 21 predicted proteins | sample WalLakDeSediment_FD_184131 | JGI IMG/M metagenome (GOLD analysis project Ga0209498, IMG submission 184131) | Lake sediment microbial communities from Walker lake, Nevada to study Microbial Dark Matter (Phase II) - Walker Lake 11/02/13 Deep... | ecosystem: Environmental > Aquatic > Freshwater >...
ACCGGCGCGCGGGGAACAACGGCTCCGGGTGCAGCCAGATCACGGTGGCCTCGAACTGATCCGCGACCGATGCCGGTGACTCCACGGTGGAAACCACCGAGCCCTCGGCAACGCTGATGGGATCCGCGAGCGTCAGCTCCACACGCGCTCCCGGCGCCGCTTCGGCGGTACTGCCCCCTTCCGGCGCGATACCGACGATCCCGGTCTCCTTGCCCATCGGCTGGATCCGGACGCGCTCCCCCTGACTCACGCGCCCGCTGACCACGGTGCCAACGACCGCGGTCGCCCCCTCTGACTGCCGCGACGATTCCACCGAAAGCCGGAACGGGAGTCGCACCGCTCGTTCCCCGGCAGGCTCGATGCCTTCGGCAAAGCCGGACAGGGCCTGGGCAGCCTGCGGGTTCAATGCAGCAGCGGCCAGATCTTCCAACCCGGAAGCATCCCCGGCCGACACCACCACAAAGTCTTCGATCCCGACCTCCCGGGCCCAGTCACGTAATTCACTCTCGAGCCCCTGCAAAACCCCCGTCCCGGACCCGGGAGCGCCCTCGCCCATCGCCCCCAGCGCGACGTGCCGCACCCCCAACTGGCCAAGCAAGAACAACTGACGCCGCACCGAAGGAGCAACCGCATCCCGCGCATCCACGATAAGCAGGGCCGCACCCGCCACTCCCGCAGCCGAAAGCGCGTGAGCATCGAGCCCGCCCACGCCCCGGGGTCGGACCAACGGAATCGATTGATTTTTCTGGACTAACATTCAAATACACCCCTGTTTTTGGCCTTAAAGGCCCCATTTTACCCTTGAAAACGCCGGCGTAAGCGCCAGAAGACCGATTGCCACAACCCCGCTGGGCCGATCCGAAGGCCTCGCCGCCTTGAAGCCCCGTTTTTGGCGCCAAAATGGGCCATTCAAGCCCTTTTTGAGCGCCCTAAAAGCCATTCTTTCTTTTCTAAATCAGATGGTTAGCTTGGTCCGACCCCGGAGGATCCGGAGGGATCAAAACGACCAGACGAGCGGGATGATCAGGATGGCCACTAACGACGTCACCACGGTCATGGGGATGCCGGCGCGTAGGTAGTCGCTGAAGCGGTAACCGCCGGGGCCGTAGACCATCAGGTTGGTCTGGTAGCCGATCGGGGTGGCGAAGCTCGCCGAGGCCGCCATCATGATCGCGATCGCGAAGGGCAGCGGGCTCACGCCGAGGTCGCCGGCTACGGCAAAGGCGATCGGAAACACCAGCACCGCCGCGGCGTTGTTGGTGATCACCGCGGTGAACAGGGAAGTGGCCAGATAGATCATCAACAGGTTCATCCAGGGATCGGCGCCCGCGAGAGCCACGAGTCCGAGCGCCAGCGTGTTCGCGAGCCCCGTCGTCTCCATGGCAGCACCGACACCGAACGCGGCCGCGATCGTGAACAGCACCGGCCAGTCGATGCTCTGGCGGGCAACGTGAAGTGTCACGCAACGGGTGAGCACCATCAGCGCCGCCGCCAGCAGCGCACCCTCGAGCATCGAGAACACGCCGGTGGTCACGGTCACCAACAGCCCGAGCAGGATGCCGCCCGCGATCAGGGTCCGTTCATGCCTCGGTGTCGCGCTCTCCTCCAGCCGGCTTACCAGGAAGAAGTCCCGGCTGTTCCGGTTCTGGATCTCGAACCCGGGACCCGCCTCCACCAGCAGCGTATCGCCCGGGTGCAGCACGATGTCGCCCACCTTGCCCTTCAGTCGCTCGCCGTTGCGCGCCACCGCGATCACCACCGCGTTGTAGCGGTTGCGGAAGCCGGCGTCGCGAATGGTCTGGTCGACCATCGGACAACTATCCGACACCACCGCCTCCAGCAGATGCCGATCCGCGCGATGGCCGCCGAGCTTGAACACCTGCCCGGTCGCCGGACGCAGGCCGCGGATCTTCTGGAGGTCCACCACCGATTCCACCACGCCGACGAAGATCAGTCGGTCACCGCCCCGAAGCCTTTCCTGCGGGGAGACCGCCGGCAGCAGGGTCCCCTCGCGGTCCAACTCGATCAGAAAGGCCCCGGGCAGGTGGCGCAGACCCGCCTCCTCGATCGTGCGGCCGTCGAGCGCGCCGTGCGGCTGCACCTGCATCTCGATGGTGTACTCCCGTGGATCCGCGAGCTGTGCGAGGACCGGTGGACGATCGGGCAGCAACCAACGACTGAACAGGATCAGAAAACCCAGCCCGACCACGGCGACCGGCAGTCCCACCCAGGCGATGTCGAACAGCCCGAACCCCGCACCCGTCCGGTCGAGCATCAGCCCGTTCACCACCAGGTTGGTACTGGTACCGATCAGCGTGACGGTGCCACCGAGAATCGCCGCGTAGGACAACGGAATCATCAGTTTCGAGACCGGCAGATCGAACTTGCGCGCCCATTCGCTGACGGCAGGGATCAGCATACCCACCACCGGCGTGTTGTTCAGCACCGCGCTCATCACCGCGACCGGAGCGCCGAGGCGCCATTGGGCCCGCGCAAGCGAACCCGGTCGGCCCAGCAGGTTGTGCACGATCCACTGGATACCGCCGGTCTCCCGGATTCCGGCCACCACCACGTACAGCGCGCCCACCGTAATCACGCCCTGGTTGGAAAACCCGACGAAGGCCTCTGCCGGCCCGATCACGCCCGTGACCATCAGAAGAACCGCCGCCCCGACGAACACGAAATCCGGCGCCGCCCGCGTGAACGCAAGCAGCCCGAACATCACCACCACAAGCCCGGCCGTAAACCACGCCTCCCAAACCATCGCACTCAACTCCGGGGGTTCTGCTCCCAAGCGAGCGCGTGCTGGACGATGAGGTCGAGGTTGTCGTATTCGGGGTGCCAGCCGAGGACGCGGCGGATGCGGTCGGCATTGGCGGTGAGTGCGGGGGGGTCACCGGCGCGGCGATCGCCGAAGTGCACGGTGAAATCGACGCCGCTGATGCGTTTGACGGACTCCAGGACCTCCAGCACGCTGTAGCCGCGGCCATAGCCGCAGTTCAGCACCTCCGACGCCCCGCCGGCCTGCAGATGATCCAGCGCACGCACGTGCGCCGCGGCCAGATCCTCCACGTGGATGTAGTCGCGCACGCAGGTTCCGTCGGCCGTGTCGTAGTCGGTGCCGAACACCGTGATCGCGTCGCGCTGGCCGGTCGCCGCCTGACAGGCGACCTTGATCAGGTGCGTCGCGTCCGGGAATGACTGCCCCAGCCGCCCCTGCGGATCGGCGCCGGCCACGTTGAAGTAGCGCAGGCTCACGTAGCGCAGGTCCGAGGCAGCGCCCAGGTCCATCAGCATGCGCTCGGACATCATCTTCGATGCGCCGTAGGGATTGATGGGCTGCAGCGGCGCATCCTCCGCCACCGACGCCGTATCCGGAATGCCGTACACCGCCGCCGTGGACGAGAACACGAAAAACCGGGTCCCCGCCTCCGCACAGACCTGCAGGAGGTTCAAGGTATTGCGGGTGTTGTTACCGTAATACTTGATCGGATCCGCCACCGACTCGGGAACGACGATGTGCGCCGCAAAGTGCAGCACCCCATCGAAGGCGCCCGACCGGAACACGGAGCGCAGACGCTCCTGGTCAGCGAGATCGGCCTCGATCAATTGGGCGTCACCCACTGCCCAGCGGTGCCCGGTGCTTAGGTTGTCATAGACAACCACGTCATGCCCCGCTTCACGCAGGTGGCGCACCACATGGCTGCCGATATACCCCGCACCCCCCGTCACCAATACCTTCATAGACAACCCTCTTGCTCAATAAAATGACGCATCGCCCCGCCCGAATCATCATGAACCGGGAAACAACATGGCTCCTGCGAATAGCAACACGCCCATCGCCGGATGATGGTAACCCGGATGCCCCAGGTATCGCCCCCGCCTCCCCCCCCTGTATCGGCAGCATGAAGTCTTTCTACAACGTCGTAGGAGGCCAGCCCCTGGCCGATGGGGGTTTCCGGCGCCAGATCGGCGAGAGGGCTCGCCTACGGGAAAAGGCTCATGCGGAGAGTGCGTTGTGCACGACAGGACGGCCTGCGGAGCTTCGTGATAATCAGGTCCAGTCTTTGCAGCGCGTGCCATCCAGCGCGGGTCGGCGTAATTAGAAAAGGTCTGCCGCCAATAGAGAAGAACCCCCGCTCACACAGCAAGAACCGCCGGCGCTGTTCCCCCATCCAGCCCACGGGTTATAGTGCAGTGAGGCCGCGATTCCAGATGCGGAAGAGGGGCGTGTCTCTCTTTGCAATCTTGCCGCGTCCAGAACCCAACCGGATCAAGGGTCAACCGCATTGCGTATATTCGGACACCACGTCTCTGGCGCCGCCATGGTCCTGGCTGGGGTCGAGATCATCATCGTCTATGCGGGCCTTCTTCTTGCGCTGTTATTCAAGGCGGAAGATGCTCCCGCCGGTGTGATGTTACACACCGAAGCACTGGGCGCGACGGCCATGGTCCTGGCGGTGATGCTTGCCGTGGGCCTGTACGGGCGCGAGCAGTGGGAGGTGGTCAACGCCCACTGGTTCCACGAGGCCCTGCGGATCGGGCTAGGCATGTTTCTGAGCGCCGTCCTCCTGATCGTCTACGGAGCCGTCGCCCACTGGTCACTGCTCGACAGCCCCACCGTCGCCCTGGGCATGGGCCTCATCCTCGTGGCCCTGTTCACCGAGCGCAGGCTTTATCGCCACTTGCGGAGCTCCCAAGCCCTGATGCGGCGGATCATTGTACTGGGCGCGGGCACCCGAGCATTGGCCGTCGATAAGGCCCACACCGGAGGCTCCGCTCGGGCCCCCTTCAAGGTCCTGGCGTTTGCCATTCCGCACACCGAGACGTCCTACGACGTACCCGAAGACCGTGTCCGGCACATGCAGCCGCAGCAGAGACTGCTCGACCTCGTGCTCGAGCTGGGTGCCGATGAGATCGTGGTTGCAGTCCGCGAAAGGCGCGGCACCCTGCCGATCAAGCAGTTGCTCGAGTGCAAACTCCAGGGGATCACGGTCACCGAAGCCTCCGCGTTCTTCGAGCGCGAGCACCAGCACCTGCAACTGGATTCACTCAATGCGAGCTGGTTGATCTTCGGCACCGGTTTTCGCCAGACCTGGGTCGGCAGGCTGGCGAAGCGCGGGTTCGACTTCGGGGCCAGCACCGGGCTGCTGGTGCTGACCCTCCCGATCATGCTGCTCACCGCAGCGGCCATCCGTGTGGACAGCAGCGGTCCCGTCCTCTACTGGCAGACGCGCGTCGGACGCGGCAACACGAACTTCGAGATGTGCAAGTTCCGCAGCATGCGCGAGGATGCCGAAAGGGACGGCGTGGCCAAGTGGGCGGCGGGGGAGGACGACCGCGTGACCCGGGTCGGACGTGTGATCCGCAAGCTCCGCATCGACGAATTGCCGCAGATCATCAATGTACTCAGGGGGGAGATGTCGTTTGTCGGGCCGCGACCGGAACGGCCGTTCTTCGTGGACCAGCTCAGCGAGCAGATCCCCTACTTCCTGGCCCGACACAGCATTCGCCCGGGCATCACCGGCTGGGCCCAGGTGCGCTACCCGTACGGCGCCTCCGTGGAGGACGCCGGGCAGAAACTCCAGTATGACCTGTACTACGTGAAGAACCACACACTGTTTCTCGACATCCTGATCCTGCTGGAGACGGTAAAGGTCGTTCTCTTTGGGCGCGGCGCCCGTTAGCCGGAGCCTGCCCCGATGACCATCGCAGCGATCAGCTATCTGGCCGCGGCCCTCGCCTTTCTGGTGCTGGCGGCGCTGGCATTGCTGCGCTGGCGTAACCGCCCCGGCAGCATCTGGGTACTGGGCGCAGTCCTCGTCTCGCTGGCATGGGCGCTCTTCCTCGCATTGATTTCCCGCCAACTGCCCGACAGCGTCGGGGTCTCCGCAGGCATCCTCGAGGTGGCCCGCAATGCGGCCTGGTTCGCGGTCCTTCTCTCCCTGCTCGTGTTCAGCAACGAAGGCAACCGCCTGAAGTCACGCTCCCTGCGTCTTTGGATCGTGATCACCGCAGCCTTCCTGCTGGCCGTGTCGATTCCGCTCGCCCTGACCGGCTGGGCAGCAGACGGGCGCTGGCATGGCATCCCCATCCTGCTGATGGCCATCGCCGGCCTCGTACTGGTCGAACAGGCCTATCGGAACACCCCACCGCAGCGGCGTCAGGGGATCAAGTTCCTCGCCCTCGGCCTGGGAGCGATGTTCACCTTCGACCTGTTCCTGTTCGCGGACCTGGTCCTGTTCCAGGCCCTGGAAGATCCACCCTGGCAGGCCCGCGGCTTCGTCAATGCCCTGGTGGCGCCGCTGATCGGGATCTCCCTCAGCCGGCGCCTGCCCCACGGCAGCGGTCCGGTCGTGTCGCGGCAGCTCCTGTTCCACACCGCCGCCCTGACCGGGGCCGCCGCCTATCTGTTGGCGATGGGCGGGGTCGGCTACTACCTGCGTCAGTTCGGTGGCGAGATCGGTGCGCTGCTCCAGGTAACCTTCCTGTTCGCTGCCGCACTGATCCTGGCCCTGGTGCTGTTCTCCGGCACCTTCCGCGCCCGGCTGCGAGTGTTCCTGTCGAAGCACTTCTTCAAGTACAAATACGACTACCGGCAGGAATGGCTGCGCTTCACCGGCACGCTATCGTCCGAGGACGCCAGCGTGCCCTTCGAGCAGCGCGCGATCCAGGCCCTCGGAGAGCTGGTCGAGAGCCCCGGCGGCCTGCTCTGGGTGCGCCGCGACGACGGCAGTTTCGTGCTGGATGGTGTCACGGATCTCGGCGATCCCGATCACCCGCCCGAGGAGCCCGGAAGCCCCCTCGTGGATTTTCTGGAGCGCAGCGACTGGATCATCGAGCTCAACGAATATCGGCGCAGACCGGGCCTGTACCGAGGCCTGCGGCTACCCGACTGGTTGCTGGACGATGAGCGCCATTGGGCAGTCGTACCGCTGCTGAAGGGTGAGGATCTGCAGGGCTTCGTCGTGCTTACTACCCCGCTGGCGCCACATCGGATCGATTGGGAGGCGCGCGACCTGCTGAAGACCGCGGGTCGGCAGCTGGCAGTGTACGTCGCATTGGCCGCGACCCGCGAGGCATTGGTGGAGGCGCGCCAGTTCGAGACCCTCCATCGCCTCACCGCCTTCCTGATACACGACATGAAGAACGTTTCCGCACAGCTTTCCCTGATCTGCGCCAATGCCGAGCGCCACCGCGATAACCCCGAGTTCATTGCCGACGCCTTCGCCACCGTGGCCCACGCACGGGATCGACTGGAGCGCACACAGGCACAGTTGCGCAACGTCCAACCGCGGCGGGAGACCCCGCGTCAGGTCATCGCCGTACAGGATTTGCTCGGGGAAATCGTCGCGGACAGCCAGACCGCGCAACCGGTTCCCGCGCTCGAGATTCGCGAACCGGCCGAGATTCTCGGGGATCGGGATGCGCTCAAGAACCTGCTGCTGCACCTGGTGCGCAATGCCCAAGAGGCCACGCCCGACGACGGCCGGATTCAACTCAGCCTATACACGGACGGGCCCTGGACCACGATCCTCGTGCAGGACACTGGGTCCGGCATCGATGAGGAATTCCTCCGCCGGCGCCTGTTCCGGCCGTTCCAGACCACCAAGGGCAACGCGGGCATGGGGATCGGTCTGTACGAGGCGCGCGACCGGATCCTGCGCATGGGCGGGCGGATCGATGTCCACAGCAAGGTTGGCGAGGGTACGCTGTTCACGCTCCGTCTTCCGACGCATCAGCGGCAACCCGCCACAGTCGACGATGGCGAAAGAAAGGTGACGAACGATGGGTAATTCCACGGAATCCATGAAGCTGCTCATCGTGGAGGACGACCCGGGCCTGCAGAGCCAGCTGCGCTGGTGTTTCGAGGGCTACGAGGTCTTGCTGGGCAAGGACCGCTCGAGCGCCATGACCCAGGTGCGGCGGCACGAACCTCCATTGGTCACACTGGACCTGGGCCTTCCGCCCGATTCCTCGAATGCCACCGAGGGACTGGCCCTGCTCGAGGACATCCTGGCAGTTTCGCCGCAGACCAAGGTCATCGTCGTGACCGGCAACGACGACCGCTCGAATGCCCTGAAGGCCGTGGCCCTGGGTGCCTACGACTTCTACATCAAGCCGGTGGATGCCGACGCCCTTCGGCTGATCGTCGACCGGGCCGCACGCCTGCATGAACTGGAGGAGGAAAACCGGCGGTTGGCCCGCAGGGCCGAGTCGCCGCTACAGGGAGTGATCACCGCAGACCCCGGCATGCTCAAGGTCTGCCGCATGATCGAACGCGTGGCTCCCTCGGATGCCACCGTGCTGCTGCTGGGTGACAGCGGCACCGGAAAGGAGGTGCTCGCGCGCGCGCTGCACCAGCTGAGCCCGCGGGCGAAGGAGCGCTTCGTCGCGATCAACTGCGCCGCGATCCCGGAAAACCTGCTGGAGAGCGAACTCTTCGGCTACGAGAAGGGCGCGTTCACCGGCGCCACCCGCCAGACCATCGGCAAGATCGAGCACGCCCACAAGGGCACCCTGTTCCTCGACGAGATCGGCGACCTGCCGATGAGCCTCCAGGCCAAGCTGCTGCGCTTTCTGCAGGAGCGCACCGTCGAGCGACTGGGCGGCCGCAACGAGATCCCGGTGGACATCCGCGTTCTGGGAGCCACTAACCAGAACCTGGATCAACTGATGAAGGCGGGCAGCTTCCGCGAGGATCTCTACTACCGCATCAGCGAGATTTCCGTGACCATCCCGCCGTTGCGGGAGCGCCAGGGGGACCGCAGCCTGCTGGCCCACGCCCTGCTGGAGCGGTTCGCCCGGGACCAGCGCAAGCCCCGGCGCGGATTCACCATCGAGGCCATCAGCGCGATCGAGGGCTACGGCTGGCCCGGCAACGTGCGCGAGATGGAGAATGTGATCCGCCGCGCGGTGATCATGGCCGATGGTCCACGCATCACCCCCGAGGATCTCGACCTCGATGTGTCGGCCGCCCCCGAAGACAACCTGGGTCTGCGCGAGGCTCGGGATGCCGCGGAACAGCAGGCGGTACTCAAGGCCATGGGCCGCTGCAACGGCAACATCGCTCACGCCGCCGACCTACTGGGCATCACCCGACCAACGCTCTACAACCTGCTGGACAAGTTTGGGTTGAGGTAGCCGCGACTCAGGCCGGGAACGGCTCCTCGGTGCACGCACAGACTGTGCAGTACGCGTGCAGGCTGGAGCGGGTGACGCTGGAGGAGCCGATTGACACATTATCATTTAATAACAATTACTTGTGCTGTCCCGAGCCCGGAGGGTGTTCTGCCCGCAGGGTGTCGATGGCGTGGCGGATGACGTCGGTGTCCCACTCGATGGCGGTGTTGACCGAGTAGCGGATACGGCCCAGGCGGTCGAGGATGAACGAGCTGGGAAAGGCGAAGACGCCCCATTCGGCGGATACCCGGCCGTCCTCGTCCATCAGCACCGGGAAATCCACCGCGACCTCGCGCATGAACGCGAGGATGTGCTCGGGCTCCTCGCGGAAGTTCACGGACACGATCGCGAATTCCCGCTCGTCGTAAGCGGCGGCAAGGCGGTTCATGGAGGGAATCTCGTGTACGCAGGGCGGGCACCACGTCGCCCAGAAATTCACCAGCGTGACCCGGCCCAGGCTATCGGCAAGCTCGTGGTGGTCACCGCGGGCATCGACCAGCGCATACTCGGGCGCAGGACGCGGCTCACGCTCGATCAGGCCGTAGGCAGGCGCCATCGGTGCCTCGGCCCGTTCGTCGAGCGCCGCGACCTCCGTGGGGCGCGGCGCCACGGCGAGCAGCCGCGCGGCGTCGAGCAGTTGGTTCGGCGTGTCCAGGATCGCCTGGCGCACCTCCTCCGGCATGGCGCCAGCCGTCGTCGTGTCCAGGGCCTTGTTTTCGGGCTCGTCCGAATGCAGCAGGTAGTAGTCGCGGACCTGGTCGATCATCCACGCATACGCTGGGCTGCCGGCAGCGTAGAGCGTCTCCAGCAGCTCGCCGAGGCGGGCGCGATTGCTGCCCATCGCCGGCTGAAAGATGGCCACCGGCATGTTGGTGGCGGCGACGATGCCCAGCAGTTCCGGCTCCTCACCGGCCACTGGGGTGCCGCGGTAGAGGTTGGGGAACAGCAGGATCCCGCCGGCGACGGCGTTGGTATCCACGGCCTCCTGCTGCCAGGTGCGCAGCCCACGCAGCAACGGCACGCTCATGCGGTCGCAGGTCACCAGAACGATGGGGCCGCGCCCCGAGCGCACGGCAGCGTCGAGCAGTGCGGCCACGGGCGCGCCATCCATGCTTCGGATGGCATCGCTGCTGCGCTGGAGCAGCAGAGAGTCCAGGAGATCCGTGCGCCAGACGGTGGCACCGCGTTCGGCGAGGGTCTGGATCAGCGCATTCGGTGTCTCCAGTTCCCCGTACTGGTTGACCAGCCACAGGAACAGCGGCCCTTCACCCTCGGCACCGAACTCGTGTACGTCCAGACGATCCCCGTCGTCCAGGTCCACGGTGAATCCAGCCTGGGCAACACCCGCCGCCAGGACCAGGATGATCGACGAAAACCATTTGAGAAAGGACGACATCTGGGGCACGCTCGCTGCAACGAAGACTGCGGTCTCCGAGTCTAGACAACCAGGCCTGCGAGAGGGTCCATGAGCGAGTCCAAGAGCGTCATTTCCGGCAATGTCTTTGCCGCGCTACCGGCCCTGCACGACGGCGAGGCCTTCGACGAGATCCTGCGCTGCCGCAATGTATGCATCGAGCGCATCGTCAGCAGCGATCGACCGGACCCGACGCTCTACGATCAGCCCCAGGACGAATGGGTCTGCCTGCTGCAGGGCGAGGCCGAACTCTGGGTCGCCGGCCAGGCCATCTGCCTGAAATCGGGCGACCACTGCTTCATTCCCGCGCACACTCCGCACCGCGTTGTACGCACCTCGGCTGAACCGCCCTGCATCTGGCTGGCCGTGCACATCGACCGCGGACCGGACTGAGTAACCGGAGGGCCGGAGGGGTTATCTGCGCCACCAGCGCCAGGTGAAGATGCCGCAGGTGCGTATGGGTCTCGTCGGGCGCCTGGGTTCGTGGTAGGCCAGGTTGACCAGTTCCTTGACGCGCTGACGCTCGCAGATCTCCTGGCCGAGCCCCTCGTCGCCGGCGACCGTCTTCAGAATCCGCAGGCGGTCTTCCGGGGTAAGCTGCCGATCGACGAAGGCGTTGAGCATTTCTTCGCTGAGTCGTGGTTTGGTCATCGCGTCTGTTCTCCAGGCTCCGCGCCTGTCTGTTTCCAAGCAATTTACAGGCCGAATGGGCCAAAGGCCGCGGCCTGTCCTGGCTTGTCGGTCGCCCGGTGCCTCACCTGCGAGTGCCGGTTCCCGCAGACAGCGAACCCGGCAATCCCTTGCCTTGGGCACGGCATCGATCTGCCTTGGATGACAAGATCGACGCCAGCGGACAGGGAGCGCTCATCCGGCACGCCGAGCCGGTGCCGATCCCGGGATTCGTGTGTCCTTCCTTTGACGCGATGGAGGCCGGCGGCATTCCTCGGTGGCGTCGAACAGGAACGCGCATGCCCCAGACTGGTGCAGCATTCCGCCGCGGCGTCGCACAGAAACCACCACGCCCCCGGCTGGTGCAGCAGGCGCCGCAGCCGGCCCCGTCCGAGTTGGGCGGTGGCGGACGACACGGGCGCGTTAGTACACTCTCCGCGCCGATCCACAGCCCCGGACAAAGCCATGACCGAATCCAGCGCCACGCCGCGAGGCACGCTTTATATCGTCTCCGCGCCCTCGGGCGCCGGCAAGACCAGCCTGGTCGCGTCGCTGCTTCGGGAACTGGACGACGTCGTGCTGTCGGTCTCGCACACCACCCGCAAGCCGCGGCCCGGCGAGATCGACGGGCAGCATTATCACTTCGTCAGCGCGGAGAACTTCCTGGACATGATCGAGGCCGGCGATCTGCTCGAACACGCGAAGGTCTTCGACAACTTCTACGGCACCTCGCGGGCCGCCGTCGCCGGGCAGATGGATGCGGGATTGGACGTGATCCTGGAGATCGACTGGCAGGGCGCGCGCCAGGTCCGGGCCGCGATCCCCGAGTGCCAGTCGGTGTTCATCCTGCCGCCTTCCCGCGCCGAACTGGAGCGGCGTCTGCGCGGACGCGGACAGGACGACGAGGCGGTGATCCAGCGCCGGCTGCGCGATGCCGAGTCGGACAGCACCCATTTCGACGAATACGACTACACCGTCGTGAACACCGATTTCGACCAGGCCGTTCGCGATCTGGCCAGCATCTTCCGGGCCAACCGGCTTCGCACCGCGGAGCAGGCCATCCGCAACCGCGCAATGATCAAGTCCTTGTTGGCGGGGGCGCCCGCCTCGGCGTAAGATGACAGGCCATAACTTTTTCATTCTGGAGTCGAAATGGCCCGCATCACCGTCGAGGACTGCCTCGAAAACGTCGACAACCGATTCGAACTCGTGCTGATGGCCGCGCGCCGCGCCCGCCACCTCGCCCACGGCAAGGAGCCGCGGGTGCCGGACGACAACGACAAGCCCACCGTGATCGCCCTGCGCGAGATCGCTGAAGGCCTGGTCGGGCCGGAGGTCTTCGACGAGCCGGACGAGCGCCCGCAGCCGCAAATGCTGGACTTCAGCACCATCCGGCACCTGGAGCAGCTGGACGCCGACGAGCGTTAGCCCCAACACCCGATGAGCTCCGCGCTTCCGATCGTCGGGGCCGTCTCCACATCGTCCTCCGACTCCACGCGATTCCTGATCAGCGACCTGTGCGCTGAGCTGGAGTCCTACCTCGAGTCGGATCAGATCCACGAGGTCTACCGGGCCTACCTGTTCGGGGCGGAGGCACACGAGGGGCAGACGCGGAAGACCGGGGAGCCCTACATCTACCATCCGCTGGCGGTCGCCCGGACCATGGGCGAGATGCGCATGGACCACAAGGCCATCGTCGCCGCCATCCTGCACGACGTGATGGAGGACACCGCGACCAGCAAGGACCGCATCCGCACCGAGTTCGGGACGGAGGTCGCGGAGCTGGTCGATGGGGTCTCCAAGCTGACCCACCTGCAGTTCCGCACCAAGGCCGAGGCCCAGGCCGAGAACTTCCGCAAGATGATGCTCGCGATCACCCAGGACATCCGGGTGATCCTGATCAAGCTGGCCGACCGCCTGCACAACATGCGCACCCTCGGGGTGATGCGTCCGGACAAGCGCCGCCGCATCGCCGGCGAGACCCTGGAGATCTACGCCCCCATCGCCCAGCGCCTGGGCATGAACAAGATCCGCCGGGAGCTGGAACAGCTGGGTTTCGCGGCCAAGCACCCGATCCGCTTCGCGGTGCTGGAACAGGCCGTGCTGCGCGCCCGCGGCCACCGCCGCGAGCCGATGCAGAAGATCGAGTCCGCGATCACCAACCGCATGGAGTCCGCCGGGCTCGAGGCCCGGATCATGGGGCGCGAGAAGGGCCTCTACAGCATCTACCGCAAGATGCAGGAGAAGCGGCACTCCTTCAAGGAGGTGGTGGATGTCTTCGCGGTGCGCATCGTGGTGGCCGACGTGGACACCTGCTACCGCGCGCTCGGTGTGGTGCACAACCTCTACAAGCCGGTGCCGGGACGGTTCAAGGACTACATCGCGATCCCCAAGTCGAACGGCTACCAGTCGCTGCACACCGTGCTGTTCGGTCCCCACGGCAGTCCGATCGAGGTGCAGATCCGCAGTGCCGAGATGGATCGGGTCGCGGAGAGCGGCATCGCCGCACACTGGCAGTACAAGGCGGGTACCGATCTCGCGATGACCGCACAAAGCCGGGCGCGCGACTGGCTGAAGGACGTCCTCGAGATCCAGAACAGCGTCGGCAGCTCGATCGAGTTCCTCGAGAACGTGAAGATCGACCTGTTCCCGGACGAGGTCTACACCTTCACCCCGATGGGGGAGATCATGGTGCTGCCGCGCGGGGCCACCCCGATCGACTTCGCCTACGCGGTGCACTCCGATATCGGCAACCGCTGCGTTGCAGCCAAGATCGACCGCCAGCTGGCGCCACTGTCCGCGCGCCTGCAGAGCGGGCAGACGGTGGAGATCGTCACCGCAAAGGGCGCGCGCCCGAATCCGGCCTGGCTGTCCTTCGTGATCACCGGCAAGGCCCGCTCGGGCATCCGCCACAGCCTGAAGACACTGCAGACCGACGAGGCCATGGTGCTCGGTCGGCGCCTGATGGAAAAGGCCCTGTCCACGCTAGGGCAGAGCCTCGGGCAGATCTCCCCGGTACGCCTGAACCAGGTGCTGGACGAGATGAAGCTGACCGACATCGACAGCCTGCTGGTGGAGATCGGTCTGGGTAACCGAATGGCCACACTGGTGGCACGGCAGCTGGTGGGGCAGGATCCCTCGGAAGAGACGGATCGACTCTGCGACGGCACCGGCTCGGCGCTGTCGGTGACGGGCACCGAGGGACTGGTGGTCAACTACGGCCGCTGCTGCCACCCGATCCCGGGTGACCCGGTCATCGGCCTGCTCAGCGCCGGGCGCGGGCTGGTGGTGCACCGGGAGAACTGCCGCAACGTCGCCGAGCAGCGCGAGCGCGCGGACCGCACGGTGGCGCTGGAGTGGTCCAGCGCTCCCGGCGCCGAGTTCGCGGTGTCGATACGCGCGCAGACGGCCAACCGCCGCGGTGCCCTGGCCGAGATGGCCTCGGTGATCGCCGACCACGGCTCGAACATCGAGCACATCACCTTCAACGAGCGCGACGGCCACTCCACCGCGATCACCTTCACCATCACGGTGCGCGACCGCCGCCATCTGGCCCAGATCATCCGCTCCCTGCGCCGCCTGAACGACGTCCTCCGCGTGCAGCGCGCACGCGGCTGAGCCGTCCCGCGTTGCGGCGGTGCCGCGGCGGCCGGTATCTTGGCGGTTTCGGCCACCGCCCCATGGAGGATTCGCAGCATGAAGCGACAGATCATTCAGACCGACGCCGCCCCGGCCGCCATCGGCACCTACTCCCAGGCGGTGCGCATCGGTGACACCGTGTACGTCTCCGGACAGATCCCGCTGCAGCCGGCGACGATGGAACTGATCGAGGGCGACATGGAACTGCAGATCCGACAGGTCTTCGACAACCTTGCCGCCGTGGCGCGGGCAGCCGGCGGGTCGCTGGACGACGTCGCCAAGCTCAACGTGTTCCTGACCGACCTCAGCCACTTCCCGCTGGTGAACCAGGTGATGAGCGAATACTTCAACGAGCCCTACCCGGCCCGAGCCGCGATCGGCGTGGCCGGACTACCGAAGGGGGCCGAGGTCGAGATGGACGCCATCCTGCACCTGCCCCAGGCCTGAACCGGCCACCCCGGACGCCGGCGCCGAATGGATCTCGACGCTTCGCTGACCACGCTGAAGGGCGTGGGGCCGAAACAGGCCGAGCGCCTTGCGCGCCTCGGGCTGCACAGCGCGCACGACCTGCTGCTGCACCTGCCGCTGCGGTTCGAGGATCGCACCCGCCTGACGCCGCTGGAGCAGCTGCGTTCCGGCGCCACCGCACTGTTCGAGGGTACGGTGGTGGGAACCGAGATCGCCCACGGGCGCCGGCGCATGCTGCTGGTCCACCTGGAGGACGGCGGAGCCCGCCTGCTGCTGCGCTTCTTCCATTTCGGCGCCACCCAGCAGAAGGCCTTCGCATCCGGTGTCCGGGTGCGTGCCTTCGGGGAAATCCGCGGCCTGCCGGGGACGCAGGAGTGTGTGCACCCGGAGTACCGGATCCTGCGTGACCCCGCGCCCCCGCTGGAACCCGCGCTGACCCCGGTGTACCCGGCCGCCGAGGGCATCTCCCAGCGCCTGCTGCGCGACCTCGTGGGGACGGTGCTCCCGGAGGCGGACCGCCTGCCGGATGTGCTGCCCGAACTGCAGCGACAGGGCCTGCCGGGCCTGGGCCAGGCCCTGCGCGAGGCCCATCAGCCCGTGGCCGGTTCGGCAAACGCCACCCTGCTGGAGCCAGGCAGCGCGCAGGGACGCAGCCCGGCGCTGACGCGCCTGGTGCTGGAGGAACTGTGTGCACACCAGGTGGCGTTGATGATCAATGCCGGCTCCCGCCCGCAGGGGCGCGCGCCGCTCCTGCGTCCGGCCGGGACGCTCTGGCCCAGGTTGCTCGAGGATCTGCCGTTCACCATGACCCGGGCCCAGGAACGCGCGATCGCGGAGATCCGCGCCGACCTGGCCCGCGACCTGCCAATGAACCGCCTGCTTCAGGGCGATGTCGGCTCCGGCAAGACCCTGGTCGCAGTGGCGGCCGCGCTCACCGCCATCGAGGCGGGCTACCAGGTGGCCTTCATGGCACCGACGGAACTGCTGGCGCGGCAGCACGCGCGCAACCTCGCCACCTGGCTGGATCCGCTGGGCATCGGCCTGGCCTGGCTCGGCGGCCGCCAGCGCAAGGGCGAGCGCGAGCCCCTGCTGAACGCGCTGGCCGCCGGGGAGCTGGAGCTGGCCGTCGGCACCCACGCCCTGTTCCAGGATCAGGTCGCCTTCGCTCGGCTGGGGCTTGCGATCATCGACGAGCAGCACAGATTCGGCGTACATCAGCGCATGGCGCTGCGCGACAAGGGCAGCGGGCTGGTGCCGCACCAGTTGATCATGACCGCGACACCGATCCCGCGCACGCTGGCGATGTCGCTGTACGCGGATCTGGACCAGTCGGTGCTGGACGAACGCCCGCCGGGCCGCACCCCGGTGAAGACCGCGCTGATCAGCAACGAGCGCCGCGACGAGGTGATCGAGCGCATCCGCGTCGCCTGCGGCGAGGGCATTCAGGCCTACTGGGTCTGCCCCCTGGTGGAGGCCTCCGACGTCCTCGAGGCGGAGGCCGCCGAGGAGACCACGGAACGTCTGCGCGCGGCCCTGCCGCACCTGCGCATCGAGCGCGTGCACGGACGCATGAAGGGCAGCGACCGCGACCTGGTGATGGACGCCTTCCGCCACGGCAAGATCGACCTGCTGGTGGCCACCACGGTGATCGAGGTCGGAGTGGACGTCCCGAACGCCAGCCTGATGATCATCGAAAACGCCGAACGCATGGGACTGTCGCAGTTGCACCAGTTGCGCGGGCGCGTGGGAAGGGGTCACCGCGCCAGCGCCTGCGTGCTCTTGTACCGGCCGCCGCTGGGCGAGATCGCGCAGGAACGGCTGGAGGCCATGCGCCGCACCGACAACGGCTTCGAGATCGCCGAGGTGGATCTGAAGATCCGCGGCCCCGGGGAGATGCTGGGCACCCGCCAGACCGGCGACCGCGCCTACCGCGTCGCCGACTGGGGCCGCGACCAGGACCTGATGGACGCCGCCACGCGCCTGGCCCAGGAGGTCTTCCCCGACGGCCAGCGCAGCCAGCTGCTGGTCCGCCGCTGGCTGGGCTCCGCCGTCCACTACGGCAGCGTCGGCTGACGGCCGCGACGGCGGATCGGGCCCTGCGGCCCTCTTCCGCCCTACGCCCCCGCTTATGGAGTGCGGGAGCTTGCTCCCGCTATTCGGTGTCGGGGATGACCCAGCGCCCCACAGCGGCGGCAAGCCGCCGCACTCCATAGGCACTTGCGCTTTCATCATTCGGGGTGGCGCGCTCCGAGGCCATGACAGTTAGCGCCGGTAGGGGTCCGGGGCGCCCGACGGGGCGGGCCGGAAGCGCTTGTAGGCCCAGTTGTACTGCTCCGGGCATTGCCGGACCAGGGCCTCGACCAGGCGGTTGATCTCGGCGGCGGCGCGCCGGGGGTCGGGATCGGCGATCTCCGGGCCGGCCTCGAGTTCGTGGTAGCGGAACCCGCGTCCGCGCGGCAGGCGCTCGGCGAAGGCGAACATCACGCGGTCGTCGCGTCCGCGCAGCAACCGCGGCAGCAGGGTCATGGTCAGCGCGGGCTGGCCGAAGAAGGGCGCGAACTCGCCGGTGGCGCGCCGCGGACTCTGGTCGGGCAGCATGCCGATCATCTCCCCGCGGTCGCGCGCGGCCTGGAGTCTGCGCAGGCCCTCGCGCGTGGCCGGGGCCAGTTGCGCCCCGGTGGACGCCCGCGCATCGCGGATCCAGCGGTCGATCGCGGGCATGGGCAGCGGGCTGTACAGACTGGTCATCGGGCCATAGGTCGCGGTGTGCAGGCCCCCAAACTCCCAGGAACCGAGGTGCGGCGTGATCAGGAACAGTGCCTGTCCCTCGGGACGCCGGCCCGCGGGGTCGCAGACGGCAGGGTAGGCCCCCAGGCGCCGCAGGCGTTCCGGGCTCGCACGCCACAACCAGGGGGCCTCGGTCAGCGCCTTGCCCATCTCCATCAGCGAGCGGCGCACGACACTGCGGCGCCAGCCGCGACGCTGCTCAGGAAAACAGAGTTCGACGTTGATCCGGGCGATGCGGGCCATGCGCGTGGGCAGCAACCAGGCCAGCCAGCCCAGCGCCCCGCCCAGCGCATGGTTCAGCGGCAGCGGCAGTGCCGCCAGCAGGCGCAGCAGCAGGCCCAGCGAACGATCCCGCAGCCGGTCCACAGGCCCGGCGCGGGGACGCGAAACCCGGCTCACGGCGCCGCGTCCTCGTCCGGCACCTCGCCCTCGCGCATCAACGGTCCCAGGGTAGTGCGCAGGTTACGGAACAGGCGCGGATGCAGGGCCTCTTCGCGCGCCAGAAGTGCCTTCATGTGTTCCCGCTGGGTGGGCTTGGAGAAACAGGCGGGACAGTTGTCCAGAATCACCGGTAGTTCCGCCGCCACGGCGAAGTCGCGGGTCTGGCGCTCGCGCACGTAGACCAGCGGACGGATCACGCGCAGGTCCCCCGCATCAATGCGGTAGTGAGCCTTCATGGTGCGCAACTGCCCGCCGTGGAAGGCGCTCATCAGGAAGCTCTCGGCCAGATCGTCAAGGTGCTGGCCCAGGGCGATCACGTTGTAGCCGTGCTCGCGCGCGGTGCGGTAGATCAGCCCTCGCTTCATGCGCGAGCAGAAGGCGCAGAAGGAATCCTTGCCCATGTGCCTGGCCGCCAGTTCGGCGATGGGCTTGGAGATGAATAGATAGGGAATCCCATGCGCACCCAGGTAGTCGCGCAGGCGCCCCGGCTCGAAGCCCTCGATCTCGGGATCGATGGTCACCGCGCCGACCGCGAACCGCACCGGCGCGCGCCGGGCCAGGTCCTGCAGCAGCCAGAGCAGGGTCAGCGAGTCCTTGCCGCCGGAAAGCCCGACCAGGATGCGGTCGCCGGCACGGATCATGTCGAAGTCGGCGAGGGCCCTGCCGGCCAGGCGGCGGATCGAGGCGGGTACGCGGGGCGCATTCATGGAGCGGGAACATACCCGGAAACACACTACCGCCGCCATAAGCCGGCGCCCGGCGTCTTTTCAGGCGTGCGGGTTTTGGCCACACTGCACGGCATCCCCCAGCGAGGAAACACCCTGATGCATGCGCTGTACCCACCGATCGAGCCCCGCCGGACCGGCAACCTGGACGTCGGCGACGGGCACCGGCTGTATTGGGAGGAAAGCGGGAACCCCGATGGCCTGCCGGCGGTGTTCCTGCACGGCGGACCCGGATCCGGCTGCGAACCCTGGCACCGGCGCTTCTTCGATCCCGCACGCTACCGCATCGTGCTGTTCGACCAGCGCGGCTCGGGCCGCTCCACCCCGCATGCCGGGCTCGAGGCGAACACCACGCCACACCTGGTCGCCGACATCGAGCAGTTGCGCACGACCCTCGAGGTGGAAAGCTGGGTGATCTTCGGCGGCTCCTGGGGCTCGACGCTGGGCCTGGCCTACGCCGAGGCCCACCCGGAACGGGTGCTGGGACTGGTCCTGCGCGGCATCTTCCTGTGCCGCCCCCGGGACATCCAGTGGTTCTACCAGTCCGGCGCGGATCGGCTGTTCCCGGAGGCCTGGGCGGAGTACCGGTCGGCGATCCCCGCGGCGGAGCACGGCGACATGGTCCTGGCCTTTTACCACCGCCTGACCAGTCCCGATCGCGCCGTGCGCGAGGCCGCCGCCCGGGCCTGGTCGGTCTGGGAGGGACGCACCTCCTGCCTGCGTCCCAACCCGGGCGTGCTGGCCCACTTCGCGGACCCCGCGGTGGCGGTCAGCCTGGCGCGCATCGAGTGTCACTACTTCGTCCACGACTGTTTCATGGAGCCGGATCATCTGTTGCGCGAGGCCGGGCGGATCGCCGGGATCCCCGGCTTCATCGTGCACGGCCGGTACGACGTCGTCTGCCCGGTGGAGCAGGCCCTGGCACTGCACCAGGCGTGGCCCCGCGCGGAGCTGCAGATCGTCCCCGACGCCGGGCACTCCGCGGCCGAGCCGGGGATCACCCACCGCCTGGTCGCCGCAACCGCCGCACTGGCGGCGCGGCTGGGATGATTGCGCTGATCCAGCGGGTGTCGGAGGCCAGTGTCCGCATCGGGGACGAACTCGTGGGCGCGATCGGACCGGGCCTGGTGGCGCTGGTCGCGGTGGAGGCCGCGGACACGCCGCGGGCGGTGGACCGCACGCTGGAGCGCCTGCTCGGCTACCGGGTGTTTCCCGATGAGCAGGGGCGGATGAACCGGAGCCTGCGCGAGACCGGCGGCGGGCTGCTGCTGGTGCCGCAGTTCACCCTGGCCGCGGACACCCAAAAGGGCATGCGCCCCAGCTTCAGCGGCGCGGCGAGTCCGGAACAGGGGGCCAGACTGTTCCATTTGCTGCTAACGCAGGCGCAGTCCGCACATCCCATCGTGGCCAGCGGTCGTTTCGGCGCCGACATGAAGGTCGGGCTGGTCAACGACGGACCCGTGACCTTCTGGCTCCAGACCCGCCCCTGACCGTGGTGAGGGCCGGACGGACACGGCGGAACGGCCGGGCAAACAATCGTTCGCGGCTGTGAATTCGCAGCCGTACCCTTCGTTTTTCAACCACCGAGGCTGAAGGGATCCCGGGACAGCGAATTCCCGAGCGGCGCAGACCCCCTTTAGAGACTTCACGGATATTCTGGTGCTATAAGGGTGGGAAGCCATGCCTGCTGCGCCGTTTCGCATCCCTTGGCGCCTCAGGCTCCGGCTGGATTCCGGGACGGCACCTGTGCTGCCCGGGAGTCCGCCGGGCCAATCCCGGGGCGGTTCACCGGCGTTGCCAGCCGGCCGGGAACTGGCGGGACGGGGGATCACCCGGCCCCGTAAAACATAATGGGCCGAGCCGCGAGCACAGCCCGAACGAGGAGAACACGACTATGAACCACAAACTGACTCGCTGGGTGATCGTGGCGGCGACCGCGCTCGCGCTCACCGCGACCGGCGCCATGGCACAGGATCGCTCCGACTGGCCGCGCACAATGACCGTCGGTACGGCAAGCGTCGGCGGTGTGTACTTCGTCTACGGCAACGGGCTCGCCAGCTTCATCGGCGAGTCGCTCGGCGTCAATTCCAGCGGCGAGATCACCGGCGGCCCGACGCAGAACGCAACACTGGTACAGATGAAGGAACACGACATCGGCCTGGTGACCATGGGCCCGATGTACGAGGCCTGGACCGGCCGGAGCGAACTGGCCCCTGGCATGCCGCACAACGATGTGCGGGCGCTGTTCCCGATGTACGAAACCCCGCTCCATGGCATCGCGCTGCGCCGCTCCAACATCCAGTCGGTGGCCGACCTGCAGGGCAAGCGCGTGAGCGTGGGTCCCGCGGGCGGCACTGCGGCCACCTACTGGCCGCGGTTCTTCGAAACGCTGGACGTGACGGCGCGCCCATCGTTCAGCGGGGCTTCCGACGCCGCCAGCCAGCTGAAGGACGGTCTGATCGACGCCTTCGCGTTTGCGGCCGGTGTGCCGATCGGCGCGTTCTCGCAGCTCGCGGCCGAAACCGACGTGCGGACCTTTGGATTCACGCCGGAAGAACACGCCAAGATCCTCGAGAATTTCCCCGAGGTCGCGGCGTATACCATCCCGGCAGGCACCTACTCGGGACAGACACAGGATGACGCCACGGTGGCGCTGTGGAACTTCGCGGTGGTTCATCGCGACATGCCGGAGAGTTTGGCCTACGAGATCACCAAGCTGGTGCTCGAAAACAACGAGCGGATGGTCCAGATCCATTCAGCGGCCAGGGCCACCCTGACCGAGAACTGGGTCAACAACAGCTTCCTGCCCTTCCACCCCGGTGCGGTGCGCTACTTCGAGGAACAGGGAATCACGATTCCCGACGACCTACGGGGTTGACACCCACACGCCTCCGACGGACCGGGCCAGAGACTGCAGCAACCGCAGCTCTGGCCTGTTTCTCCTGCGCTGACGAAACCTTTCGGAAGGGGGTCCGATGGCCACCGACGCACCCCGGGGTCCCGCATCCGGCGATCCCGCACCTCGTGACACCGCACAGGAGCCGACCATACCGGTCGTGGCACAGGCCACCGGTGCCGTCGACGCCGAGGTCGTAACCGCCAACCAGCGCGTCTTCGTCGGGATTCTCGGAATCCTGTTCACAGCCGCCTGCGTCCTCTACACCGCCTTCCACATCGGGGTGATGAACCTCTACCCGCTGGAAACCTGGGTCTACCGACTGATCCACGTATCCGGGGGCCTCGCGCTGGGTTTCATCTTCTTTTCCGCGCGCGCCTTCCCCGAACAGGGCCGTGGGCAGCGCCCCATCACGAAACTGGAATGGCTGCTGCTGCTGCCCGCGGCTGTCGCGATTTTCACCGCGCTGCTGCAGATCACCTGGGTGATGCTGAACGACTTCACCCCCCTGGAGATCAGCTGGGCGGTCCTCAACGACAGCCGGGTGCCCACCGGTGCCCCGAAGGACCAGATGCTGATGACCTTCGGGTATCCGATCATCCTCGGCACGGTGCTCGCGATCCTGGCTTCCTGGACCTCACCGGTACGCGAACGCAGCCGCCTGCCGATGCCGGACCTGCTGCTCGCGGTGGCCGCAATCGCCGTGGGCCTGTACATCATCTCGCACGCCGAGTTCCTGCGCTTTCGCGCGAGCGTCTTCCCGCACCCGAACGACATGTATGCCTCGATCGCGGGCATCCTGCTGATCCTGGAGATGACGCGGCGGCTGGCCGGCCTGCCGTTGGTGATCATCGTCGCGATCTTCATCGCCTACGGCTTCGTCGGCCCGTGGCTGCCCGGCGTGCTCGAGCATCGCGGCTACGCGCCCGCCCGCTTCTTCGCCTTCATTTACACCGACAATGGCATCCTCGGGCCCACGACCGCGGTGTCGTCGACCTACATCATCCTGTTCATCACCTTCGCCGCTTTCCTCCAGGCGAGCCGTGTCGGCGAGTACTTCGTGAATTTCGCGTTCGCGGCCGCCGGCGGCGCGCGCGGGGGACCGGCCAAGGTGGCCGTCTTCTCGTCGGGACTGATGGGCATGATCAACGGCACCTCGGCGGGCAACGTGGTGTCCACCGGCTCGCTCACCATCCCGCTGATGAAACGGGTCGGCTACAGGCCGCAGACGGCCGCGTCCGTGGAGGCGGCGGCCTCCTCCGGCGGGCAGATCCTGCCGCCGATCATGGGCGCCGGGGCCTTCATCATGGCCGAGATCACCGGCATTCCCTACACCGACATCGTGATCGCGGCCATCATTCCGGCCGCGCTGTACTTCCTGTCCGTGTATTTCATGGTGGACAAGGAGGCATTGAAGCTGAACATGCGCGGCCTGCCGCGTAACGAGCTGCCCAAATTCGCGAAAATGGCGCGGCAGGTCTACCTGTTCGCCCCGATCATCATCCTGATCGGCGCGCTTTTCATGGGCTATTCGGTAATCCGCGCGGGCACGCTGGCGATGGCGGCCGCCGCAGCGGTGAGCTGGCTCACGCCGTTCCGTATGGGGCCCCGGGCGATCGCCTACGCGCTGGAGATCGCCGCCCGGATGTCGCTGCAATTGGTCGCGGTCTGCGCCGCGGCCGGCATCATCGTGGGCGTGATCGCGCTGACCGGCGTCGGCGTGCGCTTCTCCTCGCTGCTGCTCGCCGTCGCCGGCCAGAGCCAGCTCCTCGCGCTGTTCTTTGCGATGCTGGTGGCGATCATCCTGGGCATGGGCATGCCCACCACCGCCGCCTACGCGGTCGCGGCAAGCGTGATCGCGCCGGGCCTGATCCAGCTGGGCATCGAACCACTGACCGCCCACTTCTTCATTTTCTACTTCGCGGTGATGTCGGCGATCACACCGCCGGTGGCGCTGGCAGCGTATGCCGGGGCGGCCATCGCACGCTCGGATCCGATGCGTACCAGTGTCGAGAGCTTCAAGATCGGCCTGGCTGCGTTCGTGGTGCCGTTCATGTTCTTCTACTCGGCGCCGATGCTGATGCAGGGAGAGTGGCACGAGAACCTTCATGCCTTCCTTACCGCGGCACTCGGGATTTACCTGTTGGCCTCGTCGATCCAGGGCTGGTTCTTTGGGCGCATCAACTGGATACTGCGTGTGTTGGTATTGGGGGCAGCGCTGGGGATGATCGGCGGCGGGCTGCAGTCGGATATCATCGGGCTCAGCGTCGCCGCGGTGATCTTCGGGGTGCAGCGCTTGCTGCTGAATCCGGCCAAGGCCTAGAAGTCCGGGGGAATTGGCGGGTCTTTCGCGGGGTGTGACCGGCCGTTCCCCGGTGGACCCGGCGCGCCTGGTCTGTTTCGAGGAGAAGAGGAAGAGCATGTATCGACACATATTCGTCGCGATCGACGACAGCCCGACGTCGCGCAAGGCGCTGAAGGAGGCCATCTCGCTCGCAAAAATCCATGGCGCGACGCTGGAAATCGCGCACGCGGTCGACGAGAACCTGGTGCACGTGTTTCACTCCAAGGGCATGACCACGACCACCCGGAAAGAGCTGAAGCAGGTGCTCCGAACCGATGCGGAGGCCTGCCTGGAACGCGCGGTGGAACGGGCCCGGAAGGCCGGCGTGGAGGCCACACCCCGCCTGCTCCGGGGGCACGGCGAACCCATCTCCGATGTCATCGCCAGCGCGATCCGGGAATCCGGCGCCGACCTGCTCGTGGTCGGCTCGCACGGGCGCCGCGGGGTGCGCCGGCTGTTCCTCGGCAGCGTGGCGGAGAACCTGGCGCGCAAGGTCGGCATCTCGGTCCTGATGGTGCGTGGCTCGCAACCCGCCGAAGACGAGGGATGACGGCGGCGCGACGAATAGGCACCCTGGTGGACCAGATCGCTTTGCCAGAGACGCCGGCGCTGCGTTGGGCAAATTTGCAATAGGGTGGCTATTCCTGCACGTGCCCGCCTTTCTTCAGCGCCTCTGGCTGTGCTCCACAGGCACCGAACTTTCCGCACGGCCCACTAGGGCCCTGGGCGGCAGGGCGGCCGCGCCCCGGCAGCGACCGCTGCGAACCTCCTTCAAGTCCGCAAACCTGGAGAAGCGAACGTGCCTTCCGCAATACCCCGACCCAACATCCAGTTTCACGACCTGCACCCGACCCAGGCAGACTTCCGGCAAGAGACCCTCGCCGGGCTGCGCCAAAGGCCACGCCGGATTCCGCCGAAGTTCTTCTACGACGAACGCGGATCGCGGCTCTTCGATGCCATCACCGCGACGGCCGAGTACTACCCGACCCGCTCGGAGATGGAGATCCTGGAGACCCGCGCCGGTGAGATCGCGGAGCGGATCGGCACCGGAAGCCTGCTGGTGGAACCCGGTGGCGGCAGTTGCGCCAAGGTGCGCATCCTGCTGGGTGGGCTGCAGCCGGTCGCCTATGTGCCGATGGACATCTCCCGCGACCACCTGCATGCGGCAGCGCAGGAACTGGCGGCGGAATTTCCGTGGCTGGAGGTGCACGCGGCACATGCCGACTTCACCCAGCAGATGGAGCTGCCGCCGGCTGCGCCCGCGGGGCCCAGGGTGGCCTTCTTTCCCGGCTCCAGCATCGGAAACTTCGATCCCGAGGCCGCGGTGGATTTCATTGCCACGGTGGCGGAGTTGGTCGGTCCCGGTGGCTTCCTGCTGATCGGCGTGGATCTACGCAAGGACAAGGCCGTGCTCGATGCGGCCTACGATGACGCCGCGGGCGCGACCGCAGCGTTCAACCTGAACCTGCTCGAGCGGATGAACCGCGAACTGGACGCGGATTTCGACCTGGGTGCCTGGGCACACCGCGCGGGCTACAACGAGCAGATGGGCCGGGTGGAAATGCACCTGCAGAGCCTGCGGGATCAGCAGGTGACGGTCGCCGGCGAGGTCTTCGATTTCAGTGCGGGTGAAACCATCCACACCGAGAACTCCTACAAGTACCATGTCGACGAATTCCAGGACCTGGCCCGTCGCGCCGGCATGGATTCAGCCGGTGCCTGGACCGACCGCAAGGGCCTGTTCAGCGTGCACCTGCTCCGCAACGTGGCACGTGACGGGGCCTGAACTGCGGGTCCGGCTGCCCATCGCGGCCGGAGGCCGCTCCTACCGAACCAACAGCCTCCCGCAGGAACGACCTCTGGTCGCGATTCTGGCCGCGGGGCAACGCCCTATCGCGGCCGGAGGCCGCTCCTGTGGGAGGTGATCAGGGCAGCGGCTCCAGGCGGGCGAAGCTGAGGACCAGCCACTTGGCGCCGGCGTTGGCGAAGTGGACCTGGACCCGGGCCGAGGCGCCGCCGCCCTCGTACTGGGTGATCACCCCCTCGCCGAATTTCGCGTGGCGCACGCGCGAACCGATCGCCAGGCCCGCCTCCGCCGCTGCGGCCTGCTGCGGGTTGAGGCCGGACCCGGACCGATTGCTGGCGAAGCGGCCGGCGGGCCGGCTCCGGGCCTGCGGGCGCAGGGCCTCGACCATCTCCTCCGGCAGTTCGCGGACGAACCGCGACGGCATGTTGTAGGATTCGCGCCCGTACAGGCGCCGGCTCTCGGCGTAGGTGAGATAGAGCTCGCGCTCGGCCCGGGTCATGCCGACATAGGCCAGCCGGCGTTCCTCCTCCAGGCGGCCCGGCTCCTCCAGCGAGCGGGCATTCGGAAACAGGCCCTCCTCCAGGCCGACCAGGAAGACCAGCGGAAACTCCAGGCCCTTCGCCGAGTGCAGGGTCATCATCTGCACCGCGTCCTCGTGGGGATCGGCGGCCCCCTCGCCGGCCTCGAGCGCGGCGTGGGCCAGGAACTCGGTGAGCCCTTCGGCGCGCTGCTCCGCGTCCGGGGGCAGTTCCTGCTCGAAGGCCCGGGCCGCGCCGATCAGCTCGTCCAGGTTCTCCAACCGCGCCTGGCCACGCTCCCCCTTCTCGTTGGCATAGTGCTCGCGCAGGCCGGACCGCTCGATGGTGCGCTCGACCTGGTCGGGCAGCGGGCGCGCGTCGGTCTCGTCACCCATCTGGGCCAACAGCTGCAGGAAGCCGGCCACCGCGTTGCGCGCGCGGCCCGCCAGCAGACCGTCCTGCACCGCCTGCACGGCGGCCCGGTACAGGCTGCTGTCCTCGCGCTGGGCCAGCTGGCGCAGTTCGTCGAGGGTCTTGTCGCCGATCCCGCGCGGGGGCTGGTTGACCACGCGCAGAAAGGCGGCGTCGTCATCGCTGTTCCCGGCCAGGCGCAGGTAGGCCAGCGCGTCCCGGACCTCCTGGCGCTCGAAGAAGCGCAGCCCACCGTACACCCGGTAGGGCATGCGCCGCGCGATGAAGGTCTCTTCCAGTACACGGGACTGCGCGTTGGAGCGATACAGCACCGCGCACTCACGGTACAGGCCGCCGTGCTCGACATGACGGGCGATGGTCTCGGCGACGAAACGGGCCTCGTCCTGCTCGTTGATTGCGGCAAACAGACGCACCGGCGCGCCGTCGTGGCCCTCGGTCCAGAGTTCCTTGCCCATGCGTCCCTGGTTGTGCCGGATCAGGGCATTGGCGGCGTTCAGGATGTTGGCGCTGGAGCGGTAGTTCTGCTCCAGGCGCAGGACCTGGGTGCCCGGAAAGTCCTTCTGCAGGTGCTGCAGGTTCTCGATCCTGGCGCCGCGCCAGCCGTAGATGGACTGGTCGTCGTCCCCGACTGCGAACACCGGCGCCCCGGCACCCGCGAGCAGGCGCAGCCAGGCGTACTGGATGTCGTTGGTGTCCTGGAACTCGTCCACCAGCAGGTGCCGGAAGCGGTTGCGGTAATGCGTGAGCAGTTCCTCGT
>Ga0209498_1000352_pt1 | contig 28043 bp, 29 predicted proteins | sample WalLakDeSediment_FD_184131 | JGI IMG/M metagenome (GOLD analysis project Ga0209498, IMG submission 184131) | Lake sediment microbial communities from Walker lake, Nevada to study Microbial Dark Matter (Phase II) - Walker Lake 11/02/13 Deep... | ecosystem: Environmental > Aquatic > Freshwater >...
GACCGGGTACGTCGCGGCATTCAGCAATGCATCGGCAGCGCCGTGTCTGAAGGCCATTGCTCGGCTACTGCTTCCAACTCCCTCCGCCTGGGAAGGGTTCGACAAAACGGCGGCGGCTGTTGGAAAACACAGGGGAATCCAAGGTGAGCAAGAAAACCGAAGAGATACAAGAGCAAATCGAAAAACTCGAGGAGGTCTACGAGACCGACTTCGAGATCGGGGACCAGAACATCAACCCGCTAGGACTCGACCTGCACAACCCGGTCTTCGTCACCAGTGCGCTCCTGATCCTGGTGTTCGTGATCGGCTCCCTCCTCTTTCCCGACGTATCCAACAATGCCCTGACCGCCACCCGTGTGTGGATCGGGGAGACCTTCGACTGGCTGTTCCTCTCGGCCGGCAGCATCTTCGTTCTGTTCTGTCTCCTGCTGATCGTGCTGCCTGTCGGCAGAATCCGCCTGGGTGGGCAGGATGCGAAGCCCGATTTCTCCGTGATGTCCTGGTTCTCGATGCTGTTCGCGGCCGGCATGGGCATCGGCCTGATGTTCTGGAGTGTCGCCGAGCCGGTGGGTTACTTCACGGAGTGGTTCGGCACACCGCTGAACATCGAAGGCGGGACCGAAGAGGCCAGGAGGGCCGCCCTGGGAGCCACGATGTACCACTGGGGGCTCCACCCCTGGGCCATCTACGCCGTCGTCGGTCTGTCCCTGGCCTTCTTTACCTATAACAAGGGCCTTCCCCTGACCATCCGTTCCTCGTTCTACCCGCTGCTGGGCGATCGCGTGTGGGGTCCCTTCGGGCATGTGATCGACACCCTGGCCGTGCTGGCCACCATGTTCGGACTGGCGACCTCCCTGGGATTTGGTGCCCAGCAGGCGGCCGGCGGGCTGGAATTCCTGTTCGGCATCGATAGCGGCCTGAACACCCAGGTCGCGATCATCATCGGCGTGACGATCATCGCCCTGCTGTCGGTGATGCGCGGCATCCATGGGGGCGTCAAGGTTCTGAGCAATATCAATCTCACCTTTGCCGCGATCCTGCTGCTGTTCGTGATGATCGCGGGGGGGCTGGTCGCTTTCCTGGCCAATGCCGGCACCACGCTGACGGCCTACGCGCAGTACATCCTGCCGCTGAGCAATCCGGTCGGTCGTGAAGACGAGACCTTCTACCATGGCTGGACCATCTTCTTCTGGGCCTGGTGGATCTCCTGGTCACCGTTCGTTGGCATGTTCATCGCGCGGGTATCGCGCGGCCGGACCGTGCGCCAGTTCGTCACCGCGGTACTCCTGGTCCCCACCCTGGTGACGGTCGTGTGGATGAGCGCCTTTGGCGGCGGCGGACTGAACCAGGCTATGGCTGGCGTGGGGGCGCTTGCCGACGGTATCAGCGATTCCTCGCTCGCCCTGTTCCAGATGCTGGAGAACATGCCGCTCACCGCGATCACCTCGTTCCTGGCGATCGCTCTGGTCCTGATCTTCTTCATCACCTCGTCGGACTCGGGCTCCCTCGTGATCGACAGCATCACCTCGGGCGGCAAGACCGACGCCCCGCAGTCCCAGCGCCTGTTCTGGGCGACCTTCGAAGGCATTGTCGCGGGGGTCCTGCTCGCGGTCGGTGGCGCAGCGGCGCTGCAGGCACTGCAGGCGGGGGCGGTCAGTACCGGACTCCCGTTCCTGTTCGTGCTTCTGGCCATGTGCGTGAGCCTGGCCAAGGGGCTCTACCATGAGCTGGCGATACTGAGGCTGTCGGAAGCAGCTGAGGCAAAGTAGGGCCTGGGGTGAACGGCTCCGAAACCGATCTCGGGCGGTCCTGCACCGCCCAATCGGCCCCGGCGCCCGGCTCGCCGACAGAATTGCCGAGAGGGCTGGCGTCCTACATGCCCTCTCCATCGCTGATACCGGCGTCCTGCGGCAAGGACAGGGTGGCAACGATGGTTGCGCGGGCCGTCTTTGCGAGATCCCGGCGACGGGCATCCGGTTCCACGGGAATGGGCGGAAGGATATGGAGATCCACCGTGGTCCGCTCCCGACGGAGCAACCGCCAGAAATGCGGCAACAACCGGTCACTGCCCGAGTAGGAGGCGTGGGCCGGCCCCCCGTCGGGTTCACGGCCGTAATCGATTGCGACCGGCTGGATCGGCGTAGCGGTCGCGACGGCCGCGGCAAACAGGCGCGCATGAAAGTGGTGGACCTCGTCACCGGGCGTGGTGGTCGCCTCCGGGAAGATGGCGACCCTTTCACCGTCATCCAGCGCCTTTGCAATATCCTCTATGATCGCCTCGACCTCGTGGGCACCGCGCCGGATGAACAGCGTACCGTGCCCCCGCGCCAGCCATCCGATCACCGGCCAGCGCGCGATCTCGGACTTGGACAGGAAGCGAACGTCCAGCCGCGACCCCAGCACCGGGATGTCCAGCCACGAGACGTGGTTGGCCACGACCAGCGCCGATCCGTCGACCTGTTCCCCACGGCAGCGCACCTCCACGCCAAGCAGTTCCACCGCGCGCCGGTACCAGTCCCGCTGAACTCGCGCGAGACGCTCACGTGACCCGAGACCAGACCCGTGACGAAAGGTCAACCACAGCCCGGACCATACGAAGAAGAAGAGCCGCAGCAACCTCCAGCTGGCTCGCAGCGAACCGCGCATTCGGGCCTCCAATGACTGCCGGCCAGGCCGGCTCCTGCCTACGATGGTAACGGCCCGCGGCCCGCTTTACACCCGCTACCCGGTAGCCCAGCGGAGACGTTGGTGGACCACGCGCGAGGTTCTTAGCCCATGGAGCACTGCCAGCCGCGCCGGACTAAGGCGCGGACGGCTCAGGGCAACGGTCCCTGATACGGACCAGAATCCGTCGGCAGATCCTCCCCCTCCCAAAGCTCGATTCCGCCTGCGATATTGACCACGTTGGCGAAGCCCATCTGCTGCAGCACGACCGCTGCCAGCGCCGAACGTGCTCCGGTGGCACAGAGCACGGCCACCGGCCTTTCACGCGCCTCGCACAGGGCGTCGATGCGATGCGGACTGTTGGATTCCACCGCGCCCTCCAGCAGCCCGCGCGGGACCAGGATCGAATCGGGGACATGCAGCCGTTCGTACTCATACGGCTCACGCAGATCGACGATCAGCCAGGGCTCCCCCTCCTCCATGGCCTCGGCCAGATCCTCGGGCGAAATCTCCCGGATCTGTCTCCGCGCCTCGGCCACGAGGTCGGCCAGGGTCTTCCGGGTGATGTCCGGTCCTTGTTCCGTGTCCACCATCAAAGCGCCTCCAGCAGGCCTTCCAACGTGTATTCCGGCGGCGCGCAGGCGGTGCCGCGGCACAGGTAGGAAACCACCCGGTCGGGGGCGGTCGGATGGCCACACTTCCCGGCCAGGGCCTGGGGCAGGCCTTTGCCTTCCGCCGGCAGGGTGAACACCCAGGCCTGCGCATCGTGTTCCCGCACGGCGCGCTGCCAGGCGCGGGATGCAATCTCGGGTCCGCGCAGGATCACCATCGGCGGGGGCTCCCGGTACAGATCCAGGGCCTGCAGCAGACTCATGTGACCCAGGGGCGCCTCGCCCATCAACGGCCCACCGTTGGCCAGCGTGGACTCGGCAGCCTTGAGGTAACGCGGCTCGACCAGCAGATACCCCAATTGCAGCAGGACCTGAGCGGCCACCCCGTTGCCAGACGCCATGGCGTCGTCGGCATAGACCTTGGGCCTCTGGATCAACGCCTCGTGGTCGACGGCCGTGTAGAAGAAGCCGCCGTCCCGGGCATCCGCGAAGTCCCGCAGCAGCACCTCGGCCAGGGTCTGCGCCCAGCCCAGCCACTCCAGGCTCCAGCGTACCCGCAACAGATCCAGGCTGGCCGCCAGCATCGACGCGTGGTCATCCAGGTAGGCCCGCGGCATCGGGGTATCGGCCCCCTCGCGGAAGCTGGCGTAGAGGCGGCCGTCCCGCCAGAGCGAGCGCTGCACGGCACGCATCGCGGCCTCGGCACGATCCAGCCATTCGGGCTCGTCCAGGGCCTCTCCGGCACGGATCAGCCCGGAGATCATCAGGGCATTCCAGGAGGTCAGAATCTTCTCGTCCCGGTGCGGCCGCACCCGCTCCTCCCGCGCCGCCAGCAGCCTGCCACGCGCGGACTGCAGCAGCGCCTCGGCCGCCCCGGGATCCATCTTCAGCGCCCTCGCGACGGCGACCGGCTCGAGCACTTCGTGCAGATGCCAGTGGCCCTCGAAGTTGGCAGGACCGTCGAGGCCCCAGACCCGGCTGGCCACCTCCCATTCCGCAGGCTCTAGCAAGGCCCGGGCCTGCTCCGGAGTCCAGACGTAGAAGCGCCCCTCTTCGCCTTCGGAGTCGGCGTCGAGACTGGAGTAGAAAGCCCCGGAGGCATCGGTCATCTCCCGGATCAGCCAACCGACCGTGTGCCGGATCACCTGCCGGGACCGGGCATCCCCACGCGCCGCCTGACGCGCATAGAGACCGAGCAGGGGGCCGTTGTCGTAGAGCATCTTCTCGAAGTGCGGGATCATCCAGCGATCGTCGGTCGAGTAACGACAGAAGCCGCCGCCAACCTGATCGAGGATCCCGCCCCGGGCCATCGCCTCCAGGGTCTGAGCCAGCATCTCCTCTGCCCGCGCATCCCCGTGCCGGTCGCTGTGCCAAGCCAGCCACTCCAGGGTGGCGGGGTGCGGGAACTTGGGTGCCCCACCGAAGCCGCCGTGCCGGGCGTCGAAGTTCCGGTTCAGTTCGGCGCGGGCACGGTCCAGCACCTCGGGACCGGGAATACTGCCCCCCTGGGGCGCGTACATCCGTGCCATCGCCTCCTGCAGCGAGGCGTTCTGGGCCGCGATGTCGTCGGGATTCTCTGCAAGAAAATCGGCCACCCGGTTGAGCACGTCGACGAAGGCCGGCAAGCCATGGCGGGCCTGCAACGGAAAATAGGTGCCGGCAAAGAAAGGCACCTGGTCCGGGGTCAGGATCAGCGTGAGCGGCCAACCACCATTGCGGCGGGTCAGCAGCATGTGCGCATTCTGGTAGATGCGATCCAGATCGGGCCGCTCCTCGCGGTCGACCTTGATGTTGACGTAACGCTCGTTCATCACCCGTGCAGTCTCGGGGTTCTCGAAGGATTCGTGCGCCATGACGTGGCACCAGTGGCAGGCCGAATAGCCGATCGACAGCAGGATCGGCTTCCCCTCGGTACGGGCAAACTTGAGGGCCTCTTCACCCCATGGGTACCAGTTGACGGGATTGTCGGCATGCTGCTGCAGGTAGGGGCTGCTCGCCCGCGCCAGACGGTTCATCGGGGCTCCTAGGGATTGTCTCGAAAGGCAGGGACGACGGGCAGGCGGGCACGCGCCCGGCGCTCTTTTGTTGATAGACTGCGCAGTCCTCGAAGCCACTGCAAGCGCCCATGCCTGTCCACCCGTTTATCGATCCGGTCGCGATCTCCATCGGCCCGTTCAATCTGCACTGGTACGGCCTGATGTACCTGGTCGGATTCCTCGGCTTCTGGTGGCTGGGAAGCCTGCGTGCGCGCCGCCCCGACACCCCCGTCACGCCACAACAGGTGGGTGACATGCTGTTCTGGGGCGTGCTCGGCGTGATCGTCGGTGCGCGCCTGGGCTACGTGCTCTTCTACAACTTCGACAGCATGCTGCAGGATCCGCTGATGTTGGTGCGTCTCTGGGAGGGGGGCATGTCCTTCCACGGCGGCCTGATCGGTGTGTTGCTCGCCGCATGGTGGTATGCGCACAAGCTGGGAGAACCCTTCCTTCGCATCGGCGACTTCATCGCCCCGATGGTGCCCATCGGCCTGGGTGCCGGACGCATCGGCAACTGGATCAACGGCGAACTCTGGGGCAAACCCACGGACCTGCCGTGGGCCATGGTGTTTCCTGCCGCGGATTACCTCCCACGGCATCCCTCCCAGTTATACCAGGCCTTCCTCGAGGGCGCGGTGCTGTTCACCGTGCTGTGGCTGTTCTCGCGCAAGCCGCGGCCAACCGGCATGATCTCGGGGCTGTTCCTGCTCCTTTACGGCGTGTTCCGGTTCCTGGTTGAATTCGTGCGGGAGCCGGACGCGCACATCGGCTACCTGGCCTTCGGCTGGCTCACCATGGGCCAGGCGCTGTCCCTTCCGTTGATCGTCGCCGGCCTCGGGCTTCTCGCCTGGTCCCGGCGCGGAACTGCGCAGAGGAAAGCGGCATGAAGCAGTACCTGGACCTCGTCCGCCACATTTACCAAAACGGCAGCGACCGGCCGGACCGCACGGGTACCGGCACCCGCTCGGTCTTCGGCTACCAGATGCGGTTCGACCTCGCCGAGGGCTTCCCGCTGGTCACCACGAAGAAGACCCACGTGAAGTCGGTGATCCACGAACTCCTTTGGTTCATTCAAGGGGATACCCGACTCGACTACCTGCATCGTCACGGGATCACCATCTGGGACGAATGGGCCACGGAGAACGGTCACCTGGGGCCGATTTACGGAGCACAGTGGCGCCGCTGGAACACCAGCAACGGCGTGGTGGACCAACTGGCGGAGATCGTCGAGCAGCTGCGCCGGCGGCCCTATTCGCGCCGTCTGCTGGTCTCCGCGTGGAACGTCGCCGACCTGCCGGACGAAACCCGCTCTCCCCAAGACAACGTCCGCACCGGGCAGATGGCGCTGGCACCCTGCCACACCCTGTTCCAGTTCTACGTGTCCGAGGGAAGGCTTTCCTGTCAGATGTACCAGCGTAGCGCCGATGTCTTCCTGGGCGTTCCCTTCAATATCGCATCCTATGCCCTGCTGACGCTGATGCTCGCCCAGGTCAGCGATCTCCAGCCCGGCGACTTCGTGCACACGCTGGGTGATGCCCACCTGTACCAGAACCACTTCGACCAGGTGCGCGAACTGCTCGATCGCGAGCCGCTGCCCCTGCCCACCATGCAACTGAACCCCGAGGTACGGGACCTCTTTGCCTTCCGGTACGAGGATTTCCGGCTGGAGAACTACCAGTGCCACCCGCCCATCCGGGCGCCCATCGCGATATGAGCGCGGATCGGCCCGGGCACCCCGAAGTGGATCCGCGCCTGCAGATCATCGTGGCCATGGATCCGGACCGGGTGATCGGACGCGACAATCAGCTACCCTGGCACCTGCCTGAGGATCTCCGGCACTTCAAGCGCATCACCAGTGGCCACACCCTGGTGATGGGCCGCAGGACGCACGAGTCCATCGGCCGCCCCCTGCCGAACCGGCGCAATATCGTGCTGACCCGGCAGGCCCAATGGCAGGCGCCGGGTGTCGAGGTCCATCCCGATCTGGAGTCGGCGCTGTCCGGCGCCGGCGAGGGCCCCGTGTTCGTCATCGGCGGGGCCGAACTGTTCCGGGAGGCCCTTCCGTGTGCGGCGGTCATCCATCTGACCAAGGTGCACCGGCGCTTTCCGGGAGACGTCTACTTTCCGCCCGCAGGTGATGATTGGTCGGTCGTCTGGGAGGAAGAGCACGGGCAGGACGCGCAGCATGAATCGGGTTTCACCTTTCAACGCCTGGAACGCGCGGGATGAGCGCGCGGTCTCATGGATGAGGCGTGGCGAATGCCGCGTCCTGCCCCCGATGCCCACCGGGGTGACGCCCACGCACGGGATGATCTACCCTGAAGGCGTGGCCAGTCGGTCCGAGCGGGCCCGAATGATCGCCACGAGGAGGTGGATATGCCTTACCTGGCCTGGTCCGATGACCTTGACACCCGGATTCCGGAACTCGATGCACAGCATCGTGTCATGGTTGAGCACATCAACCTGCTACAGGCGGCCGCCGCCTCCGGCGAACCGGAACAGATGCTCGCGGGCATGGACGGGTTGATCGACTGCCTGCGTCAGCACTTCATCTTCGAAGAAAAGGTCCTGAAGATGATCGATTTTTCCGGGTTCGACGATCACAGTCAGACGCACGAAGCGATCCTGGAACGGCTGCGCGAATACCGCGCGCGGATGGAGACCGCATCCATTGCCGAGGCCGAGGAACTCATCGACACCCTCGGCCCCTGGGTGGTCGACCATATCCGCCATGACGACCTGGATTTCGGACCGACCGTCCGCGAATGGCTCCGCGATGCCGCCCCACCTGACGACCCCTTCAAACAGTTGGTCGGGGATACCTGAAGGATCCCACCCGTAGGCGAGCCCTCTCGCCGATCCCGGGCCTCCGGGAACCCACCTGTAGGAGGCGAGCCCCCTCGCCGATCAACCACCGCCGGGGAAAAACATCGGCCAGAGGGTTGGCCTCCTACGCACCACCGCGGCGCCTTCCGCCGGGCCAGGGCAGGAAATTCATAACCACGAACGCCAGCATTGCCGCGACGACGATGCTGGGTCCGGTGGGGGTATCGTGGGTAAAGGAGCCCCATATCCCGCCCAGGACCGCGAGCACGCCGAAGCCGGCCCCGAACAGGGCCATCTGCTCCGGGGTCCGCGCGAAGCGGCGCGCGGTCGCCGCCGGTATGATCATCAACGAGGTGATCAGCAGCACCCCGACCACCTGCATCGCGCTGGCGATCACCAGCGCGATCAGCAGCATCAGGCCCAGACGCACCGGGAGCACCCGAACCCCTTCCACCCGCGCGATCTCCTCGTGGACGGTGATCGCCAGCAGCGGGCGCCAGAGCAGAATCAACAGCACCAGTGCCAGCGACCCTCCGAGCGCGATCGCTGCCAGATCGCCGCGGGTCACTGCCAGGATATCCCCGAACAGATAGGCCATCAGGTCCACGCGCAGGCCCTCGACAAAGGCCACCGCGACCAGACCCAGCGACAGGGCACTGTGTGCAAGGATCCCGAGCAGCGTGTCCGAGGCCAGTTCCTGCCGCCGCTGCAGGAAGACCAGGATCACCGCCACCATCACGCAGACCAGGGTCACCAGCAGGTTCAGGTTCATGCCCAGCAGGAAACCCAAGGCCACCCCCAGCAGCGCCGAATGCGAGACCGTATCGCCGAAGTAGGCCATCCGGCGCCAGACCATGAAGGCACCCAGCGGTCCTGCCACGACCGCCACCATCAGGCCGGCGAGTATCGCCCGTGTCACGAAATCATCGAGCATGGTCGGCCTTCCCCGAGCTCCCGCTGACCGGCTTCGCCCCGCCTGCGAGGTCGTGCACGTGGTCGTGATGGTGTGTGTAGATACCGATGCCGTGCACGCTGGCGTCCGGAAAGAGCCGCTGATACTCCGGGTGCCGGCTGACCTCCTCCGGACGCCCCGTGCAGCACACGTGCTGGTTGATGCACACCACCACATCGGCCGCCGCCATCACCAGATGCAGTTCGTGCGAAACCATCAGCACCCCGCAACCGGTGTCCCTGCGCAGCCGATCAATCAGATCGAAGACCTCCCCCTGCCCCACCACGTCGACGCCCTGCGCCGGTTCGTCGAGAACCAGCAGGTCGGGTTCACCAATCAGCGCCCGGGCCAGCAGAACGCGCTGCATCTCACCGCCCGACAGGGTCTGAATCGGGGCGTCCAGCAACTCGGGCACCCCGACCTTGCGCAGCTGGTCGCGTAGGCGGGCCTCCGACGCCCGGTGGCGCAAGGTCAGAAAGCGACGCACGGACAACGGCAGGATCGGATCCACCTGCACATGCTGGGGCATGTAGCCGATGCGCATCCGGTGCGCCCGGGTTATCCGCCCGCGGCTGGGCTCCCAGAGCCCGAGCAGGATGCGCAGCAGGCTGGTCTTGCCAGCGCCGTTGGGACCGATCACCACAACGACCTGCCCGCTGCACACGGACAGGGACACATGGTCGAGGATCGTGCGCCCTCCGCGTTCGAGACCCAGCCCGTCGGCCTGGATCAGCACCGCGGTATCAGGGCCACGCAGGGGGCGGGCTGGTCGGGTAGCACCAAACATGATGATATAGTATAACGTTTAGGCGCCGAGCGAACGGCGAATCGAAGTGTAAAGAATCACGTTGAACGGAGACCCCTCGGTATGCGCATCGGAACGAACCTCGGAATTGGATCACTGCTCATCGGTGCCGCCCTCTCGGCGACGCCGCTCCAGGCCGAGCCCCGCTCGGTCGTTGCCTCCATTCTACCGGTACACAGCCTGGTCGCGAGCCTGGTGGACGGCATCCATAACGCGGACGTGCTTCTGCCCGCCTCGGCCTCACCCCACGGGTACGCGATGCGTCCCTCGGAGGCCAGACTGTTGCAGAACGCTGATCTGTTGGTCTGGGTAGGTCCCGATCTCGAGACCTTCCTCAAACGCCCCCTGTCCGAACCACGAACGGGGCGCACGTTGATCAGCCTGATGGATGACCTCGACCTCGAACTTCTTTCGACACGGGAAGGTGGCGTGTGGGAGGAGCACGGACATGACCATGGGCATGGAGAAGGCCACGGGCATGGAGAAGGCCACGGGCACGGAGACGGCCACGGGCACGGAGACGGCCACGGGCACGGAGACGGCCCCGGACACGACAGCGGGCACGAGCGCGAGCAAGACCAAGGACATGACCATGGGCACGGGCACGACCACGGCCACGACAAAGCGCGCGCGCAGGACCACGGGCACGGGCATCATCAGAAGGACGACCATGACGATGGGCACAAGGATGCGCACATCTGGTTGTCTCCCGAAAACGCGCGCCACATCGCGACGGGCCTGACCGAACATCTTGTCCGCTGGGACCCGGCGAATGCGGGGGCCTTTGAGCGCAACCGCGATGACCTGCTCGCAAGGATCGATGCGCTGGACGCGGAGCTGCGAGAGCAGCTCGCCCCGGTCCGTGACCGCCCCTTCATCGTCTTCCACGATGCCTACCAGTACTTCGAGCGGCACTATGGCCTGAACGCCGCGGGTTCGATCACCGTCGATCCGGCCCGTAGCCCCGGTGCCCGCCGCATCCAAGAACTGCGGAACCGCCTCGATCAGGATGACGTCGCCTGCCTGTTCACCGAGCCCCAGTTCCGTCCCGCCCTCGCGCAGACCCTGGTCGAGGGTCACCACACCCGCCTGGGCGAACTCGATCCGTTGGGCAGCGCGCTCGAACCTGGTCCGGACGCCTGGTTCCAATTGATGCAGAACATGGCCGACAGCCTCACCAACTGCCTGGCCCCAGGGGCCTCCTGACCACGCCCCGACGCCCCAATATGGAGTGCGGGAGCTTGCTCCCGCTTTTCGGCGCCGGGGCCGCCCGGGGCGCCCAGTGCGGCGGCAAGTCGCCGCACTCCAAAGACGCTTCGCGCCGCCTGGGCATTCTTCCGGGATCAAGAGCGGCGCTTCTAACCATGGGTACCGGTGCGCACCGCGCCGGCTTCGGGGACGTCACCGGTCCGGGTCTCGGCCTCGGGACGAAAGACCACATCCAGGCGCTTGGCCGCGGCGACCTCGTTGAAGCGGCGGTTCGGCAAGCGGTGTGGCGCACCCTTGATGGTGTCCATATCGGTGCGCGACTCGTCCAGGATCGCCGCCATGGCCGCGATAAAGCCGTCCAGGGTCTCCTGGGACTCGGTTTCGGTGGGTTCGATCAGCAGGCACTCCGGCACCAGTAGCGGAAAATAGGTCGTCGGGGCGTGATAGCCGTGATCCAGCAGACGCTTGGCCACGTCCATCGCGGTCAGGCCCGTCTCCTTCGCCTGGCGCTTCAGGGTCACGATGAACTCGTGCGTCGCCCGGCGCTCCGGGAAGGCGAGGTCAAAGCCGGTACGGCGCAGCTCGGCCAGCAGATAGTTCGCGTTCAGGGTGGAGAACTCGGCCACCCGGGTCATGCCCTCACGCCCGAGCATGCGCATGTACACGTAGGCCCGCAGAAGCACCCCGGCGTTGCCCGCAAAGGCCGACAGCCGGCCGATGCTCTGCGGATAGTCCGCCTCCGCCGCGTGGCGATAGCCGTCCTGCTCGTCGCGCACCACCACGGGCACCGGCATGAACGGCAGCAGGCGCTTGCTCACACCCACCGCACCGGCGCCCGGACCGCCACCGCCGTGGGGCGTGGAGAAGGTCTTGTGCAGGTTCATGTGGATCACGTCGAAGCCCATGTCGCCCGGACGAACCTTGCCCAGGATCGCGTTCAGATTGGCTCCGTCGTAGTAGAGCAGTCCGCCGGCGTCGTGGACGATGCCCGCAATCTCGCCGATGTGCCGCTCGAAGACCCCGAGCGTCGAGGGATTGGTCAGCATGATGCCCGCAGTCTGCGGGCCTACTGCGGCCTTCAGGGCCTCCAGATCCACATCCCCGCTGGCGTCGGTGGGGATCTCGCGCACCTGATAGCCGCACATGATCGCCGTGGCCGGATTGGTGCCGTGCGCGGCATCCGGCACCAGGATCTCACGACGCTGGTCGTCACCCCGCGCGCTGTGGTAGGCGCGGATCATCGCCACGCCCGCGAACTCGCCCTGGGCGCCGGCCATCGGCGTCAGGGACACGCCGCTCATGCCCGTGACCTCCCGCAACATCTCCTGCAGTTCGAACATGGTCTCCAGAAAACCCTGGCCATGCTCCGCCGGCGCCAGCGGGTGGCGCCCCAGGAACCCGGGCAGCATCGCCAGGCTGTTGCAGGCACGGGGGTTGTATTTCATCGTGCAGGAGCCCAGCGGATAGAACTGGGTGTCGATGGAGAAGTTCTTCTGTGAAAGCCGCGTGTAGTGACGCACGACCTGCAGCTCCGAGACCGCCGGTAACCCCGGCGCCGAGCGACGCCGCAGGGCCTCGGGGATACCGGCCGGCCCTGCCTGCGGGCGGGGCGCCTGCGCCGCGGCCGAACGCCCGTTCCGGGAACGCTGGAAGATCAGGGTATCGTCGTGTGCAGTCATGGCGTTGTTCCTGGCAAGAATCCCAAGGGGTCGTGGTGAGATGGCGACCGCCTGCCGCCCCGGGCCCAGTGCGACCTCAGCGGCCCGGGCCGACAGGTCTTTCGCAGGGCGATCAGCCCAATACGGCAAACGCCGCGTCATAATCAGGCTCCTGCCCGATTTCCGGCACCAGTTCCGCGTGCAGGACCTTGTTCCCCGCATCCAGCACCACGACAGCGCGGCCAGTCACCCCGGCAAGCGGGCCGTCCTGAATCAGGATCCCGTAGTCCTTGGCGAAATTGCGAGAGCGCATCATGGACAGGGTATGCACCCGCTCAATCCCCTCGGCACCGCAAAAGCGGTTCTGTGCGAACGGCAGGTCCGCGGAGATCACCAGTACGACAACGTCATCCCGGCTTGCGACGAGCTGATTGAACTTGCGGGTCGATTCGGCACAGACCCCGGTGTCCAGACTCGGTACGATCGAAAGGATCTTGCTCTTCCCCGCGAAGTCCTGAAGGCCGACATCGGCGAGGTCCTTGTTCGTGAGCTTGAAGTCGGGGGCCGTCGAACCGACGGCTGGCAGATCGCCATTGGTGTGGATGGGGTTGCCTTTCAGGGTAATTTCAGCCATCGGTCATGTTCCTTTTCTGAGGTTGGGGGACGATCAATTCGATGTCTTCAGGCGGCGCGGGCCTGTTTCAGGGTATCCACGAAACGCTCCAGATCCGTGGCGGTCTTGGTCTCGGTGGCACAGGCCAGCACGCAGTTGCGCAGATCCGGGTAATCGGCATCCAGCAGGTGGCCGGCAAGCACCCCTTGGCCGGACATGCGCGTGACGGTATCGGCCGCGCCGACCCCGAAATCGAAGACCATCTCGTGGAAGTGATCGGCCTCGAAGCGCGGCTCGACCCCGACCGCCGCAAGCCGCTCGCTGAGGGCCCGGGTGTTGCTCCAGCAGGCCTCCGCCACCCGGGTCAGGCCCACGTCCCCGAGCAGGGCCATGTGGATGGTGGAGGCGGTGACGACCAGGCCCTGGTTGGTGCAGATGTTCGAGGTCGCCTTCGAGCGGCGGATGTGCTGCTCCCGCGCCTGCAGGGTCAGCACGAACCCGGAACGGCCATCCGCGTCCTCGGTGCGCCCGACGATCCGTCCCGGCATCTGGCGGATGTGTTCCCTGCGGGTGGTCATGAAACCGTAGTACGGGCCACCGCTGGAGAGCGGCGCGCCCAGCGGCTGGCCCTCGCCGACGACGACGTCGGCACCGCGATCGCCCCACTCGCCCGGCGGCTTCAGCAGCGCCAGCGACACCGGATTCACCACCGCAACCACCGGCACGCCCCGGCCCTCGGCCCAGCGGGTGAGGCCATCCACATCCTCGAGGACGCCAAAGAAATTTGGCTGGGCGATCACCAGGGCAGTGACGTCTTCCTGGTCGTAGGCCTTCAGGCGTTCCGGGTCCACGATGCCCCGCCGCGTGTCCCAGGGCAGCTCGACCAGCTCGATCCCCTGGTTGCCGACGATGCTGCGCACCACGTTGCGATAGGCCGGATGCAAGGCCCCGGGCACCAGAATACGGTTGCTCTTCGAACGGCGGTTGATGCGCACCGCCATCAACACCGCCTCGGCCAGCGCGGACGCGCCGTCGTACAGGGAGGCGTTGGAGACCTCCATGCCGGTGAGGCGGCTGATCATGGTCTGGTATTCGTAGATCAGCTGCAGCGTGCCCTGGGACGCCTCGGCCTGGTAAGGGGTGTAGGCGCTGTAGAACTCGCCGCGGGTGGCAATCTGCCAGACGGCGGCGGGGATGTGGTGCTCGTAGGCACCTGCCCCGATGAAATTCAGTGGTGCCCCATCGCGCGCTGCGCGCTCCTGCATCAACCGCGTCACCTCCATCTCCGGGAGCCCCTCGGGAATGCCCGAGAGCGGAGGCGCGCGCAGATCATCGGGAATCTCGTCGAAGAGATCCTCGATCGAACCCACGCCGATGCGCTGCAGCATGTCTTGGACATCGTCTTCGGTATGCGGAATAAAGGGCATGGTTAGACTCTCATTACTTGGATCGGGGCCGGCGGCCTGCTGCATCGTCGGGCGGGAGCGGGGATCAGGAAGGACCTCCCCACCGCCCTGGATTCGGCGCGACCGGGGCCTCCGGGCCCCTGCGCCCTGATGCCGTTTGCCATCAGGCCTCGCTGGCGACCATCGCGGCGTATTCCTCGGCATCCATCAGGGTGTCCAGTTCCCTGGCATCGGAGGGCCGGATCCGGAACAGCCAGCCGTGCTCGAAGGGTGACTCATTGACCTTCTCCGGCGCGTCAGCGAGATCCTCGTTCGCCTCCGCGATCTCACCGGAGACCGGCGCGTAGACATCGGAGGCCGCCTTTACGGACTCCACCGTCGCACAGGCCTCCCCGGCGATGGCCTGGGTGCCGGCCTCGGGCGTCTCGACGAACACGAGATCCCCGAGCAGCGACTGGGCGTGATCGGTGATGCCCACGGTCACGGAACCGTCGGCCTCCACGCGAACCCACTCGTGACTCTTGGTGTACTTGAGGTCCTGCGGTGTATCAGTCATGTCCTGTTCCTTAGTAGAGACTGGTTTCCAATTTCAGTAATCGATGCGCGCCCACATGGGTACACGACCTCGGAGAATTTCTATTCCAACTGCGACTTCCCACGGCGCACGAAGGGCGGCTTCACCACCCTCACCGGCATGTCCTTCCCACGCAGGTGGGCCGTCAACTGGCTCTGCGAGGACGCCGCCGGGATACGCGCGAGCGCGATGGAAACGCCGAGCGTCGGCGAGAAGGTGCCCGAGGTCACCACCCCGTCCCCGGCCTCGGTCTCGATCCGTGTACCACCGCGCAACACACCGCGACCGTCCAGCATCAGTCCGACCAGCCGTTGCGGCACGCCCTCGGCGCGCTGCCGCTCCAGCGCCGCACGCCCGATGAAGTCGCGATCCGCAGGTTCCCAGGCCACAGTCCAGCCCAGGTTCGAAACCAGGGGGGTGGTGCTGGTGTCCATGTCGGTGCCGTAGAGATTCATCCCTGCCTCGAGCCGAAGGGTGTCCCGGGCCCCCAGGCCGACAGGATGGGTGCCTGCGCGTAACAGCTGCTCCCAGAAACCCTCCGCCTGTTCCGCCGGCAGCATGATCTCGAAGCCATCCTCACCGGTATAGCCGGTGCGGGCCACCATCCAGCCGGCATTCCACACCGCGGCGAAGGGGCGCAGTTCGCCCGCCGTACTCAGATCATTCGCCAGAAGCGGAGCCACCTTCGCAACCGCCTCCGGACCCTGAACGGCCAGCAGGGCCAATTCCGGGCGCGGCTCCACGGACACGTCGCGGCCGGCGGTGGACGATCGCATGTGGGCGATGTCCCCTTCCGCGGTGGCTGCATTCACCACCAGCCGGTACCCCAGATCGCCTCTGAAATAGACGATCAGATCATCGATCACCCCGCCGTCGGGGGTCAGCATGCAACTGTAGAGGGCACGACCGGGATCCTTCAGCTTGGCCACATCATTGGCCAGCAGGTGACGCAGGAAGGCGGGCGCCTCGGACCCCCCGATATCGACCACGCGCATGTGGGACACGTCGAAGACACCCGCCGCCTCCCGCACCGCGCGATGTTCGTCGATCTGGGACCCGTAGTGCAGGGGCATCTCCCAGCCGGCGAAATCGACCAGCCGCGCGCCGGCACGCTGGTGGGCGGTGTGTAGGGGGGTGGTCCTGAGTGTCATCCGGCATCCTCATCGTATCGACGAAAAAAAGGGCGGCCGACGGTACTGACCGTCGGCCGCCCCTCTGTCCTGAAACCTGAGAGTTTGCGTTGCAATCAACGCCCCCTTCGGTGGGCCGCAAGCGACCGCTCTCCAGAGCCTGCCTGTCATCACCTACCCGGTCCGGGTGGCCTGAGCGATTCCGGGCGGATGTTGCGCCTTCGGCGGCCGTCCACGATGGTGGTCGGCACTCTTCCAGGTCGGTGTGGCCGCGGGCGGACCCGCGACCGGCAGAATCCTGAGTCTAGCCCAAGGCAGCCTATGTAAGAAAGTCCAGCACCGGAAACGATGGGGCAATTACGTCGCATTGGTCCAACCCCTTCGCAGCTTCTTCGGTTAAGTCACTGAGACTGAAACCTCAGTGAAACTTTTCCACAATGCCTGTGGATAACTCTGTGGATCGTTTGTGGCCAACATTCTGGGAGCCTTACTGCCTTTGGGGTCATGTCGAATTGGACGATTTTTCGCCACTTCGAACAAGTCATTGTTTTTGTGAAACTTTACCGTCCCCTAATGAATCCTGCGGTGATCCGCACCTCCATTCACGCATCGTGCTCCCGGGCCCCGGCATTTGTGTATAACCAAAGAACGAGAACATGCCTCGGGGCACCTGGGACCAAGCTCCGCCACCGCCTGACCACCCGCCGAAGCGTGTACGCAATCCAGTGCGGCAGCCCTACCCCCGCGGCCCCAGGGCCTGCAGGGCGAAGAATCGCTTGAGTGCGAGGGTCCGGTCCACCTGCGCGACCCCCAGCGCCCGCACAGAGGCGACCAGCGGCAGCGAGGAGCCGAACAGCCAGCGCAGGGCCTCCATGGAGCGCAGCATCGTCTCATTCTCCATGCGGCGGCTGCGCGTGTAGGCCGAGAGCGCAGCAGGGCTGGCAGGATCACTGTCCGCACCCCCGCGCAACAGCCTCAGCAACGCACGAACGTCGGCCAGACCAAGGTTCAGACCCTGTCCTGCCAGCGGGTGAATCGTGTGCGCGGCATCCCCGACCAGCACCAGGCGCCCACGGCTGTAGTCCTGCGCCTGCCGCCCGACCAGTGCCCACGCGGCACGCGGAGACACCAATTCGATCTCTCCGAGACGCCCCCCGAGCGCGTCCCGCAGCGCCGCCGCGAAGGCCGCGTCGTCCAGTTCCAGGACATGGTCCGCGTCGAACTCGGGCTGGGACCAGACGATGGAACAGCGACCATCCGCCAGGGGCAGAAAGGCAAGGATCTGCTCCTGGTTGAAGCGCTGCCAGGCGGTGTCCTGGTGCGGAAAGCGCGTCGCGACGGTGGCGACGACACCCTTCGCGTGGTACGGGTGCCGACGGACCGGGATGCCCGCTCGCGCGCGCAGCGGAGACTCGGCGCCGTCCGCGGCCACCAGCAGTCGGGCTCCCAGCACGGGCCGGTCCTCCAGGTGCAGATCGATGCGGTCCGGGCGCCAGTCGATCGCGCGCCACCGGGTATCGGGCAGCAGAACCGCTTCCGTCGCCTCCAGGGCGTCCCACAGGCTCGCCTCCAGCGCCAGGTGCTCCACCGTCCAGCCCAGCGCCGGCACACCCAGCTCGTCGGCATCGAATGTCAGAGCGGCGTCACTGTTGGCGTCCCAGACATCCATGCGGTAAAAGGCATGGCCGCGCCGGCGCAGCACCGACTCGGCCACACCCAGCTGCTCCAGCAGGGCCATCGACGCGGCATTCAGCGTGGCCACGCGGGTCACCGGCGCGGTATCCGCAAACACCGGGCGCGGCCTGCGTTCCACCAGCGCCACCCGGCGGCCGGCCTGAGCCATGCCCAGCGCCACGGCCGCGCCGACCGCACCCCCTCCGACCACCACGCAGTCGAACACATCGGAAGACATCTTCATGCGGCCCCCTCCCCGGTCTCGGCGGCGCCGTGCCTGAGCAACGACTCCGTCATTGCGTCAGGGACGGAACGCAGGCTCCGTCGTGGCAGGGGCTGCAGACCCATGGCCTGTTCCGCCCAAAGGCGACGCAAGGGATCGATGCGGTCGAGCAACAGCATCCCACCGCCCAACGCATGCGGAGCGAATCCCTGGACCGCCAGCAGCCCGCGGGCCAGAAAGTCGGTCGCCGCCGCAATGCGGTCGATATCCACCGCGCGCATCCCGGCGTAATCGGCGAGCACGTCGGACGCGCCCGGGTCGGCCGCGGTCAGCAGGCGCCCGGCCAGCACCGCAACGTCGCGCAGCGACAGGTTGAGGCCCTGTCCCGCGACCGGGTGCAGGCCGTGGGCCACGTTCCCCGCCAGCACCAGCCGCGCATCGTGAAGCCTCCGGGCCCGCACCAGTTCCAGGGGAAAGCGGGCCAGCGGTCCCGCGGCCCGCAGGCGGCCGAGACGCCAGCCGAAGATCTCCTGCAACTCGGCGATACGCTCGGCCTCGGCGAGGGCCTCACGAGCGTCGCAGGTCTCGGGCGGCGCCACCCAGACCACGTTCATCCGTCCACCGGACTGGGGTAGCAATGCCAGCGGCCCCTCGGGGGTAAAGCGTTCGAAGGCCCGGCCCCGATGCTGCCGCGACGGGAGCACGTCGAAGACCAGGGCATCGGCATCGTACCGACGCCGCAGCACCTCGATCCCGGCAGCGGTGCGGGTCGCGGAATGCGCGCCGTCGGCCGCGATGACGAGGCGGGCGGCGAACCGGTGTCGCCCATCGAGACCTGCGACGACCACCTCCCGACGCTCCGGCCCGGCAGCCTCGAGCCGTTCGAACTCCGTCTGTTCGAGCACCTCGACACCGGCTTCCTCAAGGGCAACGGCGAGCATGGCATCGATCCGGGCTGCAGGAACGACCTGACCCAGGGCCGCCAGACCCTGGCTCTCCGCGTCCATCAGGACGCTGCCGAAGCCCCCCTGCCGGCTCACGTGAATCTCCCGGATCGGCTCGGCGTGGGCAACGAGCGGAGTCCAGTAGCCGAGGTCCTGCAGGATCGTCACCGACCCGGCGGATAGCGCGTAGCCGCGTGTATCGCCACTGCGTTCGGCGTCGGCTCTGCGCGCGCCGCGCTCTGCGAGCACCACGTCCCGACCACCCCGGGCCAGGATGCAGGCGAGCAAGCCACCCACCGGCCCGGCACCGATGATCAAGACATCACAGTTCCGGTTCCGTGCCGCCATCAGGCGCCCCCCGCCCGGACCGGCACGTTGCCGGCCATGCAGTCCTCGATCTCGGCCACCGTCTTCGGGCAGCTCCCACTGAGAATCTCGTGACCGGATCGGGTCAGGGCGACGTCGTCCTCGATGCGGATGCCGATGCCGCGCAACCGCTTCGGCGCCTTCGCCTGGGGTCCGAAATACAGTCCGGGTTCCACCGTCATCACCATGCCTGGCTCCAGCAGACGCCAGGCGTCGCCGATACGGTAGTCACCGACATCGTGCACGTCCAGGCCCAGCCAGTGGCCGGTACGGTGCATGTAGTAGGGCTTGTAGGCCTCCTTTCGGATCAGGTCCGCGGGCCCGCCCTTCAACACCCCCAGCGCCTTCAGACCGCGGGTGATGACCCCGACCGCAGCATCGTGCGGGTCGTTCCAGTGGTTGCCGGGCACCGCCTTCGCGATCGCCGCGGCCTGGGCCTCCAGCACCACCTCGTAGACCTCGCGCTGGGCGGGGGTGAAACGACCGGAGACCGGGAAGCTACGGGTGATGTCCGAGGCATATCCGCCGTACTCGCAACCGGCATCGATCAGCAGCAGGTCCCCGTCGCGCAGCACGCTGCGGTTCTCGATGTAGTGCAGGATGCAGCCGTTCTCCCCCCCGCCGACGATGGAGTGGTAGGCCGGTTCCGTGCCGTGGCGCCGGAATTCGTGCAGTAACTCGGCCTCGACCTCGTACTCGGCCATGCCCGGCCGGCAGGCCTGCATGGCGCGCACATGGGCGCCGGTGGAAATCGCCGCAGCGTGACGCATCATGCGTAACTCCCCCGGCTGCTTGAACAGTCGCTGCTCGTGCAGATGATGCTCCAGCGCGACGAATTCGCAGGGTGCGCGAACGCCGGAACGCGCCTTCGCGCGGACCTGATTCACCCATCCGAAAAGGCGCTGATCCATGGCCTCGCTATGGCCGAAGGGTGCGCACAGCGTGTTCCGGTTCTCCATCAGCCCGGGCAGGATCTCGCCGATGTCGCCGATCGGAAAGGCGCAGTCCGCCCCATAATCGGCGACCGCCCCATCGGGCCCGGCGCGGCGCCCGTTCCAGGTCTCCATGTCCGGGTCGCGGTCCCGGCAGAACAGCACGTACTGCCCTGCCTCGCGCCCCGGAACCAGGACAGCGAATGCATCCGGCTCGGGGAAGCCGGTCAGGTACAGGAAATCGCTGTCCTGCCGGAACGGATACTCCACATCGCGGTTGCGCAGGCTCTCGGTCGCGGCGGGAATCACCGCAATGGCATCCTTGCCCATGGACTGCATCAGCCGGTGCCGGCGCCGCGCGAATTCCTTCAGGGTGATCTTTGGTGGTTTCATTGCAGGGGGATCGGGCTCCGTGGTTGAGCGGGGGCCAGTTCGTCGGCGAGCAGCATCACGCCGACTCGCACGTACTCGTTCAGTTCTGCCAGGGCCTGCTCGTTGTCTTCATTGGCCTCGGGCTCTGCCTCGATGCGCGCAATCTCGGCGAAATCACGCAGGATCTCCGTAGCCTCCGGGGAGGGCTTGAGTCCCCCGAGGCGGGGGGTCTGACCGAGGCCACCGAGGAAGCCATCCACCCACTGCCCCAGCGTGCGGGTGCGGAACTCCAGGTCTTCGCTGTCAGCGGGCAAGAGCGGCTCGAATCCGAGGTCGGTATCGTTCAGCGCTCGCAGCACATGGAGCCGCAGGGCCTCGACGGTCTGGTGAAAGGCCTCCGCATCGTGGCCAGGCGGCGGATGGCGCTCTCCCAGCGCCTGCTCGAGCCGCGCACCGGACAGACTCGGATCGGCCACCAGGCAGCCGGACAGCCGACCGTGCGCAGCGGGCGCCGAACAGGACAGGCCGGCACCCCGGAGGACCCCGCCGAGCTGATCCAGGTCGGAACCAAATCCCGGACCCATCAGAACGCCTCCAGCCGCGCTTCGTAGGGAAACAGCAGCATGCGATAGATCCGGTCCCCGAACTGCATGTGCGTGAATTCTGGCTCGCCGAGCCTGATCGCATTGCTACCCTTCGCGGACATGGCGTGCAGCCCGAAGTGACGCTCCGAGATCAGGTCCGCCAGCAGCTGCTCGAGTTCCGCGCGATCGATCGTCCCGGTATTGTCGACGATCCGGCAGGGCCTGCCGTTGTGCGCGATGGCCTCGATGATCGTTGCGCCGGGGCCGGGCGGAGGAGTATTCGTCATCGCGGGATCACCTCGAGAGCGTCATGCCTGCATAAGCCATTGTGGCGGTGGGGCCCGAACCCCGCAACCGCTTATGCCAAGGACATCCGGGTGCAGGGATCGTGCGATTCGGTTGCATAGCGGATGCGCCTCGGGGTCCCCGAGCGGTGGTAGCCGGGGCCGAACGCCATGACCGATTATGCTGTTACCAGTTGACGCTCGGTTAGTGCCACTCCTAGACTCGACCAACCGTCTTTTCTCACGCCACAGAGCCAGGGACCCGAACACGCCATGGAAACCGCCAAGCCCGCCGAGGTGGATGCCGCCGCTGATCGCCTGGAAACAGTCGTTGCGCGGCTGATGGAACGCTGTGCCGCGCTGCACGAGGAGAAGCACCTGCTGCACGAGCAACTCCGACAGCTGCGGTCCGAGCGCGCCACCGTCAAGGAACGCACGGAACAGGCCCGGCACCGCGTCGAGGGCATGATCTCCCGGCTGCGTACCATGGAGCACCCTGAATGAGCCGTCCCGCAGAACCCGTCCGCGTCAATATCCTCGGCAAGGAATACCAGGTCGGCTGCCCCCCGGAGGAACGCGCCGACCTCTATGCCTCTGCCAATCTGCTGGATGAGCGCATGCGCACCGTGCGCGATGCCGGGCGCGTCGTCGGTGCCGACCGGATCGCGGTGATGGTGGCGCTGAACCTCGCGCACGAGATGCTCGTCTGCAGCCGGAACCTCGAGCGCCTGCAGGTCCGCACACCGGAACGCCTGACCGCCCTGGCCGATGCGGTGGAAAAAAAATTGCTGGAAACTGCACGTGACGGTACGAATGGCCCATAATTACAGTTCGGGCGTGCGTCTGCGCCGTGCGTGAGTGGCTGGGTGGTACCCTTGAGCCTAATTGTTAGCCACGGGAATCGAGAACTTTCGGGTGGTTGAGCATGTCCGCTCCGTGCGGAAAGCCTGTAAACCCGGAGCCTCGTCCCACCTGAACCGATGGTTCAAGGTCGAAGGCCACCACGGCGCGCGCGGTGCACGCCCCCTCTTCTGAATGCCCCACACCTTTCCCGATCTCCCGAACGAGTCGCCGCTGCTCCTGCGTCTGCGGATGCGTCAACAGCGGGCGGGCCTCTCCGACGCGGTGATCGCCGAGCATTCCGCCGCCATCTCGGACCATGCGCTGCGCCGCCTCCGGCTCCTGCGCCCCCTCACCCTCGCCGGGTATTTCGGCATCCGGGGGGAAATCGACATCCTTCCGTTGCTGGAGCAGCAATCCGGCCGGGGGGTCCGCATTGCGATACCGATACTGGAGCGGCACCGGCCCGGCCGCATGCACTTCCGCGCCTGGTACCCCGGCGCGCCGCTGTGCCACAACGCCTTCGGCATCCCGGAGCCCTGCAACGACGCCCCGCGCCTCTGGCGCCGTGAACTCGATGTCGTGTTCCTGCCGCTGGTCGCCTTCGACCGCACCGGATACCGCCTGGGGATGGGTGGCGGCTACTACGACCGTTACTTCGCCCGGCGCCGTTTCGGCTCCCATCGCCCCCGGCTGATCGGCGTCGCCCATGGCTTCCAGCAGGTGGCCCAGCTGCAGCGGCAGCCCTGGGACGTGCCGCTAGACGGGGTGGTCACCGAGGCCGGCTGGACCTGGTTCCACGGGCGGCAGGGTGAGCGAGCGGGTTGACAAGCATCAGGGGAATGCTGGCATCCTCATAGAACCCTGCGAGGAGCCCCCCGATGGCCTATTGGTTGATGAAATCCGAACCTGATGTCTTCGGCATCGACGACCTCGAGCGGGTCGGCCTGGAGCCATGGGAGGGTGTGCGCAACTACCAGGCGCGCAACATGATGCGCGATGACATGAAGAAGGGCGACCTTGCATTCTTCTATCACTCGAACACCAAGGTGCCAGGCATCGTCGGAGTGCTGCGCATCCATCGCGAGGGCTACCCCGACGATGCCGCCTTCGACCCCGAGCACACGTACTACGACCCCAAGAGCGACCCCGACAAACCGCGCTGGTACCGTGTCGACGTCGCCTTCGAGGATCGGTTCGACGAGGTCATCCCCCTGTCCTGGCTGAAGGAGCGGCCCGAACTGGCCGATTGCCCCCTGGTGCGCAAGGGCAACCGGCTGTCGATCATGCCCATCACCGAGCAGCAGTGGCACTTCATCATGAAGCGGGCCCGTCGCATCTCCTGATTCAACAGGCCGACGGCAACGCGACCGGCCGGGCGCCGGCCGCAGCCCCCCTCAAACGGCAGCCGCCAGTGCCTGATCCAGGTCCTCGATGATGTCGTCGATGTGCTCGATCCCAACGGACAGACGGACCATGTCTTCGCGCACACCGGCGCGTTCCAGTTCGGCCGGGGCCAGCTGCCGGTGCGTGGTCGTCGCCGGGTGACAGGCCAGGCTCTTGGCATCGCCGATGTTCACCAGCCGGGTCACCAGCTGCAGGGCGTCGATGAAACGGCCACCCGCCTCGCGCCCGCCGAGCGGACTGTCGATACCGAAGCTGAGTATGCCCGCGGCCCGGCCACCCAGGTAGCGCTGCACCAACTCATGATCGGCATGGCTCGGAAGACCGGCATAGGCCACCCAGTTCACGGCGGGATGCTGCTCGAGGTACTGGGCCACCACGAGGGCGTTCTCGCAGTGCCGCTCCATGCGCAGGGACAGTGTCTCGATGCCCTGCAGGATCAGGAAACTGTTGAAGGGCGAGATCGCCGCACCCATGTTGCGAAGCGGCACCACCCGGGCGCGGCCGATGTAGGCAGCCGGACCGAAGGCGTCGGTATAGGTGACCCCATGATACGAGGGATCGGGCTGGGTCAGCCCGGTAAACCGCTCCGCGTGCTCGGCCCAGGGGAATCGTCCGGAGTCCACCAGTACGCCGCCAATGGTGGTGCCGTGTCCGCCCATGTACTTGGTCAGGGAATGCACCACGATGTCCGCACCGTGCTCGAAGGGCCGACAGAGGTACGGCGACGGTACGGTATTGTCGACCATCAACGGTACGCCATGGGCGTGGGCCAGTTCCGCGAGCGCCGCCAGGTCGGCCACGTTGCCGGCGGGATTACCGATCGACTCGCAGAAGACCGCCCGGGTGCCTGCATCCATCAGGGCCCGCATGGCCTCGACGTCACCGGGCGGCGCAAACCGGACCTCGATTCCGTACCGTGGCAGTGTGTGCGCGAACAGGTTGTAGGTCCCGCCGTAGAGCGTGCTGGTGGTCACGACATTGTGGCCGGACTCGGCCAGGGTCATCAGCCCGGCCGTGATCGCGGCCATGCCTGATGCGAAGGCCAGCGCGCCGACGCCGCCCTCGAGCGCCGCCACCCGCTGTTCGAGCACATCCGTGGTCGGATTCATGATCCGGGTATAGATGTTCCCCGGCACCTTCAGGTCGAACAGATCCGCCCCGTGCTGCGTGTCGTCGAAGGCGTAAGAGGTGGTCTGGTAAATCGGGACCGCGACGGCCCGTGTGGTTGGATCCGGCTGGAACCCGGCGTGAATCGCCTGCGTCTCGAATTTCATCAATGCCTCCTCGGTGTCGGTGACGGCGCCGGGCCAGGGGCAGGTTCTGACGCCCGCCTCACCATGGGATGCCCATCGCGCTCGCCGGCCCAGAATACTTCACCCGCATGCGAGCGGAACAGGCAGGCGCAGACCGCCGCCCGGTTGGCGAAGAGGTCCCATCGCACCCGATAAGTTCCCTGAATTTGTCGAATCTCGAAAAAAGTCTTGATCCGGATCAACCCAAGAGGCGAATCTTGGCCTACACTTCGCTGTGCGGGGCAGGACGTCCGGCTGAACCGGCTGTGCCGATCTTTTCACCGATGGGGGATCTCCATGGAAACAACTGCAGATACACATAACGTAAAAGCAGCAGCGCAAGAAACCTATGACTATAAGGTAGTCCGGCAATTCACGATCATGACGATCGTCTGGGGCATCGTTGGGATGCTGGTCGGCGTCATCATCGCCGCGCAGCTGGTCTGGCCCGCCCTGAACACGAACCTCGAGTGGTTCACCTTCGGGCGCCTGCGTCCGCTCCACACCAACGCTGTGATCTTCGCCTTCGGCGGCTCCGCACTCTTCGCCACCTCGTACTACATCGTGCAGCGCACCTGCCAGGCACGACTGTTCGGCGGCCCCCTGGTGGGCTTCACCTTCTGGGGCTGGCAGCTCGTCATCGTGCTGGCGGCGGTCACACTGCCCCTGGGCATGACCATGGGCAAGGAATACGCCGAGCTGGAATGGCCCATCGCCATCCTGATCGCCCTGGTCTGGGTCGCCTACGCCCTGGTGTTCTTCGGCACCATCCTGAAGCGCAAGGTCAAGCACATCTACGTGGCGAACTGGTTCTTCGGGGCCTTCATCATCGTCATCGCGGTACTGCACATCGTCAACAACATTTCGATGCCGGTGACCCTGTTCAAGTCCTACTCCGCCTACCCGGGCACCATGGACGCGATGATCCAGTGGTGGTACGGACACAACGCGGTGGGCTTCTTCCTCACGGCCGCATTCCTGGGGATGATGTACTACTTCGTCCCGAAGCAGGCCGGCCGCCCGATCTACTCCTACCGCCTGTCGGTGGTCCACTTCTGGGCGCTGGTCTCGCTGTACATGTGGGCGGGTCCGCACCACCTCCACTACACCGCCCTGCCCGACTGGGTGCAGTCTCTCGGCATGGTCTTCTCGCTAATCCTGCTGGCCCCTTCCTGGGGTGGCATGATCAACGGCATCATGACCCTGTCCGGGGCCTGGCATAAGCTGCGCACGGATCCGATCCTGCGCTTCCTGATCGTCGCGCTCTCTTTCTACGGCCTGGCGACGTTCGAAGGCCCGATGATGTCGATCAAGACGGTCAATGCCCTCTCCCATTACACCGACTGGACCATCGGTCACGTCCATGGCGGCGCGCTGGGCTGGGTCGCAATGATCTCCATCGGCTCGCTGTACGCGCTGATTCCCGCGCTGTGGGGCAAGGAGAAGATGTATTCGATCAAGGCCATCGAATGGCACTTCTGGCTGTCGACCATCGGTACGGTGATGTACATCGTGTCCATGTGGATCGCCGGCGTCATGCAGGGCCTGATGTGGCGCGCGGTGAACGAGGACGGAACCCTGACCTACAACTTCGTGGAGAGCCTGGTACAGATGTATCCGTACTACTTCCTGCGCTTCGTGGGCGGTTTCGTGTTCTTCCTGGGCATGTTCATCATGGTCTGGAACGTCTGGAAGACGATTGCCGGCACCAAGCCCGTCACGCACGCCGTGCCGCAGACCGCACACTGATCCGGGGGAGATGAAACCATGAGTCATGAAGTCGTTGAGAAAAACATTGGCCTGATGGTGGTGCTCATCATCCTGGTCATCAGCGTGGCGGGGTTGGTGCAGATCGTGCCGCTGTTCTTCCTGACCAGCACCACGCAACCCATCGAGGGGATGGAGCCCCGTTCGGCACTGGAACTGGAAGGGCGCGACATCTACATCCGGGAAGGCTGCTATACCTGCCACTCCCAGATGATCCGTCCCTTCCGTGCCGAGACCGAGCGCTACGGCCACTATTCAGTGGCCGGTGAGTCGGTCTGGGATCATCCCTTCCAGTGGGGTTCGAAGCGCACGGGTCCCGACCTTGCCCGGGTGGGAGGCCGGTACAGCGATGACTGGCATCGCCTGCACCTGATCGACCCGAGGGCCGTGGTGCCGGAATCCAACATGCCGGCCTATGCCTTCCTGGAGCGCCGCGAGATCAACACGGACATCACGCCCCGCAAGATGCGGGCGCTGCAGCGACTGGGGGTTCCCTATACCGACGAGCAGATCGAGGCGTCTGCGGACGAGGTCAGTGGCATGACCGAAATGGACGCGCTGATCGCCTATCTGCAGGGATTGGGTACCGAACTTGCGCATTGGAGATAGGAAATGAGCTTCGGACTGATACATGGGCTGCTGACGATACTGCTGATCATTCTCTTCGGCGGCATCGTCTGGTGGGCCTTCAGTAGCAGACAGAAAGAGCGCTTTGACGAAGCCGCCAACCTTCCCTTTGCGGACGACGATGACCAGCCGGCCCCCAAGCGGTCGCAGAAAGGAGACAAGCAATGAATGAGCATGACATGAGCACCTTCTGGCACTGGTGGGTCGTGATCCTCACGCTCGCCAATATCGCCGGAATCTACTGGCT
>Ga0209498_1000353_pt1 | contig 27990 bp, 29 predicted proteins | sample WalLakDeSediment_FD_184131 | JGI IMG/M metagenome (GOLD analysis project Ga0209498, IMG submission 184131) | Lake sediment microbial communities from Walker lake, Nevada to study Microbial Dark Matter (Phase II) - Walker Lake 11/02/13 Deep... | ecosystem: Environmental > Aquatic > Freshwater >...
CTGCCGATCGCCGTGCTCGCCGTGGACCCGACGCGGCGCCGCACGGGCGGCGCGCTGCTCGGCGATCGCATCCGCATGAACTCGCTCGCGGATGACCGCATCTACATGCGCTCGGTCGCGACCCGGCGCCAGCACCTGGCGACCAGCGCGGCCCTGGCCGATGCGATCGCGTTCCTGAAATCGGCCGGCTTCGGCCTGGTGATCGTCGAGACTGCCGGGATCGGCCAGAGCGACACCGAGATCGTGGACCTCGTGGACCTGCCGGTCTATGTCATGACCAGCGAATACGGCGCGGCGAGCCAGCTCGAGAAGATCGACATGCTCGACTTCGCCGAGATCGTGGTGCTGAACAAGTTCGAGAAGCGCGGCGCGGAGGACGCCCTGCGCGATGTCCGCAAGCAGTGGAAGCGCAATCGCAAGGCTTTCCAGCTCGCGGACAAGGACGTGCCCGTCTACCCGACCATCGCGAGCCAGTTCAACGATCCGGGGGTCAACCGGCTGTTCACCGCGCTGTGCGAGAAGATCGTCGCGCGCTGCGGGCTCGAGAAGGCGGACTGGACTCCGCCCACGCTGCCGGCCTCGACGGACCACGGCGCCCTCATCCCGCCGCGCCGGGTGCGCTACCTCGCGGAGATCGCCGAGAACGGGCGCCGGGCCAACAGCGAGGCGGAGGCCGGCGCGGAGGCGGCCAGCCTGGCCTGGGCGTGCTGGCGCGCCCTCGAGGGACTGGATCCGGCGCGGCCCGCGGCGCTCGAGGCCTATCCCGACGGGGCCGCGGCTGGCGACGAGGCGCTCGCGGGCCTGCGCCGCCGCTACAACGAGGCGCTTGCCAGGGTCGGCGCGGAGCAGGTCGCGCTGTTGCAGTCCTGGCCCGCGCAGCGCGCAGGCGTCGAGGCGCAGCAGTATCGCTACCGGGTCCGGGAGCGTGAGGTCACGGGCGAGAACTACACCGAGTCCCTGAGTCGGCTGCCCCTGCCGAGGCTCGCGCCGCCCAAGTACGAGGACTGGGGCCAGCTGCTCAGGTTCCTGCTGCGGGAGAACCTGCCCGGCGGCTATCCCTACACGGGCGGGGTCTATCCCTACCGCCGTGAGGAAGAGGATCCGATCCGCATGTTCGCCGGCGAGGGCATGCCGGAGCGCACCAACCGGCGCTTCCATTACCTCGCGAGCGGGCACGCGGCGACGCGCCTGTCGACGGCCTTCGACTCGGTGACGCTCTATGGCGAGGACCCGGACGAGCGGCCCGACGTCTATGGCCGCATTGGCAACTCAGGGGTCTCCATCGCCACGCTCGACGACATGAAGCGTCTTTATTCGGGCTTCAATCTCTGCGACCCGACGACCTCCGTGTCGATGACCATCAACGGTCCCGCGCCGATGATCCTGGCGATGTACATGAACACCGCCATCGACCAGCAGGTCGAGCAGCACTTGCGCGCGACCGGCGGCTGGGCAGCGGCCGAGCGGCGCATCGATGCGCTGCTCGAAGGCACGGAGCGCCCCGTTTACCGCGGCGAGTTGCCGGAGGGACACGACGGCTCCGGCCTCGGCCTGCTCGGCGTCGCGGGCGACCAGCTGGTCGATGCCGAGACCTATGCGCGCATCCGCACGGAGACGCTCGCGAAGGTGCGCGGCACGGTTCAGGCGGACATCCTCAAGGAAGACCAGGCCCAGAACACCTGCATCTTCTCGACCGAGTTCGCGCTGCGCATGATGGGCGACGTGCAGCAGTACTTCGTCGACGAGCAGGTGAGGAACTTCTACTCCGTCTCGATCAGCGGCTATCACATTGCCGAGGCGGGCGCGAACCCGGTCAGCCAGCTTGCGTTCACGCTCGCCAACGGCTTCACGATCGTTGAGTGCTACCTCGCCCGCGGCATGCAGATCGACGACTTCGCGCCGAACCTCTCGTTCTTTTTCTCTAACGGCATGGACCCGGAGTACGCGGTGATCGGGCGCGTGGCGCGCCGCATCTGGGCCCGCGCGATGAAGCGGCTCTACGGCGCCTCCCCGCGCAGCCAGATGCTGAAGTATCACATCCAGACTTCCGGCCGCAGCCTGCATGCGCAGGAGATGCAGTTCAACGACATCCGCACCACGCTGCAGGCGCTCTACGCATTGTTCGACAACTGCAACAGCCTGCACACCAACGCCTTCGACGAGGCGCTGACGACGCCGACCGAGGCCTCGGTGCGGCGCGCGGTCGCGATCCAGCTGATCATCAACCGGGAACTGGGACTGAACCGCAACCAGAATCCCTGGCAGGGCTCCTTCGCGATCGACTATCTCACCGACCAGGTCGAGGAGGCGGTTTACCAGGAGTTCGAGCGCATCGCGGAGCGCGGCGGCGTGCTCGGCGCCATGGAGACCATGTACCAGCGCGGCAGGATCCAGGAAGAGAGCCTGTACTACGAGCACAAGAAGCACGACGGCAGCCTGCCGCTGATCGGTGTCAACGCGTTTCTCGGGCCGCAGGGCGCCGAGGAAGCTTCGGTCGAGGAGGGGCAGCTGATCCGCTCGAGCGAGCATGAGAAGCAGGCGCAGGTGGCGTCGACCCGCGCGTTCAACGCGGCGGGTGGCGAGGCCGGTGAGCGGGCGCTGGCGTCGCTGGCGAGCGTCGCGGCCAGCGGCGGGAACGTGTTCGCGGCGCTGATGGAAACGGTGAAGACGTGCTCGCTGGGCCGGATCAGCCGCGCGCTCTACGAGGTGGGCGGCCAGTATCGCCGCAACATGTAGCATGGGCGCCGGCCGGCGCTTGATGCCCTGGACCAGAGATCGAGGACCACATGCAACACAGTCGAACACGGCGCCCGGGAGCCCTCGCGGCGTTGGCGCTGCTGGCGCTGCTGCCGCTCGCGCAGCTCTCCGCCCAGGAGCGCACCCTGGAAACCACGCTGGCCGAGCAGAAGTCGGGCGTCGAAGAGGCGGCCCGCTCCCAGTCCCGGGTGGCCCAGCTGGCCGACGAGACCAGCGAGCTGCTCGGCGAGTATCGCGTCACCGTCCAGCGGCTCGACCGCGTCACGATCTATAACGACAACCTGGAGGCGTTACTGCGGGACCAGGAGCGCGAGCAGGCGGACATCGATCACCAGCTGGCGAGCTTCCAGGAAGTGCAGCAGGAGATCGTCCCGCTGATGTTCGAGATGATCGACGACCTGGCGCGCTTCGTCGAGCTCGACATGCCCTTCCAGCTGCAGGAACGGCGCAACAGGGTGGAATTGCTGCGCGAGCTGATGGATCGCTCCGACGTGACCGTGTCCGAGAAATACCGGCAGATCATGGGCGCTTACCAGATCGAGGCCGACTTCAGCCGCGACACGGAGGCCTATGACGGCAGGCTCGGGGAGCGGCGGGTGGATTTCCTCAGGGTCGGCCGGGTGCTGCTCGCTTACCAGACGCCGGATCGCGCCGAGACGGGGTTCTGGAACAAGAACACCCGTGAGTGGGAGGTGGCCAACGAGTATCGCAACGACGTCGTCGAGGGCCTGCGCATTGCACGCAAGCAGGCCGCGCCCAACCTGCTGCGCCTGCCGCTGCCCGGCCCCGAGACGGAGCGGCCGCGATGACGCGCAGGCTACTTGCGGCGGCCGCCCTGGCGGCTCTGCTCGTGGCGCCGGCGGCCCAGGCGGCGGACTCGCTGGACCAGTTGCTGCAGCAGGTGCGTGAAGCCCGCAGCCTGCTGCGGGCCGACAACCAGGCGCGCGAGCAGCGTTTCCTGCAGAACCGCGACGCGCAGCGGGACCTGCTGGAGCAGGTCCGGCAGGAACTCGTGGAAGAAGAGCGCCGCAGCGAGCGGCTGACCGCGCGCTTCAACGCCAACGAGGCGCGCCTGGCGGAGATGAACGAGAGCCTGCGCCTGCAGCTCGGCCATTTCGGCGAGCTCTTCGGGGTGGTCCGGCAGGTCTCCGGCGATACCGTCGGGATGGTGCGCAGCTCGCTCATCACGGCCCAGGACCCGGGCCGCGAGCAACTGGCTGAACGTCTCGCCCAGGTGCGCGGCGTGCCCTCCGTGGAGGAGCTCAACGCGCTGCGCGCGCTGCTGACCGAGGAAATGGTTCGCGGCAGCAAGGTGGCGCGCTTCGACGCGACCATCACCCTGCCGGACGGCACCTCGGCGCAGGAGAGCGTGGTGCGGATCGGCGTGTTCAACCTGATTGCCGGCGATCGTTTCCTGCATTATTTCCCCGCCACGCAATCGATCCAGGAACTGCCGCGCCAGCCGCAGTCGCGCTTCCGCTCGATGGCGGCCGAGCTGTATGCCGCGGCGCCGAACACCACGGTGGCCGCCGTGCTGGATCCCGGCCGCGGCTCGCTGCTGGCCTTGCTGATCCAGGAGCCAAATCTCGGCGAGCGCATCGCGCAGGGTGGTCTCGTGGGCGGCGTCATCATCCTGCTGGGGATCATCGGCCTCGGCATCGCGGTGGCGCGCTGGTTCTACCTCGGCGCCGTGGGCGCCCGGGTCCGGCAGCAGCTGAAGAGCGAGGACGCCAGCGAGGGCAACCCGCTGGGCCGCATCCTGGCCGTCTCCCGCGACAGCCGGGAGATCGATCCGGAAGCGCTCGAGCTGAAGCTGGACGAGGCGATCCTGCGGGAGATTCCGCGCCTGGAAGCCTGGCAGGGCGCCATCAAGGTCATCGCGGCGGTGGCGCCGCTGCTCGGGCTGCTCGGCACCGTCACTGGGATGATCGCGACCTTCCAGGCCATCACGCTGTTCGGCACCGGCGATCCGAAGCTCATGGCCGGCGGCATCTCCCAGGCGCTGGTCACGACCGTGCTGGGGCTGAGCGTGGCGATTCCGCTCGTGTTGCTGCACAGCTTCGTCGCGAGCCGCAGCAAGGCCCTGATCGAGATCCTGGAGGAGCAGAGCGCCGGGATCATCGCCCGGCAGGCGGAAGGCGCCGGATGACCCTGTTGCCCGACGCGTTCGCGGCCATCCGCGACTTCATGGAGGCCGGCGGCAACGTCCTCTACGGCATCCTGTTCGTCACGGTGCTGATGTGGACGTTCATCCTCGAGCGCGTCTGGTTCTTCTACTTCGCGCTGCCGCGGCGCGTGGAGCAGGTCAGGCAGGGCTGGGCGCAGCGGCGCGACACGTCGTCCTGGTTTGCGCGCCAGATCAGGGCCGAGCTGATTTCCGGTGTGCGGCTCGAGTGCCAGCGCTACCTGCTGCTGGTGAAGACCATGATGGTGGTGCTGCCGTTGCTCGGCCTGCTCGGGACGGTGACCGGGATGATCGCGGTCTTCGACGCCATGGCCCTGGCAGGGACCGGCAATGCCCGCCTGATGGCGGCCGGTGTTTCCAAGGCGACCATCCCGACCATGGCGGGTCTCGTCGCGGCGCTGTCCGGGCTCTATTTCGCCACCTGGCTGGACAAGAAGGCGAGCCGCGAAGCCGCAGGGCTCGCGGACCTGCTGGTTTGCCGATGAGCAGCGTGTCGCCATGAGGCGCAAGCGCAGGCGCGGCGGCGAGGAGGCCGAGATCAACATTACGCCGATGCTGGACATCGTGTTCATCATGCTGATCTTCTTCATCGTCACGACCTCCTTCGTGAAGGAGATCGCGCTCGACCTCAATCGGCCGTCCACCGAGCCGCTGGAGGAGAAGAGAATCGCCGAGGTCATCACCATCCGCATCGCCGCGAACGGCCAGATCGAGGTGGGCGATCGGCCCGTGGACATTCGCGCGGTGCGCGCCAACGTCGAGGGCGAGCTGGCGACGCAGGGATTCGACACCCCCGTGGTGGTGATCGCCGATCGCGCCGCCGATTCCGGCCTGATGGTGCGCGTCATCGACCAGGCGCGCATGGCGGGTGCGGAGAACGTCTCGCTGGCGGCGATGTCCCGCTAGCGCCGGGGCCAGCGGACCAGGGTTGCAGGAGGACAGGGGATCGTGGCGAGAAGGCACGCCGAAAGGCAGGAGGAAACCGAGGTCAACATCACGCCGATGCTGGACATCGTGTTCATCATGCTGATCTTCTTCATCGTCACGACCTCGTTCATCAGGGAAACGGGCATTGACCCGCAGCGTCCCGAGGCGCTGACCGCCACCAAGCAGGAACGCGGCAACATCCTCATCGGCGTCTCCGCCAGCGGCCAGATCTGGATGGACAAGCGCGCCGTCGAGCTGGGCGCAGTGCGGCAGATGGTGGAGCAGGCGCGGAACGAGAGCCCCGAGAGCACCGTGGTCATCATCGCCGACGAGCGGGCCTCAAGCGGCATCGTGATGGACCTGATGGACCAGGTCAGGCTGGCCGGCGTGCTCAACATCTCGGTCGCGGCGCAGCCCGTGGCGGGCGAGGGCTGATGCGCCTGCCCATCGCGCTGGCGGGCGGCGTCGTGGTGGCGCTGCTGCTGTTCATGCTGATGCATGCGCTGGTGGGCGGCCGTGACGGGTTCCAGCGTGCGCCCGACGCCGGCAAGGTCGTGGAATTCGTGCGCATCCGGCCGGACGAGGTCGTGCAAACGCGCGAGCGCCAGGTGCCGCGGGAGCCGCCGCCGCAGGACCAGCCGCCGCCGCCGCCGAAGCTGGAGACAGCGGCGCCCCAGGAGATCGTCAGGCAGCCGCTCGACATCGAGACGCCCGATATTTCCATCGGTCTCACCGGGGGGCCATGGGTCGCAACTTCGTGGCAACCGGGGGACGTCGGCGACGACGCGGAGGTCATCCCGATCGTGCGCATCGAGCCTCAGTATCCACGCGAGGCGCTGATGCGCGGCATCGAGGGCTGGGTCCAGCTGCGCTTCACGATCAACCCGGATGGCTCGGTCTCCGACCCCGTGGTGATCGCCGCGGAGCCGCCGCGGATTTTCAACCGCGAGGCGATGCGGGCGATCCTGCGCTGGAAGTTCCGGCCGCGGATCGTGGACGGCCAGGCCGTGCCGCGCCAGGCCGAGCAGATCATCGAGTTCAAGATCGCGGCCAACCCGCCATGAGCACTGCCATGACGCGTCGCCGGGACTTCCGACCATTGGCGCTGTGTGTCGCATTGGTCCTCGCGTGCTTCGCCAGCCCCTGCGCGGCGCGGGGCGCTCCGGTCGCGGAACTCCAGCGCAGCGAGCCCGGCGCCCTGCTGAGCGAGCGGGCCTTTCGGCGTTTCGAGGCCATCACCTCGCTGTACGCCGAAGCACGGTACGCGGAGGCCGTGAGCGCGGCCGAGGCCTACCTGCGGGCGGAGCTCAACGACTACGAGCGTGCGATGGGCGAGCAGATCCTCGGCTTTGCGCTCGTCGCGCTCGACCGGCCCGCCGAGGCGGTGCCGCGCTTCGAGCGCTCGATCGAGCTCGACGCGCTGCCGAACGCCGCGCATTTCAACATGATGCGTTCCCTGGCCCAGCTCTACGCGGCGCTGGAACAGTGGCAGAAGGCCATCGACATGATGAGCCTGTACCTGGCCTACCAGCCGGAGGCGAGCGGGGAGGACCGCATCATGATGGGCCAGAGCTATGTGCAGCTCGGCCGGTATCGCGATGCGCTGTCTTGGGTCCGCGGCGCGATCGAGCGCGCCGGCGACGCGGCCGGAGAGAGCTGGCACCAGCTCGAGCTGGCGATCCATTTCGAGCTCGGCGACCATCGCGCCGCGCTGCGGGTGCTGAACACGCTGGCGGCGCGATGGCCGGACCGGCTCCGTTACTGGGAAATGATGGCCGGCGCGCACCAGGCGCTGAACGAGGATGTCGAGGCGCTGGCCGCGCTGATGGCTGCGTATAACGGCGGCCTCATCGACGAACCCGCCAAACTCCTGAACCTGGTGCGCATGAACCTGTACGTCGGCCTGCCGTACCAGGCGGGCAATATCCTGGAAGGGGCCATCGAGGCCGGCGTGCTCGACGCCAGCCCCGACAACCTGGCGCTGTTGCTGCAGGCCTGGACCGCGGCGCGCGAGTTCGAGCGTGCCGCCGTGGCGGCCGACCGGCTGGCGCTGCTGACCGGCGACGGGGACCTGCTCATCCGCAAGGCGCGGCTGATGATGGAACAGAACCGCTGGCAGGCGATGCTGGAGTCGGCGCGCCAGGGCCTGGAGCTCGGCAACGTCAGCAAGCCGGGCGAGGCGTGGCTAATGATTGGAATCGCCCTGCTGGAACTCGAGCAGCTGCGCGATTCGCGCCAGGCGTTCCAGCGCGCGCAGGACTACGACGCGGACAGCCGTCGCCAGGCGCGCGAGTGGCAGCGGTTCGTCGAGGAGAGGATCCAGGTCGCCGAGCTGCGCGCGGGGCGCTAGGCCCGGCCGGAGGCCGGCCACGGTGACCGCGCCCGTGCGGGGGCGCATTATGTGATCCAATTCACTTTATGTTAATCACGCGCGGATGTGTGACGGCGGTCGCATCGTCGTCGCGCCCATGTATCGAGAATGACTGCGGGAAATTGCGCCGGCGAACGCGTATCGGTTCGCGGGCTTACAAGCGGAGCCTATGAGCCGAGAACACACCAACGGGAGCGGGCACGGAGCGCAGGGGGACCACGAAACCCTCGCGGCCTCCGCGCAGGCGATCGACCGGTTCCTGGACGCTGCGTGGATGGAGCGCGGGCTGTCGAAGAACACCCTGACGGCCTACCGCACCGATCTCATGGCGCTGGCCCGCTGGCTCGCGGCACAGGGACGCCTGATCAGCGCGGCGGAGCGAAGCGACGTGCTCGCCTTCATCGCGGCTCGCGTCCAGGGCGGCGCGCGACCCCGCTCCTCGGCCCGCCAGCTGTCGAGTTTCCGCCGTTTCTTCCGCTGGCTGGTGCGCGAGCGCGGCGCGGGGGAGGACCCCACCGCGCAGATCTCGATGCCGAAGATCGGCCGCCCTTTGCCGAAGTCGCTCAGCGAGGACGAGGTCGAGTCGCTGCTCGATGCGCCCGACACCACGGACGCCCTCGGCCATCGAGACCGGGCGATGCTGGAGGTCCTCTACGCCACGGGGCTGAGGGTTACCGAGCTGGTCAACCTCAGGCTCGGCCAGGTCAATCTCAACCAAGGGGTCGTCCGGGTCACGGGCAAGGGCGGGCGCGAGCGCCTGATTCCGCTTGGGGAGGAGTCGCTCGAGTGGCTGCAGCAGTTCATCGGCGGTCCCCGCGAGGAGATCCTGCTCGACCGGCAGACCGACTTCGTCTTCCCGACGCGCCGCGGCGACCGCATGACCCGCCAGGCTTTCTGGCACATCATCAAGCGTTATACGGAGCGGGCAGGCATCGGCCAGGAACTGTCGCCGCACACCCTGCGGCACGCCTTCGCGACCCACCTCTTGAACCACGGCGCGGACCTGCGCGTGGTACAGATGCTGCTTGGTCACAGCGATCTTTCCACCACGCAGATTTACACGCATGTCGCCCGCGAGCGGCTGCGGGAACTGCACGCCAGGCACCATCCCCGCGGCTGAAGGCGCTTCGGCCGGAGCCAATCCGGGCTAGAATCCCACCACGATCGACGCCGGGGCTGAACCTTTCCCGCGCGCCGGCAGTCTGATCGCGACATTCGCCAGCCAACCTCGTTCAGGAGCCATGATGAGCCCATTGCTCGCCGCCACCGCGCTCGTCGCGCTGTTCCCCGCTGCCTCCGCAGAAGGGTCGTCCGTCGAGGAAGCAATCGCTGCGAGGCTTCCGGGAATCGAGGCCGAGCAGATCCGGCCGACGCCGATCGCCGGCCTCTGGGAAATCTCGGTGGGCCAGCAGATCGTCTACGTGAGCGAGGATGGCCGGTACCTGATGCGCGGCGACCTCATCGACATGATGACCAGCCGGAGCCTGACCGACGAGCGCGTCGAGGAGCTGCATGACCTGATGGTCCAGCGCCTGGTCAGCGCGCTCGAGAAGGATTTCGATGAGTCCCGCATGGTCGTGTTCTCGCCCGACAAGCCGAAGCACACCGTCACGGTCTTCACGGACATCGACTGCGGCTTCTGCCGCAGGCTGCATCGCGACATCGATGAGTACACCGCGCTCGGCATCAAGGTGCGGTACGTGTTCCTGCCGCTCGCCGGCCCGGGCTCGGCCAGCTGGGCGAAGGCCGATGCCGTGTGGTGCTCGGCAGACCGCCAGGATGCCATGACGCGGGCGAAGCTTGGCGAGGAGGTCAAGGCCACGGAGCCTTGCGACGATACGCCCGTGGCGGAGCACTACCGGATCAGCCGCGAACTGGGCATCCAGGGCACGCCTGCCCTCGTGACCGAGGATGGCGAATTCCGCTCCGGCTACCTGCCGGCGGACCAGCTGGCGGCATGGCTCGATTCGCGGTGATTCGGACGCTGGCCTGAGGCGACGGTCCCCGCTGGGGGGCTGGGCCCCAGTCAGCGCTCCAGGTGCTGGAGCTTGTCCGGCTTGCCGTCCCATTCCTCGGCGTCCGGGGGCGGCTCGCCTTTTTCCGTGATCACCGGCCACTGTTCCGAGAGTTCCTTGTTGAGCTCCAGGAAATGCCCCTGGCTGGCCGGCAGGTCCTCCTCCGAGAAGATGGCTTCCGCCGGACACTCGGGCTCACAGAGCGTGCAATCGATGCACTCTTCGGGGTCGATGACGAGGAAGTTCGGACCCTCGTGGAAACAATCCACCGGACAGACCTCGACACAGTCCATGTACTTGCACTTGATGCAGTTCTCGGTGACGACGAAGGTCATGGCGAGCGTAACTCCGGAATGGTTTCGGCAGTCGCCCGGGCGGGCGCAAGCGATGCGCTATTGTGCCACAGGCTGCGCGCGGGCAATCAAGCCGGCCGGTCGCGACTCAGCGAGATGGTATGCAATCGCGCCACGCCGTCGGCCCGGTCCTCGAGGCACTTTTCCAGCGCGAACCGGACCGACTGGAAGGCGATCTCGTCCCACGGGATCTCCTCGGGCTCGAACATTCGGACTTCCAGGCTCTCCGCGCCCGCGCCGAACCCGCCGTCGAGCAGCGTTGCCCGGTACATCAGGTGCACCTGCCGGGCGCTGATCACATCCACGACGGCGAGCAGGTCCCCGATCTCCACCCGCGCCATGGCTTCCTCCATGGTCTCGCGCGCCGCGCCCTCGACGAGCGTCTCGCCGTTCTCCATGAAACCTGCCGGGATCGTCCAGTAGCCGGACCTCGGCTCGATCGCACGGCGACAGAGCAGGATCCTGCTGCCGGCTTCCGGCACGCAGCCCACGACGATCAGCGGATTCACGTAATGGATCTTGCCGCAGCCCGTGCAGATATGACGCGGGACGCTGTCCCCTTGCGGGGCGCGCAACTCGACACGATCGCCGCAATCAGTGCAGAAGTTCATCAGACCCTTTCTCAATGTTGCTGGTGCCCGGGGCGAGAGTCGAACTCGCACGATGTTGCCATCGGCGGATTTTGAGTCCGCTGCGTCTACCAGTTCCGCCACCCGGGCGCTCCGCGGGGACGGCCTGCCGTCCCGCAGCCGCGAAGCTTACCATTGGTAAGGAGCGACGGGACATTGCGACCTCCCATCCGCTTGCGGCATCTGTATTGCAAAGCCCACCTCGCAAGGAGAGTACGTGGCCGGATTTGCGGACTGCATGCCTGACCCGGCGATCCTCGCCAGGGCACGGCGTGGCGACATGAAGGCGCACGAGGTGCTGTACGCGAGCTATGGCGCGCCCGTCTACACGCTGGCAGTCCGCATCCTCGCCGACCCGGTCCTCGCCGAGGAAGTGCTGCAGGACACCTGTATCGAGGTCATCCGGCACGTCGCGGAGTTCCGCAACGACGCCGCGTTCGGCGGCTGGGTGAAGCGCATCGCGACCAACAAGGCGCTGGCCTACCTGAGGAGCGCGTGGCACCGGAAGTCCGGGCGCCTTGCGCCCGACGACGAGGCGCTGGAGCTGCCGGCCGGGGGATCGTTCCACCGGGACGACCCGGCGACGCGGATCGCGGACCAGGAAAGCCTGGCGCGGGCACTCGGGGCGTTGTCGCCGACGGCCCGCGCCGTGGTCTGGCTCTACGACGTCGAGGGCTACAGCCACCAGGAGATCGCCGCGCTGATGGGCAAGACCACGAGTTTTTCCAAGTCCCGGCTGTCGCGAGCGCATGAACAATTGCGCGCGCAGCTGGGTCCCGATTACGAAGAGGTGAGCGCATGCATGCCACGACCGAACAGCTGTTGAGCCTGCGCGACGGGCAGCCCGTGGACGCCGGTCCGGCGGCCCACGTGGCCGGGTGCGAACAGTGCCAGCGGGAACTGCGGGGACTTGCGCGGCTGCAGGCCCGCCTGCGGGACCTGCCGGAACTGCAGCCCCCCCGGGACCTTTGGCGCACGGTGGCCGTGAATGCCGTCGGCAAGCCCGACCGCACAAGGCCGCGCTGGCCGCTGGTGGTGGCGGTCGCGGCGAGCCTGGTGCTCGGCGTCGCGCTGGTCGTCACGACCCTGCAGCGGCCCGACGAGGGGCCGATGCGCGGCACGACCACCGATCTCATCGCGGCGACGCCCGCGCCGGCCAGCTCGGTCAACGGCGTGACGCGGGCGGAGCTGCTCGAGACCTCGCGTCACCTCGAGGCGGCGCTGCGCGCCATGCCGGCGGCGCCCCAGGTCACGCGCGCCAGCACCGCGCTGACCATCGCCGAGCTGCAGGATCGCATTCTCGAGGTGGATTTCATGCTGAGCGATCCGCGCCTGGAGCCTGGCCGGGAGCAGGCCCTCTGGCAGCAGCGGGTGACGCTCATGGATACGCTGATGCGGGTCAGGTACTCGCAGCTCGCGGAGGCGCGCTGAATCGTTTCGGCGCGCGTGCCTTGTCAACGGATACGGGAATGATGCACATGAAGATGAAGAACAGATTCGATCGACCAGGGTTGATCATCGGCCTTGCCTTGATACTCGCGCTCTCGATGTCGGCGGCCCTCGCCGAGGATGCGCCGGCGGCGGGGACGGAGGCCGAGCGCGATCGTGCCGAGGCGCAGCTCGAGGATGCCCAGGCGCGGCTGGAGGCGGCGGCACGGGAGATCGCAGAGCTGACCGCGCGCATCGTGGGCGATGCGGGCGCAGGCGCGCTGGCGCGGATCGAGGAGTTTGCCCGGGGGCCCCGGCCAGTGATGCTCGGGATCAATATCGGCCCCGTCGGCGGGACCGATGCGCGCGAGGACGGCGTGCTGGTGCTCGGCGTGACGCCGGGCTCTGCAGCCGACGAGGCCGGCATTCGCAGCGGCGATGTGCTGCTGTCCCTCGGGGCGACCCGGCTCGACTGGAGTGACGACAGATCGCCCGTCAACAAGCTGCTGGATGGCCTGCGCGAGGTGCAGCCGGGCACCAAGGTCGAGCTGAGCTACCAGCGCGACGGGAGCGTGGCCACGGCCACGGTCGAGGCGCAGCCGTGGTCCTGGGCGCGCGCGTTCCATTACGACAGTGAGCGGGCCCGGGTTCCGCCGCCGCCAGGGATGCCGCGCGCGAATGCGTTCATGCGCCAGTTCACGGCGGATCGCTGGGGCGACATGGAGCTGGTCGCGTTGAGCCCGGGCCTCGGGGAGTACTTCAAGACGACCGAGGGCGTGCTGGTGGTGCGCGCACCGGCCGATCCCACCCTGGGATTGCAGGACGGCGACGTCATCGTGGACATCGCGGGGCGGGTGCCGCTCAACCCCGGGCACGTTGCCCGGATCCTGCGTTCCTACGCGCCCGGCGAGCGCCTGGTGATGACCGTCATCCGTCATGGCGAGCGGCGCCAGCTCGAGGCCGACATCCCGGGATAAGGGGATAAGGGGACATTGCTACTCTGGCCGAATCAGCAATGTCCCCATTTGCCGGATTCGGCAGTGTCCCCCTACTATCCCCACCCCATGCGGCGCGCCGACTTCCACTATGCACTCCCCGACGAGCTGATCGCCCAGGCGCCCCTGGCTGATCGTTCCGCCAGCCGCCTGCTGGTCGTCGACGGCGGTGCCGGGACCTGGCGGGATGCGCGCTTTCTCGATCTGCCCGATCTGCTGCGCCCGGGCGACCTGCTGGTGCTCAACGACACGCGCGTGATCCCCGCGCGGGCCTTCGGTCACAAGGAGAGCGGGGGGCGCGTAGAGCTGCTGGTGGAGCGGCTCGCCGGGGAACGCGGCGCCGTGGGGCAGCTGCGGGCCAGCAAGCCGCCCGCGCCGGGCACGCGGCTGCATTTCGACGGCGGCGCGACCGCGGCGGTCACGGGGCGCACCGGGCCGGACGGAGACCTGTTCGAGCTCGTATTCGACCGCCCGGTGCTGTCGTGGCTGGAGGCGTGGGGTCGCATGCCGCTGCCGCCCTACATCCACCGCGCCGCCGACGCCGCCGATCAGGCCCGTTACCAGACCGTATTCAGCCGCACGCCGGGGGCCGTCGCGGCGCCGACGGCGGGCCTGCACTTCGACGCAGCGCTGTTCTCGGCCCTCGCCGCGCGCGGGATCGAGACGACGACCATCACCTTGCACGTGGGCGCCGGCACCTTCCAGCCGGTGCGCGCGGAAGATCCCCGGGCGCACCGCCTGCACGCTGAGCGGGTGACCGTCGGCGAGGGCGCCTGCCGGGCGGTCGCGGCGGCCCGGGCACGCGGCGGGCGGGTGGTCGCGGTGGGCACGACCGTCGTGCGCAGCCTCGAGGCAGCCGCCGCCGCGGCCGGCGGCGGGCTCGCGCCGTTCGAGGGCGAGACCGAACTGTTTGTCCTGCCCGGCTACCGCTTCAGGGAGGTGGACGCGCTGATCACCAATTTCCACCTGCCGGAATCCTCCCTGCTGATGCTGGTAGCCGCGTTTGCCGGGACGGACACGGTGCTCGGCGCCTACCGGCACGCGGTCGAGGCGCGCTACCGGTTCTTCAGCTATGGGGACGCCATGTACCTGACGCCGATGGCCGGCGCGCGCGAGGCGACGGCATGAAGTTCAGCCTCCTGGCGACTGACGGCCGGGCGCGCCGCGGCCGGCTCGAGTTCGCGCGCGGCGTGATCGAGACCCCGGTATTCATGCCGGTCGGGACCTACGGCACGGTCAAGGCGATGACCCCCGAGGAACTGGAGTCGCTCGGCGCCACCATCATCCTCGGCAACACCTTCCATCTCATGCTCCGGCCCGGCACGGACATCATCCAGGCCCACGGCGGGCTGCACCGCTTCATGCACTGGGAGCGGCCGATCCTGACGGATTCCGGCGGCTTCCAGGTCTGGAGCCTCGCCGAGTTGCGCAAGATTTCCGAGGAGGGCGTGCGTTTCGCGTCGCCCGTGGACGGCTCGCCGGTGTTCCTCGGGCCGGAGCGCTCGATGGAGGTGCAGCGGCTGCTGGACGCCGACATCGTGATGGCCTTCGACGAGTGCACGCCGTATCCCGCCACCGAGCGGGAGGCGCGCGACTCCATGGAGCTCTCGCTGCGCTGGGCGGCCCGCTGCCGTAGCGCGCATGGCGACAACCCCGCGGCGCTGTTCGGCATCGTGCAGGGTGGCATGCACGCGGCGCTGCGCCAGGCCTCGCTGGCCGGGCTGCTGGAGATCGGTTTCGACGGCTACGCGCTCGGCGGGCTGTCCGTGGGCGAGCCGGCCGCGGAGCGCGAGGCGGTCATCGAGGCCGTCGAGCCCGCCATGCCGGCCGACCGGCCGCGCTACCTGATGGGCGTGGGCACGCCCGAGGACCTGGTCGAGTCGGTGGCCCGCGGCATCGACATGTTCGATTGCGTGATGCCGACCCGGCACGCGAGGAACGGCTACCTGTTCACGCGCCGCGGCACGCTCAGGATCCGCAATGCCCGCCACCGGGATGATCCCGGCCCCCTGGACCCGGAATGCGCCTGCTACACCTGCGGCAATTATTCCCGTGCCTACCTGCGGCACCTGGATCGCTGCAACGAGATCCTGGGCGCGCGGCTGAACACTATCCACAACCTGCACTATTACCTGGATCTCATGGCGCAGATGCGCGCCGCGATCGCCGCGGGCGGCTTCGAGGCCTGGCGCCGGGACTTCCACGCCCAGCGGAGTGGCGAGGAATGAGGCAACCGGCCCGCATCGTGGCATAATAGTGCGTTGTTTTACCGCTGCCCCTGCCGGGGTGGCGCAATCCGGGGACGTACTTCGATGGATTTCTTCATCTCCAATGCATGGGCGCAGTCCGGCGGCCAGCCAGATGCCTTCATGAGCTTCCTGCCTCTTATCCTGATCTTCGTGATCTTCTATTTCCTGCTGATCAGGCCGCAGACCAAGCGCGCCAAGGAACATCGCAAGATGGTTTCCGAGCTCAAGACCGGCGACGAGGTCGTGACCGGCGGCGGCATTCTCGGCCGCATCACCGAGACCGGCGAGCAGTTCATCAAGGTCGAAGTGGCCGACGGCGTCGTGCTGAGAATCCAGCGCCAGACCGTCATCGCCATCCTGCCGAAGGGCACCTTCAAGTCCGTCTGATCAGCCGGCCGCCAGGAAATACCCGTGGTTCTCAACCGTTTTCCGCTCTGGAAGAATCTGCTCGTCGTCGCCGTGTTCCTGATCGGCCTGGTGTTCGCGTTGCCGAACATCTACGGCGACGCGCCTGCCGTCCAGGTCACGGCCGACACCGGCCAGCCGCTTGACGAGGCGGCCATGGCGCGCATCAGCGCCATCCTCGACGCCCGCAGCATCCCGCATGGCCCGATCTATCTCGAGGACGGGCGCGTCACCGTTCGCTTCCCGGATGTCGAGGAACAGCTCAGGGCGCTCGACCTCGTGCGCGAGCAACTCGGCCGGGGCTATGTCGCCGCGTTGACCCTTGCGCCGCGCACGCCCGCGTTCATGCGCGCGGTCGGCCTCAGGCCGATGAGCCTCGGCCTCGACCTGCGCGGCGGCGTCCACTTCATGTACGAAGTGGACATGGAGGCCGCCATCGGCCAGGCGCTCGACCGCTACGAGGCGGACTTCCGCACCCTCCTCAGGGATGAGCGCATCCGCTACAAGGCGGTGCGCCGCGACGGCGACGTCGTGCGGGTCACGCTCGCCAGCGCCGACGACCGGCGCGCGGCGGCACGCGTGATCGCCGCCGCCGATCCGGACCTGGCGACGAGCGAGCGCCAGGTGGGCGAGGACTTCGAGCTGGTCGTGCGGATGACGGACAACCAGATCCGCGAGCGCCAGGATTTCGCCATCGACCAGAACACCATCACCTTGCGCAATCGCGTCAACGAGCTGGGCGTTTCCGAGCCGGTGGTGCAGCGCCAGGGCGCCGACCGCATCGTGGTGCAGTTGCCCGGCGTCCAGGATCCCGCGCAGGCCGAGCGCGTGCTCGGCGCGACCGCCACCCTGGAGTTCCGGCTCGTCGATGAAGTGAACAGTCCCTTCGAGGCGGCCGAACGCGGCCGGGCCCCGCTGGGTTCGGCGCTGTATCGCGACCGGAATGGCCAGCCGGTGCTGCTGCGGCGGGAGATCATCGTCACGGGCGACCAGCTGACCGGCGCCTCGGCCGGGTTCGACGAGGGCCTGCCCGCCGTGTTCGTGAACCTGGACGCCAGGGGCGCGCGCAGGATGGGCGAGACGACGCGTGCCAACCTGAACAAGCGCATGGCGGTCGTGTTCATCGAGCAGAAGCGCGATCTCGTGGAGCGCGATGGCGAGATGCGGGAGGTCACCCGCACCGAGGAGCGCGTCATCAGCGTCGCCACGATCCGGGGCGTGTTTTCCAATCGCTTCATGATCACCGGGCTCGATCCGCTCGAGGCCCGCGATCTCGCCCTGCTGCTGCGCGCCGGCGCGCTGGCGGCGCCGATCTTCAAGGTCGAGGAGCGCACCATCGGCCCGAGCCTCGGCCAGGAGAACATCGAGCGCGGCATGCAGGCCGTCGTCATCGGCTTCATGCTGGTCGTGCTGTTCATGGCGTTGTACTACCGCGTGTTCGGCCTGATTGCGAACCTCGCGCTGCTCACCAACCTGGTGCTGGTCGTTGCGCTGCTGTCGATGCTGCAGGCGGCGCTGACGCTGCCCGGCATCGCCGGTATCGTGCTGACGGTCGGCATGGCCGTGGATGCCAACGTGCTGATCTTCGAGCGCATCCGCGAGGAGCTGCGCAACGGCAACACGCCCCAGGCGGCGATCCATGCGGGCTACGAGAAGGCGTTCTCGTCCATTGCCGACGCCAACATCACGACCCTCATCGCGGCCGTCGTGCTGTTCACCTTCGGCACCGGCCCGATTCGCGGCTTCGCGGTGACGCTGTCGCTCGGCATCATCACCTCCATGTTCACGGCCATCGTCGGCACCCGCGCCGTGGTCAACGCCCTGTATGGCGGCCGGCGCGTCCAGACGCTGCCGATCTGAGGAGTCAGGCGAGATGGATTTCTTCAAGATCGAATCGCACATCGACTTCCTCAAGCCGAGGAAGATCGCCTACGCCATTTCCGCGACGCTGATCGTGGTCTCGCTGGTGTCGCTGGCCACGCGCGGCCTGAACTTCGGCATCGAGTTCCGCGGTGGAGTGGTCGTCGAGGCCGGATTCCCCGAGTCGATCGACCTGCCGCCGATCCGGGCGGCGCTCGAGGAGGCCGGGGTCGATCGCACCGTCGTGCAGCATTTCGGCAGCTCGCGGGAAATCACCGTGCAGCTGCTGGCCGAGGAGGGCGTCGACTCCGCGGCGACGCGCGACCGCATCATGAGCATCCTGCGCTCGGTCGATGCTCGCGCGGAACTGAGGCGGGTGGAGTTCGTCGGCCCCCAGGTCGGGCGCGAGCTGGCGGAACAGGGCGGCCTCGCGACGCTGTTCGCATTGATCATGATCCTCGCCTACGTGTCATTCCGCTTCCAGTGGAAGTTCTCTGTGGGCGCGGTGGCGGCCCTCGTGCATGACGTCATCATCACGCTCGGCATCTTCTCGCTGATCCAGCTGGCCTTCGACCTGGCCGTGCTGGCGGCGGTGCTGGCGGTGATCGGCTACTCGCTCAACGACACCATCGTCATCTTCGACCGCATCCGCGAGAACATGCTGAAGATGCGCCGCAAGTCGACGGAGGAGGTCGTGAACGCCTCGCTCAACCAGACCCTGTCGCGCACCATCATGACCGGCGTGACCACGATGCTGGTGCTCCTCGCCCTCTACTTCCTGGGCGGGGAAGCGATTGCCGGCTTCTCCATCGCGCTGATCATCGGCGTGCTGATCGGTACCTACTCGTCCATCTACATCGCCAGCGAGACCGCGATGGCGCTCAAGGTCACGACCACGGACCTGTTGCCGCCGCAGGCGAAGGAAGATGAGTCCGGAGTAGTGCCCTAGCCCAACGCCTCAATCGGCGCCGCCCTCGACAGGGCGAGCGCTAGTTCCTGAGGTCCTGGGTGAGATGCGGCTCGATCAGCTTCAGCAGCGCCTCGTGAATCTTGGGGTTGCCGGCGACGATGTTGCCGCTCTGCTGCCAGCTGTCGCGCCCGGCGAGATCGGTGACGAGTCCGCCGCACTCCTGGATCATCAGCACGCCCGCGGCGACATCCCAGATGTTCAGCCCGATCTCCCAGAAGCCGTCGAGCCGGCCGGCCGCCACGTAGGCGAGGTCCAGCGCGGCGGCGCCGGGACGGCGCACGCCCGAGGTCTCGCGCATGGCGTCCTTGAGCATGCCCATGTAGGCATCGAGCCACTCGGAGTCGTGCTTGTAGGGATAGCCGGTGCCGATCAGCGACTTTTCCATCAGCCGCGTATCGCTGACGCGCATCTTGCGACCGTCCACGGTCGCGCCGACGCCCCGGCTGGCCGTGAACAGTTCCTGGCGCAGGGGGTCGTAGATCACGCCGTGCTCGAGCCGGCCGCGGTGCATCACGGCGATGGACACGCAGAACACCGGGAAGCCGTGCAGGAAATTGGTCGTGCCGTCGAGCGGATCGATGATCCAGACGTACTCGGCGTCGCCGCTGGAGCCGCTTTCCTCCGCGAGGAAGGCGTGGTCCGGATAGCTGCGCTGCACGGTCCGGATGATGTCTTCCTCGGCCATCCGGTCGACTTCGCTGACGAAATCGTTGCGGCCTTTCGAGTCGACCTTGATGGCGTCGAGCTGGTTGATGTGGCGAACGATGAGGTCGCCGGCACGGCGTGCGGCGCGAACGCCGATGTTCAACAGGGGGTGCATCACTATTCTCCTCCGGCGGGGCGGGCGGTATGCCCTGCCGCGCGCGCCAGAGCCGGTCACAGCCGGTTAGAATAGCAAGCCGCCCCGTTTCTTGCAGGCCTTTCGAACCCATGAGCATTCCCGTCCGCATCGTGCTGGTCGGCACGACTCACCCAGGCAACATCGGCGCCGCGGCGCGCGCGATGTGCACCATGGGGCTTCACCAGCTCAGCCTGGTCGCCCCGCGCGAGTTTCCGAGCGCCGAGGCGACCGCGCGAGCCGCGGGCGCCGACGCGGTGCTGGACCAGGCCCGGGTCTGCGCCACCCTGGAGGAGGCGGTGTCCGGCTGCGGCTACGTGGTCGGCGCGAGCGCGCGGCTGCGCGCGGTACCGTGGGCGCCGCTGGGTCCGCGCGAGGTGGCGCCGCGGCTGATCGCCGCGAGCCGCCGCGGCGAGGTCGCCGTGGTCTTCGGACGGGAGAGCAGCGGGCTGAGCAATGACGAGCTGGCCCTGTGCCACGGGCTCCTGCACATCCCGACGGACCCCGGCTACCGCTCGCTGAACCTCGGCATGGCGGTGCAGGTCGTGGCCTACGAGCTGCGGCTCGCGATGCTGGCGGAGGCCGATCCCGCGCTGCACGAGCCGATCGACCCGCTGGCGACGGTGGACGACCTGGAGCGCTTCTATGAGCACCTCGAGCGGACCCTGGTGGACGCCGGGTTCCTCAATCCGGCCAACCCGCGCCACCTGATGCTGCGCCTGCGGCGGCTGTTCAACCGGGCACTTCCGGAGGAAAAAGAGGTCAGGATATTGCGGGGGATCCTGAGCGCGCTGGAGCCGCGCCGGGGTCAGGGAGGCGCCGCAGACCCGGACGCGTTAATGTAGTTGGCACTGCCGCGCAGGACCGCACGCAACGATATGAGCGAGATTCGCACGCCCTTGTACTTCGATTACGCCGCCACGACGCCGGTCGACGACCGGGTCGTGCGCTGCATGGTCGAGTGCCTCGGCCGGGAGGGATGTTTCGCAAACCCGGCCTCGAGCTCGCATGGGCCCGGGCGCGAGGCCCGCGGCCGGGTTGAGGCGGCGCGCCAGGCGGTCGCGGCGCTGCTCGGCGCGCGGCCGACCGAGATCATCTGGACCTCGGGCGCCACCGAGTCGAACAACCTCGCGATCAAGGGCGCCGCGCGCTTCCACGCCGACCGCGGGCGGCACATCGTCACGAGCCGGACCGAGCACAAGGCGGTGCTCGATACCTGTCGCCAGCTCGAGAAAGAGGGCTGGCAGGTGAGCTACGTCGCTCCGGGGCCGGGCGGCATCACGACGGTCGCCGAGATCGAGCCGGCGCTGCGGCCGGACACCGTGCTGGTCTCGGTGATGCTCGTCAATAACGAGATCGGCACGATCAACGACGTCGCCCCCATCGGGCAGCTCTGCAGGGAGCGCGGCGTGCTGTTCCACGTGGATGCCGCGCAGGCGGCGGGCAAGGTGCCGGTGAACGTCGACGAAATCGGCGCCGACCTGTTGTCCGTGTCGGCGCACAAGGTCTACGGTCCCAAGGGCGCGGGCGCGCTGTATCTGCGCGGCAGCCCGAAGAGCCGCCTCGAGCCGCAGATTCATGGCGGCGGACACGAGTGGGGCATGCGCTCCGGGACGCTGGCGACGCACCAGATCGTGGGCATGGGCGAGGCCTTCAGGATCGCCGCGGCGGAACAGGCCGACGACGCCAGGCGGCTGAAGGTGCTGCGCATGCGCCTGTGGGAGGGCATCGTCGGGCTCGGCGGCGTGCACCTGAACGGCGATCCCGAGCGGCGCGTGGCGGGGATCCTCAATGTGAGTTTCGAGGGGGTGGAGGGCGAGAGCCTGCTGTTTGCGCTGCGCGACCTCGCGCTGTCCAGCGGCTCGGCCTGCACCTCCGCGAGCCACGAGGCCTCTTACGTGCTGCGTGCCCTCGGCCGCGAGGACCAGCTGGCGCAGAGCTCGCTCCGGTTCAGCCTCGGGCGCTACAGCACCGTCGAGGAAGTCGACTATGCGATCGGCGTGGTCAGGGAACAGGTGGATCGGTTGCGCTCGCTGGGGCCGGTCCACGGCGAAGAGAACCGGGAGGCCATATGAACGCGCAGGCGGATGGGTTGGACTACAGTGGCGAGGTCCGCCATCGTTTCGAGACCGCGCCGCACCACGGCCGCGTGCTGGCCGCCTCGTCGGAGCGCAGGAGCGGCGGGGCCGGGGAAATCAGCCGCGGGGTGCGGGTCGAATTCGAGGCGTGGGTCCGTGGCGGCCGGATCGTGGCATGCCGGTTCCGCGCCTACGGCTGCCCCCACGTGATTGCGGCCGCCTCCTGGGTGGCTGAGCAGGCCGAGGGCAGGACCGTCGGAGATGCCGACTGGCTGGACCCGCGGCGTCTTGCGGAGCTGCTCGAGGCGCCGCCGCACAAGCTCGGCAGCCTGCTGGTCGTCGAGGATGCTTTTCGGGCCTGTTTCGCGCAGTGACGCGGGGCAGGACATCAAACCACGACCTGGCCGGGCGACCGGCCGGACCAACGGAGGAACTGAAAAAGATGGCAATCACCCTGACCGAATCCGCCGCTGAGCGCGTCAAGGATTACCTTGCACGGCGCGGCGGTGGCGTGGGCATTCGCCTGGGCGTCAAGCGCACCGGCTGCTCTGGCTGGGCCTATGTCGTTGACTATGCTGATGATGCCGGCGCTGAAGACGTGGTATTCGAAGACCAGGAGGTGCGGGTGTTCGTGGCTCCGGAGCACCTGAAACTGATCGACGGCACCGAGGTGGATTTCGTGAAGCAGGGCCTGAACGAGGCCTTCCGCTTCCGCAACCCGAACGTCAAGGGCGAATGCGGCTGCGGCGAAAGCTTCAGCATCTGATTGTACGGCCGGGTCCCGTGGCAGTAAGATATTCCGTTCCGCTCTCCGTTGATAACCAGCGGAGGTTGTGGCCGCAGCACGCGGATTTACAACGTTTTTCGGCCCGGATTCAGACTGAACTCAAGGGAACCCCATGGCGATCGAACGCACTCTTTCCATCATCAAGCCCGATGGCGTCCAGAAGAACCTGATCGGCGAGGTCTATCGTCGCTTCGAGGCAGGCGGCCTGCAGATCGTCGCGGCCAGGATGGCGCACCTTTCCCCCGCCGATGCCGGCGCGTTCTACGCCGTGCATCGCGAGCGGCCGTTCTACAACGATCTCGTCTCGTACATGACCTCGGGCCCGGTCATGATCAGCGTGCTCGAGGGCGAGAACGCCATCGCGAAGCATCGGGAGATCATGGGCGCGACCGACCCGGCCAAGGCGGACCAGGGCACCATCCGCGCGGACTTCGCCAGCAGCATCGAGGAAAACGTCGTGCACGGCTCCGACGGCCCGGACACGGCCCGCCACGAGATCGCGTTCTTCTTCGCTGGCACCGAGATCTGCCCGAGGACACGCTGAGCGAATCATGAGCGAAGCGCGCGTCAACCTGCTCGGACTGTCCCGCGAGGGACTGGAGGACTTTTTCGCCGGGCTCGGCGAGAAGCCTTTCCGCGCGCGCCAGCTGATGACCTGGATGTATCGTTTCGGCGTTGCCGATTTCGACGTCATGACCAACATTTCCAAGGCGCTGCGGGTCAGGCTCGCCGAGATCGCGGAGATCCGTGTCCCCGAGATCCGCTCCCTGCACCATGCCGACGACGAGACGCGCAAGTGGATGCTCTCGATGGACGGCGGCCAGGCGATCGAGACGGTCTTCATCCCCGAGCCCGCGCGCGGCACCCTGTGCATCTCCAGCCAGGTCGGCTGCGCGATGGATTGCGCGTTCTGCGCCACCGGCAAGCAGGGCTTCAACCGGAATCTCTCGGCCGCGGACATCGTCGGGCAGGTGTGGCTCGCCAACCGCGAGCTCGGCTACCGGCCCGACGGCGATCGCATCGTCACCAACGTCGTGTTCATGGGCATGGGCGAGCCGCTGGCGAATTACCGCAACCTCGTGCCGGCCATCCAGGTGCTGATTGACGACTTCGGCTTCAACATCTCGCGCCGCCGCGTCACCGTCAGCACCTCCGGGCTGGTGCCGCAGATGGATCGCCTCGGGGAAGAGTGCAACGTCGCGCTGGCGGTCTCGCTGCACGCGGCCGACGACGCGCTGCGTGATCGCCTCGTGCCGATCAATCGCCGCCACCCGATCGAGGAATTGCTCGCGGCCTGCTGGCGTTATGCCGAGCGCGGCACGGGCAGGCACATCACCTTCGAGTACGTCATGCTCGACGGCGTCAACGATCGCGACGAGGACATGCGGCGCCTCGCGAAGCTGCTCGCGCACCGGCCGGCGAAAGTGAACCTGATCCCGTTCAACCCGTTCCCGGGCACCGAATTCCGCCGCTCGTCGCTCGAGGCGATCGAGCGTTGCCGTGAGTTCCTGTTGCGCAAAGGCATTCGCACCACCATTCGCCGCACGCGCGGGGACGAGATCGACGCGGCCTGCGGCCAGTTGGCGGGCCAGGTGAACGACCGCATGCGCTACCGCCTCGGCGACAAGCTCGTCAGCATCTCCGCGAGGGCTTCCTGATGTTGCGCCGGGTGATGCTCGCGCTGGTGACGGCCGCGCTGCTCGCGGGCTGCACCAGCACGACTAACGCGCCCGAAGTGTCCGAAAAGGACGCCGCGCGCTTCAACGTGCAACTCGGCATGAATTACATGCAGCGCGGCGACCTCGAGGCCGCCCGAGAGAAGCTCGAGCGGGCCGTAAAACAGGACCCGTCGCTGCCGGCCGCGCATGCCGCGCTCGGCATTCTCTACGAGCGCGCCGGCGACGTGCCGCGCGCCCAGGATCACCTGCGCCGCGCCACGCGGCTGACACCGGACGATCCGAGCCTGCTGAACAATTACGGCGGTTTTCTGTGCCGCCAGGGCGAGTTCAAGGAAGGGATCCGCCATTTCGAGATGGCGGCCGGCAATGCCTTTTACCGCTCGCCCGAGGTGGCCCTGGCGAACGCCGGCGTCTGCGCCCGGAGCATTCCCGACCCGGAGCAGGCCGAGAATTTTTTCCGCCGGGCCCTCGATGTAAACCGGAACCATGCCGAGGCGTTGCTGCAGCTCGCAGACCTCAGCCTCGAAACGGGACGCGCCATGCAGGCCCGCGCATTCCTGCAACGGTATGAAGCTGTGGGCCCCGTCACAGCCTACAGCCTCGAACTGGGGCAGCGTATAGAAACGGCGGCGGGCGACTGGCGCGCCGCAGACAAGTACGCTGATCGGTTGCGCAAGGAGTTTCCCGATTCGCGGGAGGCGAGGGGCCTGGGCAATGAATGAGCAAGGCGGCGAGACTTTGGCTGGCACGGCGCAGCCGACCCGGCTTTCGCCAGGCGAACAGTTGCGGGCGGCGCGCGAGCGGGCCGGCTGGACGGCCGAACGGATGGCGGCCGAGCTTTGCCTGCCGCTCGATCGGCTGCATGCGCTGGAGCGGGACGAGCACGCGAGTTTTGGCGGCGCGGTGTTTGTGCGCGGTTACCTGCGGCGTGCCGCCGTGTTGCTCGGCCTTCCTCCGCAGGAACTGATCGAGGCATTCGAATCCTGTTGCGGCGGGGCGAAGCCCGCCGAGATCCTGCCCGGGCTGGCGCCCGGTGAGCCGCCCCGCAAGGGCCCGCCCGGTTGGCTTGGCCCGCTGGCCGGCACCACCGCCGTCGCGGTTGCTGTGGCATCGACCTGGTGGCTGTTGGGGCCGTCGGACGAACGCGTGCGGAGCGTTCGCTCCAGCCTGCCGCCGGCGCCCGCCGCGCTGGAGTTCGCCGTTCCCGAGCCGGCGCGGGTGGCCGTCGAGGAGGTCGCCCCGGTACCGGCGGAGACGTTCGCCTCGACCCCGGAGACCAAGGACGTCGCGGCTGCGGAAACGGTCGCGGAGTCGCTCGCCATGGCGGCGCCGCGCCCAGGGCCGGATGTCGTCGCGGCAGCGGAGCCGATTCTCCCCCCGCCCGGGACCGTGGAGCTCCGTTTCGAGTTCAACCAGGATTGCTGGCTGGAGGTCATGGATGCCGAGGAGCGCAGGCTGGCGTACCGCCTGCACCAGGCCGGTGACGTCGTGCGGCTGCGTGGCACTGCGCCGGTGTCGGTGTTTCTCGGCAATGCCGAGGGCGTGCGGCTGACGGTGGATGGTGAGTCCGTGCCCCTGCGGCCCGCGAGGCGCGACGGCACTGCTCGTCTCACGGTCGGCGGCGGCGCCGGCTGACGCCGGGATTTCGAATGGCGGCCGCAATCCAGCCCATTCGGGGCATGAACGACATACTGCCCGACGCGACCCCGGCCTGGCAGTGGGTCGAAGCGACGGCGCGAGAGATCTTCGATTCCTACGGTTACCGTGAGCTGCGCGTGCCGCTCGTCGAGCGCACCGAGCTGTTCAGCCGCTCGATCGGCGAGGTCACCGACATCGTCGAAAAGGAGATGTACAGCTTCACGGACCGGAACGGCGATCAGCTGAGCCTGCGTCCGGAGGCGACCGCGAGCTGCGTGCGCGCGGCGATCAGCAACGGGCTCATTCATAACCAGCAGCAACGACTCTGGTACGCGGGTCCGATGTTCCGCTACGAGCGGCCCCAGAAGGGCCGCTACCGCCAGTTCCACCAGCTGGGCGCCGAGGCGCTGGGCTTCGCGGGGCCGGATGTCGATGCCGAGCTCATCCTGATGTCGGCGCGCCTGTGGCGTGCGCTCGGCCTCGAGGACCTGCGGCTCGAGCTGAATTCGCTCGGGACGTCGGAATCCCGCCAGGCCTATCGAGCGCTGCTCATCGAGTATTTCAGCGCGCACCGCGACCAGCTGGACGAGGACAGCCTGCGGCGCCTGGAACAGAATCCGCTGCGCATTCTCGACAGCAAGAATCCTGCGATGCAGGCGCTGATCGCGGCGGCGCCATCCCTCACCGACCACCTGGACGTGGAATCGGCGGACCATTTCGACCAGCTCAGGGCCGCGCTGGACGCGGCCGGCGTCGGCTTCCGGGTGAACCCGCGGCTTGTCCGGGGACTCGATTACTACAGCCGGACGGTGTTCGAGTGGGTCACCGACCGGCTGGGTGCGCAGGCCGCGGTCTGCAGCGGCGGCCGCTACGACGGCCTCGTGGAGCAGCTCGGCGGCCGCCCCACGCCCGCCATCGGCTGGGCCCTGGGGATGGAGCGGCTGGTCGAGTTGGTGCAGGATAGGGCGCCGCCCGCGCCCGGGCCCCATGCCTACCTGGTCCCGGTGGGCGCCGCGGCGCAGACGGCGGCGCTCGCGCTGGCCGAATGGCTGCGCGACGGGGTCGCCGGCCTGCGGCTGCTCACCCATTGCGGCGAGGGCTCGCTGAAAACGGCGATGAAGAAGGCGGACAAGAGCGGCGCCGGGCTGGCGCTGATCATCGGCGACACGGAGCTGGCCGCCGGCCAGGTGCTGGTCAAGCCCTTGCGCACGGGCGGCGAACAGTTCGCCCTGGAACACGACGCGCTGCGGGCGCGTCTCACGGAATGTATCGCGGCCCAACGCGACTGAAACGGAATCCTCGAACAGTGACGCCGGCCCGAGGGGCGCGGTGACGGAGAACCAAGTGGACGATTATCTCTCTGAACGCGAACAGGTAGACCGCATCCGCCAGTGGTGGAAGGAGAACGGCGCCTGGATCATCGTGGGCGTCGGCGGCGGCATCCTCGCGCTGGTCAGCTGGAACTGGTGGCAGGGATACAAGCTCGAGCGGGCCGAACAGGCGTCGGCGATCTTCTCCGTGGTCGCCGAGGCCGGGGTCGAGGGACGGGTCGACGAGGTGCGGCTTGGCGTGGAGCGCCTCGCAGCGGGGCATGGCTCATCGCCTTACCTGCAGCATGGCCGGCTGGCCTTGGCCGCGGCGATGGTCAACGTCGGCGAGACCGGACTTGCGATCGAGCAGCTGGAGCGGGTGCTCGCGGATGCCCGCGATCCCCAGCTCGTACTGATTGCGCGCCTCCGCCTCGCGCGGCTGCTGGCCTCGGGGGGCGAGCCTGATCGCGCGCTGGGCCTCGTTCGCGGCGTCGACGCAGGTGCGTTCGGTCCCGC
>Ga0209498_1000354_pt1 | contig 27984 bp, 24 predicted proteins | sample WalLakDeSediment_FD_184131 | JGI IMG/M metagenome (GOLD analysis project Ga0209498, IMG submission 184131) | Lake sediment microbial communities from Walker lake, Nevada to study Microbial Dark Matter (Phase II) - Walker Lake 11/02/13 Deep... | ecosystem: Environmental > Aquatic > Freshwater >...
GGCATAGTAAGAAAAAGACCAGAAGATGCAGTGAATAAAGAACTGGAGACTGGCAGCGTTGATGTTCTTGCTGATAAATTAATTATTCTGAATGAAGCAGAAACACCACCGTTTGCAATTAAAGATGAAACGGATGCTTTTGATGATTTAAGATTGAAATACAGATATCTTGATTTAAGAAGACCAGCGCTTCAAAAAGTTTTACTTCTCAGGCACAGAATGTATCAACTCGTTCGAAAATATTTTGACGAGAATAATTTTGTTGAAATCGAAACTCCAGTGCTAATGAAAAGCACTCCTGAAGGCGCACGTGATTATCTCGTGCCGAGCAGAGTTCACAAAGGGAAATTTTATGCTCTGCCCCAGTCACCCCAGCAATACAAACAGCTTTTAATGGTATCGGGGTTTGATCGCTATTTTCAAATTGTAAAATGTTTCAGAGATGAAGATCTGCGAGCAGACCGCCAGCCTGAATTTACACAGATAGATGTTGAAATGTCATTTATAACAAAAGAAGAAGTTTTTAATATCGTTGAAGGTTTGATGAAATTGCTCTTCAAAGAAATATGGAATATTGATTTACCCCTTCCGATTAAACGTCTCTCTTATGAAGACTCAATGACGAAATACGGCAGCGATAAACCGGACTTAAGGTTTGGACTTCAACTTTATAATTTGAATGAAATATTTAGGAATACTGAGTTTAAAGTTTTTAGTGAAGCATTAAAGATGGAAAATGTAAAACGTAAGATGGAAGATGAAAGGGATGAATTGAAAAATAACATCAACCATCAACCATCAACCATCAACCATAAAGAAGGTATAGTTGCAGGATTAGTTGCGCCGGGTTGTGCCTCTTTCAGTCGTAATCAGATTGATGGACTAACAGCTTTTGTTAAAAATCTTGGTGCCAAAGGATTAGTCTGGTTCAAGGTTCAGGAGAGCGGAGTTGATTCACCAACGGCAAAGTTTTTAAATGAAGAAGAAAAGAAAAATCTTGTATCAGCACTTGATGCAAAACCAAATGATTTAATTCTTATTCTTGCTGGTGAAAGAAACTCTACGTTGAACCAAATGGGAGCTTTGAGACTCGAGCTGGCAAAAAGACTTGAGCTAATAAAACCAGAAACCCCGCCATCACTTATATGGGTAACTGATTTCCCCTTATTTGAATATGATGAAGAAACAAAAAGATTTTATGCAATGCACCATCCATTCACTTCTCCCAGGATAGAAGAAATTGATTTGCTTGAAAAAGATCCCGGTAAAATTAAAGCTCAAGCTTATGATTTGGTTTTAAATGGTAGTGAAATAGCTGGCGGCAGTATAAGAATTCATAACTCTGAACTTCAATCGAGGATGTTCAAAGCTCTTGGAATCAGCGATGAAGAAGCTCAGCAGAAATTTGGTTTCCTTATCAATGCATTTAAATACGGCGCCCCCCCGCACGGCGGAATAGCTTTCGGGTTCGACAGAATGGCAATGTTATTTGCCGGAGTTGATTCGATCAGAGATACAATTGCCTTCCCCAAAACTGCAAGCGCGGTATCGTTGATGGATGAATGTCCTTCTCCGGTAAGCGAAGAGCAATTGAAAGAGCTGCATATAAAGATTAGTGACAGGTAATTGGTTACAGGTTGTTCATGGAGTAAAGATTTAATGAGTTTATGAAAACAAAATGGATTTCGTTTTTACTTTTCCTTTCCACGAATACGAATTAAACTTTCTTCCACAATCCATAGACGTTCATTTATTTGCTCGACGTTAAGTATGGGGATCAAGCGCTTAAAAATATTCAGCACATGCGATTTATTCTGACTTCCTGTTCTTAGCACAATAATTCCCTCATATTTTTCTGGTGGATACTCACTTATATCTGAAAAATCCAAATCCAAAGTAACAAGCACACGATTTTCAATCTTACAATGATTTATTAAAACAGAGTCTTTTGTTCCATTCAACTGCTGCTCATTCACGGTTTTTGCATCATATCCTGCACCCTGTAATAATTCTGCTAGCTCAGCAGGCAGATTCTCATCTATCTTAAACTGCATTTTTTATTCTGTTATTGCTACTAATTTTTCCTTTGTTAACTCAGCCGCATAAGAAATTGCTGCTCTAATATCTTCTGGTGTTAGCGAAGGGTAACTTTTTAATATTTCCTGCTCATTAACTCCAGCGGCTAAATTATCTAGAATTACAGAGACCATTATTCTGGTCCCTTTAATACAAGCTTTACCGTGACAGATAAGGGGATCTGTAGTTATATTGTTTCTCCAATTCATATTAATTCTTTCTTTATAAAATTTTATATTATCAAATCTAAGTTTGTTGATTCTAAACTGCTAATGGTTGATGGCGTTCACTTGCTAACCAGGCAGCATATTCTATGGCCTGCTTCAGATCCTCTTTCTCTAACTCCGGATAGGAGATCAAAATTTCTTCACTGCTCATTCCAGAGGCAATTAATTTTAAAACAAAAGCCACAGTAATTCTCATACCGCGGATTGTTGCGTCGCCCAGACATATCTTTGGATTAACGGTTATTCGATCAAAATATTTAGCCATATTATTTAGTCTTCTTTTGTTTTTATAAAGAGTAATATAACAAAACGAAATTTTGGTAAAAAGTTTATCCCCCATACCAATTTAGTGAAACTGTGATTTGGAAAGCGGGATTATGAGCTGTGAGAGTAGCAGATCTGGAGATGTTGAGATAAGCAGACGATTACAATATTCAGTTGAATCGAAATCTGGATTCTTGATTAATTCACTTGAATTTGTTGTATATCCCCACGGCGGAATTGCGTTTGGGTTTGATAGGATGGCAATGTTATTTGCCGGAGTTGATTCGATCAGAGATACAATTGCCTTCCCCAAAACTGCAAGCGCGGTATCGTTGATGGATGAATGTCCTTCTCCGGTAAGCGAAGAGCAGTTGAAGGAATTACATATTAAGGTAATGTAACAGGTATTTTTATCCTGCTTTCGTTTTAAAATAATTAAAAACTCACGTTACGCAGTACATACAATACTTTGTCATTCTGGCTCGTCCCGGTTGGACGCTCGTCTCGGTAGGACGAAGTCCTAACGGAGAGTCCTGACGGACGGGTCCAGAATCTGAAAACAATCGATAATCATAGATTCCGGACTCCTTTCACTCGCCGGAATGACACGCATGCGTAACGTGAGTTAATAAATTAACCTGTTAAACGACAGGCAATTTTGTCGGCGCCAAAATTATCAACAATAGTTTTTATGATAATGTCAATATTTCTTCCCTTGTAAGTATTACGCTCTCCTTCGGGTAATTATTGCAATTCAAGTTAATCCTTAAAGTCAATCCGGTAAAAATTTTCTTGCGTCTTTAAACCAAGTGTAGTAAAACAACCCGAACCCAACTCATAAAACCAATTAGCAGCGCTAATTTTGACCTGGCTGCTGAATTGCGCAGCATATATAGCAGCAACTAAAAGCCCGATGGGAATTATATGCAAACTTTACTGGTAGATATTACCTTGACAGTATTGACGGCTTTTATAGTTGAAAATTTTAAGGTAGAATGAATTTTATACCGTGTGGCATAGTTTTTACTCATTCTTAATCGTCAATTAAAAATAAAAGTAAAATTAAGAAATGGGTCAACAACAACTTTTAATGATAGTATTAGCACTGATAATAGTAGCAATCGCAATTGCGGTTTCTATTTCTTTATTCAGAGCGAATGCTATTGAAGGAAAGAGAGACATATTGATTGAAGAGACCGTTACTCTCGGAACAATGGCAATGCAATACTATAAAAAACCTCAGGAACTTGGTGGGGGTGGACAATCTTTTTTAGGATGGAAAATACCCGTTCAAATGAATCAAACCCCAAATGGAAATTTTATGACAGCGAATATTGCAGCAGATGAAGTCAGAATTGTTGGCACGGGAAGTGAAGTTGTAACTGGAAATGATTCAATACGGGTTGAAACAGTAGTTACACCGATTGATTTATACACGATAATTATTAATTAACTCATAATTAACAAAAACACATAAATAACTAAACTCAAACAAACAAAGGAGTAAAAAAAATGGGTCAGCAACAGCTTCTCTTAATCGTTCTCGGCGTTATCATAGTAGGTATCGCTGTAGTTGTTGGTATAAATCTTTTCAATGCAAATGCTGAAGAAGCAGCTAAAGATGGCGTTGTTTCAGATGCTACAAACTTAGGAGCTATGGCACAACAGCATTATAAAAAGCCAGCAGCAATGGGCGGCGGGGCTAATGCATTTGATGCTTCAAATGGTGGCGTAATATGGGCTATTCCAGCTCAGTTGGTAACAACAGCTAATGGTTCATATGCTGCAGCAGTTGCAGCACAGTCAGTAACTATCACAGGTACACCTCCACCAGCATCTGGATATCTCTGGGTAACAACAACTGTTGTAACTCCAACCACAATTACTACTACGGGTAGTTGGTAAAACGAAAAACTAATTTTTATTAGTAACATAAAGGCTGTCTCAATAAGGCAGCCTTTTTTATTTTAAAGATTTTAAGTGGTTATCCAATATCTCTTCAATCGTATCAAACACAAATATAAAATACCTCTAAATAAAAAGTAGTTTTTACAGTAATAACTCTTTTATACTGATAATTGCTTAATCTCAATTGAGCAAATCTTAGTATTTGCTTAAAAATTAAAGGGAAATTTCGGAACCAAATTTGACGCTGACTAAAAAACAAAATTAATTAACAATGAGTGAAAAATGGTTGAGTTAAAGTTCACTGCACTTAAATCCAATGGTCAGCCTCTTACCGGAACAGTAACTGCTGTTTCATCAGCAGAGGGAAAGAAAAAAATCCAGAAACTCGTAGAGAAGAACAAGCTGAAACTAAGTGATGTTCAGAGGAAATCTACATATTTATACCGCGTACGTAAAGGTAAGGAAAAACCAATCAGGGGTGAACAAAAAGCTTTCACTAAAAAAGAAGTTGAAGAAGCTCTGTCACGGCTTGGTTATACTGTTTTATCCGTAAATAAAAAACTTCTTGATTTTCAGCGCAAACCCCCAAATACTGAGATAGTAACTTTTGTTAAAATCAGTGCGGAGTTGTTAAATCAAAAACTGGGATACGGAGAAATTCTTACTCTGTTAACCAATGATACCCAGAATGTTACATTAAGAAATACGCTTAAAGAAATTGGTAACGATCTTAAGAAAGGTGCTGACTCTGAAGCAACCTTCCTGAAATATCAAAACATTTTTGGAAAGTTTACAGCTTACATGCTCGGGCTCGCCTCAAAAAGCGGTAACATGGCAGAGATATATAATGCTACTGCAAAATTCCTCGAAAGAAAACAGGAGTTTAATAAGAGTTTAAGAAGCGCTCTGATAACTCCAATGGTTACACTATTTGTACTCTTCCTTGCAGTGTTATTCTATGTTGGATACATATTCCCTGAGACTGCAAAATTATTTGTTCGTTTCGGAATTGAATTACCACCGATGACTGCATTTACGCTTAAGATGAGTGACTTCTTAGTTGCTAATCCCTGGCTAATTACCGCTGTGATTTTTATTCCACCTATTGCACTTTTTCAGTTTAGCCGTACGAAAAAGGGAAGGCTGCTTGTAGATGAATATCTGCTCAAGCTTCCGATAATTGGCAGCTTAATTCATAAAACACTAATTGAAGTGTTCTGCCGTGTGTTTTATACACTATATCATGGATCTGCTGAAAGTATTGAACCTATAAGAATTGCAGCCGAAGCAACCGGTAATACTTATTTTGAAGATAGAATAAAAAACGTTGCAATACCTCTTATGCTAAAAAAAGGTGTGGGAGTAACAGATGCCTTCGAAGCGTCAGGTGTTTTTACAGAAACGGCAATTTCCAGAATTCACTCTGGTGAGGAGTCGGGAACTATAAAGAATACAGCGCTTCAATTAGCAAACTATTATGAGAGTGAAACAGTATTTCGTCTTAAAAACCTGATTGAAATTATACAGGTTACTATCGCTATGATAATAATGATTATAATGATTGCACTGACATTAGTATCTGCAGAAACTGCAACAGTAAGACCTAAGACACCGGGTGTAAGCTAAGAAAGAATAAGGTTAGTAAATGATTGAGACTAAATTGGAAATTAATGATAAAATAGGGTACCTGCTCTTTAAGAAGGGGATTATCGATGCAGCAACGCTGGATAAAGCCCTGAATGCAAAGTTCAATGACCGTAATAAGCTTAGAAGAAATCTTGCACAGATACTTGTTGATGATTTTAATTACGAGCACGATGTTATATTCAGGGAAGTAGCTATTCTCTACGCCTTCAGGGAACTGGATATTGATTTGCAGACGCTTCAACCGAATTATATTGATGCAATCCGGACAATGATAGAAAGCGCCGGTGAAGAACTTAAAGAGCTGATGCTTCGGGATAACATAATACCTTTTATATATGATGAGCAGACTAAGGATAAATTAATTATTGCAGCTACTGATCCTACAAACAAGAATGTTCAGAAGGTTGCATTCGGACTTAATGCTAAAAAGTATGAAGTTATTTTTATAAAGAAGAAAGACTATGATCTGCTGATAGAAAAAATCTTCCCGCCTGAAAACTTGTTCCTGAAAAACATGTCCGATGAAATGGAAGATATTATCCCTATAGAGGGTAGGGATGATCTTGATGAAGATGAACTTGATGCTGAAATAAATAAAAGTGCACTTATCAATCTTGTTGAAGGGGCACTTGTAGAAGCTGTTCGTAAAGGTGCGAGCGATATTCACTTTATACCTTGCAGCGGGCATCGCACAGAAATTTATATGAGGATTGATGGTACTTTGCGATTGTGGCATGTTCAGGAAAACACATTGCCCGAGGCTGTTATTGCAGTGGTAAAAGACCGCGGTAAAGGAATGGATAGGTTTGAGCGTGAGATGGCGCAAGATGGTTTTATTCAAAGATTAATTGATAGCTACATTATAAGATTCAGAGTCTCTGTATTACCGATGGTTGGAACAGAGCTGAAGAATAAATTTGAAAGTGTTGTAATAAGAATTCTTGACGACAGAAAAGTTATTAAGGATCTCGACAAGCTTGGTCTGGTCGGTATTGCAAAGCAGAAATTCATCAAAGCAATAAATCAACCGCAGGGAATGGTAATTCTTACCGGTCCAACTGGCAGCGGTAAAAGCACTACACTTGTTGCTGCACTTTGCCAGGTCATCAATCCGGAAGTAAATGTTTTAACAGTTGAAGATCCGGTAGAATATGTTATTGAAGGTGCACGCCAGTTGAAGATAGGCTACAAAATGAATTTTGAGCAAGCGATAAGATCTATATTAAGACACGACCCCGATATAGTACTCGTAGGTGAGATGAGAGATAAAGAAACTGCAGAGACAGCTATTAAACTTGCTAACACCGGTCACTTAACATTTTCAACTTTACACACTAACGATGCACCCAGTGCAGTTTCCAGATTATTTAAAATGGGAATAGAACCATTCTTAATTGCTTATGCAATTAATTTAATTGTAGCTCAAAGACTAATTAGAAAACTCTGTTCAAAATGTAAGAAGAGCGTAACCGAGCACGATGAAGCTTACCTTGAAGCTGTTGGAATAAATCCGACAGAGTGGATGGAACAAGAAACTTTTCGTGCAGCTGGATGTGATGAGTGCGGCGGTACAGGATATAAAGGCAGAATGGCTATTCACGAAGCATTTTATTTTACAAAAGAGATTCGACACCTGATAGTAAAATCAGGCGAAGAGGTTAATGAAGAAGTGCTTAAAACGCAGGCAAAAATAGATGGAACATTAAACTTAAGAGAATCAGGTCTTGAAAAGGTAAAAATTGGAATGACCTCGCTCGAAGAAGTAATATCATCTACAACAGAAGATTAATTTTTTGTTTTTCAAGTAAGTTTTACTTGAAAGAATGGTGGTTTGATAGTTAAATAATTTTACAAGTGGTTATAAATTTGTTAATAATCAGCATTTTTTTTGTTTATGGGAAGTTTTTATGACCTATTGTTATGTTTTCTGTTGGAATAAAATATGTTAGTAACTAAACCTTAGTGGAAGTTTAAGAACTAAAAGTGAGTTCAACTTGATAGTAAAAGAAGAAAAAAAAGTTTTATCAGACTTTTGTGCAAGGATTCCCGAATCTGTTTATGGTCCGGATCGGGTAGCATATATTCTTGAGAATAGCAGCAAACTTAAGGAAGACGAAATTGTTCTGCTTAGAAAATTTATAAACAGAATTCTTACCTCGATGATTGAACGTGATGCATCTGATATTGAAATCGGTGGTCATGGTAATGAAGGTTATATATGGATGAGAATTTATGGCAAGCTTGAGCGGGTGAAGGACCTTCCTCAATTAACTGAAGATGAATCTGCTTTATTGATTGCAAACCTCTTTAATTCAAATCAGAAAAAATACATTGCCGCAACAAGAAACCTTGATTTCAGTTATACTTTTTTCTATGAACGAAGAAAGATAAATGTAAGATTCAGGTGCGACGCTTATTTTGATCTCGACACTCTTGCATGCAGTATGAGAGCAATCAATACAAATATCCGTCCTCTTGCTTCTCTGGACTTTCATCAGAATGCAATTAAGTACTTAAGTCATAATTATATTAAATTTGGACTGACACTAATAACAGGAATAACCGGTTCCGGTAAATCAACAACACTCGATTCGATTGTTGATTATCATAATAAGTTTGATCCGGCACACTTAATCATTATTGCGGCGCCGATTGAGTATGTGCACAGCTCAAACTTCTGTTTGATTAAACACAGAGAAGTCGGCAGAGATGTTCTTTCATTTAAGGAAGGAGTGATTCAGTCATTAAGACAGGATCCGGATATTATAATTATCGGTGAAATGAGAGATCCGGATACGATTATGGCAGCGCTTGAAGTAACAGATACCGGTCACAAAGTTTTCTCAACACTGCATACATCATCTGCAACTGAATCAATCGAAAGAATTATTGCAGAAGTTGATGCTATTGAGCAGGAAAGAGTTAGAAACAGATTAGCTGATGTACTTGTATCAGTTGTATCTCAAAAACTTGTTCCGAGTCTTGATGGAAAAGTTATTCTGGCAAAAGAGGTTTTGATAATGACTCCAAGTGTTAAAGCGGCGATAAAAAATAATAACCTCAGTGAAATTTATATGATGATCAACCAGGGCGGACCAATGGGAATGCTCACAATGGAACAGGACTTAAAACGACTTTACGATCAGAAAAGGATATCGCTTGATACTGCGATAACTTATTCAAATAATAAAACTAGAATGAACCAATTGTTGACAGCAAAATGAAACCAGTAATATCAATTTATTGCGAAAGCAATGACATAAAGCTGGCTGTTATAAGCAAAAGCTCAGTAACCGGGAAACCGGCAGTCTTAAAAGCAGCCTCTATAAGTCATTCGAAATCTGCCAGCCTGGATAAACCGGGTGGTGGTTTTCGTGTTGAAGAGGAATCTATTGAACTCGAAGGTTTAGAGGATTCCTTATCAACAAAAGGCGATTTAGACTTCTCAGGTATGAATGAGCTAAGTGCTACTCTTAGCAGTTTAAACCTGAGCAAGCACCTTTTTATACCGGCTTTAGCCGAGCCAAATATTTACTATCATCTTTATGAAGGTGATCGGCATCAGAATCCGGCAAAGCTGAAACAGGCAATCATCCAGGATATTCTCGAATCTAAAAACATTGTGGTTGACAAATCCGGAATTGATTATGTAGAACTTTCCGATAAGGCATTGCTTGCTGTTTTCGTGACCGAGAATATTCCCTGTGCAAGCATGATAAACTCACTTGCAAGACAAAAGGGGAAAAGAGGATACAACATCCCCACAATTAAAAGTTCTGACATATCGCTGGCATATTACGTAGCCAAAAGGAAAAAGTTTTTCCCTGATGATCACTCTCTTATTGTTTACATAGGAAAGGAATACAGTAAGCTAATCTTTTTGCAGGGAAGAAGAATCAAGCATATCGGCACCACCCTGGATATTGGCACTCAGAATCTTCATACGTATGATGTTTACTTCTCCAAGATCCTGCTGGAAATGGAAAACGGAGGTATTTCATCACTTGATAATATTATTGTGTGTGGTGAGGACGATTCAGAGAATATTATACTTTCATTTTATGGAACCTTCCCTGAAGCAAACGTTAGCCGCCTTGAATTTGACGATGTTGATGTATCTGCTCTTGATGAAGAAACAAAAGAAAAATTCTCTGCTTTTAGTATACCAGTAGCGGTTGCTCTGGATTATTATGATGAGCTGAATAAGGAGCATCATGGGCTGCATATTCTTCCTAAATACATAAAGGAAGAACAAAAAGTATTTCAATTCTCCTGGCACGGTTACGCTTTATTGCCGCTCTTGTTTATTGCTGCTTTCTTTATTACACAGCAAGTTCTGAATAATAATAAGCGGCTTGCTGAACTGGATAAAGAAATTGAAGCTAAAACAATTCTTATGAGACAGAACCAGGAAGTTTTAGTAAGGATTGCAAATCTGGAAGGAAAGATTGGCAGCTTTGGTCAAACAGTTGCGATCCTTGATTCTGCTGCCAGGGGTGCAGGTGTTTGGAAAAAATTGGTCAAACAGGTTTCCGGCTACTGTCAAAGCAGCAGTAATTTATGGCTTTCAAAATTGAACAATGAAGCAGACAAGGTTAACGCAGAAGGTTATTCTTTAACAAGAGGCTCACTAACTGATTTTGCTTCTTCGATAAACAACGCAACACTCCAGAGTATGCTGTACGAGGAATTGCGTGAGCGGAGTGCATACAGGTTCAATTTAAATTTTAACATTTCAAACCAGAAGTATCAAAATGAATAAGAAGTTGATAAGCACTCTAAGTGTTCTTGCTCTGCTGATAATCATCCTTGTTGCTGGTGGTATTTACATCTTTGTAATACAGAAGGGAGATATTTCAGAGAGACAGGGAAAACTTGATGAGTTAAACAAAAATGTTTATGACCCGGCTGAATTAGAAAACCGGTATACGGAATTGGAACGCAAATCTGCTGAGCTTGATTCCATTCTGGCAAACAGAGAGTTCAACATTCCTCAAAACATTTCTTCGATCAGGTTCTACAATTTTATGAATAACGTAGTAGCTAATTTTCCCAAAGAGACTACGGTAAATATTGAATACCTGAGACAGGCGCCCGATAAGGAGTTTTTCTTCCATGAGTATAAGCTTACCGGCGGCGGAAATTATAATGATGTTTATAAAATGATCTATGCCATCGAGCAAAGTAAAGAGCTCAAAAAAATCAACAAGCTTTCGCTTACAAACCTGGTAAAAACCGATCAGGAAATTCCATTGTTCCTTGTAAACTTTGAGATGATAGCACAGGTATATTTTTCATCTGATAACAGGTTTGCCCCCGCAGAATATGTAGAAAATAATCTTGCTACCGGTCCGATTTATGATGCCTTCTACCCGTTGATAAGAAATGAAATTCCGCCAAACGTGGATAACTTGCTTGATGTTCAGGGTGGAAGATTGTTAGCATTGATACCGGAAGGCGCGTTCGTTGCTGATAATAAAGGTAATACTTATTTGGTTTGGGAAGGTGAACAGGTTTATCTCGGATACCTGACAAAAATTGATTATGACAACAATACTGTCAGCTTCATCCTTAACAAGGGTGGAATTATTGAACAGGTTACATTACAATTAGATAGAAATTTAAATAAATAATAAGAGTATTAGCATGAAAAACATTATAACCTATTTCGTTATATCTCTTTTCATCGTCCTTCAGGCATCTCCCCAGGAATATTGGGAGCGAAGATTTAAAACATACCAGAATCCGGACGAGCTGGTAACCATGTCTGAAACGCTTCCTTTTAACCAGGCAATCGAATTGCTCAGCAAGGTTAGTGAAAGTGTATCAGGTAGAAGGATTGTAGCAACTGTTGACAGAAAAGAGCCGATCGGGATCGAGATCAATAACATGCCTTACGACAAGGCTATGTTGATGATTGTAAATTTCGCCGGGCTGGAGTTTCAAGCAAAAGAAGATGTTGTGATTATTAGATCAAAGGGTCAGGAAGATCTTACAAGATCGACTGATACCTATGCACCATTAACACAGCGCGAAGTAAGAATATCAGCAGTGTTCTGTGAAATAGATGTTGCAGAATCAAGAAAAGTTGGATTTGACTGGAGGTTTTTATTATCTGGTGAACAAACTGATATAGCCGGCGTTTTAAGAGGCGAAACCGAAAGGGATCCTTCTCAGGGAGGTGGACAGCAGCAGCAGCAGGGTCTCCAACCGGAGTTTAAGCTTGGCGTAACATCTGATTTCAGGATTGGTGATTTCTTTGGTCAGGCAACAGCAGTATTTAAATTCTTTGAAGAAAACGGTATTGGAGAAATAATTTCTAATCCAAGTATTGTTGTCAGGGATGGAAATGAAGGTAAGATTCAGATAGGATCGGACTTTTCAGTTAGAACAAGAGACTTTGCCGGAAACACTACCGAACGTTTCTTCCCAACAGGTACAATTATCATAGTTACACCTCATATTCATAAAGAAGGTGGACTTGACTATGCTCTCTTAAATATATCGGTTGAGAGAAGTTCTTTCCAGACTTCTGAGTTAACAACTGAAATTAGAAAAACAACTGCATCAACACAGGTATTAATGCTCGACGGAGAAGAGACAGCTATCGGTGGTCTGTTTCTTAACGAGGAAGTTGTTACCCGTAATGGTATTCCATTCCTGAAAGATTTGCCCTGGTGGGTTTTTGGTATAAGATATTTAACTGGTTATGACCAGACAATTAATCGTAAAAAAGAATTGGTTATCCTCTTAAAGACCGAGTTGATTCCAACACTTCAGGAGAGATTTGAAAATCCACAGTGGGAAAATGTTTTAAGGAGAGAAATGGAAGCCGGAAAGAACAGAATCAAGTACTATCGGTTTGAAGGCACAAGTGAAGAAACACCTTAACAATGGAATCGATTTTAATAGTTGATGATGATGTTAACCTATGCAATTTTCTTTCAGACGAATTAAATGCATTAGGTTATAAAGCCAGCTATTTAACTGATGGTGAAAATGTAACAGAGTTCTTAGAAAATAATCAAACAGATATCATTCTTCTTGATCTTAATATGCCCGGAAAGAATGGTTTCCAGGTACAGCAGGAAATCAGAAACTATCCGGGCAGCAAACCCAAAATAATTATCCTAACTGCCCATTCAGATGTAAAAAGTGCGCTTGAATCTGCACGCCTGGGTGCTTCAGATTTTTTCAGCAAACCATATGATTTAAGCGATTTACTTTCATCAATAAAAAAAGTTGCTCAAAAAGAAAATTAATTTCTTAACTAAAATTTTAAATGAAGATCAGCCTGAGAATATTGTTAATCAATTTCCTGATTGTCGTACTAATCCTGGGGTCTTCCTTTTTTGTTTTCTATAATATTGTTTATGATGTTCTAACCTCCTCTCAGACCCGCAATTTAAGACAATCCGCTAATAACTTTACTTATGTATATCGGTCGCTTCAAACGGAGACCGAAGAGGATTTTCTATACTTATATAATAAAGGTATTGAAAGTTCGTGGAAGGAACAGCGAATTCAGTCAAAGAATGTTGATTTTGTTTTAGAGTTAAATGAGAAAAAAAACGATCTTATTACTCAATATCTTGTAAAGCCCTTCATTTACCTTCCTGAAAAAGAATTCAACCTCAAAGAATTTCAGAGCATAAATCCATATTTAATGATTATGTCCTTCTCAGCCCCCGATGGAAGAAAATTCCTTTTCGGAAGGGCAATAAACAGCGATCTGCTAAATAACATTTCACAAAGGATTAATTCGGAAATCGCTTTGATCTGGGACGGGTATCCCGCCGATGTTTCTAACCAGGGTGTCAATCAAAGATATTTGTATGTTCTGAGCCAGGCTGTTGATAATCTGAAAAATAAAAATAACTTTGAATTATTCGTGCAAGGGACAGAGTCAAAAGATATACTGGCAACTATTTATAAACCATCGAATTTAGCCGGCTCAGAAAATATCTCATTTTTAGTTTTTAACACATTTGCCGAAGCAGGTGAATTGAGGAGTACATTAAAGGATGTATTTATTATTATCGGGATCGTGGGTATTGCACTCTCAATGATTTTCATAATGGTATTCACTGATAAGTTGAGAAAGCAGCTAACTGCACTCAGCAAGGCTACAGAACAAACGTATACAGGTAAGTTAGACAGTAAAATCGAAATTAAAAGTAACGATGAAATCGGGAAACTTGGAATGGCATTCAATAAAATGCTTGATGAGCTGAAGAAAAAGGAAATTGCAAAAAATGAATATGCTGAGTTTATTACATTAATCAATCAAAACCCATCGCTTGAAGAAATTTCAGATGTTGCTTTGAAGAAAATTATTGATGCGGGCGATTTTATTATTGGTGGACTATATAATGTTGATGACAAAATTGAATTAATCTCAGCTTATGGATTGAATGCAGGCGATGCTGAACGTTATGAAAAAACAATGTTTTTCAAAAAAGTCCTGGAAAACAGGGAAAGTTTAGAACTCTATGATGAAAACACACTTCCTGTAATTTCAACTGGTTTGGTTGACATAAGAATTAAATATCTTCTTTTCCTTCCAATCATTTATAATAATAAACCGATTGCCCTTTTAGAGTTAGGTTCCTTGATTAAACCGCGTGAAGAGGTTAGAGACTACCTTGATAAAATCAAAGATCAACTTGCAATTGGTATTACAAACGCAAGAGCATTGCAGCAGCTTGAAAAACTGGTTACAGAGTTAAAACAACTGAATGATGAATATCAAAAGCAAAATGTTCAGATTAAAGAGCAGAATGAAACTCTGCTAATACTGCATAATGAGTTAAAAGTTCAGGCTGAAGAATTAGAGAAACAAAAGCGAAAAGCTATTGAGTTAACGGATGCAAAATCCAAATTCCTTGCAAGTATGTCCCATGAGCTTCGCACACCTATGAACTCTATACTTGGACTAACAGAACTTATGCTTGAAAAGGTTGATGAGGAATCAAGAAATAAAGAACGATTGGAAGTGGTTCTGAACAGCGGAAAAAGATTGATGACACTAATAAATGATATTCTCGATCTTTCAAAGATAGAAGCGGGAAAAATAGAGATCATTTACGAGGATGTTCTCCTTGATGAAATAATTGATGAAGTCTCAGGAGCTATTTTGCCGCTTGCTCACGAAAAAGGAATTAATTATGAAATAATCAGAAGCATTGACACACATTCAGTTGTAAATACTGATCGCGGAAAGGTTGTTCAGGTTCTGATTAACTTGTTAGGAAATGCAGTTAAATATACTGATAAAGGTAAAGTGAGCCTGAAGGTTTCAGCAGGAAATGAAATGCTGAACTTTGATGTTATTGATACAGGTATCGGAATAGCAGAAGAAGAAATGGATTTGATTTTTGAAGAGTTTGCCCAGGCACATAATTCTAAATCAAAAAGAAATGGAGGAACCGGATTAGGACTCGCCATAAGCAAAAAACTTGCTGAGATACTCGGGGGAAGTCTTACAGTAAAAAGTCAGCTCAATCAGGGTTCTGCTTTCACTTTCTCTGTTCCATTTAATCAGGTGGAAGTATTTTTGTCTGAGGATAGTATAATTCAGAAAGACAATTCCCTTAATCAGGATACTGATGATATTATGTTAAATCCCGAGCAGCAAACTTCCGACATAACTGGTACAGTCAGCGAATGGTTTGATGAGCAGAAGCTCACAGAATATTCTGATTCTGAAATTGCTAACAGAAATGAAAATGCATATAACGAATTACGAATGAATAAATCTAATACCGATCAACACAGCGATTTAGATGTTCTTATTGTGGATGATGACTCAAGCACACTCTTTACACTTTCAGAAATAGTTAAGTCCATTAACTGTAATCCAATTCTTGCAAACAGTGGAAAGGAATGTCTGGAATTACTGGAAACAAAAATTCCCGACCTGATTCTTCTCGATATTATAATGCCTGAAATGGATGGCTTTAAAACGATCAAGCAGATAAAAAGAAATAGCAAGTGGGCAGACATACCGGTATTCGCTGTAACTGCTAAAGCAATGAAAAATGATAACGAAATAATACTACGGCATGGCTTCTCAGATTATATCCCGAAACCGGTTAATCCTGCGTTTGTTTCTTATAAAATTCAAAGTATATTTTCCCGGCTAAAGACCACCTGATATGAAAAAAATTCTTGTTATTGATGATTTGCCTGAAAATGTTTTTATACTTCAGGACCGCCTGATTCAGGATGGATATGAAGTAATTACAGCTTATGATGGAAACGGCGGTTTAGAAAAAGCTTATTCGACCCTGCCGGATTTAATTTTGCTTGATGTTATGATGCCGGATATTAGTGGTTTCGAGGTTTGCAAGATTCTGGTCAATGATGAAAAGACAAAACACATTCCCATAATTCTCGTAACAGCAAAAGCCGGTGCCGAAGATACTAAGGAGGGTTTGGAAGCAGGAGCTTTTGATTATATAAAGAAACCTTTCAACAGGGTTGAGTTGATGGCAAGAGTAAAGTCTGCCCTGAAACTTTCTGAGGTAAATCAACAGCTTCTTGAAATTGAAAAACGTAATACATACGTGGCAACTATTGTAACTGCAAATCACAAAATAAAGCAGCCGCTCACTTTGCTTAGTCTTTCTTCAGCAGCTATTAAGAATGAATTGGAGAAGGATCAGATTTCAAAGGAATCAATTTTAAATCGAATTAAATATATCGACGCAGCAATAAAAGATATCAATGAAGTCCTGAGTAAATTAAATTCAATTACTAATCCTAAGTTATCGGATTATGCTAAGGATGTTAAAATGGTTAAAGTTGAGGGAGAAGAAGAGAATTAGATGAATCTTTTTATCGTTGCCAGCATTGCCTCAAACTCATAAGGCTTATTCAACTGACCATTTATTTTGTACTTGGATAAATCAGCCTCCTGATGCGCCCACATACTGCCCGATGAAAGAATAATAGGGATATCAAAATTTAATTTTCTTATTTCTGCAATCGTCTCAAGACCAGTTAAACCCGGCATATTATAATCGATTATCGCAAGATCTACTTTAATTTCCTCCGTAAGTAAAGTTAATACATCTTTACCCGAGGATACCTTTATTACAGAGTAACCATTGGTTTCAAGAAGTTCAGCCAGCAATTCGCCAAGCATAGGTTCATCATCTGCAAGTAAAATTATTTTTTCGCCAGGATCTTTCGGCTTTTCCTTTGGCAGTTCGAAAGCGGGAATGTAAACATCGAAAGTAGTGCCTGCACCGGGTTTACTGCTTACATCGATAATTCCATTGTGAGCTTTAATAATTCCATAAGAAACATATAAACCCAGCCCGGAACCTGTATCTTTGGATTTGGTTGAAAAGTACGGATCGAAAATTTTTGTCAGATGCTTTTCGTCAATTCCAACGCCATTATCCTTAACAGAAAACTTAACATAGTTCCCAATGTTCAACAGCGGCAAAAAAGCGAAATTATTTTCATCGATGGTAATATTCTTAGCTGAAATGGATATTTGTCCTTTTTCATTTGTTGCTTCTTTAGCATTTACGCAAAGATTCAAAAGAACCTGATAAATCTCCGTTCCACTTCCGACGATGTCATATAGCTTTTCGTCTATTTCTTCAGTAAATGAAATTGTTTTAGAGAAAGTTTGCGTAACAATCTTTGAAATTTCCCCGAGTAATTGATGAGGCTTTACAAGTTCTTTTCTCTTTGGTGTTGGTTTGCCGAAAGATAGCAGTCCCTTCGTCAAATCTCTGGCTCTTACGGAACAGTTTTCAATGTTATCTATAAGCTTCTGAATGTTTTCGGTTTGGTCTACTCTTTTTCTTAACAAGTTTAAACTACCGAAAATGCTTGAAAGCAGATTTCCGAAATCGTGTGCCATTCCGCTTGACAATTTTCCGATTGTCTCAAGTTTTTGAGCCTGGAGTAATCTGTTCTCAAGAGCTGTATTTAAATTACGAGTATTGATGTTTGTAATAACGAATGTTAAAAGAATGGCAAACTGTTCCAATAATTTTATTTCATCATCAGAGAAAGAACTTTTTTGCTTTCCGATGATCATCGTTGCAATCAGCTTATTTTCAAAAGCGCAGGGGACAATTAAAAGATTATTACAACTAATTGAAGCTGCCAGATTTCTGCCAAGGTTATTTTTCTGGTTTGTAGCGATAAGAGATGATTTATTTAATAAAAGCCATTTGGTTATGAATTTGTAATCAGAGGCAATTGTTTTCTCGGTTACCTTTTTGCCTGAAAGAAGATTTTTAGGATCAAAATACTTGAACTCAGTACCAGTATCTTCATGTAAAAATGTTATAATTCCGATATCACTTTTTGTTAAGCTAACTGATTTCCTCAGTATTTCATCAGAAACAGCATCGATTGAATTTTCTTTTATTAAGAGCGTTAAAATATCCTGCAGTTCAGCACGAAAATCAACATCTACTTTTCCAGCACCAATTGAAGGGGTTTTCTTTTCGAATATACCTTCAGGTTCAACCAGTTCGAGCTTGTAATTATCCGGGGTTTTCTTTTTTTCACCTGAATATAGAGGAACGATATGCAGCTCTTTATTTATCTGTGGAAGCTGACGAATTGCAGTTTCTTTGTAAATGGGTTCTATATCTTTATCTATTCCAGCAGAGCTTAATAAACTGGAGAGAGTTGTACCCTTTAATCGGGCAATTGCAAAGCTATCCTTAAAAGATTTGCTGTACCATATTATCTTTAAGCTGCTGTCTGTAATTGCGATGGGAACGCTTTCTCCCAGAATTAATTCAGGAGAATATTTGGCAAATATGCTCGAAGGCATTTTGAATTAAACAGGTTTTAATTCGTACTTTTTAATTTTAGTATAAAGAGTTTTAGGACTTATCCCCAGCTGGTTAGCTGTCTGTGTTCTGTCCCATCTGTTTTTATCTAAAACTTTTTTAATGTGCCATCTCTCCAACTCTTCCATACTTAATATTTCTTCAGTTGATTCAATATCTGAATGCTTTCTTGTTTGAACCTGATATGATTGAGGAAGGTTCAAATCATCCGGATATATAATATCTCCTTCTGCAAATATTAATGCTCTCTCGATTATGTGATCAAGCTCTCTTATGTTACCGTTAAAAGAATAGCCAACAAGAAGTTCTTCAGCTTCGGTTGACAAATGCTTTGGTGATCTTATTGGTGATTTCTCCTTTATAAAATAGTTTGCAAGAAGAAGGATGTCTTCTCTTCTATCTCTTAATGGTGGAATTGTCAAGGTGATAACATTTAACCTGAATAACAAATCCTTCCGGAAATTTTTATTGTCCGCTTCTTCAAGAAGATTTCTGTTAGTTGCACCTATTACTCTTACGTTTGATGTTAATGTAGTAATTCCTCCAATTCGTCTGTATTCTCCGTTCTCAAGGAATCGTAAAATTTTTGGCTGCAGAGTGAGACTCAATTCACCAATTTCATCCAAGAATAGTGAACCGCCGTGAGCAATTTCCACTAACCCTTGCTTTGTGTTTTTTGCATCTGTGAAGGCTCCTTTTTCGTGACCGAATAATTCACTCTCAATTAGCTGATCTGGTAAAGACGCACAGTTTATAACAACAAAAGGTTTATCCTTCCTCGCAGAATGTTTATGAATATATTCAGCAAGTAATTCTTTGCCAGTACCTGTTTCACCTTCAACAAGAATGTTTGAGTCGGAAATTGCTGCTTTGTTAGCGAGATTTAATACTCTCTTTAATTCAGCGCTATTTCCTATGATGTTATCAGAACCTTTTTTACTTATTTCTTTTGTAAGAATTTCGGTTTTAACTAAAAGCTCTTTGTGCTCAAGAGCCCTGCTTAACGTAATAAGTAATTCTTCAAACTCATAAGGTTTTGTTATATAGTCGTAAGCCCCGCCTTTAATACACTCAATTGCTTTCCTCATTTCTCCCTGTGCAGAGAGGATTATAATTTGAAGAGAAGCATTATAGTCATTAACAAATTTAAGAACCTCCTCTCCGGAGACCTCTTTCATATTCAGGTCTAGTAAAAGAACGTCATAGTTTGATCGTTTAATAGCTTCAATTGCATATTTTCCATCATAGACAGCATCTACTTCGAACCCTTCCTCAAGCAGCTGTTCCTTTAATAAATAACATAGGGTTTCATCATCATCACAAACAAGAATTTTGGAATTTTTAAGGGAAGCCATATTTACCGCCAATGTGTGTTAAAATCTTTATTTTGTATAAGAATTATCAACTTGCTATATTTGTATTCCTTTTTGAAAAGGGCGCGTAGCTCAGGGGTAGAGCATCTGCCTTTTAAGCAGAGGGTCGGTGGTTCGATCCCACCCGCGCTCACTCTATTTTCTTTCCCCATAAACATTTATAGAAACCAACCACTCTAAAACTTTAGTTAAATTGTATCCAATATTAATACTAATATGTAAAAATTACAAGTATTATGAATTCTGGTTATTTTCAAAGTTTTTTGATTTTATCAATGTTTTTAAAATAGTTGATTTGGCACTATTTTGGAACAAATTTTATTTCACTTTAATATATGGACTGATTTATGGGCGAGGTGGTTTTCTGGACGATCATTCGGGCAGCGGTTACGATTCCCGGTTTGTGGATATTAAAAGCTCAAATTGATTTTCAGCTTTGGGTATTGATAAGTGTTGCTGCAATCTATGTTCTTATTGTGCATCCTGCAATGATGAGCTATAGATGGTTTGAACAACACAATAAAAAAGTGATAGAGTCTACATTGTGTTCAAGCTGTAAGCACTTCGATCGTTCAGCGGTTCTTTGCATTAAGTATGACAAGCACCCCACCGAAAATTATGTGCCGTGTGACGGAGTTGATTGGGAACCAAAGTAATCTAAGGTAGTGAGCGGGCTTATAGTAATTAAAAGAATATAAAAGAGGAAATATTAAATGAAAAAAAATTTTGTAATTCTTACTCTGATGTTGTTTGTTATTGCGGCTTGTAATCCCGAAGATCTGATAAGCGAGTTTGGCGATTCAGTAATTACTGCCAAATCTAAAATCGGAGAAGTGCTTAATACTGCAAAAAGTAATTTTGCATCTGATGCAAAACTCTCAGCTATTTACGGTGTCAATGTTAGTAATAAGGGAAGAGTAGATTTGCTCAAACCGCTTGACAATGCATTCGTTTATGTTGTTCAATCTGACTCGGCAAAGACAAATGAGTTTTATGTTCCTGTTTACAAATCTTATCCGGTAAAATCACCAATAAATTTTACCACGATGCTATCATATATTGAAGATGATCAGGCTAAAAGTATTTTAGGTTCAGTTTTCGGCAAGCTTTCAGAAATTAACATCAGTTCGACAGCCAGTTATGATGATAGCCCGCAAGTTATAGAGAAACTGTTATCAAGGAGTGATGTTAGCAGCTTCAGAACCGCTAACCCGAATAGCAAAATAGATATGATACTTATTCCAAGTAAATCAATCGATACCACAAGTATAACAAATACTGCCGATTGGATTGTAAGTTTTTATGAAGACACATTGTCTTTAGTTCTTTGGCTGCATCCGGGAACAGTGAGTGGTTCCGTTGATGTAATTTCAAATTAGAGAATTAAACAAATAATTCTTTATTCTTTTATCATCTCAATGGTTCCATCAGCCGGAATCTTTATAGTGTAGGACTTTTTGTTTTTATTGGTTAAAGTATTATCACGCAGCCAGGGATTATACATCTTGAGAACAAAATAATTGATTCCCAAACTTGCAGCATAATCGGTAAGATCGGCAACAGAACTATCAAGAGTTACTACAGTAAACTCGAGCGGTTTATACTTTTCTTCATCCTTAATGTCGAATCCATACTTCTCCGGGTTTTGAAGTATATATTTAAGTGAAACAATTCTTGCCACAAATCTGGAAGTTTCTGTGTTGAGCACAAGATTGAAGTAATTTTTTGCTTTCTGTCTATCTTGCTGTCTTTTCACACCTGCCTGTCCCATATTATAAGAAGCGGCAGAAGCTATCCAGCTTCCAAACATATTGTAAGAGTCGCGAAGGTATTTACATGCAGCCTCAGTAGATTTTTCTACATGGTATCTCTCATCGACCTGTGAACCAATTTCAAGTCCGTACCTTTCTCCCGCCTCTTTCATAAATTGCCAGAATCCGGATGCACCGGCAGGTGAAACAACATTATCGAGATTACTTTCAGCCACACATAAATATTTAAAGTCATCCGGAATATTATTTTTCTTTAATATTGGCTCAATTACAGGAAACCATCTGTTGGCTCTTTTGATTGCAAGTATAGTTGCCGAGTGCCAGTACGTGTTCGAGAGAAACTCACGTTCCATTCGTTCAAATACTTCAAAGTTTTCAGTTGGAATTTTTTCGCCGGCAAATTCAAGATAGTTTAGAATTTCAGGAGAAACTATTCTGTATCCCTGGGGAAAATCTTCATCGGGTTCGCTGTTAGCATTTGTTGTATTATCTGTAAGTAATAATGTTGCTAACAGAATGCCAAATCCAATTGTTATTGCAATTCCAAGAAAGAAAAAATAAAATTTCGATTTATCATTTTTCATAAAGACTTCCGCTCTGTTTTAGTATTTTTGTTATAGTTTTCTGTTGCGAGTATATAAATTTTTAACCTAAAAGGAAAAACAATTCGGCATCATTCAATCATTCTATTATGAACACAAACTCCGATAACGACATAAAATCAAACAAGCAGTACAATCCTCAGATGCACTCTGCCGAACACATTCTTAACCAGACAATGGTGAGAATGTTTAACTGTGGAAGATCATTCAGCAATCATATTGAAAAGAAAAAATCAAAGTGCGATTATCACTTTGATCGAAACCTTACTGTTGAAGAGATTGAGATAATTAATCAGAAGGTAAATGAAATAATTCAACAGGATTTAGAGGTTGTTGAAGAATTTTATCAAAAAGATGAAGCGCTAAAAATGTTTAACTTATCCCGACTTCCCGAAGCTGCCGGGGATAAAGTCAGAGTGATAAAGATAGGTGAATACGATGCCTGTCCCTGCAGCGGTTTACACGTTACCAGCACAAAAGAAATTGGCAGCTTTAAAATATTTTCTTCTGACTTCAAAGATGGTGTGCTGCGAATCAGATTTAAATTAATAAACGATTAAAAATCATTTGAAGAATTATATTTTTACTTGGTAAATAATTACTCACATTAGTCAGAAAGGAAAGAAATGAAAACTTTGAAATCTGTTCTTCTAATTATGCTCCTCTTTTTAAGTTTTAATTCAATAATTTATTCACAAGGGAACCCGATACAGCTTTCACTTTTTAATCCAATCCAGATTGTCCCCGAAGGTGAATCTGTTAATGGCATACGATTAAATCTTATTTATACCAAAAATGCAAACGTGACTGGTTTTGATTTGGGTTTAGTAAATCAAACTACCGGCTCACAGCTTGGTGTTCAGTGGGGTGGTGTTAATATAACTGATGGGGGTTTTACCGGATGGCAATCCGCTTTTGTAAATATATCCAGGCGGAATTTTGTTGGCCTGCAAACATCCTGGGTTAACTACCATGGTGGGCATTTCAATGGTCTTCAATTTTCTATTGTGAATTATGCAGCAACGCTTAAAGGATTGCAGCTTGGTTTAATTAATATAATTGGCAGTGGCGGATTTCTTCCAGTATTTCCAATTTTTAATTTTGATTTTGATTAAAACGATTTCCTGATTATTAAAATGAAATTAATCACTCTGCTAATATTAATTTTTTTATTATCACTTTCTTTGATTCAATGTGGAAATAGAATTGATAACCTTGAAACTTCTTCACCTGATGGAAAAATAAAAGTCAATTTCTTTTTGTCCGAAGATGGAACGGCAGGATATTTAATAAATTATTTAGATAAGAAAGTAATTGATACATCTTTTATTGGTTTTGATTTTCTGGACGATCTTCCATTCAAAGAAAATTTAGAGATAATCAAATCCCATTCTTCCTCCTTTGATGAAACCTGGGAAACAGTCTGGGGTGAACAGCGATTCATCAGAAACAATTACAATGAACTTAAAATTGAGCTGAAGGAAAAAGGAAAAAAGGAGAGAAGATGTTTCATCGTTTTCAGAATTTTTGATGATGGAGTTGGATTCAGATTTGAGTTTCCACATCAGGATAATTTTAAAGATGTAGTGATATTAGACGAGAACACTCAATTCAAATTAACCGGCGACCACACTTGCTGGTGGATTCCCGGTGATTGGGATATTTATGAGCATCTATTCAACACTACAAAATTCTCGGAGATTGATGCACTATCAAAACGTGGACACGAAAGTTTAGCTCAAACTTACATTCCTGAAAATGCTGTGGGCACTCCAGTTACAATGAAGTTCCGTCAGGACTCTGTCCTGCAGGGACAGGCTGACGATGGAATTTACATCAGTATACTCGAAGCTAATCTTCTTAATTATTCTGAAATGACATTGAAGGTTCACAAAGAAAAACTTCTTTTCCAAAGCGAGCTTGTTGGAAATGATGCAGGCATAAAAGTAAAAACCGAAACTCCTTTTGTAACTCCGTGGAGATTAATATTAATTGGTGATGAAGCTAGTGACCTCGTAAGCTCAAGAACAATCCTAAATCTCAATGAACCTAATATTATCGAAGATGTATCGTGGATAAAACCAACAAAGTATGTTGGAATCTGGTGGGAGATGCACATCGGCAAAAGTACCTGGGATATGCAGAGTGGAAGACACGGTGCGACAACAGAAAATGCAAAACGATATATCGACTTTGCAGCGAAGAACAGAATCGGTGCAGTGCTTATTGAAGGCTGGAATACTGGATGGGAAAACTGGTTCGGCACTCACGACCGTGAAGGTATTTTTGATTTTGTTACTCCTTATCCCGACTATGATTTAAATGAAGTTGTTCGTTATGCAAAGGAGAAAAAAGTTCAGATCATAATGCATCACGAAACTTCTGCAGCAATTATGACTTATGAAAAGCAACTCGATACTGCTTTTGCTCTTTGCAGAAGCCTTGGTATTCACGCTGTTAAAACAGGTTATGTTGGACAAATTCTTCCTGACGGAGAATATCACTTCGGACAGTGGATGATAAATCATTTTACCAAAGTAATGGAGAAAGCTGCTGAATATCAGATTATGATCAATATTCATGAAGGAATAAAGCAAACCGGTTTGCGCAGAACTTATCCGAATATGATGAGTGCCGAAGGTTTGCGCGGACAGGAATTCAACGCATGGTCAAACGACGGTGGAAATCCTCCTGAACATTTGACCATCGTTCCCTTTACAAGAATGCTTGCAGGTCCGATTGATTATACTCCGGGAATTTTCGATATAAAATTCGACAAGTATAAAAAAGAAAACCAGGTTAACACAACACTTGCACATCAGCTTGCGTTGTATGTTGTTATTTACAGCCCGCTTCAAATGGCTGCTGATCTTCCTGAAAATTATTCGGGACATCCTGCGTTTCAATTTATAAGAGATGTTGGAGTTGATTGGGATACATCAATCGTTTTGAATGGAGAGATTGGTGATTTTATTACAATCGTAAGAAAAGAAAGAAACACCGATAAATGGTTCCTCGGAAGCATCACTGATGAGAACGAAAGAGTGATAAATATTTCTTTAAACTTTTTAGATGAAGGGAAAGAATATACAGCAACATTTTATTCAGATGCAGATGATTCCCACTGGGATAAAAATCCTACTGCATATAAAATTGAAAGCAAGATAGTTAACAGTTCTGATAAATTAACTTTGAAACTTGCACAGGGTGGTGGTACTGCAATTAGTTTTATATCCAATGGAAAGTAGCAGGCAGATTCCGGACAAGTCCGTTAGGACTCCGTCCTACCGAGACGAGCCGGAATGACTAAAAGAAGGTGACTGTCATTCCTGCGATCCGCCAAAGGCGGAGAGTCAGGAATCAGACACAAAAAGATTAACAATTCAAGGAGAATAAATGCTTGAATATTTGGATTGGATTCTGATAGCAGCATACTTCATAATAGTATTTCTGGTTGCATTCTGGTCTTCATTCAGCAGAAAAAGAAGAAGTAAATCCTCATCAGATTACTTCCTTGCCGGAAGAAACGTTGGCTGGTTTGTAATTGGAGCTTCACTGTTTGCTTCGAATATCGGAAGCGAACATCTTGTTGGCTTAGCCGGAACAGGTGCTGCAAGCGGTGTTGCGGTTGGACAATTTGAAATTCTTGCCTCGCTAATTCTTCTCATCCTCGGCTGGTTATTCGTTCCATTCTATTTGAAGAGTGGTGTGTTTACTATGCCGGAGTTTTTAGAGAGGCGATACTCTTCGGGTGCTCGCTGGTATCTTGCCATTATTTCAATTGTCGGGTACGTACTTACAAAAATTTCTGTAACAATTGCTGCCGGCGGAATTGTTTTTGAATCTTTGATGGGAATTGAATTCTGGACTGGCGCACTGATTGTTGTAATCATTACAGGAATTTATACAGTGCTTGGCGGACTCCGCGCTGTTCTTTACACAGATATGGTTCAGATGTTTATTCTTATCGGCGGTGCGATTACTGTTGCAGTTGTTGGATTAATAAAGCTTGGCGGAATTGATGAACTTTATAATCACGCCGGTGCTGGATTTTTCAGCTTGTGGAAACCGATGAGCGATCCGAATTTTCCATGGACAGGAATTCTTTTCGGCGCACCAATTCTCGGTGTTTGGTACTGGTGCACAGATCAGTTTATTGTGCAGAGAGTTCTTTCAGGAAAAGATATTAATCATTCAAGAAGAGGAACAATCTTCGCCGGATACCTGAAACTTCTTCCGTTATTTCTTTTCGTAATTCCCGGAGTGATTGCTTATGCTTTAACACAAAAAGGTGAAATTACTCTCGCATCTCCTGATCATGCATTACCAACTTTGATCGGGACTCTTCTTCCTGTCGGTCTAAAAGGAATTGTTGTTGCTGGCTTGCTTGCAGCACTTATGAGTTCGCTTTCTTCAGTTTTTAACTCCTGCTCAACATTGATCACGTGGGATATTTATAAAAAACTTCATCCCACCGCAACAGAAAAGAGATTGGTTTTTGTTGGAAGAATCGCAACTGTGATTTTGGTTGCATTTGGATTACTGTGGATTCCGATGATGAAATTAATTTCAGGACAGATATACCAATACCTGCAAAGCGTTCAGGCGTACATCTCTCCACCGATTGCTGCAATATTTTTGATAGGAGTTCTTTCTAAAAAAGTTAATTCGCAAGGAGCGATTGCAGCGTTACTTACGGGATTTGTACTGGGAATTTTAAGATTGACTTTAGAACTAATGAAAGATTCGCTAAGCGGAATTTTATATCAATATGCTGATATTAATTTCTTACACTTTGCTTTTCTTCTCTTCCTGATCTGCACTTTGGTGTTAGTGGTTGTCAGCTATCTCACTTCAGAACCAGCATTTCAGAAAGTAAACGGATTAACTATTCATACAATAACAAATGAAGGCGGAGGCAAAGACGAAGGCTGGAAGAAAAGAGATTTTATTCTCTCAGTGTTGTTAATTATTTGTGTTGGTGTGGTTTGGATTTATTTCAGCTGATATTTTTACAAATGAAAGTAGGGACACAATATATTGTGTCCCTACCAAAGGAAACAGAAATTTACTTGCCCATCTTCTTCAAAATTTCTTCCATTTGATCCATTACCTTGTTCATCTTTTTCATTGTAAGTGCAACCGGTTCAGGTGACATCGGATCAATTCCTGCTTCCTTAATTAAATCAGCAGGATATTTTGAGCCGCCGCCTTTAAGTATTTTGTAGTAATCATCAATTGCAGGCTGCCCTTTGTTGACCATCTTTTCTACAAATGCAGTTCCG